>Ga0302319_10021321_pt1 | contig 11676 bp, 19 predicted proteins | sample Bog_T0_2_FD_203319 | JGI IMG/M metagenome (GOLD analysis project Ga0302319, IMG submission 203319) | Peat permafrost microbial communities from Stordalen Mire near Abisko, Sweden - Bog_T0_2 | ecosystem: Environmental > Terrestrial > Soil > Wetlands > Peat | place: Sweden: Abisko, Stordalen Mire...
GACCTCGGTGACCGGCGGCTTTGCGGCATTAACCCCGCGATTCGGTCGGAGCCGGTAGTTAAATCTCGCGTGTCAGAGGTCCGTCGTGACCCAGCTATCGCCCTTCCGAATCGTAATCGCGGCGCCTTCCAACATTGCATGGCGGAAGGTTAGAGTCACTTCCGGTAATTCACCGGCTGAGCGTCGAGACTCTGGCCCAACCCGGAAAACCACCTGGAACCAGTCGGATGCCTTCAGACTGCTTGCACCCACTGGGTAGATTATGTGGACCGAGTCAAATTGCACATACTGAAGTTTGGCACAAACGTCTTTTGGCACTGGCAATGTAGTGCCGTCAACGTAAATAGCCACGCCCGTGACTTTGTCATCTGAAATGTCAAAGACAGCTCTATCTCCGCGCTTGAAACTTACGGCGATGGACTGAGGCCAGACCCAAGGGTTCTTGGTGGCGTCCGCAATGTACGGGGAGCACACCAATAAGACGAGTACAGCAGAGCGAAGGAATGTGGGCATGCGCGATCTAACGAGATGAGGTTGAGCGACGCTGGGCTGCGCCGGTGGTTGATTTATAAACATCATCGACCTTCTCCTTGGTCAATCGAAGATACTGCCCTGCGATCGCTCCAACCGATTGTTAGACGTTGCCTCAACTTGGCGGCAGTCCATCCCATCACGACCCCTATCGCCGCCATGATCAAAACACCCCGCAGTGCGTAGAGCAAAAATTGGCGCTCGGGCAGAAAATCGCCGACCGCGCGATATCCGAACCAATTACTGCGATAGATGGCGATCAATTCGCCTAGTACATATGCCGCGGCACCAAAAGCCGCCGCCCTTTTGGTCACGTAAAATCCAACCGCGACTCCGGGAACAACAAAAAGCATCAGACTCCATAGCGTCTCAAGGCGAGCAAATAAGGTTGGACGGTCAACCTCAAAGAGGCCAGAGCGCGCAATTGCTACAAGGTCCGAAAGAACGACGAAAATCGCGGCTCCAGCGAGCGTAATGGCGACGTTTCGGTATCGCGACAGGTTCATCGTCTAACCAGTAATTGGGCGACGGAAACGTCGTATAAGCGCGTGGCATGTATCAAATGACATTTTGTGCACTCCTTGCGTTTCAGCCGGGCGTCGCGCATCGCAGATAGCTTACCGCAGGCTGTGAATGGCCGCTTCACGGCAGGCACTTCGGGATGGTCATCGGCCGGTGTTGGCCGAGTGCCGCCGAACCTAGTTGCAGTTTCAGTTCTGCTGAAAGTAAACGTCATTCTCCGCTATTCGGGGACTCAAACTGGTTAGAAGTGAAGCAGCCTGAAGACGTATTGGAGTCCAAGCCGGGTGCGTCATGTTTCTGACGTTTGGCAGATGGCCCTCCGCAAACGTGAGTGCCGAATCGGGCACCCCAGCTACAGCAGACGCCAGAGCCGCAATGGCTGCCTCCTCTGACGGATTCAGTTTTCCCTTTCCTATGACATATCGCCCCGAAAGAATCTCGTATTGTAGTTCCTGCGCGACATTGAAATTTCCCTCCGCTTCACATGCCGGCTCCGGGTCCATCGCGAGAACCCTCAAAGCCTTAATGAAGTAGAAGAATATGTTTTGGTACTTCTCTTCGGGATGCATAGATGAGCGTCTTATGGGCGGGACCCATACCCTGCTTGAGTTTACCGCGTGCCGCCAGCGACCGGTTCAAGGTTAGTCATTGGGGGTATGGCCGATGCCCGCGGTATTGGCCGGTCACGTCGGGGGAATGACGGGTATCCGGACGAGCATAGCGGTCGTTCCGAATCCGCCCCAATCGCACGTGGTCCGACAAATCCACCTTAGCTTTCATTTGTGAACTGCTCGGCCACGCAGTTCGGTCGGTATCGAGCCGCGGCCGCGCCGCTCTTCAGCGAGTTCACGGTCGCGCTGGGCCAAGAGATCGCGTGTCTCTTGGTAGGCGGCCGCGTAATGATCGAGGAGCGCGACGAGCTGACGGACCAGTGTGTTTGCGCTGCTGAGTTCGGCGCGCAGGCGCTCGATGGTCGGCTGATCGGTGGCGTTCGAATCGGGTGGGCGGCGCAACTGACGAATCGCCTCGAGGGCCTCAGGATAGTAGCGATACAGGGTATTGCGCGAGACACCGGCGCGGCGGCACACCGCCGCGACGGTGACCTGTTCGGCGGTGTCCTTGGCCGCGGCCTGTTCGAGCGCGGCTTGAATCCGGGCGGCGACCGTAGCTTCAGCGTGCGACACGGTTGCTTACCGAAGGGTCACAGGAGCGCACGATGGCAAGCGCCTCGCGCAGACGCTCGCGCGCAATCTGCAGGGTCTGGCGCGGCAGTGCCGGGTCGTTGAGCAATGCCTCGTGTCGAGACACTTGGGCTTGCCAGTAGGCGAGGTGTTGGGGACCCACGGCGAAGTTGCGGCAGCTCGCGCAGGTGGAGGGCTCGCGGCGCACCGGGTTCGGCGCGGTGGTGCTGCCGAGGCAAGCGCTATGGTCTTGTCGGTAGACGCAGAATCCCCAGTCACAGACGCCGAGAGTGAGGCCTGCGTTGGCGAGGGTGCGGGCATAGCGCTTCAAGTCTTGCTTGACGCGCTGGCCGCGAAATCGGGGGCGCTTGGCGAGGACTTCGGCGCCGGCGCGACCGCCGAGGCGGCGGGCGCTCAGCATCTCCTCCCAGGCCGTAACAGACTGCTCGAGGATCTCCCGATCGATCTCACGGTTCAGAACATGATCGGTGCCGGCATAACAGTAATCAGTGACGCCGCGCTCGCGGTGGCCCAAGTGTTGGGCGATCGCAAAGAGCGCCGTGCGGTCCCGGAGCGCCGCAAAGCGGACGAAGGTTTTGCGGCCCTGATGGGTCGAGGGTCGCCAGGGTTTGCCGTCGTTCACAGGCAAGTCGAACCACGGTACCGCACGGCGCAGCAGCAAGGCCATCGAGTGCGTGCTGGTCACACCCAACGCGCTCGTCGACTCGTGATGCCACTCGCTGGCACCGAGGTGATACGTACGGGCGCGCAACCACAGCTCATCGCGGCCGGAACGAATGCGGTGCGGTGCAGACAGGGCTTCGAGTACAGCGATTGCATGCACGGCGGTGCGTGGCGCAACCCACTGATGCGGGCGCCCGTGGAACTGCGCCTGGCGCTTGAATATAGCGCCCTGGATGAGGGTGAGCCCGGCATCGGCCTCGCCATCGCCACCCCCGTTGAGGGTTTGCACGCAGCCGACGCGCAGCTGAAGGATCTCGCTGGCGCGGGCACCGACGAGGTAGGAAATTACCACGAAGCAGGCGGCGTAGAGCACGTCCAACAACCGCGCGAGCTCGGCAGCCGAGGCGATCGGGTAGGGTCCGCGCGGAGTCGAGAGCGTGATGCGCGCGAGCGCGCGAGCGCTCGCCTTGCGCCAGACCTCCGCCGTGTGACCGCGCCGGCGCACCTCGGTGACGACGCTGGCAAACAGCTCGCGCGCTCGCAGCAAATCGCACGCACAACTGGATAGAAACTCCGTCGCGCGCTGAATCAGCGAAACAGCGATCGCATCGGGGGTATACGGCAAGCGCGGGATCTCGTTCTCACGCACGCCAGCGAGCAGGCCGCTGCTTTGACCTGGGCAGGGATCTACGATGAGCCCGTCGCCAATCTCAGCGCGATAGCGGTACAGATACACCAGCATGTGCAGGTACTTCTGGATCGTCGTGGGCGCGAGGGTGCGGCCGTTGGGGTTACGACGCTGGGCAAGGGCGAGTTGAAAGCGCTCAAGAGCCGTCGCGTCGAGATCAGCGAAGCGGCTGAAACGATGTTCGTCCATCCACCGGATCAAGATCCGAAGATACATCCCATAACCGGCGGCGGTGCTCGCGCGCGAGGCAAGCCCTGTGCCCAGCGAGCGCGCTCGAATTAATGCGATGAACGCGCGCGAGGTCTCAAGGAGGGCTGCGTAAGTCGGGTCGGTGAAGCGCCGGCCGCTCGGCAACTCGAAGTCCCAGAGCACCCGCTCCGGGTGCTCCTGCTCCAAGGCGTTGGTCGGCTTGAGCGTCCATGCCGGATCGTGCCACTGGCAGTTAAGCAGGATCGACTCCCGCGCCGGGGTTGCAGGGGAAATAGCCGGCGACCGAGTCGGGCGCGCCTTCATCGCAGCTCCGGCAAGGGCGGCAGGGTTGAATGTAAAGCGTTCGCCGCGGCAAGCTCGGCCGCGCTGAAACGCGCGAGAATATCCTGCTCGAGGATCTGCAAGGATGGTGCGTAGATCGCCTGCCAGCGTGCGGGGTGAAGGCTCGCAGCGGCGGCACGCAGGTGATCGCGCGCTTGTATCAAACGCGCCAGCGTCCGGGGATCGTCCGGAATGATGGCGTTCGGGCAGGTGAAGCAGCCGAGGAAGTTCGTACACAGAGACCCACGCCGGGCTCCCGCGGCGATGCCGGCGAAGGGATCCTTGCAATCGAACCCGAACATCGACACGGCGGCATCGGCGTGCGGTGGGCTTGGCCGGGGCGCCTCTCGCGTCTTGCGCGCCGTGGGCTGTTCGATGTGCCCGAGGAACGTGCTCTGCAGCGCGGCCACGCGCGCGCGATGCTCGGCCTGGACCTGGGGTGTATCGACATAGCGGATCGTGGTGGCGACGCTACGGTGGTTGGCCACCGCCTTCACCTTGAGGAGGTCGCCCGAGGCACGATAGAAAGCGCTCAAGACACTCGGCCGAATCGATGCCAGGGAAAAATGTGGTAGTCCATGACGCACGATAAACTCCGACCGAATCATCGTCTTCGCGAAAGCTGCCGAGAGACTGCTTATGCCGGACAGACCGTAGAATAAAAAAAGACGGCGGCGCAAGGGCAAAGGTACGTGCCGCCGCAGAGGCTCGGTGTAAGCCATGATCTCGCGCACCAGCGCGGGCGGCTCATCAGGATCGTTGGTGCTGAAGGATCGGCGTTGCATCTGACCGGCCCGATGCTTGGCCCAGACGAGCATCTGCCGATCCTCGAGCAACGGGAGCGGTTGCAGGCAATCGGTGGTGAGGGCCGCGATGGGCTCGGGGTTGCCGGCGGTGTGAATCAGGATCGCGAGGTAGTACGGCAACAGCGAGCGCGAATCTGGATAGAGAAGCGGCGCAATCTCTTTGGTGCCGCCAAACTTGTTAAGACCGCGCAGCACGTCGAGATCGCCCGCGCGGCGTAACCGGTTCCAGGTCGGAATGATCCCGGCATAGCGTTGTTCGATCGCGGCGACCAAGTCCACGCGCGAGGCGTCGGGGCTGCCGACGGTCCCGCGATGCGCGGCGCGCTCCTGCGCGAAATCGGCGCGGCGCGCGCGGATCGCGGCAATCTCACGCTCACACGCCTTCAATACCGCGCGCAGCTGCGCAGCGGGCAGCTTGCGAACCCCAGCGGTGTCGCGGTTGCGCCAGGGAAATGGGTTGTACGGATACTCCATGGGACCGAGCACACCGGGGCGGCAGCGCTCGAGCCACTGCAGAAGCTTGCGCAGTGCCGTATACGCACCCGCGCACGTCGACTTACTCCAGGGTTGCCCGTTCGCACGCCGTAGCCCGTTGAGCCACTCAACGTAGCGCACGAGCAGACCACGATGCATATCCGCAAGGCTCGCGAGGGCCGCGGTGTCGCGCGCGAACTGGCCGAAGACCTTCAGGTGCGCCCAGAGGACCAGCACGGATCGGGCGTCGCGGACACCGAAGTGCTGCCAGAACGCATCGGCCAACGCCTGAGTGACATCGGCCGGCAAGCCGAGCGATGCGAAGTCGATCAGCGTGCTGCGCACTTGTCGGGCGAGTTCCACCGTTGCAGGCGCCCCGGGGCGCGCGGCGCTCCTCAAGGCGGAGCGATCCAGAATGCGGCGCATGCGGTGAGTACGGACTCGCATCAGGTCATCCGAGCCTTAAGGAGTCGAAGACTTCCGTCAGCACGCAAGCATCGATGCTGATTGCGCGTAAATAGCGGTCCGTAGTCTCGATGCGCTCGTGACCCATCAAGATCTTGACGATGAACAGGGGGTTTATCGAGGCACCGCTCTTCGTCAGCTGCTCGAGGCGTTCCAGCATCATGCAGGCGAAGGTCGCGCGCAGCCCGTGCGACGCGACCTTGAATCCGCAACCTTGCCCGGTGTGCTGCAGGACTTGCTGATAGCGGTTCTTGCTGACGGCCGTGCCGCGGCTGCCGATGAACAACGCATCGGCACCGATGGGCAACCCCCGGCTCGCACGCCGGCGGAGCCATGCTTCCCGGTCGATCGCCACGAAACCCGCGGTCTCATCGAGAAGCGACCGGGAGGCGATGACGTAGCCCGGCTTGCGTCCCTTGCGCAGCACATCGATGAGCTTGAACGGTTGATCTCGAGCGCGAGGCGGCTCATGGACGTCGGCGCGCTTGAGTCGCAGCAGCTCGCTCACCCGCAACCCGGTATAAATCTGCCAGCGTGCCATCAGATCGTAGGGCGGCACGAGCGCGGCCAGGAGTTCCCGGATCTGGTCGGCGCCCAGCGGGCGCGGCATGGCCTCGTACTGCCGCAGCACGAAGAAACTGGCATCCGTGCTCGATACGGATCGGAGGCGGGAGAATCGCGCGTGCCGCGGAATGGAAAAATCACTCTCTCGGCCGACCAGCGGCGAGGTTGCGAGCCAGCGCGTACGCACGGCCCACTCGTAGAAACGCAGGACGCCCCGGACTCGGTGGTTGATCGTACGGGGGCTATAGGGTCGGGCGGTGTTACCACTCGGCTCGGTCATCATGCGGTTGCGGTACGCGACCAGATCCGCCGGCGCCGCTACGCGCCAGTCGATCTCGCTCTGCTCGAGCGTATCGAACCAGTCGTAAAGGATCTCTGCGTACGTGCGCACGGTCTCTGGGGAATGCGCACGCTGTACGCCGTGTTCGTGCAAGTACGAGACCACCGACTCAATGAGGTTGACCTCCGCGTCGAATAGCAGCGGAAAGCCGACGGGCCGCGGCTCACGCAACTTTATCGACTGCGCGGCGGCCGCCGCCGCGAGAAGACTCGGCGGAACATCCTCTGGACGCGGTAACGCGCCTTTACGAATGATCTGGACCATGGCCGCACTGTGCGGTCGTCAACTGCTTGACCGCATCCACGAATGAAACTTGCAGAATATGCATCGCCAAGTCGATCGCACCGCCGCCGCCCTTCTTGGCTCGGGTGTCGTACCACTTGACGCCGGTGGTCAGGATCTCGAACTCACCGCTCACCGTGCTTATGTGCCACCGGCGGCTCGCTGGTTGCTTTAGAGGGCGATATGTCGGATCGGCCTTCACATGAAGCGCGATCCGCGTCAGCGCGCGCTCACTGGGCATCTCGCGAAGCTCAACCAGCATCGACCGACTGAACGACCTCGCCACGCGACCGCCTCCGCAACAAAACCCTCCCCGGACCCCTCCCGGCTACTCGCCTCTAACAGAGGCAGGGGCTACTCGAAGTGTGCGGAAATGTACGGCTTTAACCGAGCCGAATAAATGGTGGTGACATCGAGAAATGAAACCTAACATCCCTCGGGCGTGGCGGAACCGAGTCAGGCGGACGAGCTCATCACGCAGCGGGTGAAGGAGGCGCTCGCGCTCGTCGACATCCGGCTTCTCGATCACATCATCGTGGGAGAAGGCGTCAGCGTGTCGCTGGCGGAACGTGGGCTGATGTGATAGGTGGAGCACCCATCGTGGTTTCGCTGCGCGGAGCCACTCTTCAAGCCTATCTACTCCACATATTTAAAGCGCGATTGAGCGTGAGTCTAGCGCGCTTCGTCAGATTGGGCCGGCCCGGCGGGAGGCTTGCGGGGCACGCGGAGCAGCTGCACGAGGAGAAGTGCGAGCAGTGCCCCTACAACTTGCGCCGCGACGAAAGGCAACACATGGGCGGGCGCGATGCCGGCGAAGGTATTCGACAGCGATCGGGCGATTGTGATGGCCGGATTGGCGAACGAAGTTGAAGCGGTGAACCAGTACGCCGCTCCGATCCAGGCCGAGATCATCCAGGGCGCATCTTCGCTTCGTCGGATGTTTAGGATGACCAGAAGGAGTCCGAAGGTGGCGACGCATTCGGAGAGCCACTGCGGGAACCCGGTGCGCGCATGGAGCGAGGCCTGGATCAAGGGCAGATCGAACATGGCGTGGGCGAGCATGGCGCCCATGCAGCATCCCACGACTTGCGCCAGCACGTAGGCACCCATGTCCTGCCATTTGAGCTCACCTCGCAGAAATTGAACCAACGAGACCGCGGGGTTGAAGTGAGCCCCACTCACGGGGGAGAACACCGCGATCAGGGCCGCAAGTGCCGCAACCGTGGCGCCCGTGTTCGCGATCAACGCAACGGCGAGATTTCCGTTCGATAAGCGCTCGGCCATGATGCCGGAACCGATGACGGTCGCGGCGAGAAGCAGTGATCCCAAGCCCTCTGCAACAACGCGTCGAAGCATGTACTTCAAGCTGCCGAAGTCGACGGCTCTCGTCCGATCGCGCGCAGCTTCTCGTCAAGCGTCATCTGATCCAGGGATCCGATCGGCAGCTGCAGGAAGAGTTTTATGCGCGCTTCGAGCTCCTTGAACGCTTTGCGGAACGCAAAGGCCTTCTCGGCATCCGATCCTTCGGCCGCGGCCGGATCCGCGATGCCCCAGTGCGCGGTCACGGGCTTACCGGGCCATACCGGACACACTTCACCTGCCGCGTTGTCGCAGACGGTGAAGATGAAGTCCAAGGGCGGGGCGCCCGGGGCCGCATACTCATCCCAGCTCTTGCTCCGCAGGTTCTCTGTCGGCAAGTCCATCCGCTTCAAGAGTTCAAGCGCCAACGGATGCACCTGACCTTTGGGGAAGCTCCCGGCGCTGAAGGCCGTGAACCGGCCCTGTCCCCAGTGGTTCAAGAGCGACTCGGCCAGGATGCTCCGAACGGAGTTTCCGGTGCAGAGGAAGAGGACGTTGTAGCTTCGCTCGCTCATTTTGCGCAGCAGCTTGCGGCCTCGGCGCGCTGCGCCGGCACGCAGCAGCCGCTCGCAGCTTTCTCAACAGGCGTAGCGGACGTGCCGTGGTTGAACACCACGGTGTCCTCGCCATATACCGGGATGGACCCCAAGGTGTGGAAGGTCTCCCAGGCAATGCCCGTGGGATCAGTCACCCAGTATTTATTCGAGCGCGCGTAGCAGCAGGGCTGCTCTTGTTCGGCGAGCATGGCGTCGTCAGCGGCTCTCAGCTGCCCCTCCATCGCGCGCAGTTCCTCATCGCTTTCGACCTGGATCCCCAGGTGATTCACGCCGACAGGCTGGCGGCGGGTCGAGATCGCGAAGTTGACCTTCGGGTCCTCCAGCATCCACTTGGCGTAGTCGCACTGGGTGACGGACGGTGAAGCACCGAAGAGCTTCTGATAGAAGAGGATCGAGGCGGGCAGGTCCGCCACACTCACATGCACGTGGAGTCGTTTCATAAGGGACCTTTAGAGATGTTTCACCATGAAGGCGGAGCTTGCAGGACACAGAGTCGCGTATTCGGTCGTCTGTTTTATCGAGTTGGGCGCCCGATCGCGATCGATGCGCACGTAGTTCAGGCGTTTGAAGAAGGACTCGAAGGTGATGGTGAGCAAGTACTGCGATTTCACGCCCTGAGCCCCCGCATGCTTCTCGGCATAATCCACCAGGGATTTTCCGAGCCCTGAACCGCGCATCTGGGCGGCGCCCCATCGGAACCGGCGTGGAAGAAGTGGGACAGCATCTTCCCGTCGAGATCCTCAGTCGGAAGCTTTTGCCGCTTCGAGGAGCGTCATCGCCATCGGTGGATGAGCCCGGAAGAGAAGCGGTTCCTTCACGCTGCCACCGTGCGCTTTGTACCCGTCGCCCGTGCAGGTTTACAGCTCGGTGCGCATTCGCTACTCCCCCCACAGCAGTTCTCGGTGAGATACCCCACCACCCCATTCATCGCTTCGTAGTCGGCGCTGTAGATGAGCTGGCGGCTCTCACGGCGCTGGCTGATGAGTCCCGCCCGCTGCAGGTTCTGCAGGTGGAAGGTCAAGGACGAGGGCACGAGCTTGAGTTTCGAGCCGATGTGACCTGCGGGAAGCCCTTGCGGGCCTCGTTCGACCAAGAGCTTGAAGATCGCCAGGCGGTGTTCGTGGGCAAGAGCTCCGAGGGCTCCAATGACGGCAGGTGCTTTCATGGGGCATACGATATTTCGACAACTATCGTAATGTCAAGAGTGGCGAGACCAGTTGAGGCATTTGCGTTTCAACAATGGCAGTGAGTCATGCCATCAGCGTCCCACGGAATTATCCCGTGGCGCGCAGTACAGTTGAAAGCAGCAAATTGCCGACTCAATCGAAGAGACGAGCAACTCTCCTTGCAAATCCGGCGACCGGCAGCTATGGGGTAGCCGCTTCTTTATCCGACACGCCGCCACCGTAATGTGCGCACCAGCGGAGCGCCATCGTTTGTGGCCGTCTGTACCCGAATAATCAACTCGTCCCGGACGATGGTCATTATTCTGGTCAAGACTTGTCCCACGTTTTCGCGAGAAAGCGCCCCCACTAGGCGCTGGGTCACCGTTCCCTGTGCATCGTCGACATCGTAAGTACCGAAATACGCGTCGTAGCCATTCTGTGCACGGCTGTTGTTGAATAACGTGGTCTGGACGACTTCGGTCGTCGAGTTGTCGCGAACGCGCCTCATGAACTGTGCCGCGAAGTTGCCCGTGCCGTAGAACAGAAGCCCAAATGGGTCCGGCCCAAGAGAGGGATGACAACTGCCCGCCGACGAACTTCACAGCGCTCATTGCCAAAACGCTTCCCCGACTGTCCGGAGAAACATTCACTTCAGTCGAGGGCCTAACAGCGTTGGCAGCCGCACCGTGCAGTTTGGTTGCCGTTCAAGTGGGCACGAGGCGATAACAGATTGAGGCTTGAGGTGCCCGTAAACATGTGGAAATAGCTGCCCGTTCCGGGACGTTTCCCAACGAACGGCATCACCGAGGACGGCGAGATCAATGGCAGCGATCACGAGGCCCTCCTGACCTGAATAGTGCCGGTCGACCGTTTCGGTGATCTGCGATGCCGTCGAGAGGTGGATGAACCCATCGGCCTTGTCGATCGGGGCCCCTTGGAACGCTCCGGCGCTGAGTGCCGCCCATTCATCGGCGGCGAGTACCTTGTACGCAATCGTATCAGTCACTGATGCCGCCGCGCAGTGGAGTTGGCCACATCGAAACAAATAGCGAAAACCTCGCGCACGTCGTACCCCCCGGCGGTGCCAACGAAGGACTTTACTCCAAGTCACTAACGACCGCTTTGCAGCCATCTGTTCGGTTGGCTCGCCGTCCGGAAGTGTTTGGCCGCCTGCTGCCCGTGGCGGACTGGTCGCCGCGACCGCGTGCTATCGACCCTCTGCGGGGAATGGCGACCGGCGGCTATCGGGCAGCGAAATTGCGTGTATGTCATCATCGCTGTTCGAGTTGAAACAGGGCCAAACAATGCAACGACTTCGATTTCAGTGGATCATCGTTGCCGCATGGATGTCACTCGTCGCGCCGGCAACCGCGCCGAAATGGATTGAGGTTAGTTAGGTGTTCTGTTTTTGGAGTCGATGTGCATACCGCTTAACCAAATATGTTACGGATAAGCCGCCGTATACCCACGCAAACGCAATTGGATTCTTTCCCGGCTGCCACCAAGGCGATGTGACCAAGAACCAA
>Ga0302319_10021322_pt1 | contig 11675 bp, 9 predicted proteins | sample Bog_T0_2_FD_203319 | JGI IMG/M metagenome (GOLD analysis project Ga0302319, IMG submission 203319) | Peat permafrost microbial communities from Stordalen Mire near Abisko, Sweden - Bog_T0_2 | ecosystem: Environmental > Terrestrial > Soil > Wetlands > Peat | place: Sweden: Abisko, Stordalen Mire...
AGACACCTTACCGGGCGTTGATTGTTGGTTCCGTCATCGGCTACGCCACGGCGTTGGGTATTTTCCTGCTACCGCAACAAAGTCCCGTCGCTGGGGTCTTGCTTAACATGGCCGTTTTCGGCGCGGTCATCGCCTACGTTTTCCAAATGCTTTCATTCATCGCTCTTCGGCTGAAGCATCCAAAGATGCAACGCCCGTTTCGCAGCCCTTTGGGTGTTACAGGCGCATGGATCGCCGCGGCGATTTCATTCATCACCCTGATCGCACTATTCGTCAATCAAGATGACCGCCCCGGCGCGTACGGCGCGCTCGTGTGGTTCATCTTTGGCTTACTCTATTTCACGCTCTACTCGCGCAAGCGGCTCTTGCTCTCGCCCGAAGAAGAGTTTGCCGTGCGTCAAGCGGGCACAGCCACGAACTGATAACCAACGCCGCGCACGGTGATCAAGTGCTTGGGCACTTTCGGATCGTCTTCTAGATAACGCCGCAAACGAACGATAAAATTGTCAATAGGCCGTGTGTCGGTATCCTCCTGCAAGCTCCAAACCTTCTGCAACATGTTCTTGCGCGAGACAGGCGTGCCTTCGTGTTCAATCATGAAGCGAAGCAGGTTTGCTTCCATCAAGGTAAGCCGGAAAACCTGGCTACGCACCCAGAGTTCTAGTGAATCGAAATTGACCCATTTATCGCCTGCCGCGCCGAAGGTAAATACATCGGCCGGCTTGCGTGGCGCGGCGCTGGGCGTGGCCGCTGGCTGTAACCAGTTGCGGCGGCGCAATAGTCCGCGAATGCGCGCAATCAGAATCGCCAAATCGAACGGCTTGGTCAGATAATCGTCGGCGCCCGCTTCAAATCCTTTCAGAACGTCGTCAGAATGGCCGCGCGCGGTGAGCATCAAGGTGGGCACCAACAAGCCATCCTGGCGCATTTCCGTCATCACTCCGAAACCGTCTTTGCCCGGCAACATCACGTCCAGAATCATGACATCAAAGGAAGGCTCTTGCTTGAGCCTTTCCAATGCCGATTCGCCATTATCCACGGTTTCCACCTGGTAGCCTTCCGCCTCAAGATTGAAACGCAGCCCTTCGGCTAAATGCAATTCGTCTTCTACCACCAGAACTCGGCTCATTTTGAATTCGCTACCGGCAATTGAAACACAAATGTACTGCCCTGCCCGATTCCTGCACTTTCCGCCCAGGCTTTTCCGCCATGGCGTTTGGCTACCGAGCGAACAATGAAAAGCCCAAGCCCGGTGCCCTTCTGCCGCGCAGTGAGTGGCCCTGGGATACGGTAAAAGCGCTTGAACACGCGCTTTAGTTCGTCTTTGGAAATGCCTACACCGTGATCTTTGACCCGGATTGCCACCGTCTTGCCATCCACAGCCGAAGTCTGCACCACCACTTTCACATGCGGCCGCGAATACTTCACGGCGTTGTCTATCAAATTCGCAACCGCCGATTGCACTTCGTCGGAATCGCCTTGAATCGTAAAGTTACCACTTGGCTCAAACAGCAACGCATCAGGCGGAAGACTATGCAGCGTGCGCGCGCGTGCAACGCATCCGTCTAGCAGAGGATTCAGTTCAATGGGCGCTCGCGTCAGAATCGGATGTGCCGCCCCCAATCGCCCCGTGCGCAAAACCTGCTCAATGGTTTGCAGCAACCGGTCACTATCTTCGAGCATGATCCGGTAAAAGTCTTCGCGCTTCTTATCGTCTACGGGCCGTGATAAGAGCGTTTCCAGATAGAGCCGAATGGAAGCCACTGGCGTTTTCAACTCGTGTGTGACGGCATTAATAAAAGCGTCGTGCTGCTCATTGCGGCGAATTTCCCGCACCAGGAAGATTGTGTTCAGCACCACTCCCGCGATAATCATCGCCAGCAGGACGACGCCGAGAAAAAGGAGAATCCCGCTGCGCCAATGGAGTTGGACCCAGCCAATGTAGAGCAGCAGGATGATGGTGATCAACCCTGCGCCTAAGGCAATAAAAAACGCGACCGATCTTTGACGGCCCGTGACTCCCATAGTTTGAGCTTATCGCTTGTTACGATTGAGACTGACCGATACTCAAGAATGTCCCTTCGCTTTTTCAACACTTTGACGCAGGAATTAGAGCCGTTCCAGCCACTGAAAGACAATACTGTGCGCATGTACACTTGCGGACCCACTGTCTACAATTACGTGCACATCGGGAACTTCCGCACATTTACGTTCCAGGATCTCTTGCGCCGCTGGCTCAAGTATCGCGGTTACGCGCTGGATCACGTGATGAACGTGACTGACGTCGAAGACAAAATTATCCTAAACGCGGCCAGGGAAAATAAGTCGATTGACGACTACACCCACGCCTATACGAAAGCATTTTTCGAAGACGCGGCGGCTTTACGCCTGGAACAACCCGAGCACGTCACCCCCGCCACCAAACACATTCCGCAAATGGTAGCGGCGATTGAAAAACTGGCAGCCAAAGGCTATACGTATACCAACGATGGCTCGACTTATTTCCGCATTGCCAATTTTCCCGATTACGGAAAGCTTTCGCATAACGACTTTGCCGGCATCAGGGCGGGCGCGCGCGTGGATCAGGACGAATACGATAAAGCCGATGCGCGTGATTTTGTTCTTTGGAAAGGCCGCAAAGGCGACGAACCATTTTGGCCAGCGCCTTTCGGCGATGGACGGCCGGGCTGGCATATTGAATGCTCGGCCATGGCGATGGAATACCTTGGCGAAACGCTCGATATTCACGCGGGCGGCGTGGATTTAATTTTTCCGCATCACGAGAACGAAATTGCGCAGTCGGAAGGCATCACCGGCAAGCCGTTCGCGCGCTTCTGGCTGCACTCGGAACATTTGCACATTGAATCGCAGAAGATGTCGAAATCTCTCGGCAACTTTTATACGCTACGCGATTTGCTTGGCATGGGCTATCAACCTGAGGTCATTCGCTATCTGCTGGCTTCAGTGCCTTACCGCAAGAAGCTCAATTTCACGTTCGATGGCCTGAAGGCGGCGGCGAAGAGTATTGAACGCTTGCGCGATTTTGAAGTGCGCGTCACCTCCGCCAAATTGCCCGCCGGCAAGAACCAAGCCATTCATGAACGTTCCGCCGCGGCCATTCGCCAGTTTGAAGATTCGCTCGACGAAGATCTGAATAGCGCGGAAGCGCTGGCCGCCATTTACGAATACGTGCGCGCCATGAACACGGCGCTGGACGAAAACCAGTTTCAAGAAGACAACCGCTGGGACGCAGGCAAAGTGCTGGAGATCTTCGATGCGGTGTTCGACGTGCTCAAGCCATCTGCTCCCGCCGCAACCGCGGATGATGGACTGAAAGACGCGGATATCGACGCGCTCATCGCCGAGCGGAGCGACGCCAAGAAGAGCAAGAACTTCAAGCGCTCTGACGAAATCCGTAACCTTTTATTAGAGAAAGGCATTCTACTTGAGGACACCAAAGACGGTGTCCGTTGGAAACGAAAATGAAGTTTGAATCGCAAGTTGTTCATGTTGGAGACCGCAAACGCGAACGTTCTACGGCTATTCCATCCACTACCCCTATTCACTTGGCCAGCACTTATGTTTATGATACGGCTGAACAGTTAGACCGCGTCTTTGGCCACGAAGAAGAAGGCCCCAGCTATTCGCGCTACGAAAATCCGACGAACAATGCGCTCGAAGAATTAGTGGCCGCACTCGAGAACGGCCGTGGCGCGCTCGCCACTTGTTCGGGCATGACAGCGCTGCAGATCGCCTTTCAAGCCGCGCTCATTGACCGGCCGCATTCCATCTTGAGTGCTTCGGCTATCTACGGCGCAACCATCAAGATGTTTGATCAGGTACTGGAGCCGTTTGATATTAATATTCGCTACGTCGACATGTGCGATCTCGGGGCACTGGAAAAGGCGATCGCCGCCGAAAAGCCGGGTTGCGTTTTTCTGGAAAGCATTTCCAATCCCATCTTGCGCGTGGCCGATATTCCGAAGATCGCGGCGCTGACGAAGGCGGCAGGCGCGGCATTGGTTGTTGACAGCACGTTCGCTTGTCCCATGTTGATGCGTCCGCTCGACCTGGGCGCGAATATCGTGGTTCATAGTGCCACCAAATATTTGGCTGGTCACGGCGACGTGTTAGGCGGCGTTGTTGTCAGTGATGCCGAGAACCACGAAAATGTTCGCATGCTCTCGCGCATTACCGGCGGAACGCTGGGCCCGTTTGAAAGTTACTTGACTATGCGCGGCATTAAAACACTGGCGTTGCGCTATGAACGGCAATGCCAGAATGCGCGCAAGTTGGCCGAATGTTTGGCCGCGCATCCAGCCGTGGAACGTGTAATTTATTGCGCCGACCTGAAGCACCCCGACGCCGCCACCATCAAGCGGTTATTTGCGCCGGATCTTTACGGAGCTATTCTTTCTTTTGAAATCAAGAATGCCGATAAAGCGGCCGTTTTCAATTTTATGAACCGGCTCAAGATGATTGTCCCCGGCACGTCTCTGGGCGATGTTCATACGCTGCTTCTTTACCCGGCCATGGCTTCGCACAGAGACGTAGCACCCAAGCAACGGGAACGCATGGGCATTCGGGAAAATCTCGTCAGGGTTTCCGCCGGAATCGAAGCCGTGGAAGATATTTACGCGGATTTGGACGCCGCGTTACGGGCGCAATAATATGGAAGTGTAAGTAAAACGAGTGTTTGCCCATCAGCGCAAGAAGGTCCAGTTGTTGTTCGCTGTGGCCGACGCCTTAGTTACGGTCGCCGCCTTTGAAATCGCTTACGCTACACGTCTCCAACTGTCTTTCCAACGCACATTCTTCCTGCACCCGAAAACTCATATTCTTCTAATGGCGGTTTGCGTGGTTACGTGGGTGGCGCTTGGCGCATTTCAACGTGTTTATGACTACCTGGATTCAGCAACCGCGCGCCGATTGCTGCCGGGAGCGTTTCGGCAAGCCTTAATCGGAACAGTGGTGGTTGTGCTAGTTGAGTATCTATTGCGCTTAGACCTCAGCCGCAGTTTTCTATTTCTGTTTTTCTCCTTCAACCTATTTCTCTTGATCGTGGTGCGCATACTGATGCCCAAGGTGATTGGCGCCTTTCAACGCGATTTCGGAACACCCTATCATCTTGTTCTGGTGGGCAGCCAGAGTAAGACCATCGCCTTGGCAGAACGATTACGGCAAGGGTCGCCCTTCCGGCTCGACGTTGTCGCAAGCCTGACAGAGGCGGAGTGCGTGGACGAATTGCCGAAGCTGATCGCGGAGAAAGTGGTTGATGAAGTCATCTTCGATGTGGACAGCGGCCATCTGGGGGCGCTCGAAGAAACGTTTCTGGCTTGTGACGAGGAAGGCGTCCGTACGCGCGTTGCCATTGAGTTTTTTCCACACGTGAACAGCGAAATTACCTTGGATCGAGTGGGCGGCGCGCCGCTGCTCACATTTTCGGCAGCCCCGTTGGATGATTTGCGGCTTGTGTTCAAGCGTGTTTTTGACGTCGTCTTCTCTGCTTTGATCCTCGTCGCACTCTTTCCGATACTGCTGCTGGTGGGCTTGCTCATCATATTGACTTCGCCCGGCCCGGTTATTTTCAGTCAGGTGCGCTGTGGCTTGAATGGGCGGCGCTTTACGGTGTACAAGTTCCGCTCCATGATCCAAAACGCCCAAGATCTGCGGCCCCAGCTTGAACACTTAAACGAACGCGCGGTGGCTTTCAAGATCGCGCGCGATCCGCGTATTACGCCCCTGGGCCGTTGGCTGAGGAAGTTCTCCATTGACGAATTCCCGCAGTTTTTCAATGTGCTGCGCGGCGACATGTCGATTGTTGGCCCACGCCCGCCATTACCGGACGAGGTGGATCAATATGAGCGGTGGCAAAGACGCCGGCTGCGGATGCGCCCCGGGTTGACGTGCCTTTGGGCCGTGGCTGGCCGAGACAGCATCGACTTTAACGAGTGGATGCGGATGGACATCTCTTATATTGAGAACTGGTCGTTGCAACTCGACTGGTCCATCATTTTGAAGACGATCCCGCAGGTGCTAGCCGGCCGCGGTGCACACTAGGTGAAGAGATTTCATGCAACTTGTCCCGACAAACGAAGAAGTGATCGCCCTGCTGCGCGAAACCGGCGCCCTGCGCGATGGCCATTTTGAATACCCGAATGGCATGCACGCGAATGAGTATCTGCAAGTAGCCCTCGCCTTTCGTTACTACCAACACGCGAAAGTGTTGAGCGTGGGGCTGAGCCGGCGCCTGCGGGCCGATCCGGAAATCCGCGCCATGATCAAAGAGCTTTCCATCGTTTGTCCAAATAACACGGCCGGCTTGCCGATTGGCTATGGCGTGGCGGAGGCGTTGCGAGTGCATCAGACCTACTGGGCAGAGAAGGATTCAGACACCGAACCCATGCGTTTCCGGCAATTCCTTGAGCCGCACAAAGGAGAAAAGGTTCTCCTGGTGGATGATGTCTTACGCACGGGAAAACGGCTCACCGAACTGCGCACGCTGCTGGAATCAAAGGGCGCAGAAGTGGTGGGTTTAGCCGTGGCGGTCTATCAACCGAATCCAACCATCGCCGATTTCGGCAACTTACCAATCTTTTACCTTGCCAAGATGGACGCGATGTATTACAAAGACTCCGCGTCCTGTGACCTTTGCCGCAAGGATGTGCCAGTGGTTAAAGTCTGGAATTAGTGCCCCGCTGCCAGCGCAGCCGTTTCCTTTGTCGAGCTCACTGGAGGACTCGGCGGATCCAAATGCCCGAAGTTAATGATCGAGTTAAACACCAACGCATACGACCCGATCGTCTCGCCTCTGTAAACCGGGTTGTTCGAAAACAGCAGCACATGCCCTTTACCCAAATGAGCCAGCACCACCGCCGCGTGCTCGGCAACGGAATCGCCGTTCTCCAGCAATCCCGATAAAAGCAGATCTTTCATCCCCGCATAACGCAGAATCACTTGCGGCCTGTATTCAACGGGAATCATATAGGGATTGTTGCGTTCTTGCTCTTCGTTGAGCGGCGTGGCTTGCCAGGTTTTAGGCGACGGCAGCGCCGGGGCGTTTTGCGTAGGGCGGCCTTCCGGGTTGTCTTCCTCTTCCGGCCCGCCTCGGCCCGTGGGGCGCTTGTATTCCTTGGCCGTGAGAATATTTCGGTTCACCGTCAGATTACCAATGTTGAACGCCAATCCGTTCGCGTTATACACGCCAAAGTCGTTCTCATAGCCATAAGCCACGGGCTGATTGTGATCAACCACTACCGATTTCAGCACGCTACCCACTACCTTGACAATCTTGGGAGGTGCAACAAAAACTCCAGGAGTCAAGCCTTCAGCGATGGCGAACTCCGCCGTATCCTCCGAAGTAATCAGCAAACCGCCGTCTTGCACAAACTCTTTGAGATGCGCTACGCCCGCTTCCCCTAAGCCGGGTCGAATATCGTCTGTCGCGTCCAGTTTTCCTATGTTCGGAGTGAGTGGCGTGGTTTGCCACGGCACCGGATTTCCCCAAAGTGGGAGACCGCCGATGATCTGCTGCGGAGAACTGCGGCCCACCGGCGCGAAGACGATGACATCGTATTTAGAACGGAGGTCTGCCTGTTTGGCCACCGTCTGCGTACTGATGTAAGAGAACGGCACACGCAATTTGTCGAATGCCTGGCGCCACCAGCCCTCCGTTTGCGTGCCAAGCCACGTGTGCATAAAGGCGATGCGCGGTGCGGCTGCCGGATGTAAATGAATAGACGGGAGACTCGGGAGGCTCACCGCCGTTAGCTCAAATTGCCGCAGCAATGGCTCTAGCTTGGCCGCGTCCACGCGCGAGATGACGAGTGACCCGCTGGCAAATTTGTGTCCGGTGCTTTCAAAGGGTTCCTGCGAGACGGAAATGTCCGCTGCGCCATTGAGCGCGTATACCAGCGACGCCAAACTGATTTGGGCCGACTGATTCACAACGTAGATCGGTCCACCGCCGGCACTCGCCATTGCGATCTGACTCAAATCGGTAACCGGAGACATGGCTGCCGCCAGCACACTGCGATCCGTAACGCGCACAAGCTTGGCATCGAAAAGATCGCCGAAAGACCAGCCTGTATCATCGTACGGAGTCTTTTGGGGGTCACTGGGAGACCAAAACTGACGGTCCAGCAACGCGTCGGCCGCCCGCGAATATGGCTGATCCATGCGAATCACGAAACTCCCAGCCGGAAAAGTTTGGGAGGTCGGCGGAGGTGGAGTGGGAGGTTTGCTGTCATCGGCGGGAGGTTTATGGGAGGGCGGCGGGAGTGCTACCGTCACCGCTTGCGTCAAACGCTGAATCTCCACATGTTGCAGAGCCATCACTTTCAACAATTCCATCTGGCGATTCAGAAAGCGCTCATCTTGCGCCAGCACGTAAGCGGCAGGTCCATTATCCATTGGTTTGGAAATAGATCGCTTACTTTTCCGATAGAAATTATTCAGAAAAAGCGGCCCGTTGTGCGCGAAGTAGGAGAGTGAAGAAAGTAAGGCCGTCTCTTCATAATTGTTGTTGTCACGCTGCGACCACACCACCGTCGGATACGGCGGATTCGGTCGGTACCAGGTGCGTGAATACTGATCGGGAGACAATATCCGTTTCTCCGTGTCTGCGCCGCCATTACCAAACGTTTCGTACAAGCGGCTAATGCCGTTATGCATGCCGGCCAGGAACATCAGGTAACCCGGGCTCCACGTGTCAAAGTCGCCATGCGTGAAAGCGCCCGGCATGCCAAAACTTTGCATGCGCGCCATGTTGTCAGTGGCTAGCATCGACCATTCGTCGGTCAGGATTGGATCGATCCAAGGGTTGTATGGCCCGTCTCCGACCGTGTTGTCGTAAAGAAACGGAACAGATTCGTGCAGATCATGCAGTACCTGTGCGTGCCAATCCACATAGGTATTCAGAACGTTCTTCGTCAGATCCAGCGTCATCGCCATGGCGTCTCGATTGTTATCGTGCGCCACGTAGCGGCCCCAATAGAGCAGTCTCGGCCAGTTCTCGCCAGGATGCGCTTTGTGCCACTTGTAGACATCCACCATGCGGTCGCGGCCATCCACTTCCACAACCGGCGTGATCAGCGTAATCATGTGCGAGCGGATGTGTTTGATGTACGGCGAATCGTCCACAGCCAGCCGGTAGGCCAGTTCCATCAGTGCCGTCGGCGCGCCGGTTTCAGGGGAATGGATCGTGCCCGTGATGTAGTAGACGGGAAACGATTGACTCACGAGTGCCTGCGCTTTGGCGTCATCCATTTGAATGGTTCGCGGGTCCGCCAGTTGGGCTAAGCGCGCATTGTTTGCTTTTGCCTGCGCCAGCAAAGACTCATCTGCCACCGCTACGGCGATCATCTCGCGCCCTTCTTCCGTATGGCCGATTGTGAAAACCTTCACGCGCGGAGTGGCCGCGGCCAGCAAACGGAAATAGCGATAGACGTCTTCCGCATACGGAAGAATGTCAGGCGCACCGGCGATGTCTCCCAAAACCTTCATCGGTGTTGGAATCGAGGGCGACGCGGGCAGATAGTCTGTCAGTGGCGAATTGAAGGCCGACGCGGTGGTGTATTTTTTGATGAGCGCCGTATAAGATTCGTCGATGGCTTGCTTGGGATCGCGGTGAAAGGTCTCGTTCGGCGATGTCTGAGCGGTCAGGGAAAAGCTGCCAAATACTAAGGATGCGGCGCAAAAGCGCCAAAACGGTCGAGCCATGGACCCCAGTTTAGCTGAACGCATCAATAGACGAGGATTCTTCCGCAGTTCTAGAGGCCAATCTGATCTAGAGTTGCGCGCGATTCAGTGCACACTAGGTTCTGAGAGGTTTTCCAGGACGTCCATGCGCAAATTGGCAATTTTGATCGCTTTCTTTCTTGCATCTCTTCCCTTGGCGGCCGGACACATAGGCGCGCATGCCGAATATGTGGGCGGAACGCGCGCCGATATACCAACCAGCAACGCTGGCAATATCGAAGTAATGGACAACACTTATTTTGTCTTTCTTTCGAAGAAAACGAAAATCAAGATCCCGTACGATCGCATTAACCTGGTTGAGTACGGTCAGAAAGTGGATCGGCGCTATATCGCCGCCGCCGTCATCTCACCCATCTTCATGCTGGCCAAATCGCGCCAGCATTTCCTGACCTTGGGTTTTCAAGATGAGAATGGTCTCCAACAAGCGCTGGTATTTAAGGTTGACAAGAAAGATATTCGCGTGGCGCTGGTCTCATTAGAGGCGCGCACAGGGCAGCAGGTTCGCTACCAGGATGAAGAAGCGAGAATTGCAGGCCGTGGATGAAGCCAATCCTTCTCGCTGCGCTATGCGTGTCCGCTCTTTTCGCGCAAGAAACCAAGCCAAACACCGCTACGATTCCCGGTGTAACAACCCTTGTCGGCGTGCGGCGTATCTATGTCGGCCAACTGACCGGAGGAATACCAGCAGACGCGCTGCGCGACCTCATTATTGCCAGCTTGAACTCCACCAAACTCTTCGTGCTGACCGACAATGAAGCGCGTGCCGATGCCGTACTCAAAGGCGCGGCCGACGACAAAACCTTCACCGATAGCTTCGATAGCTACGAAGGCATGTCCGGCCGCGATGCGCTGGGAAAATCGGGCAGCGCGCTCACAACAAAGGTGGGCAGCGTCACGGGTGGCAGCGCACTCAGCGAAAACGAATCGCACCATAGCCGGGAACGAAAACACGAAGCCTACGCCACGGTGCGGCTTTGTAACAAGGACGGCGACGTTCTCTGGTCTACCACGCAAGAAAGTTTGGGCGCAAAATTTCGCGGCGCCAGTGCGGATGTGGCGGCAAAGATTGCACATCAGATGACATTGGATTACGAACGCGCGCGCAAAGCCGAAGAACCCCCGCTAGCGCCTGCGCCGAAGCAATAATCTCAATTAATTTTATTTGCCGCTGCCAGAATCGCTTCATATCGGGCATAATCCATATGAAGCTATGTTCTCCAAGCCTAATAGAATCATCTTATTTGCAATTGCGCTGGCAATGGGCCTGACGATTTTTACCACGAGCGACTCGGCGCAGACACGCGATAAACGGGTAGCTCCGATAGACGCGAATCAGAAGAAGAACTTCGAGCGCCAGCCCAAAGTCGCCGTCCTCGCGGGCGTCGGCAGATATGCGTCCCGCAGCGGTTTGACCGGCCTCAGGTTCCCTGCACATGACGTAGACATGATGCAGGCCGAGTTGGAAAAGCAAGGTTACAAAGTCGTTGCGCTCAAGGATCAGGAGGCGACTCGGGGCGCCATTGAACAATCCCTTGCCGATGCCAAAGACCTGGTTGACCAGAACTCAGGCACTATTCTGTTTTTCTTTTCGGGCCACGGCTTCGCCGATGACGGACAGAACTATCTTGCGACCTATGAAGCTGCTGCCGCGAACCTGGCAGGCAGCGGCCTGCCGGTAAAGCGCGTGGAAGAGTTAATGAAAGCCACCGGCGCGCAACGGCAAATGATGTTCCTCGATGCCTGCCGCAATGAAGCGGGAAAGGCCATTGGCGCCCGCAGTTTCGACCGGCTACAAGCGGCCGCCGGATTGCACGCACTTCTTTCGACGAAAGCCGGGAAGATTAGTTATGAGGACGACAGTTTGGGCAGCGGCGTTTTCACTCATTTTCTGGTCGAGGGCTTGCGCGGCCAAGCGG
>Ga0302319_10021323_pt1 | contig 11675 bp, 13 predicted proteins | sample Bog_T0_2_FD_203319 | JGI IMG/M metagenome (GOLD analysis project Ga0302319, IMG submission 203319) | Peat permafrost microbial communities from Stordalen Mire near Abisko, Sweden - Bog_T0_2 | ecosystem: Environmental > Terrestrial > Soil > Wetlands > Peat | place: Sweden: Abisko, Stordalen Mire...
TCCTTGTAGATCTTGAAGCCGCGCTGGAGCTGGGCCTCGTCATATTCTCCGAACGGGCCCGAAAACGACCATTTGATCGGCGGCGGCGGTGGCGGCGGCGCCTCCTGAGCGAACGCAGGCAAGCTCAGCGCCAGCAGACTGCCGGCGAGCGTAACAGCGACGAGGCTGCGGTGTTTGGTCATGGGTCTAGTCATGGCGGCGCTCATGACTTCGCACCCAATACCGATTCCGAAATCGAATTCGGCAGCGGCTTGGTCTTTTCGAAAATTCCCAAGAGCGGCAGCACAATCAGGAAAAAGGCGAAGTAGTAGAAGGTGAAGACGCGCGCCAGCACGACATAAATGCCTTCCGGCGGCTTGGTGCCAAGCCAGCCGAGCGCGACGCAGGCGATCACGAACAGCCAGAAGAACTGTTTGTAGAGCGGCCGGTAGCGCGCCGATTTCACGCGCGACGTATCGAGCCAGGGCAGGAACGCCAGGATGCCAATCGAACCGAACAGCGCGCACACGCCCATCAGCTTGTTCGGGATCGAACGCAGGATGGCGTAGAATGGCAGATAGTACCATTCGGGCACGATTTCCGGCGGCGTCACAGCGGGATTGGCTGGGATGTAGTTGTCGGCGTGACCGAGATAGTTCGGGATGTAGAACACGAACCAAGCGAAGAAAATCATGAAACAGGCGAGGCCGAAGCCGTCCTTGATGGTCGCATAGGGCGTGAACGCCACGGTGTCTTTTTCCGACTTCACTTCGATGCCGGTCGGATTGTTCTGTCCCGCCACGTGCAGCGCCCAGACATGCAGCACCACCACGCCGGCGATCACGAAAGGCAGCAGGTAGTGCAGCGAGTAGAAACGGTTGAGCGTCGGATTACCGACGGCGTAGCCGCCCCAAAGCCAGGTGACGATAGTGTCGCCAACGCCGGGAATGGCCGAGAACAAATTGGTGATCACGGTCGCGGCCCAAAAGCTCATCTGACCCCAGACCAGCACGTAACCCATGAAGCCAGTCGCCATCATCAACAGATAAATGATGACGCCGAGAATCCACAAAACCTCGCGCGGCTCCTTGTATGAACCGTAATACAGGCCGCGGAACATGTGGATATAGACAGCCAGGAAGAACATCGCGGCGCCATTGGCGTGCAGGTAGCGCAGTAGCCAGCCGTAATTGACGTCGCGCATGATGGCTTCGACCGAGTTGAAGGCCATATCGACATGCGGGGTGTAGTGCATCGCCAGCACGATGCCGGTGATGATCTGAACGCCGAGCATGAACGAGAGAATGCCGCCGAAGGTCCACCAATAGTTCAAATTCCGCGGCGTCGGATAGGCGACGAACGAGGAATGAATCAGACCGCCGATCGGCAGCCGCTTCTCAAACCACTGCAGAGCCTTGTTCTGCGGCTGGTAGGTCGAATTTCCGCTCATGGTCGAACCTTGAATACGATTTTCGCTCAGCCGATTTGGATCTTGGTGTCGGACGTGAATTTGTACGGCGGCAAATAGAGATTCTTCGGCGCCGGACCTTTGCGGATGCGGCCCGCGCTGTCGTATTGCGAGCCGTGGCACGGGCAGAACCAGCCGTCATAGTCGCCCTGGTGGGCGAGCGGGATGCAGCCGAGATGGGTGCAGATGCCGATCACGACCAGCCACTGCTCGTGGCCGGGCTTGACCCGTTCGCTATCGGGTTCGGGGTCCGGCAAAGTGTGCCAGTCCACATCCTTGGCAAGCTCGATATCGTGCTTGGCGCGATGGAAGATGAAGATCGGCTTGGAACGCCAGAATACCTTGACGATCTGGCCATCCGCGATCGGGGCGAGGTCAATATCGACCGGGGCGCCCGCGGCAATCGTCGAGGCGTCCGGATTCATTTGTGCGATCAGCGGCACAAGGACCGCCGCGGCACCTACCGCGCCAATGGCGCCGGTGGCGATGTACAAGAAGTCGCGGCGCGTGTGCTCCGCCGAAGACACGGTCGTCACGTCTTAATCCCTCTCCCCCGGCTGGGTATTCATCCGCCCGCGGCTGGAGCCGAGGAACGTCCTCGGTGGCGGGGCAGACCGTTTACGACAGTCCTGGGAAAGGCAGGACGACGCTGCGGTGCATTTTATTGGCACCCTTGTGGTAATAGCGCAAGCCCGCTATCGCACCTGCGAACAGGCTTGCATAATTCATTCGTCTAAAGCGGTTTCTTGGGCACACTGGGGGGCCGACCGGTCAGCCATGCGGATTGCCCTTTACGAGCCCGACATTCCACAGAATACCGGCACGATTCTGCGCACTTGCGCCTGTCTGGGCGCCGAGGCCCATATCATCGAGCCGGCCGGATTCCCGGTCACCGACCGGGCATTTCGCCGCGCGGGCCTCGATTATCTCGACCAGGTTGCCATTACCCGCCATGCCTCGTTTGCAGCCTTCGACGTCTGGCGGCGCGCCGAAGGCCTCACTTTGGTGCTGCTGACCACCGCCGCCCCTTCGTCCTACCTCGATCATGCCTTCCGGGACGACCAGATCCTGCTGTTTGGCCGCGAAAGCGCCGGCGTGCCGGAGGCGGTCCATCGGGTTGCCGACGCAAGGCTTAGCATCCCCCTGCGCGAGGGCCTGCGCTCGCTCAATATCGCGGTCGCCGTGGCCATGGTGGCCGGCGAAGCGCTGCGGCAGACGGGCGGCTTTGGGCGGTAACATTGCGGCTTGTTGTATATTATAGTAATATACCTAAATGATCGATCTGTCCGCGATTGAAGTTTTCGATTGGGACGACGGCAACGCGCGCAAGAATCTGGTTAAGCATGGAGTGAGTCAGGCGGAGGCCGAGCAGATATTCGCGGCAGAACCTTTGCTCTTGGAAGATTTCACGCACAGCGGGGCAGAAGCTCGATTCCAGGCACTCGGTGAAACAATCGAAGGACGGCGGCTTCACGTTAGTTTCACGTTGCGAGGGGGTCACCGGAAGATCCGCATTATTTCCGCCCGCGACATGAACCGCAAGGAAAGGGCCGTTTATGAACAAGCCACTTAAGCCAATTCCAAAATTCCGTAGCGAAGCGGCGGAGCGAAAATTTTGGGAAACGCACAACTCCACAGACTATGTGGACTGGAGCAAGGCCCAGCGCGCACGGTTTCCAAATCTCAAACTATCGACGACCGCGATATCTTTGCGGCTGCCGCAAAGCACCCTCGATCGCATCAAGGTCGCCGCTAACAAGCGAGACGTGCCTTATCAGTCGCTGATTAAGATGTGGCTTGCGGAGAAACTAGACACCGAATGAACGAAGCACTCGAAATCCGCAAGACCCGCGCACGCGCCTGGTTCGAAACCTTGCGCGACGATATTTGCAAGGCGATTGAATCGCTGGAAGACGCCCTGCCCGCCACCGCGCCGCTTGGCGCTCAAGCGCCGGGCCGTTTCACGCGCACGCCGTGGAACCGAACCGGCCACAATAGCCGTCCGACATCGGGTATACCCGATGTCGGCAACCTAAACGCCGGCGGCGGCGTCATGTCGATGATGCGCGGGCGCGTGTTCGAGAAAATCGGCGTGCATTGCTCAACCGTGCATGGCGAATTCGCCCCCGAATTCCGCAAGGAAATTCCCGGCGCCGCCGAAGACCCAAGCTTCTGGGCCTCGGGCATTTCGCTGATCGCGCATCCGCAAAATCCGCACGTGCCGGCCGTGCATATGAACACGCGCTTTGTGGTCACCAGCAAAGCCTGGTTCGGCGGCGGCGCTGACCTCACACCCGTGCTCGACACGCGCCGTACGCAAACCGATCCCGACACACAGGCTTTTCACGCCGCCATGAAAGCCGCCTGCGACGCGCATAAAGACGTCGCGCCTTACGAGAAATGCAAAAAATGGTGCGACGACTATTTCTTCCTCAAGCACCGCAACGAAATGCGCGGCATAGGCGGGATTTTCTATGATTATCTTGAGGGTGATTGGGACGCTGCCTTCGCCTTCACGCAGGATGTCGGCCGCGCCTTCCTGCGCGTCTATCCCGAATTGGTGGCGAAGAATTTCACGACGCCTTGGAGCGGGGCCGAGCGCGAGGAGCAACTGGTGCGCCGCGGCCGCTATGTCGAGTTCAACCTGCTCTATGACCGCGGCACGATTTTCGGTCTCAAGACCGGCGGCAATGTGGAGTCGATTTTATCTTCCATGCCGCCCGTGGTGAAGTGGCCTTAACTTCGAATTTCAACGCAGCGCCCCGACCACCAGGAATATTCCGCCGATCAGCACCACCGCGTCCAGAATCGCGGTGTGCACATGCAGCGGCATGCGCTCGACGAAAGCGCGCGCCAGAAACGCTCCCGGTAGCGCGACAATTCCGATCAACAAAGCGAAGCTGACAACCTGCGCGGTCAAGACGCCGGCCAGTCCGAACACCGACACCTTCACCATGCCGATCACGATCGAAATCGCCGCGTCGGTGGCGATGACGCCGGCGCCTTCGACGCCCGCCGCCATCAACAGCGACAGCAAGATCACGCCCGACCCGGCCGTGCCGCCCACCACCACGCCATAGCCGATAGCGCCCAGCGCCAAGCCGCGGTCGCCGACCTGCACGCCGTGATATTTCAACAGCCGCCGCAGCGGCACGCTCAGGATCAGCATGCTGCCGATCACCAGCGCGGCGCCGGCATTGGTGAGCTTGGTGTAGCCCCAGGCGCCGAGCACGCAGGTCGGCACCGCCATGACCAGCACAATTGCGGCGCGCCGCCAGTCGACATATTTCAGGAATGCGCCGACCCGGCTGGTGTTGGAAAACAGCGCCGAGATGGCGATGATTGGCACGATCGGTTCGGCGCCGACCAGCGGCACCAGCACCAGCGGCATCAGCGCGCCGGTGCCGTAGCCCGACACGCCGCCGACCAGCGAGGCAAACAGCGCGACAGCGGCGACCAGCGCTAGCTGCCACAGCGAAATATCGGCAAACCCGGACAGGATGGTCATGAAGGGCTAGCGGAGACGGATACGCCGTCCGCAATTTTCTCCACCGCGCTCGCATCCATCGGAAACCCGGCCGCGATCCAGGCCGCTTCCGCGGCGCGCAAGGCAGCGCCCAGCGCCGGGCCTTTTTCCACGCCGCGCTTGATGAAATCCGCGGCCTTTAATGGAAACACCGGCGCGGTCCAACGCGCCGGCAAAATCGCCAGCGCAAGCCAATCCTGATCGCTCGACGCGGCGGCCGAGCGCGCCCAGCCGAGTAGCGCGTGATCGGTGAAATGTTGCGGGCCCAGCCGGTAGAGCAGCGCGCGCGCGCTTTGCTCGCCGAATGCCGGCGACATGCGCCGCCAGCCTTCGGCCGTTGATGCCAGCCGCTCGTGCTCGACATTATGCAGCCGCAGCTTTTGCCACAGCCGTTCGGCGTCCTCGGCGACCCAAACCCCAAGCGCGCCCAGCCGGCGCACCGGGTCGGGCTCGGCGCCGGCCGCAACTTCCGCCTTGGCCATGTTCTCGAACGAGCCGAGGTAACTCACACCGCCCAGCACGCGCAGCAAAAGCCCTGCATCCGCCATCGAAATGAGCGTCGGCACCGCATGCGGCGCCACGACGAGTTTCATCACTTCCATGCGCACACGCTCGCGCGACAACCCGTCGAGCCCGGCGCGTCCCGCAATACAGGCGGCAATCCCCTCGACATAAGGATGACCGCCGGCGCCATAGGCGGCGTGAAAGCGGAAGAAGCGCAGGATACGCAGATAATCTTCCGCGATGCGCTTTTGCGGATCGCCGATGAAACGCACGCGCCGCCCGGGCAAATCAGCAAGGCCGCCGACATAATCGTAAACCGTGCCGTCGCGGCTCACTGACAACGCATTGATGGTGAAATCGCGCCGCTCGGCATCGGTTTGCCAGTCGCGGCCGAAGGCGACCGTGGCGTGGCGTCCGTCGGTTTCCAGGTCCTTGCGCAGTGTTGTCACTTCGAAGGGCTGCTTGTCGATCACGACCGTCACGGTGCCGTGCTCAATGCCGGTCGGCACCGGCTTGAAACCGGCAGATGTCACGCGCCTGACGACTTCCTGCGGCACCGCCGTGGTGGCGACGTCGATTTCGTGAATCGGCATTTCAAGCAGCGCATTGCGCACCGCGCCGCCGACCACACGCGCCTCTTCGCCCTCGCCGTCGAGTACTTGAAGCAGACGCGCCAAGGCGCCGCCGCTCAGCCAGGATGCGCCCTTGAGGCTGCGGGAAGTCGCGCCTGTCGTCACTTGGCGAGTCACTCGGTTTGTCCCGGCACGAATTTGCCGTCCTCGATATGGGCCGGCACATAGGTCGCGCCTGGCGGCGCGCCGCTGTATTCGGCGAAATAATAAAAGCTCCCGGCCATCAGCAGAAGCGCGACAATCGTCAGCCACGCCACGCGCGAGACCGGCCAGGAATCCGGATGCATGATGCCGGCCTGGGTCGCCCACAGAAACGCCACGTAAAGCGCAAACGGCGTCGCGAACAGCAGGATTTCCGTGAACACCGGGCGGATCATCGATAAATCCGTTCGTGCAGATTGCGCAAAATTCCGGCCGTCACGCCCCAGATATAACGCTCGCCGAATGTGATGGCGTAATAATGCCGTGTCAGGCCGTCCCAGTCGCGCGCATGACGCGCGAAATTGGCTTGATCCATGACGAAGGCGAGCGGCACTTCGAACGCGTTGTCCACTTCTTTTGCGTTGAGCGTGAGCGCAAAGCCCGGCGTCACGCGCGCGATCACCGGCACAATGCGATAGCCGAGCGTGGTCATATAGAGATCGAGATAGCCGAGCGGTTCGATATGGCTGCGATCGAGCCCGATCTCCTCGTCAGTCTCGCGCAACGCGGCGGCCAGCGGATCGGCGTCGGACTTTTCGATCTTGCCGCCGGGAAACGAAATCTGGCCGGGATGGTTGGGCAGATGCTGCGCGCGCTGGGTAAGCAGCACCGTGGGCTCGGGATGATCCACCACGCCCACCAGCACCGCGGCCGGGCGGACCGGCCGCACCTCGGCTATTTTCTTCATGACCGGATCGGCGTCGTGGTCGCCGCGCGCCGGCGTGACGTTGGGATCGTCGATCGATGCCGGAACGGTTTGCGACAGCCGCGCCCGCGCGCGCGCGAAGAATTCGGCGGATGAAAGTTTGGCCACCATATCCATCAGGCAAACTCCCGCACCACGCTGGCTTCCGCCATGGCAAAAAACTCGCCGCCCGAGGCTACGCCGAACATCGCTTTGCCGTCGATCACGCGTTCCTCGCCGCGTTCGACCAGATCGTAAAACAGCGCTCGCGTCACCTTCGCCCACAGGTCGCTGCGGACATGCAAATAGGGTTTGAGCCCGCCGCTCGCCTCGGCCTCGAACCGCAGCGCGTGACCCGGGCCGGCGTCGACCCAGTCCTCGACATTCGTTCTAAAGCGCAGAATGGGAAGAAGAACATCCTTGTCGGGCCCGATCAATTTGAGTTCGACCGCGAGGAACGGCACGTCTTCGATGACGATCCCGACTTTCTCCACAGGCGTGACCAGGAAATATTTGTCGCCCTCGCGTTTGAGGACGGAAGCGAAAAGCTTGACCAAAGCCGGCCGCCCGATCGGGGTCTTTTGGTAGAACCAGGTACCGTCCGAGGCGATTCGCATATCGATATCGCCGCAAAACGGCGGGTTCCACAGATGAACGGGCGGAAGTCCGCGCTTTTCGCGCGGTAGAGCCGCCGCGATCCCTTCCAAGCCGCTCAGCCCGCCAATCCCTGGACCTTGCCCTGCCTTCGCCATGGTTTCCCTAACTATTTGCCTAACCACTTCGCCAGTCTGTTGCCTGTTCGCAACTTTGTGAACACCCGGGGCTGGCGGCGGAAGATAGCGTAAGCTTGGCCGGAGAATGCGGCAGATTCGCCTTAAATAGCGCAGAAAAATCGCTTTGGTGCGTTTGTTGCATATCCCTTAGGCAACACTTTTGGCAGGCCCAATCGAGCGATAAAAGGAACCGAAACCATGGCGGCGGCAGGCGGCGAGAATCTCGAAAAACTCGAAGATATGATCGTGCGCGCGGCGGAATCGACAGCCGTCCACATTCGCGCGGCAAAAGCCGCCATCGGCGCGGTGATTTTTGGCCAGGACATTGTGGTCGAGCGCGCCTTGGTGACGGTTCTGTCGGGCGGCCATGCGCTGTTGATCGGCGTACCCGGCCTCGCCAAGACCAAATTAGTCGAGACCATGGGGATCGCGCTCGGCCTTGACGCCAAACGCGTACAGTTCACCCCCGATTTGATGCCGTCCGACATTCTCGGCACCGAAGTTCTCGAGGAAACGCCCGGCGGCAAGCGCAGCTTCCGTTTCATCCCCGGGCCGGTATTCGCGCAATTGCTGATGGCCGACGAAATCAACCGCGCCAGCCCGCGCACCCAGTCCGCCTTGCTGCAAGCCATGCAAGAACAACATGTGACGGTCGCCGGCGCGCGCCACGATCTGCCAAAGCCGTTCCATGTTCTGGCAACCCAAAATCCGCTGGAGCAAGAAGGCACCTATCCGCTGCCCGAAGCGCAACTCGACCGCTTCCTGATGGAAGTCGATGTCGATTACCCCGACGCCGCGGCCGAGCGCAAAATCCTGTTCGACACCACCGGCGCCGAAGGCATACGCGCCAAAGCGGCGATGACCTCGGAAGACCTGATCGCCGCGCAGCGCCTTGTGCGCCGCCTGCCGGTCGGCGAATCCGTGGTCGAAGCCATCTTGCAACTGGTGCGCTCGGCGCGCCCCGGCCCGGAAGCCGGCGATCTCGGCAAGCTGATCTCCTGGGGACCAGGCCCGCGCGCCAGCCAATCGCTGATGCTGGCGGTGCGCGCCCGCGCGTTGCTCGACGGCCGCTTTGCGCCCTCGGTCGACGACGTGCTCGAACTGGCCGAACCCATCCTCAAGCACCGCATGGCGCTCACCTTCGCCGCCCGCGCCGAAGGCGAGACCATCACCAATGTGATCAAGCAGCTAAAGGCGCGCATCGGATAACATGGCCGAGCCCCGAGGGAGCGATCCCGAGAACGAAGCGGTACGCGCGGCCGTCGGCAAAAGCCGAAAGCTCGCCGCGCGTATCCCGCGGCTCATCCTGGAAGCGCGCCGTGTCGCCTCTACCGTGATTCACGGCATGCATGGCCGGCGCCGCGCCGGATCCGGCGAAAATTTCTGGCAGTACCGGCGCTTCATCAACGGCGAGGCATCGCACAACGTCGATTGGCGCCGCTCCGCGCGCGACGACAATCTTTACGTGCGCGAACGCGAATGGGAAGCGTCCCACACCATTTGGCTCTGGGCCGACCGTTCGCCCTCGATGGATTTCACCTCGGCGCTGTCGGAATGGAGCAAGCTCGACCGCGCGCTGGTCGTATCTTTCGCGCTTGCCGAGGTCCTGGTGCAGGGCGGTGAGCGGGTCGGCATTCCCGACCTGATGCGGCCGACCTCGAACCGCAACATCATCGAGAAAATGGCGCAGACGATCGTTCACGACGCGTCCGAGCATCCGAGCTTGCCGCCGAGTTTTTCGCCTGCGCCATTTTCCGAGGTGCTGCTGCTGTCGGATTTCTGGTCGCCGATCGCCGATTTCCACCGCACCATTGGCCATCTCGCCGCCAACGGCGTGCGCGGCCACGTCGTGCAAGTGGTCGACCCGGCGGAAGAAACCTTTCCCTATTCCGGCCGCATTGAATTCGTCGAACCGGAGGGCTTTGGCAGTATCACCGCCGGCCGCGCCGAGACCTGGCGCAACGACTACCGGGCATTGCTCGCCAATCATCGCGCGGCGCTACGGGCGGAGTGCGAACAATTCGGCTGGAGCTTCACCGTCCATCGCACCGACCGCGGTCCGACCGAGCTGTTATTTGCGATCCATGCGCGCATGGGCGCCGGAGCCTTGCAGACCACCGTCAATAGCCGGCATGCGCCGGCGCAGACCAGGGGCCTGGGGTGATCGGCTCTCTGTTTGCCGCGTTTCCGCTAGGCTTTGCCCAACCGCTGGTGCTGCTTGGTATGCTTAGCCTGCCGGTGCTGTGGTGGCTGCTACGGCTGGTCCCGCCACGTCCGCGCCGGCTCGATTTCCCGCCCACCCGCCTGTTGTTCGATATCTCGGCCAAGGAAGAGACGCCCTCGCGCACGCCATGGTGGCTCACTTTATTGCGACTGTCGCTGGCGGCCTTGTGCATCATCGCCGCCGCCGGTCCGCTGTGGAATCCGCCGCTTGCCAGCGTGAACCGCGCGGCGCCCTTGCTGATCATGCTCGACGATGGCTGGGCGGCGGCCTCGACCTGGGACGCGCGGCTGCGCACCGCCGATGAATTGATCGCGCGCGCCGAGGCCGACAACCGCGGCGTCGCGGTGCTGCCGCTGTCGGAAATCGCGCGCGATATTTCGTTGCAGGTCGCGGGCGCGGCCCGCGTACAGATAAATCAACTCAAGCCCACGCCGCAAAGCATCGACCGCAGCGAAGCGCTACCGCTGATCGAACGCTTTTTGAATGCTACGCCGGATGTGGAAATCGTCTGGCTGTGCGACGGGGTCGATCTCGGCAAAGGCGGCGCCTTCGTCAATGGGCTCAAGCGTGCCGTCGGCAGCCATCCGCTCACCATTGTCGAGGGCGGCATTACGCCCGCGCTGGCGCTTGCCGGCGCCGACAACGCCGCCGGCGCGCTTACGGTAAAGGTTTTGCGCGCGCAAACTGGCGGCGCCGACAGCGGCATGGTGAATGCCATCGATCTCAAGGGACTAGCGCTTGGCGAAGCGCAGTTCGCGTTCAAGTCCGGCAGCCGCGAGGCCGATGCCGTGATCGATCTACCGGTCGAGATCCGCAACGACGTGGCGCGGCTGGAAATCGTTTCCGAACGCTCGGCCGGCGCCGTGCAACTGCTCGACAAGCGCTGGCGGCGGCGCACCGTTGGCATTGTGTCCGGCTCGTCCGCCGATCGTTCGCAGCCGCTACTTGGCGCCACCTATTATTTGTCGCGCGCGCTCAATCCCTTTGCCGATATAAGGCTGGCCGAAGGCGTCGGTCCGGCGGAAGCGGTGACGCGTTTCCTCGACCAGCACCTGCCGATGTTGATCCTGGCGGATGTCGGCAATGTCGCGGAGGCGCAAGACCGTCTCAACAAATGGATCGACAATGGTGGCGTGCTGGTGCGCTTTGCCGGACCCCATCTCGCCGCTGCCGATGACGATCTGGTGCCGGTAAAACTGCGCCGCGGCGGCCGCATTCTTGGCGGCAGCCTGAGTTGGGAAAAGCCGCAGCACCTTGCCGGTTTCTCGCATGACGGGCCGTTCAACGGCATGGCGGTGCCTGACGACGTCACGGTCACGCGCCAGGTGCTGGCCGAACCCGACGCGCAACTGACCGAGCGCACCTGGGCGACGCTGGCCGACGGTACGCCGCTGGTCACCGCCCAGCGCCGCGGCAAGGGCGTGATTGTGTTGTTCCACGTAACCGCGGACACCCGCTGGTCCGATTTGCCGCTGTCGGGCACGTTCGTCGATATGCTCAGGCGCATCGTCTCGCTCGCCGGCGCCACGGCGAATGCCGATACGGAGACCGCCAGCGACGCCAGCAACGCCACCAAAACCGCCAACCAGGTCGTGCCCGCGACCCGTGTGCTTGATGGCTTTGGTGCATTTTCCGCACCGCCCCCGACCGCGCGGCCTATCCCAGCCAACTTCGCCGGCCGCG
>Ga0302319_10021325_pt1 | contig 11675 bp, 9 predicted proteins | sample Bog_T0_2_FD_203319 | JGI IMG/M metagenome (GOLD analysis project Ga0302319, IMG submission 203319) | Peat permafrost microbial communities from Stordalen Mire near Abisko, Sweden - Bog_T0_2 | ecosystem: Environmental > Terrestrial > Soil > Wetlands > Peat | place: Sweden: Abisko, Stordalen Mire...
GTGCTCAAAAGCTATCCGGACGCCGAATCCGCTACTGAGTACATGCGCGCCCGCACCTATTTGCTGCTCAACCGACCCGCTCGCCCTCCGGCCTTTTCGCAGCCCGGCGCCAAGCCGGTAGCCACTGCCGGCTCGCCCGAATCCGTCGCGCGCGAAGTGGATCGTCTTGCTGCTGATCGTGTCCTATGCGCCGGCGGCGGGTTCCAGGTTCTGCTGGCATCTGCCCGCGAAATCCCAAATCTGCTCACGGAAATCGGCCGTAGCCGTGAACTGACTTATCGCGCCGTGGGCGAAGGCACCGGCAAGGCTCTCGACCTCGATGAGTTCGACCAGCATTACCAGCATCTGATCCTCTGGCACGAAACAGACCGTCGTCTCGCCGGCGCTTACCGCTTGGCCGCCACCACCGACGTGCTGCCCTCTCACGGCGTCAAGGGGCTCTACACCAATACTCTCTTTCACTACTCACCCGAGTTCTTCCAGCGCATCGGACCCGCGCTCGAACTGGGCCGCTCCTTCGTTTGCCCCGATTATCAAAAGCACTACTCGCCTCTTCTTCTGCTCTGGAAAGGCATCGCTAACTATGTGCAGCGCCGTCCCGAATGCGCCGTCCTCTTCGGTGCGGTGAGCATTAGCAGCGATTATCAGGTCCTCTCGCGCTCCCTCATCGTCGATTATCTAAAGGGCCATTTAGCGAAAGAGCTTTCGGGTTTGGTGCGCCCGCGCCGCGGTTTCCGCCGGCATCTGCCGCTGCCCAAGCACGTCAAACTGCTGGGCCGGCTGATCGGCAGCGTCGATGAACTATCCGCCTCCGTGCAGGATCTCGAACTCGATGGCAAAGGCCTGCCGGTCCTGATCCGCCAGTACATGAAAGTCGGCGGCCAGTTCCTTGGCTTTAACCTCGATCTGCACTTTTCGAACGCGCTCGACGCGCTGGTCTTCGCCGATCTGCGCGTTGCCGCCACGCCCATGCTCGAACGTCTTATGGGCCGGACCGGCGCGCAAGCGTTCCGCGCCCACCATCCGCTACTAGTTCAATAGGCCATGTAATACACTCTGGGAGGTGCTGCTTTCCCTCCGCGGAATCAAGAAAAGCTTTGGCGGCGTACACGCTTTGCGCGACGGCAACCTTGAAGTCGCCGAAGGTGAAGTACACCTGCTCATGGGCGAAAACGGCGCGGGCAAGTCCACGCTAATGAAGATCGCCGCCGGTATTTACGAACGCGACGGCGGCGAAATGTTTTTTCGCGGCCAACCCGTGTCCTTCGCCCGTCCTTCCGAAGCGTCCGCGCAGGGCGTAGCCATGGTTCATCAGGAATCGCTGCTGGCGCCGCATCTGAGTGTGGCGGAGAATATCTTCCTGGGCCGCGAAACTTCTTCCCGATTCGGTTTTGTCGACCGCCGCGCCATCGCGGCCAAAGCGCGCCAGATTATCGCCGAGCACGGTTTCCGGCTAGACCCGCAAACGCGCGTCTCTAAGCTCAGTCCCGCCGGCAAACAGCTTGTTGAAATCTGCCGTGCCCTGGCGCAGGGCTCCAGCCTGCTCATTTTCGACGAACCCACTTCGTCGCTCTCCCACGCGGAAAGCACGGAAGTTTTCCGCATCGTGCGCAAGCTCTGCGAACGGAAGATAGGCGTCATTTACATCACGCACCGGCTCGACGAATTGCGCTCCATTGGCGACCGGGTCACCGTCCTCCGAGACGGCGCAACGGTGCATTCCGGCCCTCTCAAAGAGTTATCCCGCGACCAACTTATCCAGCAGATGGTGGGGCGTCCGGTGGATGCCATCTACCAGCGCAACGCCGCGCCGCCCGGCGATGTGCTGCTGCGGGTGAGCAATCTGTGCTGCGGATTTCTGCGCGACATTTCTTTCGAACTGAGGGCTGGCGAGATCGTCGGCCTGGGCGGACTCATGGGCGCTGGCCGTACTGAGTTGTGCCGCGTGCTCTTTGGGCTCGATCCCGCGGAAAGCGGCTCGGTGGAAATTGCCGGCCGCGCCGTGACTCCCGGCAATCCTCGCGCGGCGGTGGCATCCGGCGTTGCGCTGATTCCGGAAGACCGCCAGATCAACGGCCTCGCCCTCAAACTGCCCATCGCGTTCAACATCACCATGCCGGATCTGGGCCGGGTTTCGGATTACGGCGTGGTGAACAAATCGTTTGAAATCAGCTTGGCGGAAGATTACCGGCAGCGCCTGCGTATCAAATGTCATTCCACCCGCCAGTTTTCCGGCCGTCTGAGCGGCGGCAACCAGCAGAAGATTGTCATTGCCAAATGGGTAGCTCGCGGCGCGCGCATCTTCCTGTTCGACGAACCGACACGCGGCATCGACGTCGCCGCTAAACAGGAAGTTTTCGAGGAGATGGATCGCCTCGCCAAGGCCGGCGCGGCCATCCTTATGGTGAGTTCGGAGCTGCCGGAGCTAATCCAGGTTGCCGACCGCATCCTGGTCATGTCCCAAGGCCGGCTGACTGGCGAATTGCCAGGCAAAACGTCGCAGGAAGAAATTATGCGTTTGGCCGCGCCCGCCAAGACGGTTCCCACGGAGATCGCCTAACTTGAACCGTCTGCAACGCCTGCTGCCTTTTGTCACTCTCATCGTGCTGGCGCTGGCTCTCACGATCGCTACTCCGCATTTTCTTACCGCACTGAATTTAGCGAGCGTGGCGCGGCAAACCGCCGTCATTAATTTGATGGCTTTGGGCATGACGCTGGTCATCATTACCGGCGGCATCGATCTTTCGGTGGGCTCCACTCTCGCCTTAGGCGGACTCTTCGGCACGATGGCCATCAAAGCCGGTTTGCCGATTCCGCTGGCGATCTTAGTAGGTATTGGCGCCGGCCTGGTGTGCGGTTTGCTGAATGGCCTGATGATCACGCAATTCCGCATCAGTCCATTCATCGTCACGCTGGGCACGCTGGAAGCGTTTCGCGGGGTAGCGTTGGTTGTGTCAAAAGGCCTGCCGGTGCATGAGATTCCCGACGCCTTTTCGTTTCTCGGCGACGGCAATATTTTGGGAATACCGACTTCTCTCTGGGTGCTGGCGATTTGCGCGGTGTTGATGCATTTCATCCTGGAGCATACGAAACTGGGACGTTACGCCTTCGCGATCGGCAGCAATCAGAGCGCGGCTTACTATGCGGGCGTGCCCATCAGATTTCATTTGGTGTCCGTCTACGCTATCGCTGGTCTGCTGGCGGGTTTGGCGGGGATGGTGGAAGCTTCGCGGCTCATGACCGGGCAGCCGACCGCCGGTCAGGGATACGAATTGCAGGCCATCGCCGCAGTGGTGATTGGCGGCGGCAGTTTGCAGGGCGGGGAAGGCAGCGTCATGGGTACGCTCATTGGCGCATTTATCATTGGGTTGTTATCTAATGGGAGTGATCTCCTTGGCATCAATCCTTATTGGCAGCAGGTCACGATTGGCGCCGTTATCATCGCGGCGGTGGGCTTTGACGAATTACGCAAGCGCAAATTCGCGAGTGCCTGATATTTCAACCCGGCTGCTACTAGCCGCCGTGCTGTTGTTTGGCGCGCAGGGGATGGCGGCGGTGAACCAGCCTGTCGAGCCGCGGGTGACTCTGGAGACGAATGAGGGCTTTTGCCCGAATGGCGCGACCATTCCATTGGTTCCCAGTGCGGACGATGCCCCTCAGCTCAACACCTGGGGCAGCTTTTGCAGCTTGGGCCGGAAGAAGCCTGCCATCGCGAGAACTTCCGCCTTTTCCGCACCTCAGTACCTGCGTATCTACTTGATCGGTTACAACTCTCCGACGTTAGCTTTGCAAAGAGTGTCCGACGGTGCAAGGTATATTTTGCAGCCGTACATCCAGGAAGACCGTCGCTGGGTTAGTTTTGATTACCGTTTGCCGGCCGATTGGCAAGGGAAGCAGGTTAGGCTGGTGGCCGAAGGAAACGCGGAGCAAACCCCCTGGCGAGGCTTTAGCGAGCCTATCAGCGGCAGTGGCCAAGTCCACCTGGGGGACGCCGTCAGTCTGCTGGCACTTACGAGCTTGCACTTTTCGGCAATTATGATTTGTGCTCTTTTGCCGACGGTCGTGGCAGTGTGGCGCGGGCTTCGCGATACCATCCAAGCCGGCTTGATCACCCTTGCGGGAGCGGCAGCGCCAGGCTATTGCATGTTCTGGTTGAATCTATACTCCTCGCGCTGGGGACACTATGCGGCGGTTTTGATCATCATCGGCTCGTTGGCCGGCCTGCTCGTTTCCATTAGAAAACTCGACAGCGCGGGTCTCGCTGTTCTCAGGCCGCTGGTGTGTCCGCTGCTGCTAGTCGGCGTCGCGGCGCTACTGGTGGTTTCGAGCGGCTTTCTGTACGGTGGCCTGAGTGAATCTTTGAGTGTTCCCAGGGTGCGCTTTTCTCATCTGCTTCCCAACGACAATTTAATTCCGCTCAAACTGGCCGAGGGCGATCGCAAAGAGCATATGCCCGTGCCGCTCGATGGCGATTGGTTGTCGAGTGACCGGCCGCCGCTCCAAGCGGGCATCGTCTTGGCGCAATTTCCGCTGTTTAGGCAGCCGCGCGAGCTCGGGTACACGATTGTATCCGTGTTGGCGCAGAGCCTCTGGATTTTCGCCCTTTGGCTGCTGCTTGCCGCCTTCAAACTTAATCCGCGCGTTATCGGACTGGCGCTCGCGGCCTGCCTTTTTTCGGGCTTTGTTTTTCTCAACAGCTTTTATGTCTGGCCGAAGCTGTTGGCAGCGGCTTACGTACTTGGCTTCTTCGCCGCATTTGTGACGTCAAAACCGGTCTGCCTCTCATGGCTCGAATTCTGTATCGTACCGGGCGCACTGCTCAGTTTCAGCTTGCTGGCGCATGGGGGCAGCATGTTCGGACTGATTACCATCATCCCGTTAGTGTTGTTTTTCAGGCGTCCGTGGCCCGTCAAACGGCTGCTGGCGAGCGCGGCTCTTGCCTTCGTTCTTTACTTGCCTTGGGTTCTCTACCAAAAACTCTACGACCCTCCCGGCAACCGTTTGCTGAAATGGCATCTGGCCGGGGTTGTGCCGGTGGATAAACGGGATTTCTTAGAGACGATAGAAGCGTCCTACAGCAAACTGACCTTTGGCCAAATCGTGGCTTATAAAAAGCAGAACTTTGAACAGGTCTTCGGCGGAGGGTGGCGGAACATGGGCGAAATCGCCTTGTTCCTCAAGAAGCTGATCTCTCCACATGCGCTTTCCACTGCCGCGGCAAACGCGTCTTGGCTGCGCATTGAATGGTTCTTAAGCTTTTCTTGTTCGCTGGGACTATTCATCTTCGCGCCGTTTGCCCTGCTCGCCGGGATCGCGAAACGCTTTCGATCAGCCGAATGGCGAGTCGCCTGCATGCTCTGGGGGCTCGTCTTCGCGTCTTTGGCGATTTGGTGCGTATTGATGTTCGGGCCGGGCGCAACCAGCATTCACCAAGGCGCCTACTCGACGGTGCTCCTGGCTATCGCGGGATCCGTGCTTTCTCTTTGGGCATTATCCGCGCGCCTCGCCATGACGATCGTTTTGTTGCAGATTGGGATGAATGTCTTAATGTACGGGCCTTTGGTCCGCGTGCCGTATGTCAACGGTGAACTGCCCGATGGCATCCTGCACCCCGATACGCTGCTGCTCTGTTTCTTGTCGTTAGCCGCTGTCTTGGCGATCTTTTGGAACTTGGCACAGCTGCGAGCGAAAGGCATTGAGCAAGCTGATGCGCTTGCCCCGAGCATGGGCTCGTCAGTTAATCGAAGCATAGCTTTTCCATGGAGCCTCTTCTGGCTAAGGCGCTGGCTCTGAGCGTTTGGCTCCGCGCCAAAAGAAACAGCAAGATGAGGGCTTAATGTCCAGCACGGAAGTTCAGTTTAGACAAGCGCGCTTTTGTACGGCTGCGGCGAATAGCTGTTGCGGATTTTTCACGCCATTGCCTAACGCCGTGATATCGTTAAAGCATAGTAGCGACACATTAGGATTTGGACACTGGCACCTGTTCCGTAGCCAGTGGTTCTTCTCGGCCTGTCCAAGCCAGCACCGCGTTGCCTCCTCCTGCACGGTAGAAGCCCTTCCGGCTCCTTCCCCAGATTCGGCACCGGCAATCTATCTATGAGAATCGGTCTCTTTCGTTGCGTTTCAGGCGGCGTTTTTAAACTGCGAGGCTATGAGTTTGATGGATGCTCCAAAGTTAGTTCTTGATAAGGTCCCGTTCGATCTGAATGAGGTCCTCAATTCGTGCGCGAATGCGTTCTCCGCGGCCGTTGCCCAAAAAGGTTTGACATTTCAAATTCTTACCGATCTGAATGTCTCGCGCTATTGGCGTGGCGATGCCGCCTGTTTGAAGGAGGTGATTAACAGTCTGCTGGCGAAGGCGCTCGAACTGACTACGCAGGGAAAGATCGAACTACGTGTGCGCCCGGAGGTTGGCGCACGCGGCGAAAAAGGGCTGGGTTTTGCGATCAGCAGCGCCTACGGTAGTATGCCGTCAAAAGATGCGGGACAGGACTTGGCGGTCGCACAGTTGATGGTCGAGGCGATGGGCGGGAAGATCGGGCTGCCGGAAAAGGCCGAGCAGGGGTTTGAGTACGTTTGCAAGGTTTTTCCGGAGCCGGCTTCCGAACAAGGGATGCAAGCCGGAGCAGCGGCGGCCAGTGCTAAAGCGGCGGGCACGGCCGCGCGCGTTTTACTGGTAGAAGACAATGCCGAGAGTATGGCATTGTTGCGCAGCTATCTTGAGAACCGTTCCCTTGTGTTGGACTATGCGGCCGACGGCACGGAGGCGGTCGAAAAGCGCCGGTACCACGATTATCAACTGATCCTGATGGATATTCAAATGCCGGTGATGGACGGCTTGGCCGCCACGCGCGAAATCCGTGCCTGGGAAAAAGAGTTTGGCAAAGCGCGCGTTCCTATCGTTGCGCTGACCGCCTACTCCTTATACGGCGCGCACGCGGCGAGTATCGCCGCCGGCTGCGACGCGCACCTGACTAAACCTGTAGAACAGCGCGAGTTGATTGACGTTATCGCCAAGTTCGCACCCTCTGCAAGCGGCGGCGAGCAGGTGTCGCAGATGGTTGCTTCGCGCCGTCCGGCATTTCTGGCCAATCGCAAAGTCGATTTAGAAAAGATGCGCGCCGCTTTGGCCGCCGGGGACCTCAAACTCATCCAAACCATCGGCCACAACTGCAAGGGCATTGGCAAGGGGTACGGCTTTCCGGAAATCAGCAGTATTGGTGCGGCCATCGAGCAGGCGGCCAAAGCGCTGGACGCGAAACAGTTGGAAGACAATATCCGGGATTTTGAGAACTCCCTGCTGACCGCCAGCAACGCCTCGACTTAAGAGGTTATATGGTCGTTATAAGATCTTCAGCCTGATAAGGCCCCGGTAAACGCCGCAAGCGGTGAACCGCATATCAGCTTGACCATTGTTTTCCATCGCAAGCCGAAGGAAGCAGTGCTACCATAGAATCAAAGTAATTTTCAGCGGGACTGAAGCAACGCCACCCGTCCGTGCGCGCTGTTCCCGGTGAGCCTGCCCAAGCCCCTCAATTCCGTAGCTGCGTATCTATACTGGCGAAACATCGCGCGCTGAGTGGTTTTGCGTCCCGATGAGTTCCGCCCGATCAGCCAACTTAGCAGATAGCAAGATGATGAAGAAGCAATCGAACGGTACCCGTGGCATCAAGTCTGCGCCAGCGAAACGCGCCAGCCAATCGGCGCAGGCGTCGGAGATGCTGAAGTTGCTCATCGACAACATCGTGGACTACGCCATCATCATGCTCGATACCGGCGGCCATGTTCTCACCTGGAACTCCGCCGCGGAGAAAATGAAGGGCTGGAAAGCAGAGGAAATTGTCGGCCAGCATTTTTCGCGCTTCTACACTCCGGAACAACTAGCCGGCGGCCGAACGCAGTTAGAACTCGAAACCGCGACCGCTAAGGGCCGCTTTGAAGACGAAGACTGGCGCGTGCGCAAAGATGGCTCGCGCTTTTGGGCCAACGTCATCATCACCGCGCTGCGGGATGCGGAGGGTAATTTGCAAGGCTTTGGCAAAGTGACGCGCGACCTGAGCGAGCGGCGATTGAGCGAGCAGCGTATTACCCAGCAGGCCGCGGCGATCATGGAAATGGCGGCGGTTCCCATCGTTCCTATTTGGGAAGGCGTAGTGTTGGCGCCGCTCATCGGGATGCTCGACAGCCAGCGCTCGCAAAAGCTTACCGAGCGCCTGTTGACACGCATTACCGAAAGCGGCGCGCAAGTGGCTTTATTGGATATTACCGGGGTACCTTCCATTGACACCAATACCGCGCAGCTGTTGATTGAAACCATCTCCGCCGTACGCCTGGTGGGTGCTGAAGTTGTGCTAACCGGCGTGCGTCCGGTCATTGCACAAACATTGGTTCATTTAGGAATTGACCTGTCTAACGTCCTGACCCGCTCGGGATTGGCGGCTGGGCTGCGCGTGGCTCTGGCAACCCTCAACCTCGTCGTGATGCCGAAGAAGGCAACTGCCACTTCCTAGCCGGACTGTTCCATGAGCAATAACGGCAATAGTATTTCGGTGATCAGAGTCAGAGACATTCTCATGGTGACCATACCGGCTGATCCGAACGATTCAATGATTGCAGCCCTGCAAGAGAGCGTTTTGGGAGCGATGGACCGCCACGCCGCCAGAGGACTCATTCTCGATATCTCGCTGGTGGACACGCTGGACTCCTACTTTGCGCGGCTAGTCTCTGAGACAGCAGCGATGGTAGCGCTGATGGGCGCACGCATGATTGTCGTGGGCATGCGGCCAATGGTAGCCATGACGGCGGTCCAGATGGGGCTCACTCTGCGGAATATCGAGACTTCGCTGAACGTCGAGCGAGCGCTGGAGAAGCTGGAATCGGAGGCGGATTTACGCAACTTGCCGTGAGCACGCCCGACATGGCCCTACTTTCCGGCGAGCTGCCGATCAACGAGGAAGCCGATATCGTGATCGCTCGGCGGATGGTGCGCGATGTCGCCACACAGGCCGGCTTCGCGCCGTCGGACGTGACGCGGCTGGTTACCGCCGCCTCGGAACTGGCGCGCAATGTGTACCGGTATGCCGGATCGGGCCTTATGCGCTGGCAGAAGCTGGAACGGGATTCGCGTGTGGCCGTCGAAATTAAGTTTATCGATCAGGGCCCGGGCATCCCCGATGTCGCCGGCGCTATGAAGGAGGGGTTCTCAAGCGGAGGAGGCTTGGGGATGGGCCTTTCGGGGGCAAAGAGGTTGACGGATGAAATGGAGATCGAGTCGGCCGTGGGAAAGGGGACGACTGTGACGCTGCGGAAATGGCGCAAAAATTAAGGGCAATCACGCGGGAGAGGCTGGCCTTTGGCGCCGCCACCCGTTCGTTTGCTCAACTGGCAGAGAATGGCGACGCCTTCCTATTCCGGCAGTGGGAAGGCAACGCATTGGCCGGATTGATTGACGGCCTGGGTCATGGTGCGGGTGCGCAAAACGCTTCGCAAACGGCGCGGCATTACCTGGAAGAACACTTTGCCGAGCCGCTAGAGGATTTGTTCAACGGCACGAGCCGGGCGTGCCGCGCCACCCGCGGCGTGGTCATGGCGCTGGCGCGCTTCGATCTGCCAAGGCAAACTCTGACCCTCGCGAGCGTCGGAGATATAGAGATCCGTTTGAAGGATTCGCCACGTCATGTATGCGCCGTGCAGCGCGGTGTGGTGGGCTTCAATGCTCCTGCCGCCGTGGTGGCATCGCATCCCTGGACGCCCGAAAGCTTGCTGGTCATGCATTCGGATGGCTTGCGGTCGAATTGGGATTGGAACCATTTTCGCAATGACCTGCCGCGGCAACCCAACGAGATTGCCCAGCGTTTGCTCGCGGAACTGGCCAAAATAGACGATGACGCGACCGTAATTGTGGTGAAGGGTGCAGCGTAATGGAAACTCTCAGTCCTAATTCCGCCGACCAGTCCGACGTGAAGGAGCGGACCATTCGTCTTCTCGAAGAGGAAATCATCCAAACCAACCACGAAGTGCTTGGCCTCACCCTTGAATTGGATAACCGGATCGAGGAGTTAAACTCACTTGCCCTGAAGCTGCACCAGTCGCTGGCTGAAAAGAACGCGCTGGTAAAGCAACTTGAACAGTCCAAACAAGCCGCTGAAGCCGCCAACCGCGCCAAGAGCGATTTTCTAGCCCGGATGAGCCATGAAATCCGCACCCCGATGAATTTGATTATGGGCATGAATGCTCTGTTACTCAGCAGCCCGCTCAATGAGAAGCAGCAGGAACATATTGAGATTTCGCAGCGCAACGTGCGGCGTCTGCTGCGCTTGATCAACGGCATTTTGGATTTGTCGAAAGTGGAAGCCGGGCGGCTGACGTTTGAAGAGGCGCCCTTTGACCTGAACGATGTGCTGAAGGAGTGCGCGGCTACGATTTCAACCGCCGTCGAGGGAAAGGGCCTGCAATTTGAGATCTTTGTCGATTTGAAGGCGCCGCGGTATTGGACCGGCGATAGCGAACGCCTGCAGCAGGTGCTGCTGAACCTGATTGGCAATTCAGTGAAGTTCACCGCGCAAGGGAAAATCGAACTGAGCGTCTGCGCGGAGACGGGCCCGGAGGGCCAACCGGGGTTGCGCTTTGAAGTGAACGATAGCGGCTGTGGCGTCCCGCCGGATAAGGCGGCAATTATATTCGAGCCATTCCAGCAGGCCGAAACATCGATGAGCCGTCGCTTTGAAGGGACCGGCCTAGGGCTAGCGATCAGCAAGACGCTCATTGAAATGATGTCGGGAAGAATCTGGTTGGCGGAGAAATCCGAACCCGGCGCAAGATTCGTCTTCACGATTTTCCTGCAGCCGACCACCGAAGAAGCTGTGAGCGCAAAAATAGCCGCGAAGGCCTCTGCGGTGGCCGGGCAAACTCTACGGCAGGGCACACGCGTTTTGCTGGTGGAAGACAACCCGGAAAATGTTGTTCTGGTTCAGGCATTTCTGGAAAATCTTCCTCTCTTGCTCGATTTTGCCGAAAACGGTGTGGAAGCCGTCGAAAAGCGACGGCAGGGCGAATACGATCTAGTGTTGATGGATATGCAAATGCCAATTATGGATGGTTACACAGCGACTCAGGAAATCCGCGCCTGGGAAAAAACACAACACAAGCCGCATGTTCCGATCGTGGCGCTCACCGCTCACGCTTTAAGCGGTTCCTCGACGGAAAGTATCGAAGCCGGCTGTGACGGACACCTCAGCAAGCCGATGGACAAGAGCGACTTAGTTGAGGTTATCGCCAAGTTCTCGTTAGCGCCGTCGGCGCAAAGCGTTGCCGCCATGACCGATTCCCAGGTCTGAACAGCTTATGCCCCCGCAAACGGTATCTAAACAGATGGTATAAATTCCTAAAATCGTTACCTTAAAATTGTGTCCATTCCGACAAGGCGAGCGATAAGAACTCTAGCGGGTTCATTCAAACTAAAACGGCGACAGCGCGCTGACTTGGAGCGGCGAGAAGCTTTAGCCCCTCGTCCCGAAAGTCCTAGATGTTAACTACGAAGGCCCAACCACCGGCTTACCCCGTTCCAGGCAATGAAGAGGAACGGCTTGCCGCGCTATCGAGCTACGATGTTTTGGACACTGCTTCCGAGCCGTCGTTCGAGAAAATCACTGCCTTGGCCGCGCGCCTTTTCGAAG
>Ga0302319_10021326_pt1 | contig 11675 bp, 18 predicted proteins | sample Bog_T0_2_FD_203319 | JGI IMG/M metagenome (GOLD analysis project Ga0302319, IMG submission 203319) | Peat permafrost microbial communities from Stordalen Mire near Abisko, Sweden - Bog_T0_2 | ecosystem: Environmental > Terrestrial > Soil > Wetlands > Peat | place: Sweden: Abisko, Stordalen Mire...
TCTAGTTATTTCGTGGACACTACACTAGCATCAACGTGGATTTGCGGCTGGGCGGGTGAGCATTCCGCTATCGTGAATGGACAAAGACTTGATATTGCCCCTTGGGGTGAGGACCTGCGAATCAGAAACTGGTTCGCTGAAAACGAGGCATGGCTATCCTTTGGGGGTAGTTTCGCCGCAGCGTTCGCAAGTTCAGCACTACGCACAAGTAGGATGTCGATCTTCGATCCGAGAACGAAGCACCGTTACCGGAAGTGAAAACCGTGGCGGGCGGGCCGTAGGCTTCGCCGTTCTCCTGCGCCTTCGTGCTCTCCAGCATCAGGCGGGCGGCGGCGTCCTCCGGGCTGTGGCCCCAATCAATTGCCAGCATGCACCATGTGAAGTCGGCCCGGCTGATGTCCGGGCGCTCGCCCTTATGCACGGGCGGGGCGTTTTGGACGCATAGCGCATAGCTCGGCCACCTTCGGGACTTCCCTGCCCTGCCGGGCTGAGAAACGCGATTAGAAACACGGCGGGGGGCTTCCTCTGCCGGTGCGACGAGTCCGGCGCGGGCCAGCTCGTCGGCGGTCGTGATCCTGCCGGGGGTCGCGTCGGTGATTTCGACTAACGGAAAGGCCGGCGAATACTTGGTTTTGAAATTCAGGCTTCCGCTGATCCGGGTGGCGCCGCTGGCGGACGGAGCGGCTCCGGTGCCCTTCCGAAGTCGGCGGGTAAAATCGGCCGGGGCATCCTTCACCGCCACCCATGCCTGAAAATTACCCGGGGACGTGCAAAGCACCATGAAGGCATACCCGGCCAGTCTTGCGGCCGCATCAGCGGGCACGTCGTCAAGCTGAATGAGGGTAGCATTTGCCGATCGCGGACGGATGATGAAATTCTCCCTCGCTCGAGCTGACGCCTTGAGCTGCGGTCCGATGGGAGGGATTCCGGGGAAAGCAGGGGGGTATGAATCCCGATGAGGTGAAAGCGGAGATAACGGCGCTCTGGCAGGAGTCCGACAGCGGGCCCGCGTTTAAGGCGGCGCTCGAATCCCACGGCTACCAGCTCTGCAAGGGAGATCGGCGGGATTTCTGCGTCATCGATCCGGCCGGCGACGAGCATTCGCTGGCGCGGCGCATTTCCGGGGTGAAGGTGGCGGAAATCCGGGAGCGCTTAAGCGGCATCGACCGGGAAGCGCTGCCCTCGGTCGGGGAGGGGCGCACCCAGACGCGGGCGGATGTCGAGACCGTCAAGGAGCGCCACGAAGACAAGAAATTTGAAAAGTTCATGCACCCGGTCATCCTCTCGCTTGAGGAAGTGGGCGAGACGGCGCTGCACGGAATGGGGAACAACTGGTGGGAACGTGCCCACATGCTCATCAAGGAAAAGGCCGCGGCGGTGTGGGATCTGGCAAAAGATAGCTGGCGGGCGTTCGTCCGGGCGGAGGAACGCGGCCGGGGGCCGTCACTCGAACTCTGAAGGAGCAAAGTCACTTGAAAACATCCGGCAAAACCTCTATGGCTGTCACGGTCGAACCCGCAATAGAAAACAGGCGCATGAGCACCATAACGCTACGGGCCCAGCTCGGAGGCATCCGCGATGCCTATTGACCCGCTGGAGCTACTTCGCAGAACTCCGGTTCCGGCGGAGTCGGAATCACCCGATGATGACCAGTACCATGCCTTTCATGCGGTGGACAGGGACCAGAAGCGTCTGTCGGCGCGGGCCGTTGGCGTCGCGTGGGTACATGCAAGCTACAGTTTCCTGCAATACATCACCGAAGACGCTGGGCGCGGCCGGATGTTCTATATCATTTACGGCTTCATGGTGATCGAAGTCCGGGGCCGCAACTTGTCGCCGGTAGTGGACGCCATCCGGCGCGATGCCTGCGCGTTCATTCAGCAGTTCGACCCAGCCAAATGGGGCAAGCCCAAAGATACGAGCACCCCTTTCATTGACTCAATCCAGTTTCACCACGGCGCGGAAAAACGCGGCGAAATGCTCACCGGGAGACAGAAACAGGAGACGGATTAGAGCGGGCTTGAATTCTCAATGGGAAGCGATTCTGGATGGGTTCCGGGGTGCGGTGGCTCTTCCCTACCAGAAAAAATTTTCACTGCTCAGCGGGCCTCTAATGGCGAAAGAATGCCTCGATGTCACGGCTGCCATGAAACACATGGAGAATCACCACGTCTTCGTTTTCGACGCGGTAAACGATGACATACTGGCCCACGGGGAAAGTGCGTAGGCCGGGGCGCAAATCGTCGCGGCTGCGTCCGATAAAAGGGTTTGCGGAGAGTAAGTAAAACCGTTCTGTGAGGGATGCAATGAAAAGCTCCGCCCGGTCGGGGTTTCCACTTTCCTTTGCGACGTAATACCAAATATCATCAAGGTCGGAGTCGGCGCTGGGGGCCCGTTGGTGAGCCATATTAGCGCGGCGATTGCTGTTCTGCGGCGAGTCGTGCGCGCCCGCGCTGGCTTACATCCTTGGCAAGCTGACGCATGGACTGTTCCGTAATCACCCGGCCTTCGCCGCGGGCGATAGAGGCCTCGGCAATGTCCACGGAAGCCAGAATTTCCGCTCGGCGGCGCTCGCGTTCTTCCCAGAGGGAGAAAGCTTCTTTCGCCGCTTCTTGCGGGTCGTGCAGGCGGCCGGTTTCGATAGCCTGCCGGACGAGCGCTTGCTGGTCGTGGGTGAGTTGTACTTCCATGCCCCAAATGTAGGGGGTTTGCTGTTTTGTGTCAACAGGCAAGCGGCGGCCGGAAGACCACGATTGCCGAGGGGAACGTGGCGGAATTGCCGCTGCCGTTAAACTTCAGCCTGCCGCGTAGATAGCGGATTTCGGCGTGGGGCAGGACGTATTCATGCCACCAAAGCGTATCGGTACGGGCTGGAACGAGGCACACCACAGTCGCCCCCTGCCCGGCGCTCTCATGGGCCTTGCGGAGCCACTGACGCAAGACGAAGCCATAGGGCGGGTTGCACCAGCACACGCCTTCCCAGCGCTGCCGGAGGGCGTCGGCACCCGGCGTAAAGAACCGTTCGCACTTCGCGTTATAGGGCAGCGCGGCGACATCGAGCGTGAAGTGGAACTCAGCATCGAGCGCCGCGAACAGCTCCGGGGGCGTCTCCCATTCGTCGGAGCGGTGCCAGAATGTAACCGGCTGGCGCTTGCGTTTCCGCTGGCGGTAGGCGGCCTGTTTTTCGGCATTCGAGCGGTAGATTTTCCGGCGCGGCAAGGCTGCTTGAATCGTAACAAAAGAGCGTTACGATATGCCGTTTCTTCGCCCTCCAAAAACGGCATTCGGGGGAGCGCTGCTCCCCTGCGACCCCTCGGGATTTTTCGCTTTTCAAGCCAAAGCTGGCTCGGTAAGATGCGGTTAGCCGTCACGGAGGATAGGGCTCTGCTGGGAAGCAACCTGAGCGCCGGAGACGGGCCGAAGCTGGCGGGGGTGGTCGTAAGGCTGCCCCCTCCGGTAGTGCGTTTCACTTCTTTCGGATTTCGCGTATCAGGTGGGTGATGGCTGTAATGATGGCGGCCATTCCGGTCAGGGCTGCTATCAGGTCGTGAGCATTCATGAAGGGGTATTCGACGCGGGCCGGAACGAGTGCGTAAAAACCTCGAGGCCGACCAGCGGGAGGCGGCAGCTCTCTGCCTTGCGCGTTTTTTAATGGGAAGGGGGCTTGCATCGAAGATGCAACCCTGACCGACTGGCGAAGTCCGGGGTAGCAAGCGGAAAGATTTTCGAGCGGAGCTTTTTGGGGGGCACCCGTGGGCTTTGACACGGGGGGAGCCAAAACCCGAAGGGCGAAAGTCTTGTAGCGCGCGAGGGCAGCGCCCTTAGTGTTTTGTTTTTTTCGATGTCCGCGCGTAGCGCGTTCCTTGTTCTCTTCCCTGCCCTGCCGCGCTCAGCTTCGGCTCTATGCGGAAAATCCCGGAGGGGGTTACAGGGGGAGGCAGCGCCGCCCCCTCAGTAAATGGATTATGCGTCGTCAGGCGCTCCGCATTCTGAACGCTTCGGAGCGTTATCCACAGTTCGGGGCTGACCAATACAGGAAGCTTTTTATAGGTATATACAGGATGGGGTACCGTTTATGCGCGGAGAGGGGTACCGTTTATGCGTAGCTTGGGGGTACCGTTTATGCGTGGATAACTTGCTGAATCTACAGGCTTGTCCACAGGGGGTACCGTTTATGCGTGCTCTCTTCGGCTGTTTGCCTATGCTTTTCCCGGTGCCTGTGGCAACGGTGGAATCGAGGGCTGGGAGGGAAGCAGCGCAAGGCGGCCGGGCTGCATTTCGTAGTTGAGCTGCGGCCATGCCAGTTTGATTTTCAGCATCTCCCGTTGCACCTTCCGTTTGAAGTTTTTGATGTCCTTGTACTCGGCTCCGAACTGTTGGTGTAAAGCGGCCAGCGGAATGAACGCTGGCTTCTTCAGGTAGCTCACGCGGTACGTGAAAAACATGTAGAGATCGAGTCCGAGAGGAGAGCGCTTCAGCGCTTTCAGGATTCGCATGTTGATGGGAATCGGGTGCTCGATGATCTCTTTGTAAAACTCTTCGGAGAGCGTAACGGTGCTTTTCCAGAGCGTCGCCTGCGATGGCTGCTGGTGATCCCACCAGAGGTCATACGCTTTCGAGATGTCGAAGAATGCCCGCTTGTCGCGGTCAACGAGCGAGACAGAAATACGGGCATTGAGCAACCGCTTGAGCTGCTCTCTGAGATTGGGGATGGTTCCCCAGCGGCCGCCGGTCGGGATGAGGCCAAGCTGGCGCATGAACGAGGAAAGCGAGTCACCCAGCACCAGCTCGCGGGACTTTGACACAACGACCTCGCTGCACACCCAAGCCAGCACCAGACGAGGGTATGAGCCATAAGGCAGCTTCGTATCCTCGCCCCGGCGCATCACGAGCTTGTAATCGCCGTTAATGCGGGTGTAGTTGTCGGCGTCACCCGGATTGCTGTGAGGCATGGTCGCCAGCGTCAGCAACCGGGCGATGAAGCCGATATCGTAAGTCTGATTGCGGATGTCGAACAGTTCGAGAATCTGGCCCTGCCGCGAGTAGTGGTGATCTTCCTGCGTGGCGACTGTCAAGGCGTTGAGGGAGAATTCCTTTTCCGGGTCGGGCTTGCGCTTCGCGCGGCTCGCGGCCTTCTCCACGAGCTGCGTTTTCTTGAGAATCTCCCCGGCCTTTTTCATGCGGTCTGGTCTTTCATGATTGAGCGGCTATCGTAGCCAGACTTCACCGCACTGGCAAGCAAACCGGCATCGGGTTTCCGCATTTTTATATTTTCATACGTATGGAAATACATAGACGGTTATTCGTCATCCTCCACGTCGGCGGCAGTAATAGCGTCGCGGAACGCATGCCAGATGCGTAACACCCGGACGTGCTGCTCGTCCTCGCGGATGTGAAAGATGATTCGGTACACTCCCCTGCCCTTGCCGTACAGAAGATGGCGGGCGGTAAAACCAAGCTCCGGCGCTTCACGGATGACGGGACACCGGGCGGGGTTTTGATCCAAGGTGAAAATGGCTGCAAATAGACGGGTCAGCCACTTCTCCGCATGGCGGGGGGCTGCTTCGCGGATACGCTCAAAGGCGGCATATGCGTCCGTTTCGGCAGGGCCAGAGAGACTAACGCGATAGGCCATACTTGGCCCGCATTTCATCGAGTACCTGAGCGGCGGGCTTCAGTTCGCCGCGTTCCGCGCTCGCCATTCCTTCCTGAATCGCCGCAACCGTTTCCATGTGGTGCAGACGGTCGAGCATGGTCTGGTAGCTTGCCGCGTCCTGTACGACCACTTCGGCCTTGCCGTTCACGGTGAGCACCTCCGGCGCATGCGTCTCCTTGAGTCGCGCGACGTGGGCCTTGTGGTTTCGCAGAAAGTCCGTCAAAGAGTGAATTTCACGAGTATCGAGCATGGTATACCTCATCAATCAATTATCTGATAATTATATGCTGCGCGCCGGAAGAGTCAATGCTGGTTTTTCGCACTTTCATACGCATGTAATTTCATACGTATGAAATTACGCCTGCCGCTTTACCCATCCGTTTAGAAGCTGCTCGATGAGGTCGGAGAGGTCTTTGCGGGCGTCGGTGTCCTCAAGCTTGCGGATGGCGGCTTTCTTCGTGGCTTTGCGAAGCAGTACAGTCGTGGGCTGAAATTCCGGGTCGCTACGCTTGCCTGCTGGACGGCCGCGGCTCCCCTTCCCTGCCCGCTCTGCTACGGGCGGTGGAGCCAGCTCCGCCAGCTCCACGGTTTCGGGTTTCGCGGGTTCCGGCGGCTGCTGGCGGATACCGGCAAGCGCTGCAAACTTTCTTCCTTCAGCCATTGGACATTTCCTTTCCTGCTGCCTCGTAAGCTTGCCATGCGCGGGCTGCGCGATGGTCTTTGACCGCATAGACCGGGACGCCTTCGGCGGCGGCTTTTTCAAAAGCGGCAAGCCGGGGAATCTCGGCGGTGAAAACCGGGACATCGTTCTCGATGAGCATGGCGCGGAGCTGGTCGCCTTCGGTGCGCGGCTTCGGCGGCACCATCGTCAGGAGCACCTTGTATCGGTTCGCCTTCAGCTCGTTGAGTTTCGCGAGCGTATGTGTCAGGCCATCGGTCGCCACGCTTTCCGGGACTGCCGGTATCACGAGCAAGTCGCAGTTTTGCGCGAGGTCGCGGAAGTCGTCGTCCGTGGGATTGCCCTCAGTGTCGATAACGATGTGCTTGTACTCGCGGATGTGGCCTACCATCTGGGCGTGGGTCACCACCTTGAACGGGAGGCCTTTGCCGTCGCCGCGCTGGCCCCATTTGGTGGCGCTGCGGATGGCGTCGCCGTCTACCAGCATGGTCGGTGCTAATCGTTGCAGATACGCCGCAAGGTGTATGGCGGTGGTGGTCTTGCCGACGCCCCCCTTGTAGCTTGTTACCGTGATGATCATTGCACCCTCATGTATTTTCGCACGTTCGTATTTTCATCCGTATGAAAATACGAAAATTCAAACATCTGAAATTATATAATCATGAATATACAAAAATACAGGAGAGAACGCAAGCACGAGCCGTATACCGTAGAATATGCGGTATTCTTTGGGGTGACCTCATAGGCTGGGCTGGAGAACGCTTAAGGGGAAAGGTGACTTTGAAATGTTCGGATTCCTTAAGACGCGCGTGACTCGTTATTCCAAAACCGTGGATCAAGACGGCAACACTTGGGTCACTGTGACCGAGGAACATCGCCATCCGCGCGGAATCTTCGGATGGATATCCCGATGTTTCGGAACTCCCGAAAAGGAGCCAACTGAGATTCGGCATGCTACGAAAGTGAATTGACCATGGATACGAAACCGTGCCCAGTCTGCGGAGAAACGATCAAAGCCGTCGCGCTCAAATGCCGCTTCTGTAATACTGACCTGACAGCATTCGCCGAGAACCAAGAGTTTGAAGTGGAGGCGGAATTATTCGTTGGACGCCCAGCCCTGATTTACAGTATCGGCCAGCTTCTTCCTTTTTTCGCGGCTATTGTCTTATGCGCTTTTCTCGTAGTTGCCGGGCTCGACATCGCGTATGTGCTTCTGTTCTTCCTGGCCGCTTGTGTTGGCCTTTGCCTGCGCCTGTACATCATGCGCTGGTCACGGCACTTTGAGATTACTACTCAGAGAATCAAAGTAGAACGCGGCTTTCTGTCTAAAATTCAGGAGAGCCTAGAGCTTTTCCGAATCGATCATTTTGAGTTGCGCAAGCCGCTGGGACAGCGATTACTCGGGCAAGCGTCACTTCATCTTTTCTCTTCGGATGCTGAACTAGCCAGTTTTTACATATACGGCATTCGGCACGTTGAATCTCTCGCTGAAACTCTCCGTACCTGCCAGTTGCGCGAACGCAAGCGACGCGGCCTAGCGACATTCGTGAGGGCTTAAGCACGGACGAGAAAGAGCATTTACCCTGTTATCGCCGCGCGACTGGAATTTAACATAAAGGTATTTTACCGTGACACTAAAAACTGACGCACACATTGCTCTGCTTGCTCCGGTGCCGCTGGAGCATCTAGAATCCGGACAGAACCTAAAGGAACGAGTGGCTTTCGGAAGCTGCGGAAGCCGCGCATTGAAGCTGTTTCAAAAGCTCGACAAGGAACGTGCGGGCATGGATGTGGATGTGTACATCTATGCTTCCCCTGCGCAAAGCGGCCTTGAAGTCTCTTGGGCCGCCCGGTACGTAGGCTCCGTTAAAAGTGTAAACGGCGCACATCCTGACGGAATGAAATACCGCCCCGAGTCCACAGTCAACGATACCGAGTCGGACGTGTTTTGGGAGGTTAAAGACCTAAAGCAACTACCACCAGAAGAACGTATTTTGGTGTCGCAGCTTACCGGATTCGGCAGTAGTAAGAAGAAGGCCTACAGCCCGACGTTCGCGCCGAGGTCGCCACTGCTGATCAATCATCCATGACTGACTGCTGCCCACTGTGACCCTGAGAAAGCCGGAGCGACCCCCGGCAAAAAAAACATTCTCTTCCCCTTTTGTAGTAACGTGTGATAAAGGACATTATCACACGTATGCCAGACTTCACCATGCCAGCCAGCTTTCCCGACAAAGACTTCGCTGCATTTACCCTCGGGGCAACTTCGCTGTTTCCGGGTAAACAACAGGTCATCTTCGATCCTGAAGAGAAAAGACGCTCCTTCATTCGGTCGGCGCAAGCGGTGCGTTATCGCTACCGGAGCTGTGTTGAATGCGACGAAGAGTTTAAAGGACTGTGCGTTAATCTGGCTGAACCGTTCAAGGTGGGATGGGGCGATGAGGGGTCAACGTATGAACTGGAGCGCTGCATTTACCTGTTCTTCACGAGTGCGCTCTCCGTGTTTGACAGCTTCGCATTCTGTCTCTATTTCGTAGGGAATGCAGTTCAGGCGGCGGATTTCCCGAACGTGGCAAAACCGCGAGATATCAGCCTTCATAGCACCGCCAAAGCGTTTAAGGCTGCGTTTCCACAAGCGCCATTAACGGCCCTTCTTATCACGCTGAAGGACGACGCAAGGTTCAAAACCATTTATGTGGTCAGGAACCTTGTCGGGCACCGGCTGAGCGGATGCCAAAGTATGCGGTTCCATGGGAGCACAAAGGAGGAAATCTGGCATCTCCCGGCTTCACCGATACGGCTGAAATTCGATAGCGAGATGCTGCAACATCGGTTAGAAGAAATCGGTCAACTGCTGGCTCCACTGATCTCAGCGGCGCGCGAGTTCGTGGAAAACCACCAGCCAGCAATGGGAACGACATGACAGCGGGAATCATCACCTTCAAAGAGCCGCGGGCGCTCGCCGGTCTGGCGGCGAAGTTGCCCGCGCTGTTCCTGCCGAATAAGCAAGCGGCGGAGCGGTTCTTCGGCTTCTTCATGGCGAATCACCAGAACAAGAACACGCGGCGGGCGTACTACAAAGCGGCCTGCCGGTTTGCAGACTGGTGCGAGGGCAGGGGACTGGAAGGCCTCGCCGATGTGAAACCGCCGCATGTCGCTGCGTATATCGAATGGCTGGGGAAGGCAGAACCGGACGGGCAGGGGCTTTCTAAGCCCACGGTGAAGCAGCATCTCGCCGCGCTGCGGATGCTGTTTGACTGGCTGGTGGTCGGCCACGTTCTCGATACCAATCCGGCGCATGCCGTCCGGGGCCCGAAATATTCGCAGAAGAAAGGCCGCACTCCAGTGCTCGACCGGGAGGAAGCGCGGGCGCTGCTCGCCGTCATCGACACCAGCTCGCTCACGGGCCTGCGCGATCGGGCGCTCATCGGCATCATGATCTACACATTCGCCCGCGTCGGCGCGGTGCTGCAAATGAAGGTGGAGGATTATTTCAGCCAAGGACGGCGCGGCTGGGTGCGCCTGCATGAAAAGGGCGGGAAGGAACACGAAGCGCCCTGCATTCCGAAGCTGGAAACGTATCTCGATGAGTACATCGCTGCGGCCGGCATCGCTGACGATACAGACGGGCCGCTCTTTCGCACCACGGGACGCTCGACCGGCATAAAGCACCGGCTGACGCAGCAAGATGCCTACCGGCTGATACAGCGCCACGCGAAGCGGGCGGGCATCAAAACCCGGATCGGCAATCACTCGATGCGGGCCACCGGCATCACCGACTACCTCAAAAGTGACGGCTCCCTGTCTGAAGCACGGAAGATGGCAAACCATGCGGACACCCGCACTACGCAGCTTTACGACCGGCGCGGCGATAGTGCATCGCTCGATGAATACGGGAAGGTGGGGATTTGAAGGGAAGCGCTATCGACCGACTTGGGGCGCGTTTTCCACGTCCATCGCTTTAACTTGTACTTTGGGAAAGTCACTGGCAGGCTCATATACCCTCGTTGTGTTTCCTCGAAATCCTGCGTTCATCGTGCCGATGGTCATTTTTTTGAACTGAGTAATATCCTTGTCTGGAATGGCTGCCGGAATTACACCCTCAATAGCCGTTCCTTCGGGGTTGAACTTGAACGGGTTGAAGTTAAAGTAAATGGCGTCGTTGCTGAAAAACACTGCGCTCCCGCCAACATCTCTCAACGCAGCCCCCAAGATGTATTGCTGGTGCCGGGGTTCGGTGACAGGTTCGCTCAGTCTCAAGGTTATTTTCGTACCCATAGTCCGCTCCATTTGTGGAAAGAGCGGGAAGACTACAGGCCGGAAAAACTTAACGCAAGTTAAGATTTTGTGACAGGTGGGGCGGATGTCGCGCCGGGTGACGCGCTTCTTACTCAGTCATGAACGCAAACCGCATGCAAGAAATTACGCATATTTTGAAGATCTATTCCTCCGACCTCCTCCGGCGACCCTACGGGCACAACACCATCTGTGCTGCTGCTTGTCCAGAGCATTTCAAAATGACGGTGGCTCCTAAGTGTGCCGTACAGATACATTTGATTACTTGTAAATGCATCTTTAAGCTCGGGTGTGGTGGGCAACCGCCAGCCGAGGCGGTCGCCCGTTGTTACTGACTCGCAATAGCGTCTTGCTGCGTCCTTGCTCTCGATTGCTGCTTCGCCGTTGTCCCTCGTAAGCCACACCAGACCTGTATTAGGGTCTCGCCATGTTCCTGAAGGAGGCTCTAAAGGTCGGGAAGCGTTGCGCTGTGCTTTTTTGGCCTCGTAGTCAGCTATGGCTTTTTCGCTTTCGCGAATTACGCGGTCGCCTTCGGCTGTGAGTTTGTGTATGTCGGCTTCGCTCATGGGGGTTTCGCGTGAGGCGGAATGAGGCGGGTTTTTTGCGGCTTCGCGGATTGCGTTCCCATCGGGTGGAGGCGCTTCGGCGCTCCTTTGCGCGTCGGTTTGGGGCTGTGGACTTGTTGGGTCTTGGGGCACAGGCGTGGAACCTTCCCCCATCATCATTGCCCGAAGCCGTGCGTTTTGGATTTCGACTTGCCGCTGATGCTGATATAAAACCGCGCCCGCCACGAACACCACCAAGAGTGCGGCGCCTGCAACCATCACCCACCTCGGAACCCCGGCCCGAGCGCGATTTACAACAGGTTCCTCCACTGGCGACGGCAGCTCTTCCAGCGGCTCCGGCAGATATTCAAAATCACCGCTGTTGAGCTTCAGCAGCGTCTTTCCGGGGTGAAGGTGGCGGAAATCCGGGAGCGCTTAAGCGGCATCGACCGGGAAGCGCTGCCCTCGGTCGGGGAGGGGCGCACCCAGACGCGGGCGG
>Ga0302319_10021331_pt1 | contig 11673 bp, 8 predicted proteins | sample Bog_T0_2_FD_203319 | JGI IMG/M metagenome (GOLD analysis project Ga0302319, IMG submission 203319) | Peat permafrost microbial communities from Stordalen Mire near Abisko, Sweden - Bog_T0_2 | ecosystem: Environmental > Terrestrial > Soil > Wetlands > Peat | place: Sweden: Abisko, Stordalen Mire...
CCGTCTCCTCGTCGACCAGGAGTATGCCCAGAGGTTCCGCAAGACTCGCCGGGCGAGCCACTTCCAACAGCGACCATGTGGCCCGCCGTTGCGCGAGCGTTGCAGTTCGAAGTGGGACGACGGCAGCCGGCATGATGTTGGGGTAACAGCTTATCGCGTAGGTGCTGGAATTATTCTACAGGGAAGCGGCGGAAATGGAAATTCCCCGGATTTGAGGGCCGGTAGTAGAGCTGCGTTCCAATTCGGTATTCCTCGCTATTTCGGCGCGAGGAATGGGTAATAACCATCGCGGTGTCTCAGAGTGACATTGGGAAATCCCACCGTGACTTTAATGTGGCGGTAAGACTTGGTCTGAGACGTATCGCATTTGGGGTGATCGACGTCGCACACAGTCTCGAGGTCGGGATGGTAGCGGATGACGTATTGCGTGGTGATCTCGCCAATCAAATTGCTGACCGCGAGGAAAATCGCCTTCTGCACCTCCGCCGTGTAGCCCCCCGTGCCCACCTGAATGGCGTAGTTCCCGGCGTCCTGGACGTTCGAAAGGTAGCCACTGATGTCCTTGTACATGTTCTCGCCCAGAGGCGACTCGATCTTGCCGCCGGTCAGCGAGGTGAGGCCGACGAGATTCTCTTCGTCCTCGTTGTGCATCCCGAAGGCTACCGTATCCATGGCATAGATGGTGATCTGATTACGCTGAGCCAGCTCTTCCACTTCCTCAAGCGATTTCTTGCTGGTGGAATCGTGGCCGTCGCCAATGACAATCAGCACGCGCCGGGGTTGGTAGGGTTCGCCCAGGACGGTCTTCCGGCTGGTGCAGGCCATATAGATGGCATCGAACAGGGCGGACCCGCCGGCGGGCTTCATTTTCGCGATCTTCTGCACCATGGCCTCGGGATCGGAGCTGGTGTCGGTGACGAGTTCCGGCTCATTACCGTAGGTAATCAGGTAGCCGGCATACTTTTTGTCGCCCGGCAACAAATTCAGCATCAACTCGCTGGTGGATTCCTTGTAGCGGTCCCAGTTGATCTTCATGCGGTTGCTCATGTCGATCAGGAAGCCGATGACAACGGGTTGGGATTGCTCGTGACTGAAAAAGTCAATCTTCTGCTCTTTGCCTTCGTCGAAAATGTGGAAGTCGCGCTGGACCAGATCGGAAATGAAACGGCCTTTGGAATCGGTGGCTGTGATGGGAACGATGACCTCGTTCAGCTCACTGCGGAAAGCAGTCTGGCCCTCAGGCGCAGTCTGCGGTTGCTGCTGCTGGGCGGACGCGGCCGAGCCCATCGCAAGGGCTGCCAGGGTGCAAAGAGCCATCGGCGCCAGAGAGTTGGGCCTGCCGCGCCGCGTCTGAACCATCGTAATGAGCCGGACTACCGGCCTGAATACCTCTGTGAACATGGATGAAGCTCCCTGCATCGACCTGGACATATTGTACCTGTTTCGGGGTCGGCGGCCCAATCGGAGCGAATCAAGACAAAATTCGACGTTACAAGGCTCTCCCCTGTAGCCTTTGCGGAAAAGACGTCGTCTATCGATGTAGTATCCTTATGGAGACTGGAATCAATCTTTAAGTTGAGGTAAGCCCGCTTATGTCCTTTCGTTTCAAACCCTTCATTCTGACCGCTTTTGCGTTCTCTTTCGTGGCGAGTTCCGCCTTTGCACAGCAGGCATTTGTGCAGGGAGTGGTCAAGGAGGCCGATGGCTCCCTGGTGGTCGGCGCCGTGGTCGCGTTCGACCGTCTGGACATAACCACCCACGTTGAGGCGAAGACGGACAAGAAGGGCCACTACATCACGTCCATGAAGCCCACCGTATACGCGGTTACGGTTACGGTGGATGGCAAGGTACGCGAAAAGATGAAGCAGTACGACGCGATCGGCGGCAATGGCGATCCGCTCGACTTCAAGCTGAAGCCGCTGGCTGCGGCAGGCTCTACCGCTCCACAAACGCTGAGCGTAGCGCCCACAGGGAAGGGCGATGCTTCTGCCGACAAAGACAAAGAGAAGGCTGCCAAGGATCGCGAAGCTCAGCTGGCCAAGAACAAGGAATTGAACGACGCGTTCGGAGCCGGTACCGCCGCGATCGATAACAAGAATTGGGATGAAGCCATCACGCAGCTGAGCAAGGCCTCCGAACTGGGACCGACGCAGATCGCCGTATGGGCCCGCCTCTCGGAAGCTTATGTGGGCAGCGCGAAGGCAGCTAAGGGTGCGGATGTCGCGCCGATCTACGACAAGGCTTTCGGCGCGTTCGACAAACTTCTGGCGCTGGCTCCGGACGATGCCGGAAACTATAACAACTACGCCCTCGCGCTCGCCGCCGATAAAAAGCTGGATGATGCGAAAGTAAAGCTGGCCAAGGCCGTGGAACTCGACCCTCCGGGCGCCGGCAAGTATCACTACAATCTGGGCGCCCTGCTGATGAACAGCAGCCAGACCGATCCGGCTCTGGACGAATTCCGCAAGTCCATCGACGCCGACCCGAACTACGCCGAGGCTTACTACTATCTGGGTGCGACCCTGGTGGGCAAGGCGACACTCGATCCCACAGGTACCAAGATGGTGGCGCCGGCGGGTACCACAGAAGCGCTGCAGAAGTATCTGACCCTGAAGCCGGATGGTCCGAACGCGGCTTCCGCGAAGGATCTGCTGACGGCGCTGGGCAGCGCGGTCAATGCAAACTACAAGGACCCGAACGCGCCCGCGCCGAAGGCAACCAAGAAGAAGTAAGAATCTGGACGTCCTTTTCAACAGACGTTCGGTCTAAAAAAATGTAGGGCCAAGGGGTGCCTCGCTGGTTTTGAGAGCGGGCACCCCGCTTTTTTATGTTTGCTCTCCTTCGCTGGATCCTCGAACTGTTTATTGCCCTGGCGATGATTCGCTCGGTGCTGCAGGTGGTCCTGCGCGTATTTCGGGGCTTCACTGGCGGGGGGCCTGCGGCGGGATCTTCTTCCCGCGGGCCGGCCGGTCCGATGGCAGGATCATCCGCGGGTGATGCGGCATCGGGCGGAGCCACCGCCTCAACCTTGCTGCATCAGGACCCGGTCTGCGGAACGTATGTTGCCACCGGTAGTTCTTACCGGAAAGTCTCACGAGGCAAAGTGCTACATTTTTGTTCGGAGCAGTGCCGCGACCGTTACCGCGACTGAGCGTTCCCCGGCAACCCATTCAAGAGTAATCCACATTGCGAAACCCACGCATCGAAGAACTGTTTTCCAGCCTGTCCCGCAGTGCAGGGATTCAGGGTCTGATTCAGCGCCTGCAGGATGGCGCCGTGCAGGGTTCCCCATCCTACTGCCGTCTTTCCGGCCTGACACTCACCGCGAAGGCTGCGTATGCGGCGGTACTATCTCGTTCCAGTAATCGTCCGCTCCTGCTGATTGCCGATGGCAATAAGCAGGCAGAGGCGCTGTTCCCCGCTATCGAAACTTTTTGCGGCCTGCTCGATGTCGCGCAGGCACCGTTGTTGCTGCCGGCGCTTGACGTATTGCCCGGACAGGGGATGTCGCCGCATGCCGAAATTCTGGCCGCGCGCGCAGCGGCGCTGGATCGAATGTCGAAGGGCGAGGCGGGGATTGTCGTAATGCCGATTGCGGCGGCGTTGACGCGCACGCAGCCTCCGCAATATTACCGGCAACTCACCACCGTGCTGCGGTTACATGAGGAAACGCCGCTGGAAGATCTGGCGGCGCATCTGGCGAGCATCGGATATGAGAAGCACGATCCGGTGGAAATGGCCGGTGAGTATTCCATTCGCGGCGGAATTCTGGACGTGTTTCCTCCGGGGCAGGACGAACCGGTGCGCATTGAATTTTTTGGCGACGAGATTGAGTCGATCCGGCGCTTCGACCCGGCGACGCAACGTTCCACGAATAAGCTAACGGAATGCGTGCTGCAGCCATTGACGGAGTTCCAGAAATCGCGCGCGGTGCTTTCCGAGCTTGCCGGCAATATGCGCGAGGCCGGGTTGCGGGGCCTGGCACTGCCGGCGGAGGGCGAGGCTTTTGCCGGTTGGGAAACGCTGGTGCCCGGGCTGCGTCCGCCGGCCGCGACAATGCTCGATTTCTTTCGGAAACCGATCATCCTGATCGATGAGCCCGAGATGACTCAAGCAGCGGCCGAACGCCTGTGGATCCGGCTGCAGGGGGCACCCGAGTATGCCCACGCCGAGGCGGGCATGGTGGCGTGGGACGAATTTCTGGCGCGGGTGCGAACCCAGGATGTAGTGGAAATGCGTCTGCTGGATCCGGGGCTGGTGGGTCTCGACGCCGACACGTTCCATATATCCACGCGTCCGTCGCTGGCGTTTCACGGCAATCTGCAGTTCGCGATCAAAGAAGCGAAAACGTTGATTGAAAACGGCTCGCAGATCGCATTCTTCGCGCCCCACGCCGGGGAGCTGGAACGGATCGCGGATGTTTTTACCGAATACGGCATTCCCTACCAGATCGATCTGGGCGGCGCCGTGGTGCCGGAACATCTGCGCGAACGCGCCCAGCCCGCAAGCGCCGCGGCGGCCTTGATTCGCGGCGACATCGCGCATGGCACCGTCTTCGTGGAAGCGGGCCTTGTGGTTTTCGGCGCGGAAGATCTTTTCGACTCTCCCGAAACAGCGGCGAAACCTATTCGGCTGAGCGCGGGGGCCTTCTCAGCGGATCAGTTCGATCTCAAGGCCGGCGATTACGTGGTTCACGTGGAACATGGCGTGGGCCAGTTCCTGGGTATTCGCGAAATCTCCCAGGGCGATACCAAGGGCGATTACATGCTGCTCGAATACGCGGGCGGCAACAAGCTCTATGTGCCGCTGGCCCGCATGGATCTGGTGCAGCGCTTTCGAGGCGAGGGCGAATCCAAACCGCAACTCGACCGCATGGGCGGCGCGACTTGGACGAAAACCAAGACGCGAATCAAGACGAAGATGCGCGACATGGCGGAGGAGCTGCTGAAGCTGTACGCGCAGCGCAAACTCGCCGAAGGCTTTCAGTTTTCCGCCGACAGCAACTGGCAGCGCGAATTCGACGACGCGTTTGAGTTTACCGAAACGCGCGATCAGAAGACCGCGATCTCCGACATCAAGCGCGATATGGAAGGGCCGCAGCCCATGGACCGCCTGCTTTGCGGCGATGTGGGTTATGGCAAGACGGAAGTTGTCATGCGCGCGGCGTTCAAGGCGCTGGGCGATGGCAAACAGGTGGCGGTGCTGGCGCCGACGACCGTGCTTTGCTTCCAGCATTTCGAAACTTTCACGAAGCGGTTTCAATCGTTTCCCGTGCGGATGGAAATGTTCAGCCGCTTCCGCAGCGCGAAGGAAATCAAGGCGGGGCTGGAGGATCTCGCCGAAGGCAAAGTGGATCTCGCGCTCGGCACGCACCGTTTGTTCTCGAAGGACGTGGTTTGGAAAGATCTGGGCCTCGTCATCATCGACGAGGAACAGCGCTTCGGCGTAAAGCACAAGGAACGCCTGAAGGAGATCTGCGCGAAGGTGGATGTGATCACCATGAGCGCCACGCCGATTCCGCGCACGCTCCACATGTCGCTGCTCGGGTTGCGCGATATGTCCGTGATCGAAACGCCGCCGCGCGATCGGCTGGCGATTCACACTGTGGTGGCGCCGATCACGCCGGAACTGGTGAAGTCCGCCATCGAGATGGAACTGGCGCGGGGCGGGCAGGTGTACTTCGTGCACAACCGGATAGAATCGATCTGGCAGCGCGCGGCGATGATTCAGGAATTATTTCCGCAGGTTCGCATCGGCGTGGGCCATGGGCAGATGGGTGAGGCGGAACTGGAGCGCGTGATGCTTGGCTTTATGCGGCATGAGTTCGATGTGTTCGTTTCCACCACGATCGTGGAGAACGGCCTCGATATTCCGCTGGCGAATACGATGATCATCGAACATGCCGAGCGCTATGGGCTTTCCGAGTTGTATCAGTTGCGCGGCCGTGTGGGGCGTTCGAACCGGCGTGCGTATTGCTATCTGCTCATTGAGCCCGATACCGAGTTGACGGAAGTGGCGCGCAAGCGGTTGGCCGCGCTGAAGGAATTCTCCGATCTGGGCGCGGGGTTCCGCATCGCGGCGCTGGATCTGGAACTGCGCGGCGCGGGCAATCTGCTGGGCGGAGAGCAGCACGGGCACATCAACGCGATCGGCTTCGACATGTATATCCGGATGCTGGAAGATACGGTACGCGAACTGCGCGGAGAAGAGGTTGCGCCGGAGATTCATTCGGCGCTCAATCTGGGCCTCGATCTGCGCATTCCTGCCGGATACATTTCGGATGAGAACCAGCGGCTGCGCGCATACAAACGCATCGCACAATCGGCGACGGCGGAAGAGCGCGTGAAGCTGGAGCAGGAGCTGGCGGATCGCTATGGGCCGGTGCCGGAAGATGTTCGCTACCTGATGCGTTACTCGGCGATCAAGACGCTGGCGGAGAAGATCGGGATCGAGGCGATCGACCGGCGCGGCCCGATGTTGAACGTGAAATTCCACGAGAAGACGACAGTAGATGGCGAGAAGCTGATGGCGCTGGTGGCGTCGACGCGCAATGCCCAGTTCACGCCGGCGGGCGTGTTGCGGTTGCCGATGGAAGGGGTGGTTTCCGCGCCGGCGGTGCTGGACTTTATCGAAACGAGCCTGGTGGGCGCGCTCAGTTAGGTTACGGCATCCGTGGGGGCCAGTCCCCTGCATCGTTCTCGTCGGCGAGTGTGTGTGCCACTTTCGGCTGGTTCATCGCCTGCATCAATTCCTCGACCTCATCGTGCCGCATGGGTATTCCCGCGGAGGATGCCACCGCGAGGATGATGCAGAACAGCACGTTGCGCACGCGCTTCATAACTTAGTTCCTTGTCGCTTTTTTTGTTGGGTGCACGGCAAGAGACACCGAATCCTCTCGATGCCACAGCGGAAAAGCTTTACGGAAGAGGCAGCTAGAACTTAACGGGAGGGGCGCGAGAGCCAGAAGGCGAAAGGCAAACCTGGAACGGGATCGCAACATTGTCTCGCGATGCGAAACCACTCACTGCCAGTGCAATCAACAGCGCGAACGCGGAAATCAGGGTGGCAGCCGCAATGTGACCGGCGAACGTGAGCGGCGCCAGAAGGCACACCAACAATGCGGCGCAGACGAGAAAGACCAACACTCGGCTTCGGGACGGCTGCAGCACCCTTTGATGATACCCTCACGCGGATGTTAAGATTGCCGGGGGATGAATCGATACCTTGTTTGTGCGCTGATTGCGGCTGCGAGTCTGTGGGCCCAGACGCCAGTGAGCGTCGAGCAATGGGGCCGTTATGAGATCGTGTTGGCGGCTCCTGTTACCGGTAATCCCTACCTCGGCCCCGGGCTCCGCGCAGACTTTACTTTCGAACATCGCACGGTGACGGTCGATGGCTTCTACGATGGCGACGGCACGTGGCGCGTACGTTTCATGCCGGATACGGTGGGTGAGTGGAGCTACGTTACACGCAGTGAAATCCCGGCGCTCAATGGCAAGACGGGTCAGTTCCGCTGCGTGAAGCCGGCGGCGGGTAATCACGGCCCCGTCGCAGTCAGCCATGTTTATCACTTCGCTTACGCGGACGGAACGGCGTATTATCCGATCGGCACCACTGCTTATGCGTGGATTCATCAGGGCGATGTGCTCGAAAACATCACGCTCGCGACATTGAAAGCCGCGCCCTTCAACAAGATCCGGATGTGCATCTTCCCGAAGAACTACGACTACAACAAGAATGAGCCGCAGTATTATCCGTTCGTGCGCGACGCCGCCGGCAATAACGATTTCACGCGCTTCAACCCCGAGTTCTTCGCGCATCTGGAAAAACGCATCGACGATTTGAGCGCGCTGGGGATCGAGGCGGATCTGATCCTGTTTCATCCATACGATCGCTGGGGCTATTCGAAGATGCCGCCCGAAGCTGACGACCGGTACCTGCGCTACGTGGTCGCGCGACTGTCTTCGCACAGAAACGTGTGGTGGTCCATGGCCAACGAATACGATCTGGTGAAGACCAAGACCATGGCGGATTGGGACCGCTTCTTCCGGATCGTGCAGGAAAGCGACCCTTACAGCCACCTGCGCTCGATTCACAACAGCGGCCCGATGTACGACCACAGCAAAGCATGGGTAACGCATGTGAGCGTGCAGAGTTCGGACTTCGATAAAGCGGCCGACTGGCTCAGCCAGTACAAGAAGCCCGTGATCTACGACGAGATGAAGTACGAAGGGAACATCCCGAAACGCTGGGGGAACATTTCCGCGCAGGAGATGGTGCGGCGGTTCTGGCTGGCAACGGTCTCGGGCGCGTACGCGGGGCACGGCGAAACTTATCTCGATCCGACCGATGTGTTGTGGTGGTCCAAGGGTGGGGTATTGAAGGGGGAGAGTCCGGCGCGGATTGCATTCCTGCGCAGGGTTCTGGAAGACGCGCCGGGTGGATTGAATCCCACGCCCGATCGCTATTATCCGAATGCCGGGGTCGAGGGTGCGTATTATCTTTACTACTTCGACGTCAATGGCCCGGCTGAGTACGAGTTGAAGTTGCCTCCGGGCGGGCGGTATCGCGCGGAGATTATCGACCCCTGGGGCATGACTGTGACACCGGTTGACGGCGCGTTCGAAGACAAGGCGAAGATCAAGTTGCCGGGCAAGGCGGGGATGGCTTTGCGGTTGCGGCGGATCCAATAGCTGTCACCGATCTGCGCGACGTGGATGCAATCTTGAGGGGTTCCCTCAGGCCTGTGTCATTCCGGATTTCACGCAGAGGATCCTGGCCAGGCGGGGCCTGGTCAATGACAGGCGGAACACCCCGGCGGGCGGGTGGTTCATTAGGAAGGCGAAAAGGAAGACGCAGAGAACGCAGAGAAAGCATGGATGGACCAGGAGTGTAGAGTGACTCACGGTTTCCGCCTCAATCCGATCGGAAGTCGCCCTCGTATAGCAGGGTGAACCCGCAAGCACGGGAAAGGAAACCTGAAATGAATAGACGCTCCGTACTTTATTTTGCCGGCGCCGCCGCCCTGATGGCCACCGCTGCGTTTGCCGCCATGAATCCGATCGTGGGGGGAAAAGAAATGTTCCCCACGAAGAACATCATTGAAAACGCGGTCAATTCGGCCGATCATACGACCCTGGTGGCCGCAGTAAAAGCTGCAGGCCTGGTGGATACGCTGTCGGGTCCGGGACCCTTCACAGTCTTCGCGCCCGTGAATGCGGCATTCGACAAATTGCCCGCGGGAACGGTGGATAACCTGCTAAAGCCGGAGAACAAGGCGACGCTGGTGAAGATCCTGACCTATCACGTGGTGGCGGGGCGCCTCTCGGCTTCGGACATCGAGAAACAAATCAGGGCAGGCAAGGGCAAGGCCGAACTGACCACCGTTTCCGGAGGCAAACTCTGGGCCATGATGGACGGCAAGTCGATTGTGCTCAAAGACGAAAAGGGCGGGATGTCGAAGATCACGCAAGCGAATGTGTTCCAGTCGAACGGCGTGATTCATGTGGTCGATTCGGCGGTGCTACCGAATTAGACCGCAGTCCAATTTGCGTTTCCGGCCCGGCGTGCCACGTTCCTAACTAAAAAGGGCTGGGCGTGCCGGGCCGCAGCGGGTTCTTTGGATATCCCGGAAAGTGAGGCGAAGTCATGATTCCCTTCGGTCGCACTGCAAGCTTGCCCCCGGCCACATTACACTCGCCGCGCTCGCTCAGGTGATCCAGCATGCGCCCTCGCCAACGGCGCAGGTCGGCATCCGATGCAGCGTTGCCCGCCAGATCGGTGAACTCGGACGGATCGCTTGCCAGATCGAAGAACTGCTCTTCGCCGTCGCGGGCGTGAAAGATGTATTTCTGCTTCCCATCGGTCAGCGCATTCCAGTTGTTGGCAGCGTCGTAGCAGATGTTGTGTTCGAGATCGATCCAGGGTCGCCAGTTCGCGGACTTGCCCGCCGCCAGATCGAGGAGGCTTCTTCCATCGAGTTCAGAATGTGACGGCGCTTCGGCGGCCTGAAGAAACGTCGGCAGGATGTCGCGGAGTTCGACGGGTTCGGTGCGCACCGAACTGCGCGCAGCGGAAATCAGCCCCGTGGGCCAACGCAACAGCGTCGAATGCGCGCCGATTGTGGTTTTTGCCGATCACTGTGGTGGAGTAGCCCGCCGCCGTCAGCGCGCGCGGCTTTTCGAGCGGATAGCGCTCAGCCATATTGGTGTAGCCGAGCATGCCATGATGCCACGGCGAAACGCGCCGGCGTGCAGGTAGGCGTGGATGAATAGGCGCAATCGAACCGGACACCTTCGTGGGCGAGGCGGTCTATGTTCGGGGTGTGAATCGACCGATTGCCATACATATGTTCCCACGCAATCGACGCGATGCTGATCCGTCATCAGCATCAGGATGTTGGGGCGCGTGCGGGATTGCGCGCGCAGGAAGGCGGGTGCAGCGGCGGCGAGCTTGAGGGCGTCCCTGCGTCGCATCATTCGTTTATTGTGGGGGGCGGCGCTGATCGGGCTGACGGGCGTTCGCAAAACATTCTGGTGATCTGGTGCCGGTGCCGGAACATCGGGCCCAATCCGACCCGCACTGCCCATCCCAGCAAGCGATTCACCCAGACGCCGCCAGGCAAGGCGAAATCGATGCGGTCCGTAAGACGGGTGGAATCCCCCACGGCCTCAAATTCGTGGCGGTGAATCCAGAGTGCGAACGGACCTTCGATCTGTTGATCTTCGAAGAAACGATCCTTCTCAAACGCGGTGTGCAGCGCGACCCACCGAACAGGGCCGATCCGCAGTTCCACACGCGACCCCGGCTCAATACCGCCTTGTTTCCGGACCACCCGCACCGGGGGAAATGCAGGACTCAGCAGTTGCAACGCGTCCTCCCGTTCGTGGAATGCGAAGACAGCTTCTACGGTCGCGTCGACGATAATGCTCTTCGTGAAAACTGGCAGATCTTTTGCTCCCGGGTTGCGTAATGTCAGGATACGGCCCGGCCGTTGACCCGGTCGCCGCGGATTGGAAGCGGCGTGTCGGACGAAGGCGGTAGCGCCTTGCCCGGCGATCAATTATCGGAAGGCTTTTCCACCTTGTCAATCACGAACACGTCGACCGGAGCCTTCGTCGGTTCCAGTTTCAGGCCCAACTGCTGCTGCACCGCCGCGAAAATATCCGGCGGCGCGTCCGCACTGACGGCAGAGGGCGCTGCGCCCGTGGCACCCGGAGCCTGAGTATCGGGCGTCCATTTCAGCGTAAAGTCGAACCTTGCCGGACCGAGTCCGGTCTGGTCCACCACAAGGCGGTCGACAGCGTCGTTCAGAACAAAGCTGATGAAGTCCACGATGGTCGAATTCATCACTCGCATTCCCGCGGGACCCCCGCCATAACCAGGATTGCCGTTCGGGTTGTTTTCGTCTTTGGTCAGCTTTGCCCCGGTCTTCAGCACGGTGACGGCATATACGGGGAGTTCCTTTTTCTCCGTATGGAAAGCGAACTGGAAACGATCCGCCAGCAGCTTCCGGACCATCATGCGCATTTGCTTCAGACTGGGCTGTCCCTCAAGGTCGGGCTTGGCGGTCAAATCGTACTTCTCCGTTTCCAGCCAGGCGGGAGCTTTCGTGATCTGCCGCGGGTGAATCTCATAAGCGAACTTAATGAGATAGCTCAAAGATACGTTGTT
>Ga0302319_10021333_pt1 | contig 11673 bp, 11 predicted proteins | sample Bog_T0_2_FD_203319 | JGI IMG/M metagenome (GOLD analysis project Ga0302319, IMG submission 203319) | Peat permafrost microbial communities from Stordalen Mire near Abisko, Sweden - Bog_T0_2 | ecosystem: Environmental > Terrestrial > Soil > Wetlands > Peat | place: Sweden: Abisko, Stordalen Mire...
CCACACTTTCAACCCTTCGACTAGGGCGGATGCCAACAAGTGAATGTCGATCCATCCCACTCCGCAGCCCTGCAACCGCCGATCCCGAACAAAACCCACAACGTCGTCGTGTGGCACAATTCGCGCTTGCTGCATGAGTTCATAGCCGGCGAGCAATTTCCGACGCCCTCCCACGTCCCCGATCAGAAGTTCTCCATACACCAGTTCGTGGCCGGCTACCTCATCGAAGGTCAGCAGCATATCCAACTCCCGAACGTACGGCATCCGGTTAGCCAGGAAACGAATCCAAACCGAAGTATCGACCAGGACCATCAGGCCACCCGGCGTTTAGCCGCCGGCTTCTCACGGCGTCTGGGCACATCCTTCGCGCCCGGTTCACTGCCTGCCAGCGCTCGCAGCCTCTGATACGCTGCATGCCTCACCAGCGCTTCCAACCCCAGCCGGACTGTATCAGTATCCGTGGTAGCGCCACACGCCAACTTGGCGTCCTTGAAGAGTTTGTCGTCGATATTAAAAGTCTTCTTCATACATCCAATTCTGACATAAATGTATGGTTCAAACAGCCAGCTCGGAAGGACCGACCCCGCATCACCTTCGCCGCCAACTCGGGACTTGTTTCAATAACACCGCGACCAAACCGCTTTTCCTCCATGGCAAGCTCCTGGAAGATTTGTGCCGATGTAATGGCACGAGAATTCGGCTGGCCGGCGCTTGATATTCGCATACAAAGTGAGGCCAAAATGGTTCAGGGCAGCGTTGTCGTCGGGCCCGCGCGGGCTCGTTCAGAATTTTCGCGTACCTTAATAAAGAAGGAGCACGAACGTATGGCATTGCATGATTTTGTCGAAGAGGTGCAGGTTTTTGGGCGCGACCTGGTGGAGAAGGTGCGGGCCTTGATTCACGAAGGCAACGTGCAGCGCATCATCATCAAGGATGAACACGGGAACACGTTTGTGGAGATTCCGGTGACCGTAGCGGCGGTGGGAGCGGTGCTCGCGCCGGTTTTAGCGGCGGTAGCGGCCATCTCGGCGCTGGTAGCGAAATTTACCATCGTGGTAGAACGCGCGGAGCCGAAAGTATGAGCGCGCGCAAGATGGTTTGGACAGCGGCGCTGCTGACGGCGGCGTGCGGCGCGCAGAGCGTGCATGAGTGGGGGACGTTTACCTCCGTGGCGGGGGCTGACGGAGCGGCCATGGAGTGGCGGCCGCTGTATGCGCCCTCTGACTTGCCTTGTTTTGTCCATCATTTGGACCAGAAGAATTTGAAACTGACGGATTTTGGGACGGTGCGGATGGAGACGCCGGTGCTGTATTTTTATCCGGCGAAGCCGATGGCGGTTTCGGTGAAGGTGGAATTTCCAAATGGGCGGATTACGGAATGGTACCCGCGGGCGAGCAGCGTGCGGCCGGCTACGAGTCAATGCGGCGGGATTGCCTGGGAGCATGTGGAGTTGCGGCAAAGCGGCGAGGCGCTGCCGAAATTGCAGGCGGCGAGCCATTATTACGCGGCGCGCGCGACGCAGGCGTGGCCCTTAACGAGCGAGGGCGAAAAAGAGAAGCTGCTGTTCTATCGCGGCATTGCGTATTTTGGAGTGGATTTGCGGCCAGCGATAGTCGGGGATGGCGTACGTTTGAGCAATGCGGCTGTGGAAACAATTCCTACGGTAATTGTTTTTGAGAATCATGCGGGCCGCGTGGGATACAAAGTGATTCACAGCTTGCGGCAGCCGGTGAGTGTCCGGTTCGCGGAGTTGGCAGGGTCTTTGGAGGAACTGCGCGCACGCTTCGAGGGGGAGCTGACGGAAATGGGACTTTACCGGGATGAGGCAAAGGCGATGTTGGAAACGTGGCGGGATTCGTGGTTCGAGGAAGGGCTGCGAGTGTTTTATATCTTGCCGCGTACGAAGCTGGATGCGCTGTTGCCGATTGCGATTCAGCCGACGCCGGGGCAGTTATCGAGAGTGTTTGTGGGGAGGGTGGAGATGCTGTCTCCGAGGATGCGGAGTGAAATTGGAATGGCGGTGGCTAATGGGGATGTGGGAGTTTTGCGGAAGTATGGAAGATTCTTGGATGCGTTTTTGAAGGAGATGGGAGATCCGAAGATGGATGAGAAGGTGGGAGAGTTGCTGGCAGAGTCGGAGCGCAGGATTGCGGAGGAGTCGGGGCGGATTTCGTGCGGGCAATGAGGGTTAGTCTTTGATCTCGATTTTCTGGCTGGTGGCTTGGCCGAGGGCGTGAAAGTAATCGTCGATGGTGCGAGTATGGCCTAGAATGAAGCGCGAGACGAAGCGGAATAGGGGATTGTAGACTTCGCCGTCTTCGGTGATGCGAACAGTGGTTATGCCATTGCCGGGTTCGAGCGAAAAGGTCCAGGAGCCGGTGTAGGGAAGATTGGGAGTTGCGATACGGCGGGTGAGGGATTTGGGAGGTGTGACAGCGAGCAGTTCATAGGTGACGGTTTTGCCATCGCCAGTGGTTTCAATCAGGAGCGTGCGGCCAGCGGGGTCGGAAATGGTTTCGCTGCGACGCACGTCAGGGCGCCAAGATTGCGGGCCGGTGATCAAAGCGAATACCTGTTCGGGGGTGGCGCGGAAGGTAGCAGACCGGGTGACTACGTGGCGCTTCGGCAGGAGCGCGCCGATAACCACGATGCCGAAAATGACGAAAAGAATGCCGCCCACAAGTCCAACGAGGATTTTCATTCGTCATACCCTCTCTTTCGCTGTCGGAGCAGGATTCTGGCATATTTGGCAAGGGTTTCTATGCCTTGTAGGGCGGCTTCCAGTTCCGCTGCCGGCATTAGGTGCAACATCTTCGAAAGCAGCGCCGGTTCAAGGATGGAGTTCTGTTCTTTGACGCGCAAACCGGATGGCGTGAGCGTCAAGCCAACACTGCGAGCGTCGTTCTTATTGGGACGGCTAGAGATATAGCCGCCGCGCACCAGGCGCGCCACCATTATGCTCATGGTGGAGCGGCTCACTCCCATATGTTCCGCCAGTTTCGACAAAGTGGTGGGATGAGTGGCGTCCAAGTGATCCAAGACGCTCGCTTGTTTTTCAGTGACGGCGCTGCCTGCTTCATCGGAGCGGAGATGTTGACGATGGCAGGCAAGGAAAATCGTTGGATAAGCATCGAGAAGTCGTCTGACGCGCAAGTCCAGCATAATGCAAGGGTGCAATAAAGTGGTTTGATTCGTCAAACAAAAATTTGTTGGTAGCTCGATTAGCGGCGGCGGCCGAAGCCACGCCCACTCGGGCGGAAGCCGCCACCGGGCCGTCCGAAACGCTGGCCGGCGGGGGGCGCGCCGGGTTGGCGGCCGAAGCGCATGCCGGAAGGGCTGTTGCTCGGAGCTTGGGCAATGTGCGGGCTGCTGGGAGCACTGCCGCCGCGCGAGGCGTAGGCAGAACCACTGAAGCCGCCGGATTGCACGTAGCGGCTGCCGGCGTAGTGGCTTTGCGTAAATGTGCCGTGGCTGCCGTAGGTGGGCGCAGCGCTCGGCGTGCGCTGGCCGTAGTAGCTTGTACCGGCGCGTTGGGCCATGCGGTACGCCCCGTAATCGGCGGCGACGACCGGGCGATAATCGTGGTTCCACAGAAGTTCGCGCAGAATCAGATATTGCGGCAGAAAGGTCCAAAAACTTTCGCCGCCGCTATTGTGACTCCAATAGCCGTATTGATTGGAACCTTGCTCGGGCGAGGCGACATAGGCGTAGCCGGGAGGCTGGGGAGTGTTCTCGGCTTCGGAATCGTAGTGGCCGGCATCCTTATGCGAAATAGCCATCCCGAGGTCATTCGTGACGGCGTGAAATGAATTCTCCGAGACGGTGGTCCAGTGCTCCTCACTGTGAGTCTCGGTCTTCTTGGCGGGGACGTCGAGGTAGTGAGTGGTGACTGTTTTGAGGCGCTCCCGGTAGAGCGGGTCGTCGCCATAGTGCGATTCGTCGAGATCCGTGAGGATTTTATCCCAGGAGTTGTAGAGTTGCGCCGAGAGATTTGTTAGATGAGCGGGTTCGGAGGTGAGAGTCTGGGCTTGGGAGGCGAGAGTCGAGTCAGTCGAGATCAGAGTTTCAGCCTGCGCGCCGCCGATCTTTCCGCTAGCGGCTTGTTGACGCAGGGCGGCGGCGGAGGTCCACTCAGTCTCGGCGGCGGGTTGGATAGCGCGCAGATCCGCGAGGCGGTGGTCGAGATCGGAGGCTTTGGCGGGCCAGTCTTTCTCGGCTTGGGAGATGGTTTTGGCGAGAGTGTTGAGATCGGCGCTGCGAATAGTTTGATATTCGCCATTCATCCGGGTGAGGAAGGCGGAGGGGTCTTTTTGCAGAGATTGCCAGTGGGCGGCGGACTCCTGGACGGATTTCGATAGCTGAGCCGAACCTTGCACCAGGGTGCGTTCCTCGAACAAGAGACGCTCGGCTTGGGCCTGTTCGTCGCGGCTGCGCGCCAAGTTCGCCAGGCGGCGCGCGTCGTTTTGTGCGCGATCAAGATTTGCGCGAGCCGTGGTTAGGGCGGTGAGCCATTGGCCAGGCTCAGTTGTGCCGCTATAGAAATCGGATGCTTGGGCGGCTTGCTGCTGGACATTAGTCTGCAAGCGTGCGAGATCATGTTGGGCACTTTCGATTTTCTCGTTTTCATCCGCGATTTCTCTTTGCAAAGATGGCGGGAGACCGCCGACGCAAGAGATCAGAGTCAGTAGAACGAGAACAACGAGGCTGCCCTTACGGCGTTTCATCAAGTACTCCGATAAACGGTTACGTCGGTTGGTTCGAGTTTGTTCCAAATAGCGGCATAGAACGGTTCGCCGGCGTATTTTCTGACGTTCAGGAAGCGTTTGCCGTCCTGTTCCTGGAATTGCCAGGCATAAAAACCGCGCCCAGTCGAGTTGCCCTGCGAGAAAACCCCCATTTCGCGGCTAAAACGGTAGAGCCAGAATTTGTTTTGATAGTCGAGGAAATCGTTAGGATTCTGGCGGGCGTCGATTTGGCCGAGATCGTCTTCGGTGAGTCCGAGATCGTCGAGCGTGATGCGCAGGCCGTCGAAGTTCCCGAAGACTTCGACGGTGTCGTCTTTGTGGATTTCGAGGAACACCCGCTTGTCGCGCCATGTGCCGCTCAGTTCGAACCAGCGGCGGCTGCCGGCTTCGAGTTGATCGAGGCGGTCAACAGTGAAATCGACATCCGAAAAATCGGCCGCCGCGCCCGTGACGGAGAGAACATCTCCGAGCCGGGCGTCGATAACTTTGAGATTAGCGAGGTCGGGTTGGCTGCCGGGGTTGGGTTTGTGGGAGAAGAACATCTTGTCAGTGATTCGGAGCCGCTGGGAGTTCCTTGGGGAGCTCGACCCGCTGCAGCCGCTCGCGCTTGAGGGCTTCGAGGTCGGCGTCGACGGTGTGGCCTTGGAGTTTGGCGAATTCCGCTTCGAGGCCGGAGTCACTGCCGGCGCTGGCAAGCTGATCGAACGCTTTGGCGGTGGCTTCTTCCTTGGCGACTGATTGCTCGAAGTGGGAGAGCTGGGCAAACGCATTATCCGCTTTGCCGACGCCGGCCAGCGCTTCGGAAACCTTGCGCTGCGCCATGGCAGCGTTCTTACGGGCGACGAGAGTGGTGGCCGTGCGTTCCCCTTCCTCGATCTTATGCTTCAGTTCGATCACTTGATTCTTGAGAGATTCGCTGGCTTGGCGCGCCGAATCGATGGCCGTTTGCAGCGAAGCGACTTGTTTATCAGCTTCGGCTTTCTTCGCGAGCGCTTTCTTGGCCAGGTCTTCGTTGCCCGCGTCGAGCGCGAGCCCCGCCTTGCTCTTCCAATCCTGAGATTGGCGCAAATATTTTTGATATTCGGCATCGAGGGTGTTGTAATTGCTCATCGCCATGGCGGAGGAGCGAACCACATTATTGAGTTCGGTCTTCATGTCCGCGACAGTCTGTCGCACAGTGGCCTCAAAAGTGGCGTCCTCGATGCTGCTCATGCCTTGATTAGCTTGACCGCGGGCGACGCGGCCCGCACGGTTAAAGATGTCGGAGAAGAATGGCATAGTTTTGGCTTTCTTAATGGATTAGAGATCGGCGCCGATTAAATCTTTGGCATGGACAACGTCGGCGAGAAGGAAACTGACGCACGAGAGTATATCGTCTTCGTCGTCGGGGCCTAAATCCTGTAGCTTGCAGAAATTGTTGAGGGTGATGGCGATGTTGCCGTCGGCCGTGTCGTAGAGCTGAAAGTGCGAGGTCGAGATGCCGTTATCGGCGGCGAGCAGTTTACGCATGAGCCCAGGCGTGATTTTGGCAGCCGGGACGGAAGCGCAGGTGAGCGAAAGGAAAAGGATCTCGCCTTCGAGCACTGCGCGCAGCGAAACGCCGCTTTCGGGCTCTTGGATTCTCAGGACGCTGTCGTTTAAGTCGCTGACGGCGTAGCGTTTATTGGCAAGCAGGGCATGTATTTGCCCAAGGTGCGAGGTGGCGGTTGGCATGATGTGTTTCGTTAGGGAGTACGCAAACGAGTAAGCGTTTGTTCAAACACTCGATTGTATCGCTTTTGGATTTTCGCTCTTAGGATCGATGAGGGCGGCCGGATTCAACCTTGATCAGATTTTGAAATGACTGACCAACGAGTGCAGTTGCGAAGCCATGGCGGCAAGTGCTTCGGCGGCGTTGCGCGTGTCATCGGCGGCGTGCGTCGTATCTTCGGCGGTTTGCGCGACGCCGGCGATGCTTTGCGCAATGTCGGTTGCGCCGCGCGCCGCTTCGTTCACATTGCGTCCCATTTCGTTGGTGGTGGCGGTTTGTTCTTCGATGGCGGACGCAATGGATACGGAGATATCGTCCACCTGATTAATGACGGAATCAATTTGGCCGATGGCAAGCACAGCGCTCTTGGTGCTCGATTGAATGGCTTCAATTTTGCGGCCGATCTCTTCGGTGGCGCGGGCGGTTTCCTTCGCCAGTTCCTTCACTTCGTGGGCCACCACGGCAAAGCCTTTGCCCGCCTGGCCGGCACGCGCGGCTTCGATGGTCGCGTTCAAGGCGAGCATGTTAGTTTGCGCGGCAATACTGGTGATCGCCTTGATGACTTTGCCGATTTCGCTGCTCGACTCGCCGAGTTCGGAAATGGTGAGTTTGGCGTGGCCTGCGGAGACTACTGCTTCCTTGGCGACGCGGGCACTTTCATTGGAGCTTTGGGCGATGAGGCGGATGGATCTCACCATTTCCTCGCCGCCGGCTACCAAAACGGATACGTTTCTTGAGACCTCGCCGCTCGAGTGCGAGACGACTTTGGCCTTACCGGCCGTTGCGGCGGCATTACCGGCCATCTGGTTGCTTAGATCCATGAGCGTTTTGGCGGACACTCCCACCGACTGAGCATGCTGCAGAATCTGTTGAATGTTGCGACGAAGAGTTTTGAAAAGATGAGCGAGCGCTTCGCCCATTTGCCCGATTGAATCCGACCCCCCGACAGTAATCTCTTTCGTTAAATCGCCCTGGCTGGCGGCCTTGACGACCTCCAGGATTTGCGAGACTTTTTCCTGCAGTTCGATTTTCGATTTGACTTGATCGGTAATGTCGGTAGCATACTTGACCACTTTGCAAGGTTTGCCATTGAGATCGAGAATAGGATTGTAGGAGGCTTGAATCCAAACCTCGCGGCCGCCTTTTCCGACGCGTTTATATTCCGCCCGCTGATATTCGCCGCGCCGGAGCTTTTCCCAAAATTCCCGGTATTCTTCACCGCGCTTGAACGCTTCATCCACCAACATGCCGTGAGGTTGGCCTTTGATTTCATCCAACCGGTAGCCGATGGCCGATAGGAACTGATCATTGGCGGCGAGAATCGTGCCATCCATCGCAAATTCGATGACGGCGGTTGATTTGCCGATGGCGGCAATCTGGCCGGAGTAGTCCGCGTCGATTAGTTTTTGCCGGGTGACATCGATAGCGTATTTGACCACTTTACAAGATTTGCCGTTGAGGTCGAGAATGGGATTGTACGAGGCTTGGATCCACACCTCGCGCCCCCCTTTCCCAAGGCGCTTGAATTCTGCCTGCTGGTAGCGCCCGCTTTTGAGGTTCTGCCAAAACGTCCGGTATTCGTCACTCTGACTAAAGGCTTCGTCGACAAAGATGCTGTGGTGTTTGCCTTTAATTTCGTCCAGACCATAGCCCATTGCGGCAAGGAACTGATCGTTGGCGGCGAGAATGGTGCCGTCGATAGCGAACTCAATGACGGCGGTTGACTTGCTGATAGCGGCGATCTGGCCGGCGAAATCGGCGGCGATTAACTTTTGGCTGGTGACGTCGGTGGCATATTTAACCACTTTGAACGGCCTGCCTTTCAGATCGAGAATAGGATTGTAAGAGGCTTGAATCCAGACCTCCCGGCCGCCTTTGCCTAGGCGCTTATACTCGGCCTGTTGGAATTCGCCGAGTTTTAGCTTCTCCCAGAAGCTGTGGTACTCGTCACTGCGCTCGCACGCTTGATCCACAAATATGCTGTGGTGCCGGCCTTTGATTTCATCCAGACGGTAGCCCACCAAGCTTAAGAAACGATCGTTCGCCGCGAGAATGGTTCCGTCCATGGCGAATTCGATGACGGCGCTCGACTTGCTGATAGCTGCAAGTTGGCCGGCGCAGTCGGCGGCGTTGAGCTTTTGACTTGTGACGTCGCTGGCAAACTTTACTACCTTGAAAGGCTTGCCCTTGGCATCGAAAATCGGGTTGTAGGATGCTTGGATCCAGACTTCGCGCCCGCCTTTGCCCACTCTTTTGTATTCGGCCGATTGATATTGGCCGCTATTCAGCTTTGCCCAGAACTGGCGGTAATCCAGGCTGCGCTTATCCCCCTCACTGACTAGAACGCTATGATGCTTACCCTTGATCTCGTCGAGGGTGTAGCCAATGGCATTCAGGAAGTTTGAGTTGGCGTTGAGGATGGTGCCGTCCATGCTGAACTCGATCATCGCTGTTGATTTGCCAATGGCGGCTACGATGGCCTCTAATTCAGCGCGATCAGGGCGAGCCTCGCTCGACTTCGGCTTGCGGATCGTCCGCCCTCGGTGAGCGACGCTGCTCCCGGACTGTTCAGTAGGAATGTAGTTCAAGCTTATTTACCCTATCTCCGTTTAGCGATGCTCAACTTAACTTTTCGACCAGCGGCGAGAATTCTTCAGGGAGCGGGAATAGGAATTGATCGAGGCGCCATCCCCAGCTTGGGCTATTAGCTTTAAAGGCTAGGGAAGCAGAGGGAGTAAGGCGCGAATATAACTTTTCAAAACGTTCTAGCGGAAAGAATCGTCGGATTCAGCGCCTTTGCGGGGCTTCCACTCGAGCGAATAGTATTCGCCGCGGTCACGCGCCCAGGGGTCGAACGTATTCACCACATTGGCCAGCTCGGGCGCTAGTTGCGGTACGGTGCGCAGCAGCAAGCGTTTGAAAGGCAGCACCGGTTGCGGGTGGCCGTTAGGTGCGCCGTGTTCCATAACAGGCTGGCCCGGTCCGTTGTTCTTGACCCAGGAGATCCCCATGGTCGTGTAGAACTCTGGGCGGAAACAGGAGGTAAAAAAGCGGTCGCTGTATAAGCGGCGCGAGGCGTTGAGGATGAAGACGACAAATTGCGTCTCGGAGATAGCGAAGCCGTGCGGCCGGGTTGACTCGGCCAGCCAGCCGACAACTGTGTCGAGGTCTTCGATGTTATCGACGGTAGCACCGTTGGGATGGCCAAGACAGTCGGTAATCGGCGAGTGGTCGGCATTGAGTTGGGCGTCGCTGATCACTTTGGCGTTGTCGCAAACGTGTTGGCCGTAGACTTCGCGGAGGGTGGAAACCATTTCGAGCTGTTCGCGGCGGGCGGGCGAATCGGCCGGCGCGCTAGAGTCCATGAGATCGTCGAAGCTGGTCAACTGGCGAAGACCGTACTGACGGCGGAATTCGTTGAAGCGCGGCACGCCGCGTTCACGGTCGCGCAGGATATCGAGAGCCGCGACGTCTATTTTCTGGGTTTCACTGCGCAGCCGTGGGATGGTGACATTCTGCAGGAAGAGCGGCGCGTTGTTGAGAGTGAGGAGGCCGAGACGCTGGCGGCCCATGGTGAGCGCCCAATTGGCGACGCCGCGGGAACGCATTTCGGCGGTGGCTTTGCCTTCAAAGGTCTCGACGACGGGCACTTTGGCGACAATCTTATTGGGATCGCCGGCTAAGTCGCGGTATTCGAGTAAATCGGGAACCAGGGGATGGAGGCGATAGACAGTGACAAACTCCTCCGGGAAGTTGAAAGGAGCGCCAAAGTGATTGACACCGCCATTAGTGTATTTAGGATTGGTGATGTCGTAGTGAGGAACAGTGCTGCCGAGGCCGAAAATGCCCGGGCCGGTGGAGAAGATGGAATACCATTGGGAGGATTTTTTGGGGTCGGTGGAGGTTCCGAGGGTTTGGGTGATGACGGTGGAGAGCGCTTTCGAGACATCACCGCCGCCGGGACCGAGCAAGCCTTGCCAGTTAGCATTCATGGCCTTATATAACGGTTCGTTGTAGAGGAGTTGGGGGGTCCATTCGGTGGTGTGGATCTTGGCGATTTCGGCGGTTACCACCAGGCGGGCACATTCAAAAAGTTCGCGGGAAGTGACATCGCGGTAGCGAATTACTTTGATCGGATCGGCCGGATTGCGCAGACCGGAATCGGCGTTGGGAGTGAGTTTGGTCTGCTTGCGGAATTCGTCGACGAAGGCGTTGTGTTCACGAAGGAAGACTGTGTGGAGGAAACTCATGCCGATGGTCCAATTGTCGGGGAAGGCGGCCGATTCCTGCCCTTTCCATTGCGGTTGGATGGGATCGGTGGGCGTGAAGGTCGGAAGGTAGCCAGGGCCTTTGCCTTCAACCGTAACCAAGAGGAACTTGGCCGGATCGGCAGGGTCGAGCTTGATGCGGCGGTGGGAGGTTTCGTCATAGCCGTAGAGTTGCGAAGCATCCCACCAGGCGGTGTTGTTGTTGCGGTACGTTTTGGGCGCACGGGCGAGATACTCCTTGCCATTGGCGGTGAATGTTTCCGGTTCGGTGCTTTCGGCGACATACCCTTTGTCGATGCGGTCGGCTGGGCGGCAACCTAGCCGCTTGATGTCTTCGGGGCTCAGCGGAGTTTCCACGCCTGCGACCATTTGGGTCTCGCAACCGACCTTCATCCACTGAGTATCGTCGTTGTGGCCTTCTTCCAGGTGAGAAAACCAGTCGTGAGTCATGAACTGGATCCAATAAGCCGCGAGAACGTTGAAGAAAGGAGCTTTCTGGTAATCGCACTCGGCCGAGGCGGATTCACCTGGCAATCCCTTGCCGGAGTTGCAGGCCTCCGGATTGCTTTGCTTGCGCGTGAAGAGTTTGCGGCTGATAACTTGCGGGTCGGGCTTAAGAAGGCCGAGGCGGTCGCCGTGGCGGTTTTTAGCTAACTCATTGCGGCCGAGGTCCGGGAAGGTAGTATCGAACTCTACGTTGCGCATAAATAACTGGCCCGTCGACCCCATGGCCGGATTGAGGATGTCGTTGCAGATGCCCGTGAGAGTGCGCCAGCGGAGGAGGTCGCCGGTGCAGGTTTGTGGTCCGTCGCCGCCAACCTCGGTATAGTTGAGATGGTCTTTGGGCAGGCGCATGGCATCCCAGCGTTTGAGAGCGGGACCGGCTATTGCGTCGCGGCCTTGGACATAT
>Ga0302319_10021337_pt1 | contig 11672 bp, 8 predicted proteins | sample Bog_T0_2_FD_203319 | JGI IMG/M metagenome (GOLD analysis project Ga0302319, IMG submission 203319) | Peat permafrost microbial communities from Stordalen Mire near Abisko, Sweden - Bog_T0_2 | ecosystem: Environmental > Terrestrial > Soil > Wetlands > Peat | place: Sweden: Abisko, Stordalen Mire...
CCGCGTGCTTTCGCTCAGATATGCGCAGAAGGCCGTGGTACGCTCCGCGGCCGAGGTTCTGGAACTGGACATCGGCCAATATGTAATCGCGAAGCAGCCGCACCTCACATCGCAACAAGTCGCTGCTCTGATCGGCCGCGGGTTCAGCATCGGGGCGCATAGTTACGATCATCCCCTCTACGCGGACCTGTCTCCGGCGGAACAACTGGCGCAGACGCGCACGAGTGTGGAACTGCTGGTGAAGCGGTTCGGCATCCATCCCAGATCCTTTGCATTCCCCCATAACGACAGCGGGGTCGGGGATGCATTCTTCGCCACGATCTTCGGCGAGGGGCTGCTGGATGTCTCGTTCGGGACCTCGGGTCTGGTGGCGCACGCACACCGAAGGAACATTGAGCGGGTGAAGATGGAGGATACGACCGCACCCGCCGGCCAGATTCTCGCGCGGCAATTTGCCCGCGCCACGTATTTCAGACTGCGGCGGGGCGAGAGAGCGCCGGTGCCGGCATAAAAGCAAGTGCCCCGGTCGCGTTGCAGATGCAGGCGATCGGGGCACTCGGTTGTTCGGGGTTGCGGGAGCTGCGTTGACGGTTACTGGACCACGACCGTCCCGGTGAGGTTGGTGGGCGATGCCGGCGTAGGGCCGGAAGCGTAGCAGGTTGCGGGTGCGAAGGAGCCGCCGGTGGCCGGTCCTTTCAGATAGCAGTTCTCCGCAGCGTTGGCGTTGATGGTCGGGTTGCCCTCCGGCCCTTCCAGCGGCCACGGATAGCCGGCCATGTAGGTTGGTTCGGTGGTGTAGTAGAGCGAGGTGGGCAGCGTATGGTTGGTGCCGCCCTCCCAATACGCTACGCCCACGGTTTTGTAGTCCCAGTTGCCGTGGTTGAGCGAGGTGGTATCGGTGCTGGGGATGCTGCCGTTGGCCCCGGCATAGCTGTAGACAATGGGATTCGCGGCCGTGGCGTATTCATTGAATCCACGGAGGGTTGCGCCGGACCAGGTGGTGTGCATGCCGGTATGGCCGAGCACATTGCCGACGAACGAGTAGTAAGTCTGCATGGTGTAGAGGTCGATGGCGGAGAAGCCGTCGCTGGGGAAGCTGGGCACGGCGGTTCCCGTCTCATCGCCCCAGATCCAGTTGCGAAAGAAGACGAAGTGCGAGGAGCTGCCCCAGAAGTCGTCGGCCGTAACGTGAGACGTGATGTTGCCCTCCCAGAGGTTCATATAAGGATGGCCGCCGTGCGAGGTTCGGGCTGAGCCGAGGTAGGTCAGATCGTCGGTGTAGAGGTCGTCGATGTAGTTGTAAAGGACCACCGTTCCGGAACCGCCACCCTGATAGACGATGCCGTGGCGATTGTGGCGCATGATATTGTTCTCGACCTTGTGATCGCTGTTCGTGAAGTTGATGAACACGCCGTAGTTGGCGCCGCTGGCCGAGGAGCGGCCGTCGTGGAAGTAGGAATCGCGAATCTCGTCGCCGTAGGAGAAGTCGAGTTCGACGTGGGCTGAGCCGCTGGAGCTGCCGGTCATATAGGTTTCAACGCCCTTGACCCAGCAATAGAGGCAGCCCTGGAAGAGAATGATCTGGTTCGATCCGATGTCGGCATTAGCAGCTGAGACTTTGAAGTTCTCATAGCCGGCCTTCTGGGTAGGGAACGTATAGATGCGGTACTCGGGGTTGGTATAGAGGGTGTAGTAGAGGGGCCGGGCGAGGGTAAGGGTGGAACCGCTGACCGCCGTCACCTGGACGATCTGCTGCATCACGCGGTAGCCAGTGTTGTCGCCGCACCAGGTGCAACTGCCATCCTCTCCATTGACGCTGACCAGGGTGGGATCGTTATCCGCGAAGACGGCGATCCATGAGCCAGGAGTGACCGATCCGCCGGAGATCGTCAGGGTGGTATCGCCTTTCTTCGGGGCGCCGCTCAGAGCGTAGCCTGGCGTATCGCTGCCGTAGGAAACCCCCGGGGTCAGGTTGTTCTGGTAGGAGAAATTCTGCGTGGTGAACTGCGCGTTCGCACCCAGATTGAAGATGGTGCTGGCTGCGCCCGCCCCGCGGAGCACGACATTGCTTTTGAGGCTCACCGTGGTATTGAGCTGGTAGGTGCCGGCGGGGACGAAGACCGCTGTTCCCGCCGCGGCAGAGTTGATGCAGGCCTGAATGGCCGGGCCGGCATCGGTCGTACCATTAGTGGGCAGTCCGGCACAAGTTACTGAGGTATAGTTCGGCAGAGTACCACCGTTCCATAAGTCGGAGCCGGCCTTCCACGGGACGGTGCGGCAATTCCCGGGACAAGTCGTGTTATCGCTGGGGAGAGCGTAGGTCTGGGCCGACGCGTTCTGCCCGAACAGAGCAGCCGCGAACATCAGGGTGGTAAGCACCCAAAGGGGGGAATTTCTCCTGGACATGTTACTACCTCATTGAAACGTGGACTTCGTACTCCGTTCCGGAGCCACGGAAGAAAACTCGGGAATCCCCATCGTCGGAACGGCTACTGGAAATCTACGGAATAGTGATTAACCCCAGAGCATGTGAAGCACCATTCTCGCGATCTGGGCAAGCCTTTCATCCGCAGGGGGTTGCGATAACACAACCCCGGAAGTGGTATAGGGAAACCGGTAAATTTAACTCACAATGAGGCAAATGCCGCAAACGGTCCTTGACAGTAGTGGACCTGTGCCCTCTCATGCCTCGATTTCGGGTGCGACAGGGGGGCGCGCCAGCCCTTGCCGGGCGGGTTTTGGGGTAACGAAAGAGGGAGTTACCGGGGGCGGAAGAAGTGGTAGAGTACTGCAGTTCCCAGGCAGATAAAGCCGGACGGCACGCGGTGCGTGCGTAGCGTAACTACGGAGGTCGTGTCAATGAAGGTCGTCATTTTCTGCGGTGGTCTTGGGCTGCGCCTGCGGGAATATTCCGAGAATGTTCCTAAGCCGCTGGTGCCGATCGGCGATGCGCCGGTGATGTGGCACCTGATGAAGTACTATGCGCATTACGGTCACAAGGATTTCATCCTGTGCCTCGGGCACAAGGGCGAAGCCATCAAGCGATTTTTCCTGGACTATAACGAAGCCCTGTCGAACGATTTCGTTCTTTCCGATGGCGGCCGGGCAGTCCGGCTGCTGGGCCAGGACTTTACCAACTGGAGCATCACCTTTTCCGACACCGGCGCCAAGTCGCTCATCGGGGAACGTCTCCTGACGGTTCGCGAACACGTGAAAGGCGAGGAGATCTTCCTCGCGAACTATGTGGACGGGCTGACAGACATCGACCTGGATATGGTGATCGACCGGCTCGTGTCGTCGGGAAAGACGGCCTGCTTCGTGTCGGTGCCGCCGACGCAGACCTTTCACCTGGTCGAGACCGACAAGGAAGGCCACGTCACCAGCATTAACCACGCGGCCACGTCGGAAAAGTGGATCAACGGCGGTTATTTTGTTTTCCGCCAGCGAATCTTCGATTACATTCAGCCCGGAGAAGACCTGGTCGATGAACCCTTCGCGCGCCTGATCAAAGACAGGGAACTGCTCACGATCAAGCACGAGGGCTTCTGGGCCTGCATGGACACTTTCAAGGAGCGGCAGCAGCTCGAGGATCTCTGGTCGAAAGGCGGCGCTCCGTGGCAGGTGTGGTCACGGAACGGCCATCATAAAAAGGAAGCGAAAGTTAAAGCGTAACCTGCACGGGAAGCCAGTGCGACGGCCGCGGCCCCGGCCCGGGCCGTTCCACTTCCAACTGTACGATGCGACGACAGGGCCCGTCTGCCCTCCCTGCAGTGAGCTGGGAATCCGCAGCGGTTTCCGTTACCCGGCCTGAGTTCGATATGCCGCAGGAGGTTGTTTGAGCAGTGATGTAAAGATCGCCGCGATCCCGGCCCCCCCGGTTGTATCGGAGGCGGAGGAGCATTTCCGCACCGACCATCTGCTGAAGAACATCGGACACCGCGCGGTCTCCGGTGGGTTCATCACGGTGGGCGCGCAGGCGGCGAAGTTTATCCTGAACTTCGCGGCGGCGGCTGTGCTGGCGCGGCTCCTCAGCCCGCGGGATTTTGGGCTGGTGGGGATGGTCCTCGGCGTCACGGCCCTGGTCGGCGTTTTCACGCAGCTGGGACTGTCGATCGCCACCATCCAGCGAGAGACCATCACGCAGGCGCAGGTTTCGAATCTGTTCTGGATCAATGTCGGATTCAGCGGCGTCCTCGCGCTGCTGAGTGCCGCGCTGGCGCCGCTGGCTGCGAAGTTCTACCACGATCCCCGCGTGCTGGGGATCATGCTGGCGCTGTCCTTCACCTTTCTGCTGACCGGATCGACCGTGCAGCATCAGGCGCTGCTGACGCGGCAGATGCGATTCAGCGCGCTGGCGGTGATTGACGTCTCGTCGAGTGCGCTGGGCTTTGGATTGGCCTGTTTGCTGGCGTGGTTTGGGTTTGCTTACTGGTCCCTGGTGGCGCAGCAGCTGGCTACCACGGGCTGCGCGCTGGTGATGATCTGGCTGACTTCGGGTTGGCGGCCTCACTTGCCTTCGCGGAACAGCGGCGTCAGGCCGCTCATCAGCTTTGGGGCGCACCTGAGCCTGGCCGATTTTGTAGGACAGTTTTCCGCCAACAGCGACAGCATCCTGCTGGGACGGTTCTTCGGTGCGGTGCCTCTGGGTCTCTACACGCGCGCCAATGTGTTGCTCGCGCGGCCGATCCAGCAGGTGATCATGCCGGTGAACAACGTGCTGATTCCGGTGCTCTCGCGCCTGCAGGGCGATCCCGAACGCTACCGGCGCAGTTATCTGCGCGCCTACGGAACGCTGGCCCTGGTCGTTTTTTCGTTTGCCGCGATGTGCCTGGCTCTGTCGAAGCCGCTTGTCCTCGTGATCCTAGGACCCAAGTGGACCGGCGCGATTCCTCTGTTTGCGATGTTTACGCTGGTGGCCATTTCCGGCCCTTTGTCCGCCATCTGCAGCTGGATCTATGAGAGCCAGGGAAGAGGCCAGGACCAGTTGCGCAACCACACTCTGGCGGGCGCGGTTACGATTGCGTCGTTCGTACTGGGATTGCGCTGGGGTCCGCTGGGTGTGGTCACTTCTTTGGCCGTGACCAGCCTGATCATCCGCCTGCCCATCGTGTATTACATCGCCGGCCGCAAGGGCCCGGTGAACACGCGTGATTTGTGGATGGGGTTTCTGTCGCACCTTCCCTGCTGGGGCACGGTCTTTCTCGCCACCGCGGTTGCTTATAAATTGATGGAACACGCGAGGCCCATCGTGCAGTTGCTGGTGTGTGTCCCCGCCGGTCTGGGCGTAGGGACGGCCTTGTTGCTCCTCTTCCCCCGTCCGCGCCAGAGCGCCTTCTTTGCCGGGAACAAGGTCAGAAATGCGTTGAAAGCGAGGTTTGCAACATCGTGAGCATTCCAGTGGACTACGAAGTGGCGCAGCCCACCGAGGTGAGGCGAACGGCTCCCAACACAGGAGCCGGGTCGAAGATTGCGCTTTTCGGGATCTTTGGAATCCAGAATCTCGGCAACGAGTGCACGCTGCAGTCGATCCTGCAGAACGCCCGTCTGCGCCTGCCCGGTAGTGAAATTTGTGCGATCAGCTTCAATCCTGAAGATACCGAGCGGCGGCATCAGCTTCCTGCAATTCCGGTATCGCAGCAGAACTTCGACGGCGTGGTGCGCCGCGGGGGGATGCGCGGCAAGATCGAGAAAGTGCTGCGGCTGTCCAGGCGGATCCCCGGGGAATATATGGATTGGGCCAAGGCGGTCAAGGCTCTGCGCGGCACCGACCTCGTGGTCATGACCGGCACGGGCATGCTGACCGACTATATGACGACGGCCACCGGCTTCCCCTACGACGTCTTCCGCTGGACGGCGGCCGCCCGCCTTGCCGGCTGCAAGGTGCGCTTCGTCGGCGTGGGCGTCGGTCCCATCTATGGGAAGCTGAGCCGCTGGCTCATCACCAGGGCGCTTTCGCTGGCCGACTACCGCAGCTTCCGGGATCAGAATTCAAAAGACCGCATCCGGAAGAATGGCTTCCGGCGCGACGATCCGGTGTTTCCCGATCTGGTCTTCAGCCTGCCAAAGAGCTCGTTCCCGCAGCGAGTGAATCGCGGCCACCAGGTGCGGCAGGTGGGATTAGGCGTGATGGACCACCGCGATATTCACATGTGGGACTCCGCAGAGCACCAGGCGCAATACGCCTCCTATCTCGACAAGATGGGCGACTTCGTCATCTGGCTCATCGATCATGGGTATACCGTCCGCATTCTTCAGGGCGACGCCAAGAACGACGCCAGCACGCGCGCTGAGCTGAAAGCGAGGCTGGAGAAGCGGGGTGTTATTTACTCGAAGGCGGGCATCATCGACGAAGGCAGCTCGACGGTCGAAGAGTTGATCGCGCAGATTGCCGCAGTCGATCTGGTTGTGTCGCCGCGCTTCCACAATCTGCTGCTCGGGCTAATGATGAATATTCCCGGCGTGTCCATCTCTTACGATCCCAAAAACGATCAGTTACTGGAGGGCGTGGGGCTCGGCAAGTACCGTCAGCAACTGGAAGACGTGGATGTAAACAAGCTGATCGATCAGTTTGTCGAGCTGGAAGCTCGCCTGGAAGAAGTGAAGCCGATGATTGAGAAGAAGGCAGGCGAATACCGGAATCTGCTGGAGCAGCAGTACGACCTGATCTTTGGTGAGTTTAGTTCCGTGTCCCGGCGCTGATGGCGGGAGCGGTTGCGAGGCCGGTGATTTTTCAGGCGCAGCGCGCCAATCTTTCGAGGATGCAGAGGGTCCCATGAACCAGACCGTTGAGAATTTCAGAAGCAGAGATTACTGGATTGTCGAGAACGCTCTTTATATCGAGCCCAGCTTTCGCCTGAAGAAGTGCGCGCAGGTGATCAATGGGCTGGCAGGGAGGCGGGAATGCTCGCTGCTCGACGCCGGATGCGGGCCGGCGGCGCTCGAGCCGCTGCTCGATAAGAACGTGAGCTATTACGGCATCGACATCGCCATCCATAAGCCCGCGCCGAACCTGCGCGAAGTCGATATCGCGCGCGAAACTATCGCCTGGGGCAATCAGCGTTTCGATTTCGTGGTGGCGCTGGGTTTCTTTGAGTACATGGGGCATCAGCAGAAGCTCAAACTCGAGGAGATCCGCGCGATCCTCAAGCCCGGCGGCAAGTACATGATGAGCTACATCAACTTCGGGCATTTCCGCCGGAAGGTGTGGCCGAACTACAACAACGTTCAGACCATTGACTCGATGACGAAGGGCCTCGAAGAGGTGTTCCGCGTTGACAAGCGGTTCCCGGCTTCGCACAACTGGAGGCAGAAGCAGCCCGGCAAGCGGTCCCTGCAGGGATTGCAGATGAAGGTGAACTTCGATATTCCCGTTGTTAGCTCGTTGACGGCAGTCGAGTACTTCTTCCTGTGCTCGCGGCCGGAGGATCCGGTATCGCCCGTGCGGTAGCGAGGTTTGGGTGTCAGCGTGTCATGGATGAGGCTGAATGCTACCATGATGGCGATCAGGGAAAATTCAATCTGAAAAGGAATCATGGGACAGTCTTTACGCTTTCAGACGACGCCGGTCGCTGGTGCAGTCGTAGTCGATCCAATTTTGCGAAACGATGATCGCGGACACTTTTCACGGGCGTGGTGCCTCAAAGAATTTGCGGAGCAGGGAATCGATTTTGTCCCCGTGCAGGCGAATACGGGCTTCAGCTTCAAAAAGGGAACGCTGCGCGGGCTGCATTATCAGGTGAAACCGGCACTCGAGGCCAAGCTGGTGCGCTGCACTCGAGGCGTGCTGTTCGATGTGGTGGTGGACCTCAGGCCCGAATCCCCGACGTTTCTGAAGTGGTATGGCGTGGAACTGAGCGCCGATAACTACCGGCTGTTGTTTGTACCCGAAGGTTGCGGCCACGGTTACCAGACTTTGGAGGATGGTACGGACTTGTACTATATGACGTCACAATATTTCACTCCGGACGCGGCCCGCGGGGCGCGATTCGACGATCCCGCATTTGGGATCGAATGGCCACTGGCTCCCACCGCCGTTTCGGAGCAGGACCGCAACTGGCCGCTGGTCGGCGATGGGAGTTCTCTATGATCGATACTGCGCTGCAGGAGCGCGAAAAATCAGGTAAGCCGATTCGGGTGGGTGTAATTGGAGCGGGTGCAGCCGGCCGCGCGTTTGCGCTGCAACTGGCCACACCTCCTCCGGGTATCCGCCTGGCCGCGATCGTGAATCGCACGGCGGAACACGGCCAACGGTCCTTTCGCGAAGCCGGCGTCACAGAATGGAAGCGCGCAGACTCCGCACGGGATGCCGCAGCGTCCATCAACCGCGGAATTCCCATCCTTACCGATGACCCTTCCGTCGTCACGCACTGCGATGCGGTCGACGTCATCATTGAGGCAACCGGAACCATCGATTACGCCACCGGCGTAGTTCTCGCCGCTTTCGATCATGGCAAGGATGTCGTGCTGGTGAACGCCGAACTCGATTGCGTTCTCGGCCCGATCCTCAAAGCGAAGGCGGATCGCGCGGGCGTCGTCATCACCCACACCGACGGAGAAGAGCCTGGTGTGGCCATGACCCTCCTGCGTTATCTTCGTACCGCCGGCCTGCGCACCGTGGCGGCGGGCAATCTGAAGGGCATGGTGGATCACTATCGGACTCCGGAGACGCAGCGCAGCTTCGCGCTGAAATACGATCAGGATCCGTGCAAGGTCACCTCGTTTGCGGATGCCTCGAAGCTTTCGATGGAGACCACGCTTCTGGCCAATGCCTCTGGCTTTCAGGCTGGGAAACGCGGCATGTACGGTCCGCCGTGCGAGCATGTACGCGAGATGGGCAAGCTTCTTCCCGCGGATCAGATGCTGGACACAGGTCTCGTGGACTATGCTCTCGGAGCTGCTCCGCACACTGGCGCCTTCGTCATCGTCTACGAAGAAAACCCGCTCAAGCAGGCGCAGTTAGGCTACGTCAAAATGGGGGACGGTCCCTTCTACGTCTTCTACACGCCGTATCACCTGCCGCATATCCAGGTGATGTCGACCATTGGCCGCGCTGTGCTTTATCGCGACCCAACTGTTGCTCCGATCGCCGGGCCTGTATGCGAAGTGATCACGATGGCCAAGCGTGATTTGAAAGCGGGCGAACGCCTCGACGGAGTGGGCGGGTTTACCGCCTACGGGCTTACAGAAAATAGCGGCACAGCTCGCGCTCTGGACGCATTGCCTCTGAGTTTGTCCGACAATTGCGTTCTGCGCCGCAATGTCAGCAAAGACCAGGTGATTTCCGTTGCCGACGTGCAGCAACCGGCCCGTGGCGTGGTGGACGAACTCTGGAACGAACAGTTGGCCAGGTGGTCCATGGCAAAGCAGGCGGTCGGTCGATAGCTTCCATGATGCCTGACCGGAAATTCTGGAATCGCCGCCGCGTCTTTCTCACCGGACACACCGGCTTCAAAGGCAGCTGGCTCTCGTTGTGGCTGGAAGCGCTCGGCGCTGAGGTGACGGGCTATGCGCTGGCGCCGCCGACCGAGCCCAGCCTCTTCGAGTTGGCCAGCGTACAAAAATCGCTGCACTCGATCGAAGCCGACATTCGCGATTTCGACCGCTTAAAGAAGGCGATCGATCAGTGCCGGCCTGAGGTTGTCATCCACATGGGCGCGCAGACCGTGGTGCGCCGCGGCTATGACGATCCCATCGAGACCTACTCCACCAACGTGATGGGGACGGTCAACCTGTTCGAGGCACTTCGCCAGCTGAAACTTCCGTGTGCGGTCGTCAACGTCACCAGCGATAAGTGCTACCACAACCGCGAATGGCTCTGGGCCTATCGCGAAGACGATGAGATGGGGGGGCACGATCCCTACTCGAACTCGAAAGCCTGCGCGGAACTGGTGACCAGCGCCTACCGGGATTCCTATTTCTCGCCCGGCGCGTACGAAACGCACGGCGTGGCTCTGGCCAGCGCGCGGGCCGGCAACGTGATCGGCGGCGGCGATTGGACGGCCAACCAGCTGATCCCCGACCTGATGAGGGCCTTTCTCGCAGGCGAAGCTTGTCTCATCCGCAACCCTGCGGCCACGCGGCCCTGGGAGTTTGTGCTGGAGCCGCTGCGCGGCTACCTGCTGCTGGCCGAACATCTCACGAAGGATCCAAAGCTGTTCGCTTCGGGCTGGAATTTTGGTCCGGCGGAGGATGATGCCAGACCTGTCTCCTGGATTGCGAATAAGCTTGTCAACGCCTGGGGAACGGGAGCGAAGTGGACCCATGATGGGTCGATCCATCCGCACGAAGCGCATCTTCTCAAGCTCGATGCTTCGCGGGCGAAGTGCTACCTGAACTGGCGTCCTGTACTGCCGCTCGATCCCGCGCTTGAATGGATCGTGACCTGGTACAAGGCGTTCCAGCAGCATGCCGATGTGGGTGAGCTCACGCGGAACCAGATCCGGCAATATGAGGCGCTCGCTCCACAGCAGCAATAACTCCGGCGGAAACACCTCTTTAAAACCCTTTGCCAGCGACCGGCAGCCGTGGTACTGGTAGGGCATAACTCAAACGTCCCTGCGCAGCTCAATCCCCCTGTCTTTCGAGGAACATAATGAACTCCAACGGTAAACACGGTCCGTCTGAAGACCCCCGCATTCTGCTGTTTTCCAACAGGAATCTCTACGACCATCTCGTCTGGAGATGTCCGTTCCGGGAGTTCGAAAGAATCCTTCAGGAAGTCGACACCGTCGACGTACTGGCGCCCAAGCCAACCAAGTGGTATCCGCGGGGCAGAAGGCTTGCCGCCAAGATCGGGGAATACGCGCCCATCCCGATCAATCCGGGCGTTCCAGAGACGACGCTCGATCGCGAATACGATCTGTTTATCACGGTGCCCGAGCGCGTGACAGAGCTCCTGCACCTGAAGTCGATCAGGAATCTCCGCGACAAATGCAAGAAGACCGTTTGCTGGCTTCCCGAGTTCTATTTCAAGGACATTCCGGATTACAAGAGCTGCGTCGAAGTTCTGAAGCAATTCGACTATGTAGTTTTCATGTTTGTCGCGAGCGATCCGTTCCTGCCTTTCATCAAGGGGCACAGCCAATATATGGCGGCGGGGATTGACTGTCTGAACTTCTGTCCGTATCCCAATCCCCCTGCGCGGGTGATCGACGTCTTGAGCATCGGCCGCAGGGCGCCGGCTACCCACAAGGCATTGATGCAGATGGCGAAGGAGGACGGAAAGTTTTACGTCTACGACACCATCGATGCGCTGAAGGCGCACAATCTCGACGAGCATCGCCTGATGATGGCCAACATGGCCAAGCGGAGCCGGTATTTCATTGTCAGCCCCGGCAAGTTCGACAAACCGGAGGAAACCGGCGGGACGAGCGAATTCGGCTACCGGTATTTTGAGGCCGGCGCATCAGGCACCGTCATGATCGGCATGCGCCCCTATAACAACAAGGAATTCGACAAGATTTTCACCTGGCCCGACGCGGTCCTCGAAGTTCCTTTCACTTCGGCTGAAATCGTTTCCGTCATTCGGGAGTTCGACAAGCAACCGCAGCGGCAAAACAAACTCCGCGAGACCAACATCACGCAGTGTCTGTTGCACCACGACTGGACCTATCGCTGGGAATCCATCCTGAACATGGTGGGAATGCAGCCACTGCCTACGCTCCAGCAGCGAA
>Ga0302319_10021338_pt1 | contig 11672 bp, 10 predicted proteins | sample Bog_T0_2_FD_203319 | JGI IMG/M metagenome (GOLD analysis project Ga0302319, IMG submission 203319) | Peat permafrost microbial communities from Stordalen Mire near Abisko, Sweden - Bog_T0_2 | ecosystem: Environmental > Terrestrial > Soil > Wetlands > Peat | place: Sweden: Abisko, Stordalen Mire...
GGGCCGCACGCCGGGGGCGGACGCGGCCTCCGCCCGCAGGCGGCGCTCCTCTTCCAGCGCCGGCGACACGCGGCGGGCCCCGGCGAAGCGGTCGCGGAAGTAGGAGGAATCGATCTCGCTGCTCTCGATGACCTTGCCCGTGCCCGGGGCGTGCAGGAAGCGCCCGTCGCCTTCGTAAATGCCCACGTGCAGGGGCGAGCCCTGGCCCAGGAAGAACACCAGGTCCCCGGGCTCCAGGCCCGCCTTCTCGACCGGCGAACCCTGCTGAAACTGCTGCATGGCCGACTCGGCCAGCGGGACCCCGAGGCGGCGGTAGACGTAGGCGGTGTAGCCGGAGCAGTCGAAGCCCTTGTCGCCGCTCTTGCCGCCCCACAGGTAGGGCTGCCCCAGCAGCCTGCGGGCCTCGGACACCGCCCGCTTGCCGAAGACCAGCTGCCACAGGTTCTCCTCGACGCGGCGGGCCCTGCGTGCCTGCTCCTCGGCGGCGAAATCGGCGGCCAGGGGGGCCGCCAGGAGCAGCAGCCCCAGGGCCCCGGCCAGGGCCCTATTCAATGCGCCGGGCGCCATAGAAGGACTTTCTCCAGAAGTTGTTCGAGAGGTCGTCCTCGCGGATGGTCTCCCCGCTGGCCGGCGCATGGATGAAGCGCGTGTGGCTCACCATGATGCCGACGTGCGCGGGCTTGACGGGCGAGCTGGCGGTGTCGAAGAAGACCAGGTCGCCGGCCTTCAGCTCGCTGCGCGCCACGGCCACCCCGACGCGGAACTGCTCGTGGGCCTGGCGCGGCAGCAGGGACCCGTACTGGGCGTAGCACCAGTACACCAGGCCCGAGCAGTCGAAGCCGGTGTGGGGGTCGCGGCCGCCGAAGGCGTAGGGCTTGCCCAGCTGCGACACCGCGGACTTGATGATCGCCTTGGCGGGGACCGGCTTGACCCTCAGGTCGCTGCGGCGCACGGTCCGCCGGGGGGCGGCGCAGCCCGAGGCCAGCAGCGCCGCCGCCAGCAGGGCCACGCAGGCGAGCAGGCCGCCCCGCGCCGCCGCCACCCTCAGAGCGCCTTGAGCACGGCCTGGGCCATGGCGTAGGTGCCCAGGGCCTTCTCGCGCGGACCGGCGAGGTCCTTCGTGCGCAGGCCCTTGGCCAGCACCTTGCGCACCGCCGCTTCCACCCTGGCGGCGGCCTTCTCGGCGCCGAAGCTGTAGCGCAGCATGAGGGCGCCCGACAGGATCGTCGCCAGCGGGTTGGCGACGCCCATGCCGGCGATGTCCGGCGCCGAGCCGTGGCTGGGCTCGAAGAGTCCGAAGGTGCCGTAGCGCGTCTTGCGCGCGCCCAGGCTGGCGCTGGCGATGAGGCCGATGCTGCCGGTGACCTGGGCCGCCTCGTCGGTGATGATGTCGCCCATCATGTTCTCGGTGACCACCACGTCATAGGCCGCGGGGCGCGAGATGAGGTACATGGTGAAGGCGTCGACGTAGCAGTCGTCCACCTTGACCTTGGGGTACTTCACCCGCACCTTGTCCCAGACCCGCTTCCACAGGACGCTGGTGAGCAGGACGTTGGCCTTGTGCACCAGGGTCAGGTGGCGCCGGCGGCCCATCGCCGCCTCGAAGGCGAAGCGCAGCGCGCGCTCGATCTGCACCTTGTCGTAGCTGATGACGTCGTAGGCGCTGTCCGCCTTGAGCTCCTTCTTGCCGAAGTAGGCCCCGCCGACGAGCTCCCGCACGACCAGCATGTCCATGCCCTTGATGTATTCGGGCTTGATGGGGGACCGCTTCTCCAGCCCCGGGTACACCACGGCCGGGCGCACGTTGGCGTAGAGCGTGTAGCGCTTGCGCAGGGGCAGCAGGGCGCCGCGCTCGGGGCGCAGGTTGGGGTCGGGTATCTGGTCGTATTTGGGGCCGCCCACGCTGCCGAAGTAGATGGCCGCGGCCGAGTCGCAGAGCTTCAGCGTGGTCTCGGGCAGGGGATGGCCGGTGGCGTCGTAGGCCGCGCCCCCCACGAGGGCATGCTCGAATTCGAGCTTCAGGCCGTGGCGGCGGGCCGCCGCGTCGACGACCGGCAGGCTTGCCTCGATGATCTCGGGGCCGATGCCGTCGCCGGGAAGTACCGCAACTTTTGCCATGTAGGGGCTCCCATGTTCGAAAAAGGGTCCAGGGACGCAAAAAGGGTGGTCCGGGAGCTTGCGCGGCGCCCGGAGCGGTCCCACTATACCAAAAGTATCCCCCTTGGACACAGGAGTTGATGCCCGCATGAGCAACCACCGCCTGGACCTCGAATACCTCGGCAGCGCCTACCGCGGCTGGCAGACCCAGAAGAACGCCGTCGGCGTGGCCAACGCCGTGGAGCGGGCCTGCAGGGCCGTGTTCAAGGACGTCAAGCAGGTCACCGCCGCGGGGCGCACCGACGCCGGGGTGCACGCGCTGCACCAGGTGGTCCACGTGCGCAGCGGGGGGGCGAAGGCGCCGGCCAGGAACCTGGTGCTGTCCCTGAACGACGCCCTGCCCGCCGACGTCGCGGTGCTGCGCGCGGCGAAGGCGCCCGAGGATTTCGACGCCCGGCGGGCGGCCGTTTCCCGCGTCTACCTCTACCAGATCCTGCGCCGGCGCAGCGCCTTTTCGGCGGCCACCGCCTGGTGGGTCAAGGACCGCCTGGACGTGCCCGCCATGCGCCAGGCCGCGGCGCTGCTCTCCGGCCGGCACGATTTCGCCGCCTTCAGCGACGACGACCCCGAGAAGCCCCGCGAGACCGCCCTCGACATGGACGCCATCGAGCTGGCCGAGAGCGGCCCGCTGCTGCTGCTGCGCTTCAGGGCGCGCTTCTTCCTCTGGAAGATGGCCCGCCGGCTCACCGGCTACCTGGTCGAGGTGGGGCGCGGCCGCTTCAAGGCGGGCCTCACGCCGGCCATGTTCGGCCAGGGCCGCCAGGTGCTGGCCCCCTACACCGCCCCGCCTCAGGGCCTGTTCCTGGAGCGGGTGCTCTACGCCGGCGACGCCTTCAGCGAACCGCTGGGGCCCGCGCGGCTGTGAGCCGCCCGCGCCCGGCCCGCCGGGCGGCCTAGCTGGCGAACCACCAGTCGCGGCCCTCCTGCCAGCGGCGCTGGGCCATGTAGGCGTACAGGGACGGCCGGATTCCCGGTGTCCCGACGCAGACCAGCAGCGGCGCCGGCAGCGCGGCGGGCAGGGCCGACGGCGCCGCCACGGGCACCCCGTGGGCCTCGGTGGCCCGGGTCAGCCCGGACTCGTCGACGCCCACGCACAGCAACACCTCGGTTCCCTCGGCCTGCAGGCAGCGCACGAGAAGGCGACCGCGGTCCCCGGCCCCCCACACCACGCACGCGGGCCCGCCCGCGGGGCCGCGGGGGCCGCCGAGGCCGAGGAGCCAGCGGTGGATGAAGCGGGCCTTGAGCCTGAAGAAGGCCTCGCGGCGGTAGCGGGGATGCGTCCGCGAATGGCGCAGCGGATGCTCGCGCCAGCGCAGCAGGGCCAGGGGATGCTTGGCCATCACGATGCCGGCCTCGGCGCAGCGCAGGATGAAGTGGTAGTCCTCGGGCAGGTCCGGATCCTGGTAGCCCCCCAGGGACTCGAAGACCTCGCGCCGGGCCATCCAGGTCGGGTGGGGCAAGGGGCATTCGACGAAGCGCTCCCTCAGAATCTGCTCCGGCGTCACCAGGGCGTTGACCCAGTCCTGGTAGGCGCGCCATCCCTCGCTGAGCTCGGCTCCGCTGAAGAGCTCCACGCGGCTGCCCAGCAGGCCGGTCCCGGGGTTGGCCTCGAGCCAGGCGGCCTGCTCCTCGAGGCGGGCAGGCAGGCACAGGTCGTCGCCGTCCATGCGGGCGATGTAGCGCCCCTTGCACCACCTGAGCCCGGCGTTGAGGGCGTCCAGCAGGCTGCCCCCCTCATGGCGGTGCACGCGCAGGCCCGGAAGGCGGTCCAGCCAGTGGCGCAGCAGTGCCGGGGTGTGGTCGACGCTGCCGTGGTCCACGGCGACGATCTCGAAATCGGGCAGGGTCTGGGACGCCAGGCTCTCGAGGCTGGCCTCAAGGGTCGCGGACGCGTCGCGCAGCGGCAGGAGCACGGAAACCAGGGGGCGCAGGACGGGACCTCGGCGGACAGGGGGACGGGGATCGGCGGGGCCCCCCGCGAAGGGATGCGGGGCGGCTTGGTCCCGCCATCAGGCGCATTGCGCAGGCGCGCGGCGTCTGGATAAATGGACCAGCAGCGGCGGGGCCGGCGCCCCGCCTTTCACGCGACAAGGACCGCCATGCCCAAGACCTCGGACTACCAGGCCCACCAGAAGAAGTTCCTCTCGGCGGCCCTGCCGCCGCTGGAGGTGGTCGACAACCACTACAGCGCGCGGGATTACCTCATCCACTTTGAGATCCCCGAATTCACCTGCGTCTGCCCGAAGACGGGGCAGCCCGACTTCGCGACGCTCACGATCGACTATGCGCCGGCCAGGAAGCTGGTGGAGCTCAAGAGCCTCAAGCTCTACGTCACCGCGTACCGCAATATCGGGGTGTTCCACGAGCACGTGGCCAACAAGGTGCTCGACGACCTGGTGGCGGCCGTGGCGCCCAGGCGGGCCCGCCTCGTGGCGGACTTCAACGTCCGCGGCGGGATCCACACGGTGGTGACGGCGGACTACCGCTGGAAACGCGGCTGAGAGGCCGGCCCGGGCGGCCCTGAGGAGGGGCCTAGACTTCCCTGCGGGCGGCAAACGCCCTGGCCACGGTGACCTGGTCGGCGTATTCCAGCTCGCTGCCCTGGGGCAACCCCGAGGCCAGGCGCGTGACCTTCACCCCCAGCGGGCGCAGCAGGCGGGTGAGGTACAGCGAGGTGGCGTCGCCTTCCACGTCCGGGTCGAGGGCCAGGATCACCTCCTCGAGGGGGGCGGTCCGCGCCAGCAGCTCGCGGATCTTCAGGTCCCCGGGCCCGACGCCCTCCAGCGGCGACAGCACGCCCAGCAGGACGTGGTAGCTGCCGCGGAACTCGGACGTGGATTCAATGACGTCCACGTCGCGGGGATCCTCGACCACGCACAGCATGCGCTCATCCCGGCGCGTGTCCAGGCAGAAGGAACACAGCTCCCCTGCCGCCAGGTAGCTGCAGCGGGCGCAGAGGCGGACCTTGCCGTGCAGCTGGCCGAGGTCGCGGCCCAGGTTGGCCGCCAGGGCGGGGTCGGATTTCAATATGTGGAAGGCGAGGCGCTGGGCGCTCTTGGCGCCGACGCCCGGCAGGCGGGAAAGGTTCTCGACAAGGCTGAGGAAGGCGGGCGGATAGCTCGCCATGGCGCGCCTAGAAGGGCAGCTTGAAGCCGCCGGTGAGCTTGCTCATTTCGGCCCCGGCGGCACCCTGGGCCTGCTCCAGCGCCGCGTTGCACGCCGCCAGCACCAGGTCCTGCAGCATGTCCTTGTCGCCGCCCTTGGCCAGGTCGTCGGCGATGACGACGGCCTTCAGCTTCAGGTCGCAGGTCGCCGTGGCCGTGACCGCTCCGCCCCCGGCGGACGCGGTCACCTCGCGCAGGGCCAGCTCCTCCTTCAGCTTGGCCATGCGGGCCTGCAGTTGCTGGGCCTGCTTGAGCATGGTGCCCATATTCTGTCCGGGGAACATGTTGCCTCCAAAGGTGACGCCGCGGCAGCTAGTCTTCCTTGATTTCCACGATTTCAGCGCCGAATAGCTCCTGCACCCGGCGCACTTCAGGACGTTCCTTGAGCAGGCGCTGAACCTCCTCCTCGCTGGGCTTGGTCCCGGGCTTCGCGCTTTTGGACGCGGGCGGCGAGAACAGCACCTTCACCTTGATGGCCTGTCCGTAGCGCTTCCCCAATGCCTTCTCGAGCCGCGTGCGCTCGGCGGGATCCTCGAGGACCTTGCGCTGGAACCCGTTGACCGCCTTCAGCGTCAGCGTCCCGGCGTCGAGGGAGACCAGGCCCGCCTCCTTGGCGGCCGAAGCCAGGCCCAGGGACTCGTCCTGGACCCCGGCGACGATGGCCTCCCAGTCCCGGCGAAGGGCCTCCACCCCGAGAAGGGCCACGGACTCAGGGGCAGCCTCCTCCAGGGATTCTATGAGGGGCACCGGCATGCCGCCATCCGGTGTCGCCGCCGGCGCAGGGGCAGGGCCAGACGCAGGAGCATCCTGGTCTGCAGGCGCCTGCGCGGATGCGGACGCGGACGGGGTTGCGGCGAGGGGGATAGGGGCAGGGGCAGGGGCAGGGGCAGGGGCAGCGGAAGCGGCAGCGGCAGGGGCTGACGCCGCGGCAGACGGCGGCGCGGTTGCGGCCGCGGCAGCCGGAGCTGACGCGGGCACCGCCACGGCGCCCGCCAGGGGCGGGACTACGGCCGCGGCCGCCGCGGGCGCAGAGTCTGCGGCTGGGGCCGTCCGGCCGCCCGGCAGGCTGCGGAAGCGCTGCTCCAGGTCCCGCAGTTCGTCGACGATCTCCCCGAGCCCGGCGCCGGGGCTCACCGGGGCGAGCTTCACCAGAAGCAGTTCGACCACCAGCCGGGTCTGGCTGGTGTAACGCAGCTGCTGTTCGGCCTCGGCGCAGGCCTTCAGCGCGCTGAAAATCCGCGACAGCCCGAGATCGGGCGCTGCGGCCGCCAGGGCCGCGGCGGTCTCGGGCAACAGCTCCGTCTCGGCTGCCGACCCAGGGGCGGCCTTCACCAGAAGCAGGGCCCGCAGCAGGGACAGGAAGGCCTCCAGCACCTGGCGCAGGTCCGCGCCCCGCTGGTACTGGTCCTGGACCCAGCCCAGGGCGGCCGCAGTGTCCCCGCGCAGCGCCGCCTTGAGCGCGGCCCAGGCCTGCCCCTCCTGGACCCCACCCAGCACGGCCAGCACATCCTCGGCCCGCAAGGCCTGCTTTTCGCCGGCCCCCAGGGCGTAAGAAATCACCTGATCCAGCAGGGTCTGGCTGTCCCGCACGCTGCCTTCGCCGGCACGGGCCACCAGCTGCAGGGCCTCCTGCGATGCCGCCAGCCCCTCGGATTCCAGGATGCGCGCCAGCTGCCCGGCCACCTCGGTGGCGCCGACGCGCCGGAAGTCGAAGCGCTGGGTGCGGCTGAGGATGGTGTCCGGCACCTTGGCCACCTCGGTGGTGGCAAAGATGAAGACAACGTGGGCAGGGGGCTCCTCGAGCGTCTTGAGCAGGGCGTTGAAGGCCGCGCCCGAAAGCATGTGCACTTCATCGATGATGTAGACCTTGTGGCGGTCCCGCACCCCGGTGTACATGACCTTCTCGCGCAGGCTGCGGATGTCGTCGACGCTGTTGTTGCTGGCGCCGTCGATCTCCACGACGTCCACGCTGCCGGGCCCCGCGATCTCGAGGCAGGCGGCGCACTTCAGGCAGGGGTGGGGGGTGGGGCCCTGCTCGCAGTTGATCGCCTTGGCCAGGATGCGGGCGGTCGAGGTCTTGCCGACCCCGCGGGGGCCCGTGAAGAGGTAGGCGTGCGCCACGCGGCCCGCCGAGATGGCGTTCTGCAGGGTGCGGGTGACGTGGACCTGGCCGACGACGTCCTCAAAGGTCTGGGGGCGCCATTTGCGGGCTATGACAAGGTAGGACATTCCACATTTTCCCGTCGGCGCGGGGCTGGCGGCCAGGTGGCCGGCTTCACACGGCTTCCAGGTACCGTTGCTCCCTTCCGGGCCTGGCGGGGTTCCCTGGTCGACTCGTTGAGCCGGGCCCGGTCGCCAGCCCGGCGCCGGCGCGCGGGGGGTGGCTGGGCTGCTCCCCGGCCGGTCGGGCGCCGGGGAGCACGATGATAAGGCGGCACTTCCACAGGGTCAATGCGGGGGGCGGCCCCTCAGCCCCGCCTGCTCAGCGCAAAGGCGGCCGCCAGCAGCGCGGCCGCAGCCCCAAGCCCCAGGGCCTGCAGGGCCATGCCGCGGGCCGGCAGGGGATCCTGGTAGCGCAGCCGCACCCGGTGGCGCCCGGATTCCAGGGCCAGGGCGCACAGCGCCCCGTTGGCCGGCAGCAGCGGGCGGGGCTGCCCGTCGACATCCGCCGCCCAGGGCCCGGGGTAAAAGGAGCGGGACAGGACCAGGACTCCCGGGCCGCGGCTGTCCGCGTCCAGGTCCCATTCCTCGTCGTCATGGCGGACCCAGTCCACGCTGCCCGCGCCCCGGCCGGAGCCCGTGCCGGGGCCTTCGACCAGGGCCGGACGCCGCCAGCGGGACTGGGGGCTGGCCGGATCCGACAGGGCGGCGGCGGCGGAGGCGGAGTCCCATCCGTCGCTGAAGTCGGAGGCCATCCATGCCAGCGGAAGGGCGTGCTCGTTGCGGTAGAGGTAGACGGGATCCTGCAGCAGAGGCGTCAGGCCCGGAGCCCGCAGCGGCTCGGCCAGCAGGAAGTAGCGCGCGCCGCAGAGATCGTAGAGGCGCCGGTGGGCCAGCAGGTCGGCGGCCGGCTGGGCCGGATCCATGGTCAGGTCCCGGAAGAAGCCGGTGACGGATTCCAGGCGGTGGGGGTGCGAAAGCGGGTAGGCATTGACGAAGTCCAGGCCGTAGAGCAGTTGGGTGGCCGGCTCGACCAGGGCCGCGGCGCGGCGCTCCCCGTCCAGGTCCCCGTAGAAGCGGCCCGCCGGGAAGCTGCGGCGCACCTGCTGGGCCTCGCCCCACTCCAGGACCCTGAAGGGCGGGGCGCCGGGCCCCTCCAGGGAGCGTATCTTCGCCACGCTCACCGGCGCGTCGAGGATGCTGCGCGGCAGCACGGGCAGGTATCCGGCGAGATTGGTGTCGAGCTCGGCGTACAGCAGCAGGCCCAGGCCCAGCATGATCAGCGACGCGGTGCGGGCGCCGCGGGCGCGGGCAAGCGCCGCCAGTCCCAGGCCCGCGGCGAGGGCCCAGGCGCCCTGGCAGGCCAGATGCGCCCGCAGCGCCGTGAGCCAGCGCGACAGCTTATCCGCGTAGAAGGCGGCGGGGTAGGGGTGCAGGGCCGTTCCGACGATGCGGGACACGACATAGGCGCGGCCGCGGGCCTGCAGCCATGGGTCGGCCGCCTTCAGCGCCAGGGCGGCCAGCAGCAGACAGGCGCCGAGCGCCGCGGCCAGGCGCCAGGGCCAGGCCGGGCGCTGCAGGCGCGCACGGTCCAGGCCCAGCGCCACCGGGACGCAGAGCAGCACGCCGGCGGCGGCCGCCGCGCGCAGGGGCCAGTGCAGGTGGTCGAGCAGGGGCAGGCGGTAGAACAGGGACCCGAATGCCGGGTTCCAGGACCCTAGGGCATAGGCGTTGAGCCAGGCCCAGGCCGCGGCCCAGGGCAGCACCTCTGCGGGCCGGACGCCGGCCAGGTACACGAACGCCAGCACGAAGGCCAGCACCCCGCAGTACAGGATCACGCCCTGCGGATCGTAGGAGCCGAAGCGCCAGGACAGCCCGAGGAAGGTGTTGTCCCTGGGCTGGCCCAGAAGATGCGGCAGGAATTCCTGCGCCAGGGAGGGCGGCACCAGCGAGCCTTCGGCCGCCTGGGCCGGGGTGAAGGCCTCGCCCCGGCCGTTCTGGGCGGCGGCCCGCGCCAGGCCCTGGGCCTGGCCGCCAAAAACAAGGGCGGCGATGAGCAGCGCCGCCGCCGCCGCGGGGGACGTGGCCTTCAGGCGGCCCAGGCGGCCGGGCCCGGCCAGCACAAAGGCCAGGTGCATGGCCGCCAGGGCGTAGGCCTCGCAGACGCCCATGCCAAGGTGCCCGGCGAGAAGGGACTGGCCCGCCGCCGCGCCCAGCAGGGCCGAGCCCGCCAGGGCCCGCGGAGCCAGCGGCCCTTCGGCACGGTGGATCAGGGCCAGGCCCGCCAGCATCCAGGGGAACCAGGCCAGCGCCGCCAGCAGGCCGAAGGATCCCTCGCTGTGGATCATGCCTCCGGCAAAGGCCACCGCCACGGCCGCGACGAAGGAGGCCGGGGCCGAGGCGCCCGCGACGCGCGCCAGCACGTAGGCCCCCAGGGCGGCGATGGCATGGTGCAGGACCAGCGCGGCCGCCACGGCGGGCACGGCATCCAGGGCGGCGACCGTCCAGCGCAGCGGCAGGTAAAGCCAGGGGGTCAGGTCGAGGTCAAAGGCGGGGTTGCCGAGGCCCGAGGCCTGGTCCCAGAAGGTCCCCTGTCCGGCCGCCAGGCGCAGGTGCTCCCAGTGGGACATGGGGTAGAGGAAATGCAGGTAGTCGTAGCCGGCCATGACCTGGTCCAGGCCCAGCAGGCGGCGCTCGAAGAGCACGCACAGGGCGGCAAGCAGCAGGGCGCAGCCCAGGTCCTTGCCGCGTTCGCGCAGGAAGGGCCCGGTCACCGCCGCCCCCTTCCGGCGTCCCCCGGCTCCGGGGTCCGGCCCGCGGCGGCGCGCCAGGCGGCCAGGTGCTGGGCCGCGCCCAGGTCCCAGCTGTAGCGCCGCAGGCTTGATCGGGCCCCGGCGCTGCGCGCCGCGCGCCCGCGGGGGGATGCAGCCAGGCTCAGCCCGCGGGCCAGGCTTTCAACGTCCAGGGGGTCGGCGTAGGCCGCCCCGTCCCCGCCGACCTCCGGCAGGGCCCCGGCCGTGGAGGCCAGCACCGGGCAGCCCAGGCTGAAGGCCTCCAGCAGGGGCAGCCCGAAGCCTTCCCAAAGGCTGGGAAAGGCGTAGACCAGGGCGCCCTGGTACAGGGCCTTCATCTCGGCGTCGCTGACGTAGGGCAGCAGGCGAAGGGCGTCCCCGATGCCGCAAGCCCTGGCCGTGGCCGCGTAGGTGGTGGTGGCCTCCTCGCCCGGCCGCAGCGAGCCCACCGCAAGGGTCGCGCCGGCGAAGCGGCGGTCCCTGCCGCGGGCCAGGGCGAAGGCCTCAATGAGCCGGTCGATGTTCTTGCGTCGGTCGGCGGCGCCCGAGGCGAAGACGAAAGGGCCCCGCAGGCCGAGGCCCAGGAGCAGCCGGCGCGCCTCGGCCCCGGCTAGGCGCCTGCGGAACACCGGGTCCACCCCCTCGGCGACGACCCACAGGCGCAGCGGATCCACGCCCAGCGTGGCGGCGATGTCGTCGGCCGAATGGCGCGAAACCGTGAGGACCACGGCCGCGGCCCGCGCGGCGCGCGGGCAAACCCATTTGCGGTAGCGGTCCTGGACGCGCTGGCGGAGGGTCGGACGGGCGATGGCCTCGGCCAGGGGCCGGCGCCACATGGTGTCGTGCAGGGTCAGGGCCATGGGCAGGCCCGGGCGCAAGGCGCCGCTGTTGTCGGGGAAATAGACAAGGTCCGCGCCCCAGTCCCGCGCCAGGCGGGGCACCAGGACCTGCTCGGCGAACGCGGGATGGGCGCCGCCAAGGTCCTGGACGCTGAAGCGGGGGTCCCGGGGCACGGCGTCGCGCAGGGAGGCGGGGCCCAGGGCCAGCCGCAGGGCCAGGTCCTCGCGGGTCCGGGCCAGGGCGCCCAGCAGGTTGGAAAGGTAGCGCCCGATGCCGCGCTGGCCCAGCACCCGGGCGTCGATGGCGACCTTCAGGGGGGCAGGACTCAACGCCGCTTCCCCGTCCGCGGGGCGGCTTGCGCCGCGGCGGCGGGCTGGGGCTTGCGCCCCCAGCTCCAGAAACTGCCCCCGAGCCCCGGCAGCATGAGGGAGCCCTTGGCGTCGCTCACGGCGATGATGGCGTCGGTCCAGGACTCGGGCAGGCGCCCCAGCCGGGCCTCGATGCCATGCGGAAGGCGCAGGTAGTGGGAATCCTCGCCGTCCAGGCCGGTGAAGCCGGT
>Ga0302319_10021339_pt1 | contig 11672 bp, 8 predicted proteins | sample Bog_T0_2_FD_203319 | JGI IMG/M metagenome (GOLD analysis project Ga0302319, IMG submission 203319) | Peat permafrost microbial communities from Stordalen Mire near Abisko, Sweden - Bog_T0_2 | ecosystem: Environmental > Terrestrial > Soil > Wetlands > Peat | place: Sweden: Abisko, Stordalen Mire...
GCCGGCTATCACCGACTATAGCCGGCCGGCGCCGCTTCAATTCCCCATCCCATGTTCACGTCCGCTCTCCTCGACTACCTCTCCGCCACGCCGCGCGAGAAAATTGACAACGCCACGGTCGCCTACCTCGCGAATCTCAGCGAGACGGCCAAGGTCGCGCCCTTGCTCGCCCGCGCCATCGTCCAGGAACTGGCCGACCAGCGGGCCAATCTCAAGCTCATCGCCAGCGAAAACTACTGTTCGCTTGCGACCCAGCTCACGATGGGGAATTTGCTCACCGACAAATACGCCGAGGGATACCCGCATTCCCGGTTCTACGCGGGGTGCGACAACGTGGACATCATCGAGGACTATGCGTGTGAGCAGGCGCGCAAGCTCTTCGGCGTCGAGCATGCCTACGTGCAACCGCACAGCGGCGCCGACGCCAATATGGTCGCCTATTGGGCGATCCTCAGCGCGCGCGTCACGGTCCCTGCGCTGAAAGAACTCGGGGAGACCAATCCCGCCAAGCTCTCCACGGAAGACTGGAACAAGGTGCGGGCCCGGTGCGGCAATCAGCGGTTGCTTGGGCTCGATTACTATTCCGGAGGCCATCTCACGCACGGCTACCGGCACAATCTCTCCGCGCAGATGTTCGAAGCCCACTCGTATGAGGTGAGTCGCGAAACCGGCTTGGTCGATTACGATTCCATCGAACGGCAGGCGCTGGATCTGAAGCCGCTCATTCTGCTCGCGGGTTACAGCGCGTATCCGCGCCGGATCGACTTTCGCCGGATGCGGGAAATCGCGGACAAGGTGGGCGCCGTTCTGATGGTGGATATGGCGCACTTCGCCGGGTTGGTCGCGGGCGGCGTCCTCGCTGGAGACTACAGCCCGATTCCCTTTGCCCAGGTCGTGACGACGACCACGCACAAGACATTGCGCGGGCCGCGGGGAGGCGCCGTCTTTTGCACGAAGGAATTCGCGGAGTATGTGGATAAGGGATGCCCGATGGTGCTGGGCGGACCGCTCCCTCACGTCATGGCCGCGAAAGCCGTCGCGTTTACCGAAGCCAATCAGCCTGAGTTCAAGGAATACTCACGGAAGATCGTCGAGAATTCGCAGGCGCTGGCCGCGGCCTGTGTTGCCGAAGGAATGAAAGTCCCCACCGGGGGAACGGACAACCACCTGCTGCTCATCGATGTCCGATCGTTTGGACTTACCGGACGGCAGGCGGAAAGCGCGGCGCGCCGTTGCGGGATCACGCTCAATCGGAACTCGCTCCCATTTGATCCGAATGGCCCGTGGTACACGAGCGGACTTCGCGTTGGCACGCCTGCCGTCACCACGCTCGGCATGGGACCGGCCGAAATGAAGGAGATTGCCGCGGTCTTGAAATTGATCCTCGCCAATACCAGCCCGGAAATCGTGAAAGCCGAAGGCAAACCGGATTCCAGCAGCAAGGCGAAGTTTGTCATCGATTCGGCTGCGGAGGCTGAAGCGCGGGACCGCATTCGGGCGCTGCTCGCCTCGTTTCCCGTATATCCGCGGCTCAATCTCGCGGTTTTGAGCAAATACTTTTTGTAAGCGGCAGGGGAGGGGTCCCCGCTTATCCGACCCGGGCGTCTTGGGATTTTCACGTTCCGCGCTGTTGACAGGATGCGGGCGAATCCATAAGGACACATCCCAGCCACCCGTTTGGAGCGATGGCGGACTTAAGAATCCGTAGCTCCCGGCGCGTGGCTTTCTAAGAGGGCCGCGCGTTGCAAAACCAATCCTGTTGCATCGCATGAAAACGAATCGCCGGCGCCTCGCGGCGCTCATGTCGGTAGTTGCCGGAACGGCGGGCTTCGCCGCCGCTCAGGATTCCCAGAATCAAACCACGCAACTGCCGGAAGTGGTCGTCGAAGGGCGCGCCAATGATCTGCTTGGCGTGGCCCCGTCCTCGTCGCAGGGTTCGACTGGGGCCGAGGACTTGCAGGACCTGCCGCTCCTCCGCCGCGGCGAATTGCTCGAGACCGTCCCCGGAATGGTGGTCACCCAGCATTCCGGCGATGGGAAGGCGAACCAGTATTTCCTGCGCGGATTCAATCTCGATCACGGGACGGATTTTGCGTTTTCGGTGGACAATGTGCCGGTGAATCTCCCGTCGCACGCGCACGGCCAGGGCTATTCGGACCTGAATTTCGTGATCCCTGAATTGATCCAGTCCATCGACTACCGGAAGGGGCCGTTCTTCCCGGAGATCGGCGATTTTTCGGGCGCCGGCGCGGCGGAGATCAATCTTGTGACCAGCCTGCCGCATACCATTCTTAGCGTCGAAAGCGGCATGTATGATTACGAGCGGGTTTTGCTCGCGGGTTCGCCAAAGGTTGGAGCGGGGAACCTGCTCTACGCTTTTGAGTACAATCACTACGACGGCCCGTGGGTGAATCCTGAACACTCCAACCGCTATAACTTCTTCCTGCGTTACCACCAGGAGGTTGGCGACGATCAGATCAATATCACGAGCAGCGATTACTATGCGCCAGGATGGCATTCCACCGACCAGGTGGCCCAGCGGGCCATCAACGAAGGCCTCATTTCCCGTTACGGCGCGATCGATCCCTCGGATGGCGGCAAGACCGGTCGCTATGCGCTGTCATTCGACTGGACCCACAAGGAAGATTTCGGCGCCACCAAACTGACGCTCTACGGCTTTTACTATGACCTCGATCTGTTCTCGGATTTCACCTATTTTCTGACGGACCCGGTGCGTGGAGATCAGTTCAACCAGGTGGACAAGCGCTACACCACCGGCGCGAAACTGACACAGACCTTCGATCAGGAATTGTGGGGAAAGAAGATGGAAACCACTCTCGGACTGCAGGTCCGCAATGATTACATTCCGGACTCGGGGCTCAACCACACTGAGGACGAACAAATCCTCAATGTGGAGGTGAGGGACAAGGTCGAGGAATTCAGCACGGGAGTCTTCTTTGACAACGAGGTCCATTGGACGGATTGGTTCAGGAGTCTCCTCGGCGCGCGCGGCGATGTTTACGCGATCAATGTGGACAGCCTGGAGGCGGGGAATTCCGGGAGCCACACCTCCTCGATTTTCAGCCCGAAGATGAGTCTGATTTTTGGTCCCTGGGACAAAACCGAGGTTTACTTGAACGCCGGCTCCGGGTTTCACAGCAACGACGCGCGGGGAACGACCATCAGTTACGACTCTTCCGGCGCCCCGCAAAAGGACGTGCCTCTCCTGGTTCGTTCGAAGAGCGCGGAGGTCGGCGTGCGCACTTCCGTCATCCAGGGGCTCGTCAGCACCGTCTCCCTCTATTACTTGCACCTGGACTCAGAACTCACCTTTGACGGCGACTCCGGGGATACCCAGGCAAATGGCCCGAGCCGGCGTTACGGGGTCGAGCTTGCGAATTTCTACAAACCCGCCCCTTGGCTCACGCTCGATGCGGACCTTGCATTGACCAATGCGCGCTATACCACGCCCACCACCACCGCCATTGGGACCGAAGGCTATTACATCGCAAACTCCATCCCGATCGTGCTCTCGACCCGGGCCACCGTCGAGTCGAAGTGGGGAGGATACGCCAGCCTGCGCCTGCGGTATTTTGGCAGGCAACCCATCATCGAGGACGGCACGCAGTGGCAGCCGCCCTCCACGATCGTGGACGCCAGGCTCGGATACCGGCACAACAATTACGAATTCTACCTGAACCTCCTCAATCTGTTCAATGAGCGGACGGATGACATCGCTTATTACTACCCCTCTCGTCTTCCAGGGGAACCAGCCAGAGGAGTGAACGATTTTCACGTTCACCCCGCCGAACCCTTCGAAGTGCGCGCCGGCTTTACGCTGCGCTTTTGAGGATGCGCGGCTGAGCCGCGATATATCACCAGCAGAACGGGGAAGGGGAGTGGCGGATGTGGCGAGCAGCACTTGCAAGTGGATGGCAAAAGACTTGCAATCGGCACGGGATCGAGAACGGTGAGTGCCGCGAACTCCCAAGGAACTCGATTTGATATGTTTCCCATGATTCTGATTTGTCGGCCATGAACCGTGATCTCGACGCATTGGCCAGCGTCCACATGGAGAGGGGCATCGCGCTGATGAAGAGGGGCGGTCCGGACGCCATTTGTGAGGCCATCCGGTGTTTTGACGAGGCCATTGCATTGCGGGGGCAATTGCCGCTCGCGGAAAACCCCGGAGCGCGTTACGGGCTCGCTGGTGGTTGGATCAACCGCGCTGACGCTTTAACGCGGCTGGGAGGGTCGGAAAACTTGGCGGACGCAGTTCAATCCTACACGATGGCAATCGAACTCTTGCAAGATCCGCCGGCCAGCGACGATGGCCGTTTCATAAGACGGCTGGCCATCTCCTGGATGAACCGCGGCCTCTCCCTGGAGGAACAAGGGACTGAGCGCGCGACGGCGGAGGCCCTGCGTTCTTACAACGAGGCGGTCAAAACCCTGAGTCATTCCCGCCACTCCGCCGATGCCAGGAACAGCCTCGTTTTGGCGGGCGCGTGGATCAATCTTGGCAACGCTTTGCTGCGTTCCGCCGGGAGCGAGTCTGCCGCGCAGGCCTGCGCCGCCGCGGAAAGCGCATTACCGTTGCTCGCGGGAACGGAGGCGAAAGAGCTGGTTGCAGCCGAGCCGGGGTTGAAAGCCCGGCACATCTTATGCCAGGCGCTGACCATCCTTCTGGACGCGCCTTCCCGCGACGCTTCCGGGGAGATGGATCTCATCGGCCGGATGACCGACGCCACTGAAGAGGCATTGAAGCTCGCGCAACTCTGGGACAAGGCGGGGGAGACGCGCTTTCGGCCGCTGGCCACGCAGTTCTTCCGTTTGAGCGTAGTGGTTTATGAGAAGCATCAACCCCACTTTCTCCCGGAGTTCCTGCTCGAGCATTTGCAGAGAATCGCTGGCCCGCGTTTCCCGTCGATTGGGCGCGCAAGGTTTTGCCTGGCTGGCCGCTCCGCAAGGCGTCCGCCGGCTTGAAACGCTGCAGGAATTGCGCGCGGCTGAGGAGCGATTGGCCGTGCTCCGCAGTTCGAGCGCGTCTTGAGGATTCGGTTCGAAAAGATCAAAAAACGCGCGATTTTCTTATTGCGAATGCGTCGCAGTATCATTTCAATGACCCCGTGAACGCTCCCAATAAGACTTCAGCCCACGGACTCCCTCGCGACGGCTCCCGCCCCCTCTCTATTCCCCCCGATTTCAAATTGTCGGATTCAGTCGCCATCCTTCTGCGACCGGAACGACGCGTCCTCCAAAAGGCCGCGCTCGCCGCCACCGTGGCTCTGGTCAACTCCATGCTGCCGGGCGGAAATAACGCCAAAGCGGACACGCCCAAGCCGGCGCCGGCGCCCCCTCCGGATGAGGCCACGACCCAGCTCCCGGAGGTGATCGTGACCGATACGACGGGGTACGACGCGGACGCACTTTTCTTGCAGAAATTCCCGCAACCCCTGCTCACCACTCCGAGAAGCGCCGAAGTATTGACCCCGGCGCTCTTGCAGGACCAGGGCGTGACTTCGCTCCGGGACGCCTTGCGCAATGTTTCAGGCGTTAGCATCAACGCCGGCGAAGGCAGCTATCAGGGCGACAACTTCTCCATTCGCGGTTTTCCGGCCCGCTCGGACATCTATATCGATGGAATGAACGACTTCGGCAACTACAACCGCGACCCGTTCAACTTCGAGGCGATTGAAGTGCTCAAGGGGCCGTCTTCAGTCGAGTTTGGCCGTGGATCGGCCGGCGGCGCTGTGAACATGGAGACCAAGACGCCGCAGTTGAACGCCTTCACGAACATCTCCACGATGTTTGGAACGGACCATACCGAACGCGGCACGATCGATTTCAATGAACCAATTTCCGGGCTCCAGGGCGCGGCCTTCCGTTTGAACCTTATGGGCGACCACGCCAATGTGACGAACCGCGATAACGTCACCTACGAACGCTGGGGAATCGCCCCTTCGCTCGCCTTTGGCATCGGCACGCCCACGCGCCTGACCATCAGCTACTTCCACCAGCAGGAAGACAATATTCCGGACTTCGGCATCCCGTGGTATTTCGACCGCCCCGCGCCCGTGGCCTGGAATAGCTTTTACGGCTTCGCCAGCGACTACATGAAGACCAACGTGAACATGGGCACGATCCATTTCGAGCACGACTTCAATGACATCTTCACCCTGCGCGAGCAGTTCCGCGTGGCGGATTATGGCCGCGAGTATCGGGTCACCGAGCCCGAGGTTCCGGACGGCATCACGCCGACTACACCGTTGAATTCCATTCAGGTGGCGCGCGCCCTCATTGACGGCAGGGGGACGGACCGGCTCATCGATCAGGACATCAATCTTCTCGCCAAGTTCGATACCGGTCCCATCAATCACACCGTGGTAACCGGATTCGAATTTGTCCACCAGGGAGACGACACCGGCCACGTGGAACCCAATTGGATGAATGTGCCCAACACCAGCCTTCTCTTCCCTAAAGTCAATGCGCCTTTCCAGGGCTCGGGAACCCTCGGCACATCGGCCAATGCGTATGTGGACACCTCATCGGTGTATCTGAAGGATACCATGAAATTCAGCAAAGAGTGGAGCCTTTCCGGAGGTATCCGCTACGACTATATCTCTTCGGATTACAATGAGACGATCGCTCCCACGTCGTCTTTGTCAGAAAACGTCGGCCTCTTTAGCTGGCGCGCCGCCCTGGTCTATCAGCCCCAGTCCGACGGCAGCGTTTATGTCTCCGCCGGCACCGCGGTCCATCCCAACATCGCGCAAATCGCGCTCTTGTCGGAAACGACGATTCTTCCTTCAGACTTCGCGGGCGCCGCCATCGCCAAGAACCTCGAAGTGGAATGGGGCACGAAGTGGAACATGCTCGAAAAGCGGTTTTCCTTTAATTCCGCGGTCTTTTGCGATTGGGAGACCAATCCCGCTCCCGAGGATTTGGACAACCCATTGTTTGTCGGCACGGAACGGGTGATTGGCTGGGAGTTCAGCGGGGTGGCGCATCTCACCAGCAAATGGCAGGCGCGTCTGAGCTACACCTATGAGTATGGGAAAATCACCGCGTCCAGCGATTCGGCCAATGCCACCGTAGGCCTCCCCGTTCTCAACGCGCCAAAGAACAATGCCTCGCTCTGGATGACGTATGACCTGCCCTGGAATCTCCAGATCGGCGGGGGCCTCAATGCCCTGTCCACGCGCACCGGCGCGTATGCGCCCGATCCCGCGAACGGCCTCGTCCAGCAAGCGCCGGGCTACATTGTCTTCAGCGCCATGCTGAAATATCGCGTCTCAAAAAACGTCGATATCCAACTCAATGCCACCAATCTGACCGATCGATACTACTACGATGGCGTCAACCCCGGTCACATCATCCCCGGGGAAGGCCGCACCTTCTTCATCAGCACCAACTTCAAATTCTAAAAATATTGTTGCAAGTAAATTGCAACTTGCAATCGGCCCGGAATCGATAACCGTTCTTGCCGCCCCCTAAAAGGGCGGCAAATTGAAATACTCCCTATGATTCAGATATTCCTCAAAGGCGGTCCTGTCATGTGGCCGCTGCTCATCACCTCGGTGATCGCCATCTCCGTGGTGTTGGAGCGCCTTTTCTTTAGTGTGAAGGAGAGCATGCGTCGCGATCCCGAAGCGGTGGAGAGGATCTTTTCGGAAGTGGAGGCGGGCGAGGAGGACCGGGCGCTCGCTTTTAGCCGGGAGTCGCAGGACTACGTGGCCAGAGTGCTGGCCTACGCGCTGGAGCATCGCGAACTGTCTCCCACGAGCGCGCTGCTGCGCGCCGCCAGCCGGGAATTGAACCGCTTCAACCGGGGGCTTTCGATCCTGGATACGGTGATCACGCTGGCGCCGCTCCTCGGCTTGCTCGGCACGGTGACGGGAATGATCCGCGCCTTCAGTCTGCTCGGCGGGCAGGAACTCGGGGCCCCGACGGCCATTACGGGCGGCATCGCGGAGGCGCTCATCGCCACGGCGTTCGGCTTGCTCATCGCCATCATCGCGCTGATTCCCTTCAATTTTCTCAACACGAAAATGGAGGATGCGCGCCATCAGATCGAAGACGCCGCCTCCCGGATGGATGCGCTGCTCAAACAAGAACGGGATTCCGCCCTCGTGAAATGAGCGCGATTCAAATTCCATCCCCGCGTTCGAAACGGCGGGCGCGGATCGAGATCATCCCGCTGATCGACATCATGTTTTTCCTGCTGGCCACGTTTGTGATGGTCTCGCTCTCCATGGTGAAGAGCAAGGGCGTGCCGGTGCATCTGCCCGGGGCGGCGAGCGGGGAGACGCAGAATCGGGACGAATTCACCTCGATCACGGTCACTGCGACCAACGAGCTGCTTTTCAATAAGAAACCGATCGCGGCGGCCGACTTGCCGGCGGCGCTGGAAAAGCTGAAGAGCGCGAACCCCGATCCTAAGGTCTTCATCAATGGGGACGAAGATTCGCGCCTCGGCTCGACGATCCTCGTGCTGGACGCGGTGCGGACGGCGGGAATCTCCAAGATCGCCTTCGAGACAAAGCCCAAGTCCAAGTGAACTCGGACGCGCGCCAATATGCCATTTGGCTGCTGGCGGCAGCAGGGCTCCATGCCGGATTGCTTTTCGGCCCGTGGGGATTCCTGCGGCAGGAAGCTGCCTACAATACGTCGGCGGACGACGGGATCGAGGTGAGCCTCGTGGATTCGGCCCCGGGAGCGCCCGCGGAGGCCGCAGCGGCTCCCGCGCCTGAAGTGGCCGCGGTGGAGCCTCCGCCAACTCCTGCGCCGCCTCCACCCGTTCCCGAACCGACGCCTCCGCCCCCTGAGCCCGAGCCGGCGCCGGAACCGCCAAAGCCGCCCGAAAAACCGGAGGAGATAAAGGAGCCAAAAGAGCCGGAACCGAAGCCCCGCGCGGAGCGGAAACCGAAAGCCACGCCCGCGCACGCGAATTCCGGCGCGCCACACCCGCACGCCGCCCCTCCGTCCACCGGGGCGCCGATCGCGGCGACTGGAACTGCGGTGGGCACGACCGCCGCGAAAGGCGCGGGCGGCGCCGCCGGGGCCGCAAACACGAAGCCGGCCTACCTTTCCAACCCGCACCCGCCGTATCCGCCGGAATCCAAGGTCAGCCACGAACAGGGTCTGGTGATGCTGGCGGTCTCGATCAACGAAGGCGGCGAAGTGACGGCGGTCAGCGTCAGTCAGAGCTCCGGGTTTCCGCAGCTCGACCAGGCGGCCCGCGAGGGCGTCAGCCACTGGCGGTTTCGTCCCGCCCGCGTGGCCGGCTTTGCGGTGGCGTCGCATTTGGCGGTTCCGGTGCGGTTTCGGCTCAGCGATTGAGTGGAATGCGTCCGCCGGCGCGATTCGGGCGCATCCATGGGCATGAACAGATTCTCCGTCCAGACCCGGCGTTGGTTGTCGATCTCTCCGGCCGCCCTCGCGCTTCTCGCTTCCTTTGTTGTCTCTGCCGCCTGGGCCGATGAAAAGCCCGGCATCGATTGGCAGCCGTGGTCGGAAAAAGCCTTCGAACGCGCGGCCGCCGAACACAAATTCGTGTTGCTCGATCTTGGAGCGGGCTGGTGCCACTGGTGCCACGTGATGGATCAGCTCACCTATTCCGATCCCGGGGTAATCAAGCTTCTCCGCGAGAAATACATCGCCGTCCGCGTGGATCAGGATGCGCGGCCCGACCTCGCGAACCGTTACGAGGATTACGGCTGGCCGGCCACCATCGTTTTCAACGCGGACCGCGGCGAGATCGTGAAGCGCCAGGGTTACATTCCGCCGAAGCCGATGGCCTCACTCTTGCAAGCGATCATCGATGATCCCACGCCCGGCCCCTCGGTCGAGCCGGAGACGGCCATCGTGCCCGCGGCGGATTCCGCGCTCTCCGGCGAACAACGCGCCGCGTTGCGCGCCTCTTTCATCGGCGCCTACGACGCCACGCTCGGCGGCTGGGGCGACGTGCATAAATATCTGAATTGGGATGCGATCGAATACTGCCTCACGGAAGGAACATCGGGTGATCCCGCGATGGCGAAGATGGCGCGGCAGACGATGACCAGTGGGCTGAAGCTCATCGATCCGGTGTGGGGCGGCGTCGATCAGTATTCCACGGATGGCGACTGGGACCATCCGCACTATGAGAAGATCATGCCGTTTCAGGCGGAAAACATGCGCGTCTTCGCGCTGGCGGCCAGGCAATGGAATGAGCCGAAGTGGCTTGAGCCGGCGCAGCAAATTCACGGCTATCTGAGGAATTTTCTCACCTCGCCGGAGGGCGCATTTTATACGAGCCAGGACGCCGACCTCGTGGAAGGAGAGCACGGGGAGAAATACTTCGCGCTGGACGATGCAGCCCGGCGCCAGCAGGGAATTCCGCGGGTGGACACGCATATTTACTCGCGGGAGAATGGCCTCGCGATCACCGGGCTCGCCGCGCTCTACGCCGCGAGCGGGGATGCTTCCTGCCTGGCCGAGGCGCGCCGCGCCGCCACGTGGGTGCTGGAGCATCGCGCGCTGCCCGACGGCGGGTTCCGGCACGACGAGCGCGATTCCGCCGGTCCCTACCTGGCGGACACCCTGGCCATGGCGCGCGCCTTTTTGGCTCTCTATACCGTCACCGCCGAGCGGGATTGGCTCGCGAAGGCCCAGGCCGCCGCGGCATTCATGGACGCGAATTTTCGAGCGCCCGTGGGTTTCGCCACCGCCGCTTCGAGCCCCAAGAGCGCCTTTCCCCCGAAACCGGAAGTCGACGAAAACATCGCGCTGGCGCGCTTCGCGAATCTGCTCGGCGATTATACCGGCCAGGAGTCATGGCGCGCGATGGCCGCGCACGCGATGCGCTATCTGGCTGCGCCGGCTGTCATCAAGGGCCAGGGCTTTAGCACGAGCGGCATCCTGCTCGCGGACCGCGAACTGGGCGCCGCGCCCGCGCATCTCACCATCGTCGGCGCCAAGCAGGATCCCGCGGCGCTGACCCTCTACACACTCGCGCTGCGCGGCGCGCCGGGCTTCGCGCGCATCGAGTGGTTCGACCCAAAGGAAGGCCCGCTTCCCAATCCTGATGTCCAGTATCCCGTGATGCCGCGCGCGGCTGCATTCGTGTGCGCCGCCGGGACTTGTTCGATCCCCATGCAAACTCCAGCCCAACTCGCCAAAAGGCTGGCGCAACTCGCCAGGCGGTAGTCTCCGCGCGACCCGCATCCACGGGTTTTCGCGCCGGCTTCCGACCGCTTACTTCACCGCGTAGCAGTAAATGAAATTCTGATCGCGCAGATAGAGCCGGCCATTGCAAATGACCGGGTGCGTCCAAATGAGGCCCGAGGGATTGCGATTGGTGGCCTGAGGATCGAGCTTGAAGCGGCCGGTCTCGTGCCAGCCATCAGGCGAGGCATCGATCAGCGCCACGGCGCCGCTGCGTTCATCGAGCAGATAAAAATGGCCGTCCGCATAACCGATTGCGCCCTTGCCAAACTTGGCTTTCTCATTCCAGACAGACTCGCCTGTTTTCCAATCCTGGCAGGTCCAGCCTTCACCGTCGCTGTATCCATAGAGGTGGTCCTTTAGCAGGATCACGCCCCCGTGATGATTCTTCATCACCTTCCCAGTGGTAGAGGCCTTGTCGAAGACCATCCGGAGCGTGTTTCCCGGCTCGACGACGAAGCTCA
>Ga0302319_10021340_pt1 | contig 11671 bp, 12 predicted proteins | sample Bog_T0_2_FD_203319 | JGI IMG/M metagenome (GOLD analysis project Ga0302319, IMG submission 203319) | Peat permafrost microbial communities from Stordalen Mire near Abisko, Sweden - Bog_T0_2 | ecosystem: Environmental > Terrestrial > Soil > Wetlands > Peat | place: Sweden: Abisko, Stordalen Mire...
AACCGCGCTCTTCATCTTTGCCTGATCCACTTCCCATATGCCGTTGCGATGAAGGAAGGCGCCGTGATCGACGAAATAATTGAACTGAAGCGCCATGCCTTTGCCGTGTGCTTCCTGAAGGCCGAACCGGAGCGTGCGGAAAGACGATGCCAGGAAGGTGGTGTACAGGTTCGTCTCGTCGTGCTTCATGTAGCCCTTATCGATGAGGAACTGAAGCATGAAAAGGCCGAGGACATCGGCCTTCGCCTCTTCAATCGCGCTATAGAGTTCCTTCAATTCCTGGCGCGGAGTGGTGGCTTTTCCGGCAACGGTAATCTGATGCGGTCCAATGCCATGGCTCATTTCGTGGGCCAGAATGTGGGTGAAGAACGAGTCGAACTGGAGGGAGTTTTGCGCCGCAGGCGCGAGCACGAGCCGCGAAATCGGCTTCAGCGTGGCTTCGAACTTGGCTTCCTGAACGTTGCGCAGCATCACTTTCTTGCTGCCCTTCTCGTGAATTACGCGTTCATCGTTGGGAAGATTGTAAGCCGCCGTCTTGACACCATGATCGCCATCGCCCGCGGCGATCACCTCATTGACCACGCGGATCGGAGAGAGCGCGCCGAGCTTTGGGTTCTTGTATTTCGAGTCGATCGGCAGGTTGTTCTCGACTTCCTGCATGTGGTCGCCGAAGAACTTCAGTTTGGCCGTCTCGGCATCGTCACGGATGTTGACGTACGATTCAAACGCCGCCTTGTAACCGAAGATTTCGTCGTTGTAGGTCTCGTAGGGACCGAAGGTGATGTCGATGGGAGCGTCCAGATCCATCCAGGCCATGTCGCTGCCGTAGTAGTCGTTATTGAGGAATGCCATCGCCCGGGTTTGCAGGAAGGTCTTCAACGAGAGGTTGCCCGTGAAGGTGGCGGCTTCGCGGAAGAGTCGCGCGCACTCGGTCAGATCGTTCTTATACGCTTCGGAATACTTGACGGCCTTAAGAGTATTGCCCGGGGCGCGCTGAATCACGGTGAAGAAGCCTTCCGCTTCCGCGCGGGCTTCCGGGGATAACTTTGCGACCCAGTCTTCGAACTGCTTTTTGCTCAGGTCTTCGGGATAGAAGCCGGCGCCAGCGGGCTTGCGGGCGGGAACTCCCGGCAGGAATGCCTTGTGATCGTCCAGATCGGAGAAGGGGCCTTTGTAAAGCCAAAACGCTTCGAGGCGGGCCTTGCCGAGCGGCGTTGTGTCGTGCTGCAGTTTCTCGTAGAGCGCGGGGTTGCCCGCCCACATCTGACTGAGAAATATGCGATCGAGGATACGGGAAGCTTCAACGAGCTTTGTGAGCGCCGTCTTGTCCCCCTGCGACAGATGGCTGGTGTCGACTTTGAGGTCGACCGGCGCGAATTTCGCGATCACTTGCTGGAGTTCGGGCAGGGTCGCATCGGAGGCGGATAAGGTCATGGCGAGTAGTAAGGTGGCGGCGAGGGTCTTCATGGCAAGGACTTGCTGATGGCGCTACATCCGCATTGTATTACTTGCGTTCGAACAGGTAGTGCGAGACCAGCCACTCTTTACCGTCGCGGTAGCCCCACAGTTCCGCGCAGGACATGTAGAAGACGCGCCATCGGACTAACCAGCAGAGGGCATTCTCTTTGCCGTAGGTGCGCTCGAAGATGTCGAAAATCTCCCAACGGTTGAGATCCATATTTTCGAGCCAGGCTTCGGCTGTCTTCTCATAGTGAGTGCCACCGAGACGCCAGTGTTCGCGGATGGTGAAGTCGTCCTGGAAATGAAGGAGCAGGTCGTCGCTCGGCATGATGCCGCCGGTGAAGAAGTGGCGGGCCATCCAGTCGCCGGGGCCGCGGTCTTCGAAGGGGTAGGCAAATTTATGGTGGGTGAAGATGTGGACGAAGAGCAACCCTCCGGGATTCGACCACGAGGCAATGCGGCGCATGAGTTCCCGATAGTTCCGCGTGTGCTCAAACATTTCCACGCTGACCACGCGATCGAATCGCTTTTGGGTTTCGAATTCGTTGATGTCCGCGGTGACGATTTCCAGATTGCTCAGACCCAAGCGCGCGCTTTCGGCATCGATGAAGTTTTTCTGCGAATGGGAGTTGGAAACAGCGGTGATCCGGGAGTGCGGATACCTTTGCGCCATCCACAGCGAAAGCGAACCCCAGCCGCAGCCCAGTTCGAGTATCGACTGTCCCTCTTCGAGGCGGGCGCGGCGGCAGGTCAACTCAAGCATGGCGTCCTCGGCTGCGGCAAGAGTTGTGACTCCTTCTGGCCAGAACGCACTGCTGTACTTCCGGCGCGGGCCGAGGCATTTGACGAAGAATTCGGCGGGCACTTCGTAGTGCTGTTCGTTCGCGGCGGCGGTCTGGATCGCGATGGGGCTGGCGCGGAGTTCGTCGACAAACCTGAGGAGGCGGGCAGACTGGAGGGTGGGGTCACCCGCGTCTTCTTCCCGCAGGCGTTCGCGCAGTAACCGACGGATGCCGATGCGGATCAGCCAGTCCGGCAGTGCGTCCTGCTCGAGAAGGTTGTCAATCGATAGGGGCATGGGGTTGAGCGCGGCGGGGGAACCAGGGAATGAACATGCTGGTGGTTTGCTGGTAGCGGCGGTAGGCATCGCCTTTGGTCCGCAGCGCTTGTGCCTCCGTAGCAGGAATGCCCGTGACTTTCAGGAGGAAGTACAGGATCAGGCCGGGCGAAAGCAGTCCGAGCCAACCCCACGGGGAGGCCAGAGCGAACAGAGCCCAGGCGAACCAGATCAGCGATTCAAAGAAGTAATTCGGGTGCCTTGAATAGTTCCAGAGGCCGACGTTGCAGAGTTGGCCGCGATTGGCGGGGTTCGATTTGAAGCGGTTGAGTTGGGCATCGGCGGTGGCCTCGCCGCAGATCGCGAAGAGCCAGAGCGCCGCGCCCGCGTACTCGAACGCCGAGAGTTCGCCCGCCGGGTTCACGGAGGCAAACAGGAACGGACCGGAAAGCAAGACGCAGAGCAAAGCCTGGAACTCGAAGAACGCCAGGAACTTCAACGGGATATGCGTCTTCCATTGACGTCGCAGTTCCTGGTACCGGCCCTCTTCGGGGTGCCCTATTACACGCGTGAAAAGAAGGTACATTGCAAGTCGCAGGCCCCAGATGGAAGCCATCGCCGCCATCGGCCAGGCCCGCTCCGGCAGGCCGTGCCCGAGAAATGCGTACAATACAGCGAGGATCACGAGTCCGCCCGCCCAGCCTGCGTCCACAATTGCGGCGTTGTGCATGGGAAAGTGGATTAGCCACAGGATAAACATCAGGGCCGCGACCGCAACCGTCCCCAGTGCAAGCAGATGAGCAAACATCATGGCGTCGCTCCCCGCAAAAGCCCCAGCCGGCGTAGCGGGCCCAACAGGATTCGGTACAGAGGAAACAGCAAAAGCGCGGAAGCGCAGGCCCAGACGACGAGCGCATGCATCGTTGCGGACCACAAAGTCGCGATGGCAGCCCACATATTGGCTTGAATGAGTTGGCGAATGCGGTCCAGCGTGAGGTGGCTGTCGACGGCGCCGAAAACGGATTCCCCAGCCCGGATGAACGGAATCAATAGCGCGATCTGGGCCGGGTACATGACGAAATTCACCAATTGAATTGCCGCGGGGTTCAGACGCAGCAGGAATGCCGCGGTCATGCAGAGGATGGTGGTGGAGCCCAGCATCGGAGTCACTCCGAGGGTAATCCCGAGCGCCATCCCCAGGGCGATTTTTTCGGGCGTGACGCCCTGCCTTAAAAGGGCTACTACAGGATCGAGAATCCTGCGCCGCCAAAACTCCTTCATGCGCGCCGCCACAGGATTGACTCGACAGTTTCCGTTGCCGGGAGGCGGAACAGTTCGCGCAGAACGTAGGCAGACATGGCTATGTTACCCAGACACATGATGAGCACAAACCAGAGAATTCGTCCCCCTGCCCCGCGTTCCTTGTAGACCACCCACATGTAGAAGGTGATGAAGCCGGCGTACGCGTCGTAGAGCGTCGCAACGGCCCAGGGATTGCCGGCGAAGGCATGCCAGGAATTCCAGAGGCTGGCCTGGAGACTGGTGCGAACGGTCGCGACCACCATCCACACGAAGATGAAGCCGAACAGCAGCTTCAGAAATGTCCTCATGCCACATACCTCGCCCGGTAGTCCGCCAGCATACCTTCCATCGTCTTGAGATCGGAGACGTAGGCGATCTCCGGCGGATTCCCCATTTCCTCCAACGCTGCCAGTCCGCCGGAACCGCCCAGCCATAATTGAACACCCGCGGGGAGTTGCGCCAAGACCTCTATGAGGGCTTCGATCGCGATTCGGGGCGGAGTAGGCGTTGTCAGACCCATCAAGAGGATTTGAGGCGAAAAACGCTGGATGGCAAAAAGGATTTCCAGCGCTGGCAGGTTTGGACCAAGGCATGCCACCTGAAAACCACGCCCGCCCGCGATCACGGCGCCGGCGAGGATTCCAAGATCGTGAAGTTCGCCGGCTGGCGTGGTAGCCAGGAGCTTGGGCTGTACGCCTTCCGCGCGGTTGAGCCGGGCCATCGCCCCAAGTACATTACGGACGCTCTCCGTAGCCAGATGCTCCTGCGCGGCCTGCATTGTGCCCGCGTGCCAGCGATCGCCCACTTCCCTCATCAGAGGTAATGCAACTTCATGAATGAATTCCACAGGGCTGAGCAGGGCCGCCATGCGCCCCAATTCTTCATTGGCACGTGCCCCGTCGAAGCTTTCGATAGCGTTCAGGACCGCGTCCAAACCTGTTGGCGGCGCGGAAGCCGGGTTGCGCGCAACGGAGTCCCGAATCGGTTTCTCCAGGAGTTGGGCCAGGTCTTCATCCGTCAGCCCCCCGACCTCGCCTATAGAGTAACCATTCTTGAGGATGTTGCGGAGTCGCACCAGACGCCGGACGTCGGCATCGTCGTAGGTTCGGCCACGCGCGGACCGGGCAGGCGTCACCGCTTTGTAACGACGCTCCCATGCGCGGAGGGTGTCGACACTGAGCCCGGTCATCCGGGATACCACACGGATTGGATAATGCTGGGACACGCTGGCCAAAACACCAGCGTACCGCGCTTTTCGCCTTTCGTCAAGCCTTTGTCCATGACAAATACTTGACATATACAGAATTCCAGACTAGAATTAACCTATGATGGTTCAAAACGGCCCTCCTGACAGTAAATACCGGTTCGGAGCCGTTTTTGGATTTATCCTGCTGCATCTTTCCGCGCTCGCGATCTTCGTTGTCCCTTTCCGTTGGAAATACATCGCATGGCTCGTTGGCACATATAGCGTGAGGATGTTCGCAGTCACTGCGGGGTACCACCGTTATTTCAGCCACCGAAGCTACAAGATGGGGCGCGCGGCACAGTTTGCGATGGCCTTTCTGGCGCAGGCATCGGCGCAGAAGGGAGTCCTCTGGTGGGCAGCGCAACATCGCGAGCACCACCGGCACTCAGACCATGACGACGACGTACATTCCCCTTCGCGGCAGGGCTTCTGGTGGTCTCACGTGGGCTGGGTGCTTTCGAACAAATACGACACCTATGACCCGAAGCGAGTCGCAGACTTCGGAAAGTACCGCGAACTGCGATGGCTGGATCGACATCACTGGATTCCCACAGTAGTCTTTGCGGCCGTGGTCCTCGCATTGGGGGGATGGAGCGCTTTTCTCTGGGGATACGTCGTGTCGACAGTCCTCCTCTATCACTGCACGTTCTCGATCAATTCTCTGGCGCATCTAGTTGGCACACGGCGGTTCAACACTCCGGACGACAGCCGCAATAACTTCTGGCTGGCTTTGGTCACGTTCGGCGAAGGCTGGCACAACAATCACCACTACGTAATGGCCAGTTGCCGTCAGGGTTACCGCTGGTGGGAAATCGACATCACCTACGGCGTTCTGAAGCTGCTCAGTCTGGCCGGGATTGTTCGCGAACTACGGCCCTTCCGATTGCCGACACATGCTGCAACCGAGGCGGCCTGATGAGAATTGCGGTAATCGGCAGTGGGATTTCGGGGCTTGCGGCCGCTTACTATCTCAGCAGGCGCCATGAAGTGACGGTATTCGAGAAGGCCTCGCAGATCGGCGGCCATACGCACACCGTAACCGTGGATACGGCGGAAGGGCCGCGCGAAATCGACATGGGATTCATCGTGCACAACGAGCGTACATACCCCAACCTGATCCGGTTGTTCCGCGAGTTAAAAGTTGACACCCAGCCGAGCGATATGTCCTTCGGCGTTTTCAACCGCGAGACCGGCTTTGAGTATTCGAGCCGTGGCCTATCGGGCTTCTTCGCGCAGCGCGGCAACCTGCTCAGGAAGGAACACTACCGTTTACTGCGCGAGATCATGCGGTTCAACCGGGAAGCGCCGCGACTCATCGCAGACGACCCCGATGCCATCGAAATCACGCTGGGCGAATACCTGTTACGCGGAAAATTCGACTCCGGTTTCATCCGGCACTACCTGTTTCCCATGGCATCCGCCGTGTGGTCCATGCCGTTGTCCGCCATGGAAGATTTCCCCGCCCTCACGCTGATACGATTTTTCGAGAATCACGGCATGTTGGGCATCAATACCCATCCTCCGTGGAAAACCGTTGTGGGCGGCAGCAGCAGCTATCTCGGGCCGATTACGGCTCCGTATCGGGAGCGGATCCGCACTGGCGCCCAAATTACAGGCATCTGCCGGAGCGGCCACCATCCCAAGGTGCGGTTCATGGACCGGTCGCCCGAGGTTTTCGATCAGGTCGTATTTGCGTGCCACGGCGATCAGATACTGCCACTGCTCGACGCACCAACCGAAGAGGAACTTGAAATTCTGTCGGGCTTCGCAACCAGCAGCAACGTGGCCACCCTTCACACGGATGAAGGATTGCTCCCCGCGCGCCCGGGCGCCCGGGCTTCCTGGAACTATCTCTTGTCTTCGAACCCCAACAGCAATGCAACGCTCACCTACCTGATGAACAGGCTGCAGTCGATTCCTGGCCCCGACCAATACTGTGTCACGTTGAACGCGGCCAGTTTCATCGACCCTGCGAGGGTACTGCGGCAGGTTACGTTTCAACATCCGATCTACAACGGCCCTGCAATCCGCGCGCAGCAACGCTGGCATGAGATCAGCGGGCATAACCGAACGCACATCTGCGGGGCCTATTGGTTCTACGGATTCCACGAAGACGGGCTGAACTCCGCGCTGCGGGTTGCGCGTGCGCTGGGGGTGGACGCGTGACCTCGGCAATCTATACCGGGACACTCCGGCACCGGAGGTTCAAACCGGTCGGACACGAATTCACGTATCCGTTGTTTATGGTCTTTCTGGATATCGACCGGATTCCGGAGTTGATGGGCCTCTCGCGCTTCTCCTCTTACAACGGATGGAACTGGGCAAGCTTTTGCGAGCGGGATCATTTTGGCGACCCGTCCGTTCCGCTGCGGCAGAGACTTGCTGAGGATGCCGGCCAATCCGGGATCACACTGCCGGACGGCCAGATCTTCCTGCTGACGCACCTGCGGTATCTGGGGTACAACTTTAATCCGATCTCCCTGTTTTACTGCTACGACAACGCGGGGGCGCTGAAGACGATCCTGGCAGAGGTCAACAGCACGTTCGGGGAAACGCGGAACTACTGGCTCTCGGCAGCGAACCAGTTGCCGGGAGCGAATTCCAGGCGTTATCGATGTCCCAAGACGATGCATGTTTCGCCCTTCATGCCCATGGAGCTGGATTACGATTTCATCCTGACTGATCCGGCCAGGCGTCTGGTAGCGCATATGAACACGCTGGATGACGATGGCATCAATTTCGACGCTACGTTGACGCTGGATCGGGAACCGTGGTCGGCCGGCACGCTGAGGCACGCGTTGATTACGCATCCGTGGATGACGGCCAAAGTGATTGCAGCGATCCATTGGCAAGCGCTCACGCTGTATCTGCGCAAAGTGCCGGTATTCACACATCCCGCGCGGCTGAGCGGAGACAAATCGGAGAAATGCGAGGCCACAAAGTGATGGTCAGACAGTTTGCGCAATCCGCGTTCCTCAGGGCCATGCGCGCGATTACCGAGGGTTCGCTGGAAATCCTCTGTGAGGGCCAGCCGTATCATTTCGGCGATTCGCAATCTTCGCTGAAAGCCGCCATCGAGATCCATAATCCACGGTTCTTCCTGCGCGCATTGCTGCACGGAGACATCGGCATCGGCGAGTCTTATATGGATGGCGACTGGACCTCGCCAGACCTCACCGCCGTCATCCGGCTGGCTGTGCGAAACCTGAACGCTATTGAAACGACCAATGCCTGGTTCTCTACTCTGAGCCGGGCGGCCGATGTGTTTCGCCATAATGGCCGGGCAAATACAGTGGAGGGCAGCCGCAAGAATATCCACGATCATTACGACCTCAACAACGAGTTCTTCCGCCTATTTCTGGACAGCCGCATGGTTTATTCCTGCGCCTGGTACGAGAATCCCGAAGACACTCTCGAACAGGCGCAAATGCAGAAGCTCGAGCGCGCCTGCCGCAAGCTGCAGCTTCGTCCCAACGATCATCTGCTTGAGATCGGAACGGGCTGGGGCGCGATGGCGATCCACGCGGCCAGACATTACGGGTGCCGGGTTACCACTACCACGATCAGCCGCGAACAGTTCAACTACGCGGAAGAGCAGATTGAACGGGCGGGATTAACCGCGCAGATCGAACTGCTGCTGGAAGACTACCGGCACCTGCGAGGGAACTACGACAAGATCGTCAGCATTGAAATGTTTGAGGCAGTTGGCTTCGGGTTTTATGACACGTTCTTCGGCGCCTGCGACCGTCTGTTGAAACCGGACGGGGCAATGCTGATGCAGGCCATTACGATCAGCGATCACAAGTTTCCGGTCTATCGAAAGCGGGCGGACTGGATCCAGAAGTATATCTTCCCGGGTTCGGAACTGGCTTCCGTCAGCGGCGTCTGCGCATCCATCGCGCGGGCAACCGAAATGTCACTGTTCCATGCGGAGGATATGGGGACGCACTACGCGCGCACGCTGCGCACCTGGCGCGAGCGCTTCTACAAAGCATTGCCTTCCGTGACCGCACTCGGTTTCGACGACCGCTTTGTCCGGATGTGGGATTTCTACCTCGCCTACTGCGAGGGCGCGTTCCTCGAACGACACATCAGCGACTTTCAATTTCTGTTCACCAAGAGCTATGCGCAACGGGCGCTGCTGAACGAACCGTGGTTGAACGTGGCAGGTGAGAAACAGTCGGCGGGTTCCCCAATGACAGTGTGACGCCGCGCCCGGCGGCCCAGGTGTCCGCACGAGCCATGATGTCGGCGATTACTTCAGTTTTTGCGTCGGCGTATTGCTGCATGTACTTCCATGCCTTCTTTGCCAGTGCCCTCTTTGCGACGCTATACAACTCGCGGTCTTCTGCGCTCTCCCGCAGCCAATCGCGAAAGAGCAGCATTCGCGCAATTTCCGGGGAGCCCATGGTGAACACGTGGAGGTTTACCTCCGGCGTGGAGCCTCGCAACATGCGGTGTTCATGCCACTCCGGCTCCCGAATGCAGAGCCTATAGCCGGCAGCTTCGAGATCGGGAACATACCGGCATTCATCGGCGGAATCCGCCACGGCGACGACAATATCAATGACGGGCTTCGCCGGCAGCGAAGGCACGGATGTCGACCCCGCGTGTTCCAGCAGGAAAACCCTGGTTCCCAGTACCCTCCGAATTGAGTCGGCCTCCGCGCCAAACTGATGTGGCCATTCCGGATCGGAGTCGACAACGCGGACCGGACCTGCCAGCAACTTGAGATCGCCGACTGTGGCCGCGCAAACCTCGGACTCACGTTCCGCGCTCATGGCGATCGCTATGCCTTCCGCGCTACCCAGAGCAACAGACTGAAGATCACGATCGGGATCAGGGCCAGGCCGATGTACATCAGGATCTTCTTTCCGATTCCGGTTTTTCGCACTCTCCAGTCGTGCAGTTCGGCGCGATCCGAGACGCCGACCTGATCCTGATGCTCGAGATCGTGAGCAAACTCACGGGCGGTCGGGTAGCGGTTCGCCGGATCGCGCTCCAGTGCGCGATAGATAATCTCCTGCATCTCCGGCGTAATCTCCGGATCGCGCTCACGTGGCGGCACGGGATTATTCAGCAGGCGTTCGTTCATCACGGCCAGCTGATTCGGCCCTTCAAAGGGCATCTTACCCGTCAGCATCTCGTACAACATCACACCGACAGCGTAGATGTCGGCCCTGCCATCGCCCCGCTTCCCTTTTACCTGCTCGGGTGAAATGTAATCCGGCGTGCCCATCACATTCGAGAGCTTGGCAAAAGTCAGACGCCGTGAACCCTCGTTTCCGGCGATGCCGAAATCGATCAGCTTGATGTTGTCGTCGGTATCGACCATGATGTTCTCCGGCTTGAGGTCCCGATGAACCACACCGTTGGCATGGATGTATTCGAGCGCATGCAGAATCTGCACGATCAAATGCACTACCCGATCCACCGGCATCTTATGCTGAGGGCCCAGCATGCGACGGAGGAGCTTGCCGTCGACCCACTCCATCACCATGTAAACCCGGCTCTTCTTCTCGGTTTGGAAAACCTTCATTACCCCGGGATGGTCGAGTTTCTGTCCGATCTCGATTTCGCGCTTGAAGCGATCGAAAAGCAGCGGGTCGCATTCCATCTCGGGATGCGGCAACTTGATGCCCACCTGTTTGCCGTCGTTAAGATCGATGGCTCGAAAAATAGACGCCATGCCGCTGCGAGCGATCATCTCGTCGATGCGGTAATGGTCCAGTTGGTTTCCAACACTAAGTCCGGTCATGTGTACGTGGGGCGTTCTGGAAGATGACTACCAGGTCACCGAAGCTTATAGGGTCTTCCTCGATACATCCCCATGCGCTCCACGTCACGGATGCGAATCAACTGAATACTGATATTGTCGCCGCCGTCCCGCTCCTTCGCCAACTCAACCAGTTTAGCCGCAGCGATTGCGGGATCGGGGTTGAAGGCAACGATGTTGGCGATGTCGGCCGGTTTCACCGAACCATACAGTCCGTCGGAACAGAGCAACAGCGCGTCCCCTACGTGGACCTGGTGATCGTCAATCTCGACATTTACAAATAAATCGGCTCCGAGGGAACGGCTCAGGAGATGACGTTTCTCCGATGTTGCGGCTTCCTCCGCCGTCAGAATTCCGAGGCGCATCTGGTCTGCAACCACGGTGTGATCGCGGGTGAGTTGCTGCGCGATGCCGTGGCGGATCAGATAACAGCGCGAATCGCCGACGTGCGCAATCACGGCGCGATCGTAGCGGAGCGCGCAGGCCACGATCGTCGTGGCCATATTCACGCCGCCGGGACTGGCCGAGCGACCGGCTTCATATACGTGCACGTTGGCCTTTTGCACAATGCGCGGCAGAGATGCGGTCAACGCTTCACCCCGCGGCGCCGCGCGGAAACCCGCTATGACGGATTCCACGGCTGTTTGCGAAGCGACTTCACCCCGATCATGCCCACCAACACCGTCCGCCACAATAAACAACCAGCCATGCGTCCGGCTTTCGTCGGGCGTGGCCGGCAGGTATTGACCTAAAAAATCTTCGTTATGATCGCGCACGACCCCGACGTCGGTCAGGGCACAATACTCGATATCCAGCATGGAAGCTCCGG
>Ga0302319_10021341_pt1 | contig 11671 bp, 9 predicted proteins | sample Bog_T0_2_FD_203319 | JGI IMG/M metagenome (GOLD analysis project Ga0302319, IMG submission 203319) | Peat permafrost microbial communities from Stordalen Mire near Abisko, Sweden - Bog_T0_2 | ecosystem: Environmental > Terrestrial > Soil > Wetlands > Peat | place: Sweden: Abisko, Stordalen Mire...
CACCCCCCCACATAACTCCCCCGCTCCGAGCCTCCAAATAAACGAGCGCCCGCGCGCTGCGTGTCCGGTTCATCATTCGTCATTCTGATTTCGTCATTCTCCCCCCCGGGTCCGGCTAAGATAGCTTCGCCAGCCGGCTATGCCTGATGCCATAGCTGAAGTAGATGCAAAACCCGATCGCGAGCCAGATCAGCAGCCGGGTCCAGTTCTCCCAGCCTTCGCCCAAAATCATCGCCGAACAAACAATCACCCCCATCACGGGCACAAACGGCACAAACGGCGCCTTGAATGGCCGATGCGTGTCGCGGCTCCGTTTCCGCAGGATAATGACGGCAATGCAGACAAGCACAAAGGCAAAGAGCGTGCCGATGCTCGTCATGTCTCCCACCACATGCCCCGGCACGAACCCGCCGAAGAGCCCCACGAGCCCCAGCAGGATCAGGTTCGATTTCCATGGCGTGCCCCAGCGCGGGTGCAGTTCGCTGAAGATCTTCGGCATCAAGCCATCGCGCGACAACGAGAAGAAGACGCGGCTTTGCCCCAGCAGCATCACCAGAATCACGGACGAGAATCCCGCGAGAACGGCCACCGTGACTAACGTGGCCAGCCATTCATAACCCGGCATGTAGTGCTGAATGGCGAAGGCCACCGAGGCCTCGTGGCCGGCCCCCGCGTTGGCAAAGTCCTTGTAGGACGCCACCCCGGTCAGCACCCACGCAAACAACACATAGAGCACCGTGCAAATGACCAGCGAACCCAGAATCCCGATCGGCATGCCCTTCTGAGGATTCTTCGCCTCCTGGGCCGCTGTGGAGACAGCGTCAAATCCGATATACGCAAAGAATACCACCCCCGCCCCCCGCAGCACGCCCGACCAGCCAAAGCTCCCAAATTCCCCCGTATTCTCCGGCAGAAATGGAGTGTGATGCGCGGGAGCCATAAAGTGCCATCCCACCAGGATAAACGTCACCACTATCGCCAGCTTGATGCTGACGATGATCGTATTCACCATCGCGGACTCCTGCGTGCCCTTGATCAGCAGCAGCGTGAGCATCGCCAATATAAAAAGCGCCGGCAGGTTTACGAATCCGTGAACGCCCGCCGCACTCACGTCAAACGGGGAGTGACACCACTGAAACGGAATCCCCAACCCAATTTTATTCAGCAGGTTGTTCAGATACTCGCTCCACGCCACCGAAACCGTGGCCGCCCCAAGCGCATACTCCAGCACGAGGTCCCATCCAATAATCCAGGCCACTAGTTCGCCCAGGGTCGCATAGGTGTAAGTGTAAGCGCTTCCCGACACCGGAATCATCGCCGCCAACTCCGCGTAACATAGCCCCGCGAACCCGCATCCGATCCCAGCCAGGAGAAAGGAATATACCACTGCCGAGCCCGCATTATTCCCCGCGGCCGCCGCCGTCCGCACAAAAATGCCCGCCCCGATGATCGCCCCGATTCCCAGCGCGATGAGGCTGAGCGAACTCAGCGTCCGTTTCAGCGCCGGCACACCCTCGATGGCGTCGGAAGAATCCGCCAGAACGAGAGCCAGTGACTTTTTGCGAAAGAGTTTAGACATGGTGTGATGACCTGCGCCGCGATGATTTAAGAACGAACCGCCCCGCTTATCGTTGACGAACTCTCCCAAAGCAATGCGAAACGCCGCCCCCCTCCCGCTGGGGCAATGGCGCCATGAATTAAACCCTCCGATGCCATCAGAAATCGTTCTGCGAGCGTGGCGTCACGGAGTTATCCAATCTCGCCCTCTCCTGCGCTCGATGCAATCGCGCCAAGGGAACAGACATCGGCTCACTCCATCCGGAGACCGGAGAGTTCACTCGATTGTTTAATCCAAGACGAGATCGCTGGAGCGAATGCTTCGCGATGGAAGGCGCTCGAATTGTCGCACTGACATCCATCGGACAAGTGACCGTCAACCTGTTGCGGCTCAACGATGACGACAGGCTCCTTGAACGCAATCTGTTGCAGCAATCCGGAATTCTGTAAAAGACGCCTCCCACCGTCTCATCTGGCGCTTTCCGGACGGGCAATTGGCGCTGCTCTTCGCGCTCCCCCAACGCCCATCGCCGGCGCCGCTTCTTTTTCCATCTTCCATTTTCCATTTTCCATTCCTCCCCTATCCTCCCCGGCAGTCATGAAAACCTGCCGTTCCCTCCTTTCAGTCTGCCTCATCCTGATTTCCACCTTCCCCTTCGTTTCCTCCGCCCAGGCCCCCATGCTGCCTCCGTCTCCCCGCAACCCGGTGACCGACGAATACCACGGCGTAAAAGTCGTGGATGACTATCGCTGGCTGGAAAACGGCAACGACCCCGCGGTCAAAGCCTGGACCGCGGCCGAGAACCACTACTCGCGCGTCTTCCTCGACGCCCTCCCTGACCGCCCCGCCATCGAAGCCAAACTCACCGAGTGGTATTCCAAAGACACCCCCAGCTACGGCTACGTCATTTCCCGTCCCGGACGCCTTTTCGCCCTCAAATTCCAGCCGCCGAAGCAGCAGCCCATGATCGTCACCCTCGCCTCGGCTTTCGACCTCGCTTCCGAGAAAGTCGTCATCGACCCAAACGCGCTCGAGCCCAAAGGCCACGTCGCCATCGATTGGTATGTCCCCTCCCCGGACGGCGCCCTCGTTGCCGTGTGCCTTTCCAAAAACGGCACGGAAGACGGCACGCTCCACTTCTATCGCGCCGACACCGGCGAAGCCCTTCCCGATCGCATCCCGCGTGTCCAGTATCCCACCGCCGGAGGAAGCTGCGCCTGGACCCCCGACGGAAACGCCGTCTTCTACACCCGCTTTCCCCACCCCGGCGAAAAGCCCGAGGCCGATCTTAATTTCTTCCAGCAGATCTATATCCACAGGCTCGGCGGGCCGGACACTGAAGACGCCTACTCCATCGGCCAGGACTTCCCTCGCATCGCTGAAATCCAACTCTCCACTTCCCGCGATAACCACTGGCTGCTGGCCAGCGTAGCTAATGGCGACGGCGGCCAGTTCGCCCATTACATCCGCAACTTGAAAGCTGACCTTCCCGCTCCGTGGCGCCAGGTCACTCATTTCGACGACGGCATCAAGCAGGTCGCGTTCAGCGTCGATGATACCTCGCTCTTCCTCCGCTCCGTGAAAGACGCGCCGCGCGGAAAAGTCCTGCGCCTTTCGATGGCCGAGTCCACTCTCGAGCATGCCGCCGTGATCATCCCCGAAAGCGACGCCGTCATCGAGCACCTCGCCCCCACCGCCTCCTGGCTCTACGTCACCGATCTCATCGGCGGCCCCTCCCGCATCCGCCGTTTCGATCTCGACGGCAAAAACAGCGTCGAGCTTCCCATCCCTCCCACCTCCGGCGTGGAAGGTCTCGTCGCGCTGGAGGAGACCCCACAAGACAACCGTGTCCTTTTCACCCAAACCTCCTACGTAGAGCCTCACGCCATCTATTCGTATGAGCCGGCCACAGCCCCCTCTTCGGATCTTTGGGGTCTCAAAAAGACCGCCCTTGTCAAAAAATCCCCCGTCGATTTCAGCGACATCGAAGTCGTCCGCGAGTTCGCGACCTCCAAGGACGGCACAAAAGTCCCTCTCAATATCCTGCGCCGAAAAGGCACGAAGCTGGATGGCAGTAACCCTACCCTCCTATACGCCTATGGCGGTTACGGCATTAGCGAGCGCCCTGAATTCGCCTTTACCCAGCGCCTCTGGTTTGATCGCGGCGGCATCTATGTCGTCGCCAATATCCGCGGCGGAGGCGAATACGGCGAGGCCTGGCATCTGACTGGCAACCTCACAAAAAAGCAGAACGGCTTCGATGACTTCGCCGCCTGCGCCGAGTATCTCATCAAGAGCGGCTACACCAGCCCCGTGAAGCTCGCCACCGAAGGCGGCAGCAACGGCGGCCTCCTTATGGGCGCCTTTCTTACCCAGCATCCCGACCTCGTCCGCGCCGTCGTCTCCCACGTCGGCATCTACGATATGTTGCGCGTCGAGCTCGATCCCAATGGCGCCTTCAATGTCACGGAATTCGGCTCCGTCAAAGATCCCGATCAGTTCAAGGCTCTCTACGCCTACTCCCCCTATCAGCACGTCGTCGATGGCGTAAAGTACCCCGCTGTCTTCTTCCTCGCCGGCGAAAACGATGGACGCGTCAATCCCCTCAACTCCCGCAAAATGACCGCGCGCCTCCAGGCCGCCACCACCTCCGGACTCCCCATCCTGCTCCGGCTCAATTCCGGCTCCGGCCACGGCATGGGCACCGCCCTCACCGAACGCATCGCCCAAAAAGCCGACGTCTTCGCCTTCCTCTTCGACCAACTCGGCATGAAACCCGAGGCGCACGCCGATGACTTGAAGAATACCGAGCCCACCAACGCCAGGGAAGCCGCCGAAAAGAAGGCCGCCGAAGACAAAGCGATCGACGAAAAATTCCAGCAATGGAAAACCACGCTCTCACCCGAACAACAGCAATGGGAATCCACTCTGGAAGCAAACCTCGGCGCCTTCTATCTGCCTCTTTACAAACGCGAGAAAGCCCGCGTAGCATCTCTGCCTGGGATTATGTCAAGGACGATCCCAAGCTTCCCCGCGTCCTTCTCATCGGTGACTCTGTCTCCCGCGGCTACACCCTCGCCGCCCGCGAAGCTCTGGCCGGCAAAGCGAATGTCCATCGGGCGCCGGAGAATTGCGGGCCCACCGCCAATGGGCTGAAGAAACTCGATATCTGGCTCGGCAATGTCTCTCCCGGCCAGCCGCCTCCTCATTGGGACGTCATCCATTTCAACTTCGGCATCCACGACCGCGCCACCAAGCCCGCCGACTACGAGGATCGCCTCGAACAAATCATCGCGCGCCTGGAAAAAACCGGCGCGCAGCTCATCTGGGCCAGCACCACGCCCGTCCCACCCGATACCAAAGATGGCCCCACAGCCACGACCGCCATCGCCGAGAAAAACGAAATCGCCGCCCGCGTCATGCAAAAGCACGGCATCGCCATGGACGACCTCTTCACCTTCATCACCCCGCACACCGCGCAGGTTCAAAACCCGAAGGACGTCCACTTCAACGGCGAGGGTTATAAACTCCTCGGCGCCCACGTCGCCGAATCCATCGAATCCGCTCTTAAGAAGCAATAACCCCTCACTCCCTCACGCGCGCAATCGGCATTTTCCATCTTCCATTTTCCATTTTCCATTTCTCCTCCGCCGCCCATGCGCTCCCTCGTCTCTCTCTTCCTCGCCTTCCTCTCCCTCCCGCTCGCCGCGCTCCACGCCGCCGACCCCGCCCAATCTCGCTCCCTGCTCATCGATTTCCCTGCCGACAAGGTCCTCGATCTCCAGTCCTTCATCGACACCGTCATCAAGGCCGGATCGAAGCGCGTGGTTGTCCCGCCCGGCCGCTACCGCGTCACGCCAAAACACGACACCCATCTGTTCTTCCACGATCTCGCCAACCTCGAAATCATCGCCGACGGCGTCGAAATGGTCTGCACCGAAACCGTCACTGCCATCCATTTCGAGAATTGCCACGACGTCCATTTCAAAGGCCTCACCGTGGACTACGACCCGCTTCCCTACACCGAAGCGCGCATCACCGCCCTCGCGCCCGACAAAAGCTGGGTCGAGTTCCAGGTCATCGACGGCTACCCCGACACTTCCCTCGAAGAACGCATCGAGATCTACGATCCCGTGACGCGCGAACTCCGGCGCGAAGACGCCGGCTGGTCGAAGGAAATCGAGTCGCTCGGCGTCCACTTTTATCGGGCCTCAAAAAGCCCCGGCTATCACTTCGACGAAAAGCGCGATACGGAACAGGTCGGCGATATCCTCGTCACCAACAACGCCTACCCAGCCAAAGCCGGCGGCCACGCCATCGTGCTCACCCGCTGCGCCGGCTTGAAGCTGGAAGACCTCACCGTCTATGCCTCGCCATGCTTCGGTTTTATCGAGGGCCAGTGCGATGCCACCACCTATCTCCGGTGCAAGATCGATCGCCGCCCGCCCGAGAGCGATCCCATCCCGCGCGGCTTCCCCCGCATGCGCTCCCTGGACGCCGACGCCTTTCACAGCAGCGAAGCCGTCAAAGGTCCCGCCATCCTCGATTGCACGGCTAAGTTCCAGGGCGACGACTGCGTGAACATCCACGGCGTCTATCACTTCGTCACCGCCAGCTCCGGCCGCACGCTTCGCGCCGCCGCCCTTGGCCGCATGACCATCGAGCCCGGCGATCCCGTCGAGTTCCTTCCCTTCTCCGGCGAACGCCCGCCCGACGCCGTCGCCGTAAAAATCGAGCCCGACTCCGGCATTACCGCCGAGGAGAAAGCCTTCATCCAGAAGCTCAGCCTGAACTCCGAAAACAAACAGCGCCTCCTCGAAGGCGAAGCCACCTTCTACAAGATCACCCTCGATCGCGAAGTCCCCCTGCCCATGGGCAGCGCCGCGTGCTCCGGCCGCCGCGTCGGCAATGGTTTCGCCGTCAAAGGCTGCGACTTCGGCTATAACCGCTCGCGCGGCATCCTTATCAAAGCCAGCCATGGCGAAATCACCGGCAACCGCATCACCCACGGCTGGATGGCCGCCATCCTCATCGCCCCCGAGTTCTGGTGGTTCGAAGCCGCCAGTTCCAGCGATCTCAATGTGCAGGACAACATCATCACCGGCTGCCGCCGCCCCGCCATCGAGATCATCGCCCCCGGCGGCGATGGCCGGCCCCTCGCCTGCGGCGCCCACCGCGACCTCCGCATCTTCAACAACACCATCACCGATTCCGTCTGGCCCAACATCCGCGCCACCTCCACCGCCGGCCTCGTCCTGAAAGGCAATCATCTTACCCCATCCGACCCCCAGGACCTCATCCCACCCCAACCCTTCCGCTGGGACTGGCGCGCCGCCCAACCCTCCGCCATCTCCACCGAACTCTGCGAAATCCCCGGCGCCGCCAAAGACCACTAACCCCATCGCGCTCTCACCTGTTCCCTCGACCGCCGCGCTCATCGACCCATTCTTCCTATGCTTCCCATTCTTCCCATCCCCCGATGCAAAAAGCCCGCCAGCCTATAACATCACCCATCCGCATCCTGGTGTTGCTCTTGCTCTCCGCCCCCTTCCGCCTCCCCGCCGCCCCAGACTCCCCCGACAAATTCTCCGTCCCCTCCCCCAACGGTAAGTTCATCTTCCGCCAAACCGTGGAATGGAAATCCGAAGACGGAGAAGCCGCCTTCGGCGTCATCGACGCCCGCACTCAGCGCTCCATCCTGAACGACCCCGGCGCCCATCTCCCACCGATGGAGGACTCCATCGCCTGCCTTTGGTCACCCGACTCCAGGCGCTTCGCCATCAACGCCCGCGTCGCCGGACGCCGCGAAACCACCGAACTCTTCGAATGGACCGGCCAGGAATTCCGCCACATCCCCTCCATTGAAAACACCATCACCGCCCTCCTCGCCGCGGACCGCAACGCGCGGCTTAAGAAAGCCCGCATTCCCGCAAGCTCCATCCTTCGCCCCATCTGGGACACATACACAACCCTGAAGTGGGAAGACCCCATTACCCTCCAAGTCCTGGCCTCCTCCACCCGCTCCTACACGCCAGACAAAGACCCTGCGTCCGCCACAAAGCTAACCTCCGCATTCACCCTCACCCTCAAACTCCAAAAAGGCGCCCCGCCAAAAATCATCGCCCAAACCACCCCACCATCCGAAAAAAGCGACCGCTAACACACGAACCTCTCCCTCTGGTTCCCCGCAATCCGTCTTATCACAACAAGGCAACCACCACGCACACCCCCCGAATCGTCCACCCCACCGTTCGCCACCAATTCGACGCCAGCAATCTCCGATGCGTTTCCGCATCGAACCCCATCGCCAGCTTCGCGTGCAGCGGCACCTGCACAAAAAACGTCGAAACCCAATTCACTGGCATCGGCGCAAAGCTGGCCAGCAGCCACCCCCCGCGCGCCCCGCACATCACCAGCGCCGCGGCCGTCAGAAACTCCGCCATCACCAGAGGCGCCACGAGCAGCGTCATCCTCAGCATATGCCGCGCATGATACCCCCGAAACGCCTCCCCGCCGATCTGATTCCAGAGCGGATAGTGCACCACCTGCACCATCCAAATCACCCCCACAAGCCCCCACGTAACCGCCGCATGCACGACGAATAAAGCACTCATAGCGCTGCCTTGAAGAGCGAGTTGAATCCCATGAAATGAAAACTCGGCCATCCTTGGCATCGATAAAAAACATGCAACCGAAATCGCCACCTCCGCCACACACTCCCCCACGGCCCCATCCCCCACGCTCTCCTTCCCTCTCCCACTCTCTACCCGCACACCCACACCACCTCACACCCACTTCCTCACCCCTCAAACGGCCCCCAGCCTTCACCGCACGCCAGTCTCACAATCTCGGCAAAACTCCCCTGCGCCGAAGGCGTTTCATCATTCAGCCCAGGGTTGCCGTCTGCGGCTACCCTGGGTATCCGCCCGCAAATTCAACAACCCTGAAAGGGTTGAATCACCCTCTTCCTCCCGCCGTTTAATCCCAAACATACCGCTCATCGAATTCGATTTCATAGCGTTTCAGGAACAACCGAAACTCATCCTGAAACGAGACTTTCCGATGATGCTCCTCCTGGCCGGCAATGTATCGTCTCACCGATCCGATTTGCGAAAAACCAATGGAGAATATCCCATAGCCTCCCTGCCACGCGAATTCCGCCAAATCCTTCTCCTTCCTCTTCAACCAAAGCGACGAACTCCGTTTGATTTCTTTGATCATCTCCGCCGCCTCCCAAGTCCGCGAGAGTGAAGTCAGCACATGCACATGATCTTCGACTCCACCAATGATGATCGGCTGGCAATCGTGATGCTTCAGGACGCCCCCAAGATACTTGTACAACTCCTCGCGCACCTCGCCCTTTCTCAAAAATGGACGCCGGTCCTTTGTTGAAAACACCGCATGAACCAGAATTTTCGACAGTGATTGCGACATACCCCCGATCCTACTGGCAACATCATCCCCGATTCAACCCTTTCAGGGTTGACAGGTTTTTGTGTCATTTCACCCAGGGTAGCCCCGCAACGGGGCAACCCTGGGCTGAATGAAACAACGCCTTCGGCGTAGAACCTCCGCACCCACTCACCCACGCTTCATTTTCCATTTTCCATCTTCCATTTTCCATTTCCCCTCACCACTCGTCCGTCCGAAACGGCTGCGCCGGCAACCCGTCTTCATTGAAGAGATTCGCCCAATGAAAACCATTCGCCCACGCATACCGGACCGCCTCCGGCTGCGGAACGCTCTTGCTCGATACCTCCACCGTATTCCCTTTGATCTCGCAATCCGCCCACACAAACTTCTTGTCCGCGCCCGCGATCATAAACCCCTGGAGCTTATCCCCGTTTTTGAACGCCAGCCCCTTCCCCGTATGCGTGTAACTGATCACCACCTTATCCCCCTCGATCTTATGCGACGCATAAAGCGGCCCATAGATCTCATTCTTCCCGCCATACACCGCGCCCAGCGCCACTTGCGCCGCCCGCACTCCGTACCCTGACTTATTCACCGGATGCGTCCCGGACCCCAGATCCAGACTAGTCACCATATACGTATTCGGATACTGCATGATCTTTAAGTAGAGCTCATACGAATAATCCGCAGGCGCCGGGGCCGGGATATCCTTGGGCAACGGCTGAAACTTATCCGCTTTCTCCGTCACGGGATTCGCATAGTCCCACGCCGGCCCTCCGCCGCTGGGCTTCTCGATATAGAGAAAGGGAAAGTCTCCCTGTCCCCAATCCTTTCGCCAGCCTTTGATCAGCGCGCCCATCAGGGTATATTGGTCCACCAGCGCGATGTTCGTCTTGCTCTCGCCCTGGTCCCAGACCACGCCCTTGATCGCATAGCCCACATACGGCCGGATGAATGTCTCGAAGAGCTGTCCGATCTTCCCGGAATTGGCTTCCCCCGCCTTCCCCACTGGCTGCGGAGCGCGCGGCGCAGCCGGGGCCTTCTTGTCCTCCTTCTTCGCCTCATCGGCCAGCGGCTTCCACACCTTGAATTCCTCGTCGTACTTCGCTTTGTCCACCTGATACTTCTCCAGCAGCTCATCGTATTTGTAAGTCGGCGCCAGCTTCTTCACTTCCTCCGCGCACGCCGCATCGTCCCGATACATCGCCTCGCTCAGCCAGTATCCGGACGGCGTCCCGCCCACCGCGCCGACCATCAGCCCCACGGGCACTCCGATCTCCTTTTGCAAAGGCAAGCCAAACGAGAACAGCAGCGCGCTGAATTTCACGTTGGTTTCAGGCGTCGATTCCTGCCAGACATCGTTCGCCCCCTTTTTCAGCAAGCGCAGCTTCGGATACGCCGCATTGGCGTTCCCCGTCAGCACGGGATCGTTGGCCGTGTAATTCGTCACGTCCATATCCATGTTCGATTGTCCGGACCCCACCCACACATCTCCCACCAGCACGTCGTCGATCTGCTTGTCGCCGATCGTCAGCACATCCGGCCCGCCCGGTTTCAGCGCATCCAGCTTCACCTTCCATTTCCCATCCGGCCCCGCCGTCACGGTCTTTTCCTGATCGCGAAATTTCACCGTCACCGTTTCCCCCGGCGCCGCCGTGCCCCAGATCGGAACTGGCGTCTCCCTTTGCAAAACCATGTGCGGCGTAAAGACCCTGGACAGCTTGACCTCCGCGCGAAGCGGAAACGCCGCAAACGCGGCCAGAACGGCGATAGGGAGGAAGGAAGCGCGTAGAGTCATAATGGATCAATCGTGAGCGTATGATACAAAAGGCCCGCGCCCCATCATTCTTAGAAACTTTGGCGAAACCGCCCTTTCTCATCTTAAATTACGCATTTGATCTCGGGATCGTCATTCGTCATTCTGGTTTCGTCATTTCCCCTCCTCCATTATGAAGCTTACTCCCTCATCCAGGAGCACCATCCTCGCCTTCATCCTCGGCCTTTCTCTTCCCGCCATCGCCTTGGTTCCCCAGTTGGATAACGCCTCGATCATGCTCTCGCAGTCGCCTCCGGCCGTTCAAAAGTCCATCCAGGCGAACATCGGCGGCGCAACGGTCACCAAGATGACCAAGGGCGAGGAAGACGGCGTGGCAGATTACGAAGTGGAATTCACCAAAGGCGGACAAACCCGCGATCTCAAGGTGACGGAAGATGGCAGATTGCTCAGCATCGAGGTCGCGTTCGCGGAGACTCCGCCCGCTGTCCAAAAAGCCCTCCAGGCTCAATTGGGCGCGGACAAGCTCGACTCGATCGAGAAGACCTTCGACGCCAATGAAATCAGCTACGAAGTGGACATCACCACCAAGGACGGGCGCGAGAGTCAATTCACCCTCAGCGATTCTGGCGTTCTTCTCGAAATCGAGATCGCGCTCAGCGAAGCCCCCCCGCTGGTCCAGAAGACCATCGCCACCCAAATGGCCGGCGGAACGCTCACCACACTCACCAAAAACATCGATGCCAGGGTGACTTACGACGCCGAATTCACCACGGACGGCAGGAGCGGTTCTGTCTCGGTCGCCGACAACGGCGCCCTCCTCAGCGTCTCCATCACCCTGGCCGAAACCGGCCCAGCTCAAGCGACCATCCTGGAGAAAGTCGGCAACGGCAAAATCCTCTCGGTCAAAAAGTCCTTCGAGAAGC
>Ga0302319_10021342_pt1 | contig 11670 bp, 7 predicted proteins | sample Bog_T0_2_FD_203319 | JGI IMG/M metagenome (GOLD analysis project Ga0302319, IMG submission 203319) | Peat permafrost microbial communities from Stordalen Mire near Abisko, Sweden - Bog_T0_2 | ecosystem: Environmental > Terrestrial > Soil > Wetlands > Peat | place: Sweden: Abisko, Stordalen Mire...
CCCGGCACATACTAGAAATACAAAAGCCCGGATAACTTTCACTGCAAACTCCTTGTATGCGATAGCTCTCTGAAAGCAACCATTCGTATTTCAGCAAAAACTACTGTGTGAACTGATTAAGCAAGACCTGCACGCACAAAGACAGCCTATAACGTGCACTCCAACGTCAGATTCCGGAACACCGTTCCTTGATGCTAGCTTCGTTGAACACGGCTTTGTCCATCTGCCTAACTTCGTTACGCAACTATCCAGGTGCTTGTGATATTCATTTGATGCCTTACCTATAATAAACAAGGCTCTGTAGACTCTGGAAGACAAGTGAATGCGGCATTCGAAACGTGGGCTTGCGCGATCATTATTGGCCGAGCGGCAGCAATGTCGTGATGGTGCCGTTGGGAAGCACGAGCAGTGCAAGCATCCCGGCTTTCTTTATGTCGGCCTGCACACTGATCGTGCCGCGCTTGCCGGTCGCTCCGGGAAACTTGTCCGCCAGCATAAACGATGAATGCCCTTTTGCCGTCAAAGACAACTTTGCACTGGCAATAAGGGTGCCACTCTCGTCGTAGAGTGCGACCGTGGGATTGGCAGTACCACTATCAGCGTTTGCAAATGCTATCGCCGTTGCGTTACCGCTCGAGTTGTCGAATGGAATTGCGTACTGTGGCGTGGAGGCTGGGATTGAAATTATGCAGCTGCTTCCATCTGCGACAAATGGGATCGTCGCCGAGAAATCCGACTTGCCAGTCGTGTGGTAGGTGAACATAACCAGGCCAGCAACCTCGCCGCCATTGGTGTCAAGGCGCGCCCAACCCTCCACCGATGAACCGTCCGCAGGCGAGCTCAGGGTCGCCGCTCCCGATGGCGGGATGGTGAAGTTGTAAGTTCCTGCCACCGTCGTTCCGTTGATCGGAACCGACAAGGGTTTTCCACTGTTGTCATAGAACGACAAAGTGGCTGCGGCCGTCGTAGCGCTGTCCAGATTGACGACGCGGACGTCCATCTGCCACCCACCGCCCCAAGTAACGTGGGGAAAATAGCCTTGACCGAACGCCACCGCAGTTGTTGCGATGGCGAAAAGAGTAACGCGGTGCAGTCTAGACATCAATACAACCTCCTTCTAGGACTCTTGTGGATCCCTCTCCATGCGGTTGGCCAGCGATAGTGGCAAGCGCATTTGAGGAGCAATTCAAACGCATACGACCACCACGATGAGAAGCGCCAGGCTGAGCGCCCTCAACAGCCGGGAACCGCGCTCAAGGGACTGATAAATTCCCGCAGTGCACAGCAAGAGCAGGAGAAGCGCCGCCAGCATGCCGATCCGCAGACTCAACCATGCGAAAGCAATCGGCAGGATGAGCGCCGCACGAGTCAGTTTTCGCACGAGCGGACGGCCACGCAGCCACGCGGCCGCGCCAGGCGACCAGGAATAGTACCAATTAACGAATGAGCGCCCCCAGGATCTCGGCAGCAGAAGCCGGTCCCGGAAGAGCCTCAGCAACTGCACCTGTCCGGTCATATCCGAGCCGAAGGCGGCCGTGGCGATGAAGCAACCGCCGGGGGCCGTGCTTGTCGCCACGGAATAGTCCGTCTCGGCCACTTGGCCCACCGGGGTCTGACTATTGTGTTGAGCGTAGAAGGCGCGGATGTGATAACTCCCGGAAGGTACTTTGTCGGTGATTGTGAAAACAGTTCCGGCTGTAGGGGAGTTGAACGTACCGGCGTGGACCGGAGCAGTAATCAGGGCCCCCGGCGTTGAATGGATCCATGTGGAGTTCGAATCGTTGGCGTCGTGGTAGTAATAGTAGGTGTTCCCGCTAGCGATGGACTTGAACGTGATATCCAAGTCAAAGGAACCTGAGGCTACCCCGGGTAGCACGCTGTAAGTCAGCCAGAACTGGTCCGCCGCGACGTAGATCCGCTTGTTTGCCATGACGGAAAGCACGCCTGGCTGCGGTGGCAAGCCCGGAATAACGTCAAAGTTGTAGGCATTCGATGCGGGCCCGTCGCCAGGGTTTTGCACGATGATTGGAAAGCTTCCGGTTGCGCTCAAATCCGCCTGCTGCAAAATCATGGAGATTTGCCCGGTATCGGAGGGCGCCGTCGTCTTCCGTTGCTTGCCGTTGAATGTCACCGTAGCATTCGGGAGGAAGCCGCTGCCGACTACGCGGACCACTGTATTCGCGGTATTCGCGGGCGTGTTTTGAACTGCTGCGGCCGGGTAGAGACTTGTGACCTGCGGTGTAGGGACAGACGGGGTACCCACCGGAAAGAGCGCTTCCGCAGTGCCACCGCCGGGCAGTGGGTTGGTGACAGTGACGAGCAAGTCGGCCGTCTGCTGCAGGTCCGAGGACGTGAGCGTGATCTGAAGGCTGCCGTCAGTTCCGAGTGTCGATGAGTGCGTGGTGCCATTGACAGCGACGACCGAGTTGGATTGCAGGTTCGCGCCTTGAATCGTGACATCCTGGGATGCCCCGCCTACTGCGGCGGAAGACGGAGCAAAAGAAGCGATTGATGGAACGGGGTCGTTCGGGAGCGCCGAGCCCGGCAGGATTTGAATGACTGCCGTTTCCACCGCAGTGGCGCTGTTCGAAAGCTCCCAGGAGCGTTGCAGCGCCTCAGAGACATTGCCCGCCGCAGCGGCAGCGTTGACCACCGCATCTACAACAGCCCCCGCTCCGGTTGAATCAGCCAGCCACTCCACGCCGGCTTTGAACAGCGTCTGCGCCTCCGCCGATACTGGACAGCTCGCAGCCTTAGTGAGCATATTGCCAGCTAGGTCGCCGATTGCATGAACGCCGCTGCTCACGGTCCCGGCCGCTTGCCCGCCCGCAGTCTCAATATCGGCTTTGATCATGTTGTTAACTACGCATTTTGCGATGTCAACGCCTTGTTCAGCAGGAGTGCTGGCACCAGCTGTGATAGCATCGGCGCTGTCAAATTCAAACTCGACCATGTTTAAAGCCGTTTCAGCAAAGTTAATACCTGCTGCAAGTTGTGATAACGAACTTCCGTTTGGATAGTCTGCAATGTCATTTGTCTCAATGGGATCAGCCTTGCCGCCGCTGTAAAACCTGGCGATGTAGTTGGCCTGTTCGAATTGCAGAGAAATAGTGGAAATGTTGTCCTGGCTTAGCAGGTTACCAACCCAATCGTCGAAGACCCCGAACACGTCCTCCTTGTCATATGCGCTGTTGCCGGAGATCCATGCGCCATAACAAGTGCCTGGAGGGCAAGCACTCGTGTACCCTGTCGGGCTTTGGGGTTGCCCGGTGTTCGACAGAACCGCTACGATGCTGGCCGGGTCAATGCCACTAGGGACGACCGCGACATTCGCCAACCATCCCACCGCGCAACCAAAAGTCCGTTCGTTGTAGCTATTGGGCGTACAGTTATTGGGCGTGAATGCGTAACTTTGGCTTCCCTGGTTTACCTTGACCGAACCGCAGAAGGAAATGTAGTCAAGATCCAGGCAGGGAAACTCTCCGCTTGAGTTCGTTGAACTACCCTTGCAGTACGGCGTCGCTTTGACGGTAGGTGGAAAAGTCGAAGAGGCTTGGTTGGCAGGGCAGGCCGTGATCGTTGCTGGAGTGCTATTTGCGTTACTCGGCGTAGCGAACTGCGCAAGAGCCTGAGGCAATACGGTTTGCATCGTACTCTGCGCCGCCGATTGCACCGCCGGGGAGGTCAGGGGCTCGGTCGGTGCATTTGACCCGGCCAGCGTGGCCTGGAGTACCCCGGCAAACTGCGCCGTGGAAGGAGAGTTGGCGATGGTCGTCTGAGTCAGCGCACTCTTGACCGGATCTCTCGTGAACAGGTAAGGCGACATGAACGAGAGTGTTTCCGCAGTCGTTTGATAGTCCAGAACTGGATTGGAAGTGGCGACCGCAGCGGGCGACGCGGTGATCTGCCAACGCGTCCTGTGGACTTTCGATGACATGGCGGGCGAAAGACCCGCTGCCATCGCAGTTTCCCGTAAGCTGGCTGCGCTTGACGTCCCAGGTTGCCCTGCGCCATTCAGAACTGCCAACAGCGCAAAGGTCTTTCCGGGGAACACGGCTGCCACGAGAGTGTTGCCGGTAGGGTGAATGGCGGCGGAGAAGTTCCCGTTCGAATCGGGGGTTGACCTCGTCCCGCCGTAGCTCAGAACGGTCAACGTGGTGGGATCGAGGCCAGCCGTGCTTGTGATCGTCCCGCTAACCGTAATGGGGGGGATTGTGGTGAAGGAGAAGCTGTAGGCCGTCGCAAGCGGCCCACCCACGACGTTCGTGACCAATCCCGCGACGGCAACCGAATACGTAGTTCCTGGGCTCAGAACTCCTGTGGGCGTGACCGATACCGTGTACTTGTTGGAGTCGTAGGAAACCGCCACTGGTAAGCTCGCTGATCCGTTCGCCAGGCTGAAGTTTGAAGGGCTGACGGTGGAAGAATTCAGCGGTTCATTGAAAGCAATCTGGATAGTGGGCGTCAGCGAGACAGCATTGGCCTCGTTAGCGGGCGACGTGGAAACGACTGCGAGCGGCCCCATCGGCGCGGGAGCAGCCGCCACGGTGAATGCACCGCTCAGAGTGAGCGCTTGAGTCCCGGTTGTCACGCTGACAGAGCGTGTCCCAGGCGCCGCGGCTGGATCGATGGTTAGCACGACGGTCGCGCTGAGCTGGCTGCCCACGGTGGGCTGCCCGGGCGAACCTTCGGGAGCAGTGCCAACACTAATGCCATCGCCTAAGCTCACTGTCGTTTGTCCCTGGAGGAAGGTCGTGTTTGAGCCTGTAATGACGGCGGTCACCACCTGACCTGCCGCCGCCGAGCTTGGGTTTATGGACACAAGCGATGCATTGGAATTCACCGGTACCGCACGAATTGCCATTGTTGGTGAGTTGGATTGCACGCCGCCAATCGAGATCTGAACTGCGGCCGCGCCGGTCGGATTCACGCCCGCAGGTACTTGGACGTCGAGATCATAGGTCCCGACGGTTCCCTCAGCGAGCTCGCATGCGAGCAGCGTGGCGGCCACGCCTCCGATCATGACGACGGGGTTCGTCGTAGTTACCGAAACCGGATTAGCTGGCGCGGCAGCTCCGGTCGCAGGTTGGCTTGTCACCGAGCCCAGGCCAGTCGCGAAGATGCGGACAACGCCCATGCCGACGACGGCGGGTGCGTTGGAATCCGCCAGTCTTTCGTCCTGATCCACGATCACGCCCTGTCCAGTCCCCTGTCCATTCACGGTGAAGATTCCAGGGGCGAAGGAAGCGAGATTTACGCTCATCGCGGCACTGGTCTGGGTGCCGCTCGATACGGTCACACTGGCGTTCGTCTGCCCGCTAAGTTCCCAGGGAACCTGGGCTATTAGGGCGCCTGAAGAGACGTATAGCAGCGGCGCGGCGCGACCGCTGAAGTTCAGGGTCAATCCCTCCAAAGTAGTCGGCAAGGGCGAATGTTGGGACATCACGGCGGAGGCGACCGGAAAGTTCCCAGTTACCGTCACAATGCTTCCTGGAGAAATCGCGGAAGTTTCACTGGCCGTGCTTACAATGCCACTCAAGCTCAGAGATGACGCGCCTGTCGCATTTTTGTACACAGCTCTTGAGTTGATGTGGGCAATCGCGGCACGGATGTGGTCGACCTTAAGCGGCGTGCTCTGGAAAGCATGGGCATCCCGTCCCCAGCATGTCGAAGTGAGAATGGCAATTGCCGCGGCTAAGCGAAATGAAACCGGCATGACGCGCCTCCATCTATGTACTTCAAACCCGCTCTTGCTCTTCCGCTCCAAGCCAGCGGTCAGCAACTGCTTGAACAGCATTAAGAAAATGTCTCCACCGTGGATACGCGCAGTCCACCGACGGACACATTTCGGACCCCGCCCTTGCTGACCTCGCAGACGTAGATGTTCGACTTAGCATCCGCAACTGCACCTTATAGATCATTCGACCCAGCGCTTGCGGCTTGTCCGTCATCCCGTCTCCGACGCCCCGGGGCAACTCTAGCTGGGGCACTTCGGTCCGCCAACTGTGCCGAAGTGTCAATCATGAGGCGGTCTGGTGCTGGATTGAAAGCGCAATCATACGCAATTTGCTGTGTTCTGTGCCTCGGCATGCAGTGCTCAGAGCACGTTGAAAGTTATCAACTTTTCAAACCTCCAGCCGTCGTCATAAAGCTTGAATAATGTTTTCCCAGTAAGCGGTGGCTGCTGGATGGCATCGCGGAATTCCAGTGGAAACGAAGAAAGGTCGAATTGCCAAGTTACGTCGACGATCTTCTCGCTCGGGGTCGCACCCTCGGTGATACCCGTTACTGCTGTAACCGTCCACCGAATGGGTTGTTTGAGGATCATCAGGATGCCGGGGTGTTGCCAGTCTATGTCAGTTCCTACGTAGTTTTCGCAGTGTACAAAATTACCGGTCATTATGCGCATGTCGCTGGGATCGGGCAAACACCATCGCCCGCCGTCCACGAACTGCGCAGGATGGTTGGTGGGGTCGGCAAACGAGTATGTGGTCTGGGGTGGAGCGTAGACCAGCTTGAATACCCTGCTCAAATTGGCGTTTGCGGGCGTGTTGGCAGGGGTGCCATTGCCGCTATCAACAGTGATGATCTTGCTCAACCATCCATGCTTCTTGGGCGCTGGTTGTGCATGGCTGTCTTGCGCTGGGGGAGCCGGGGGAGGAACGTTCTTCAATCGCGCAAGTTGAGAACCACTTAGGGTTATGGTGGTGGCCGGGGCATCCGCCGCCGCAACTTTTTCAAACGCTTGCTTTGCTTGTGCCCTAGTCAAATCGGCGGCGGCGTGACAACTGATCGAAAATGAGCAAGCGATGCAAGTAGTGATGACAACAGACGTAATCTTCATCATTTTCTCCTTTTGTGATGGTGGCGACAATAACTGCACGAGTCTGGACAGATCGAAGGCAACACAATTTGCATAAGCATTACCAACAGTTGCAGCACACCCATTTCCGGGGTAGGCGGCAGCCACCTGCAGACGAAGACTGCACAGCGTCGAGTATATGCGCGGCTGCGAGGACTCACCCGCGCAAACGTGCGCAACCGTGCGCAATCGTGCGCAATTGGGGTGTGTACACGTCATCTCTGATGGGATAGGATCGTAGCTCGATACCTGTTAATGTTACGGGGCAAGCGGGGTGTTATGGGGGCTCTGTCACGAGACGGCGAACTGCAAACCTGGAATCAGATTGCGTCATATCTTCAGGTAAGCGTGCGGACTGCGCAGTTGTGGGCAAATCACCGGGGACTGCCGGTGCACCACTTGACCGGAGAACGCACACCGGTCTTCGCCTTCAAGCAGGAGTTGGACGCATGGCAGGAGGCCAACCAAGAAGCTCTCCCGCAGACCGCGCGACCGAAGAGTCTTGGGGAGACCGAATCCGAGGAGGCTGCAGTGACGGTCCGGCCACCCAGCCGACGAAGGGTGCTGGCTTTTGCAACTGCGGGAGTCGGCGTCGCCGGTGCTGCCGCGATCTTCTTCGTTCGGCAGGCGGAGAGTCCGCGGTCTGCCCGGCTGCACGGACGGGTGCTCGATGCGTTTGACATAAAAGGAAATCTGCTTTGGAGATTCGAACTGGGCGGCGAACTTGTCGCCGACTATGGCGACTCCATTCTCCACCAGCACATCGCACTTGCCGATTTGGAAGGAACTGGACGGAATTCCATCGTTGCATTGGCACGGTACGTTGGCTCCCCGGCAGGCCGAATCGAGGATGAATTGATCTGTTTGGACTGGCGCGGCCGGCTCCGCTGGCGGTTCCGGCCCAATCCGCCGCTCCTGGACTTCGAGGGCACACCTTTCGCCAGAGCCTGGCATATCCACGAGTTCCTGGTTCAAGCCGGGGGGCGGGTGCCGACTATCTGGTGCGCCGTTCATCACGGCTTCCGCTTTGCCTCATGCCTCCTGCGCATCTCGCCGAACGGCAATCAAACCGTCCAGTTCTGGCCGCGTGGATTCATCGAGGCGATATGCACTTTCGAGCGAGGGGGGCGTCCGATGCTCGCGCTGGGAGGAATCGACAATTCGGTCAACTTGCCCTTCCTTAGTATCTTCGAGGCGGATGGACGCCCGCTTTGTGCACCGCTCGGAAGGATGGACGACCGCCGCTATTCATATGCGAACGAACCGCCTGAGGTTGCTCGCGAATTTATTTTGTTGCCGAACATGGAAACAAATCGTCTTTACCTGGACGACTATTGGAATTTCAAGTCCGTCGAGTATCGTGAGCCAGTTCTACTGGCGCATTCAGCACAGGGCGCAGGAGGGGCTGCTCAACTCTATCGTTTTGAGTTTTCTGACCAGCTCAGACCGATCGCCATCCGCGCGAACCATAACTACAAATTCATTCATGACGAGATGCAAAACCGCGGAATCGTGGATCATCCTTATCTAAAGTGCCCGGAGCGCATCGCCGGGCTGCCGATCCGGCGCTGGTCCGGCGAGGGGTGGCTTGTGGAATCCATTCCGTTCGTAGAATGAACCGGCTGCTGGGAGTGATCGTTCTCAGGCGCACATCAAATTGCGATTTTTCTGGGTGCGAGCTTGGGAGATCAGCTTTCGCGGTGTGCATTGCAATGTCGGCACTCACGCTTCAGGTCGTGTGCAGTTGATGTCTGCACGGACACGGGTTCATCGCTGCAACGAGCATGAACTCTGGGAGAAAGGTGCGCGGCATTTGTGGCCGCGCGATGGTGACCGACTGATCTGGAACCGTAGCATGCGGCCGCCGACGTTCATTCCGGGCGATGCCGATCAGCATTCCGGGCTGATGTTGATCGCCATTCCGGCGAGAAGCCAATCAGTTCTAAGCGTTTCCCGGCATGGCTACGGTCCTTGATAGTGGCCGCGCCGGCGAGGATGTGTCTATCGACTACACCGGTCCGGCCCGTCCGTCCCCCGCGGGCGCCCGAATGCGCCTGAATGCCGCCGCGGGAATCTTCTCGTTCCTAACCGGGTCAACCTCCTTGAGCGCCATTTCGGCTCTCATGGATGGAGTCTGCGGGGACAAGGATGAAGCACCTGCTTGGTTCGGATGCATGCGCGACCCATGCCGAGTAGTACAATCTCCAGCAGGCCGAGCCGGACGACTGATCTCCTAAAGGTGCCATCTCTGATATGTCTCCAACCCGCTACTTCTTCATCGTGCCTTTTCTGGCCGCAATGGTGTCCCACGGAGAACTGAATCCTCAGGTGACCCGAAATGCTGGACCAACCCTCGCAAGTCTCGGCATTGTCGACGCACACGCACACGTCTTCACGGCCGCGCCGGCTGTCTTCGCGATGCTGGACCGGCTGAACCTGCGGTTCGTCAACATTACGGTGGTGGACCCGTACGATAAGGGATTTGAATCCGTTGAGCCTCAACAAGAGGCGGCCCGCGCAGTAGCACGCGCCGCCAAAGGGCGTGCGCCCTGGGTCGCAACCTTCGATGCCGCCGGATGGGAGCAACCCGGATTTGCCAAGCGCGTTATCGCCCAACTTGAGGTCAGTTTCCGCCAAGGCGCGGTTGGCGTGAAGATCTACAAGACCATCGGCATGGATCTGCGCGCCCGCGACGGGAAGTACGTCATGCCAGACGACCCGGTGTTCGCGCCAATCCTCGACGCGATCGCCGCCAGGGGCAAGACCCTCTACGCCCACATTGCCGAGCCTGCCGGGGCCTGGAAACCCTACGACCCATCCGATCCCGACTCAAACTATTACAGAGACAATCCACTCTGGCACACGTACGGAAAGCCCGGCCGGCCGGCGAAGGAGACCATTATCGCCGCTCGCGACAGGATGATTGCCCAACATCCCAGGTTGCGGATTGTCGGCTGCCACCTTGGCAGCAATGAAGAAGACGTGGACGAAATCGCGAAACGCCTCGACAAGTTTCCGAACTACGCGGTGGATACCGCCGCGCGCGTAACGCATCTGGCGCTGCAACCGCGAGAAAAAGTGCGCGCGTTCCTGATTAAGTACCAGGACCGCGTCCTTTACGGGACCGATGATGGAGCCCAACCCGGCGATGACGTTTCCGCTAGGGTCAACTACTGGCAATCGGACATCGAACGCCACTACAAGTACTTCGCGACCGGAGAGCAGGTTGAGTTCTTGGGGCACAGCGTGAGGGGACTCGAGTTGCCGGAGACCGTACTGCGAAAACTCTTCAGTGGGAACGCAGAGAAATGGGTTCCAGGAATCGTCACGCACTGACGGTGTAGCCACAAAGGCCGCCTCCGGTCTTGGCAGGCCGGGAGGACGACAAATTGCAGCCCAGGAAGCAGACCCGACAACTGCTGAGGTCTGGTTCACTTCATCCGGGTGATGCCGATCGGCATCCCGGGCTGACTGCAATCACCATGCCCACATGGAAGCCAATCAGTTCTGGGCGATCCCCGGCATGGCTAATGTCCTTGACGGCCGCCGCGTTGGGGAGAAGCTGTTTCCCGACTGCGCCGGTCCGGCCCGCCCGTTCCCCTCGGGCGCCCAAATTCACCAGAATGCCGCCGCGGGAATCACGGTATTCGATCATCACCCCCGCGGTCGCGCTGGCATTTCAAAAGGCGTGTATCGCCAGTGCGGCGGGCAAGAACAAGTCCAGAATGCGGCCGGAACCGTCCCGGGCGAGCCGAGGTACTTCATGGTCTGCCTGGCTGGCGCAATAGCTGCCGGCCGGTCGCAGTGGCGTGGGAGGCACTTGCCGCCGGCGCTGCCACCGCCGACCTGGGCGCGGTGTTGATAAAATGGCGTTCGGCGCACTCACCGCAGACCCGCTTATGGGCCCCATCAGGTGGTTGTTGCGCGATTTGACGAAACCTCAATGAGATATCCCTATGAGCAAGATATTGTGGAGTATTTTGTCAAATTGTCGGCTGCGGTCTCTGCTGAGCTTGAACCTCTTGCAGAGGAGGCACAGCGCGATTATCGCCGCGCCCGGCGGCTGCAGTATCCCGAGAATGAAAAGAAGCACATCGACCTTCTCTGCCAGCACGCGGCTGCCGTATTCAGGACACGGAGTGCCAAGCTTTTAAAGCTTCGGTCCGGCAGCTTCGAGGTCTTCCGGAGTGCCATCGGCCTCGGCGGCGGCGAGGCGGAGTTGGCATTCTGGTACGCCCACCACCTCTATCAGGTAGCGGAAGGTGGTCGGATGCTGTGGCTTTGGCATAGGGAAATTCAAGCGGACCTTTGGGACCGGATCAGAGAGGCCGAGGATCTGTGGTACAACCCCGACCTGGTGCCGGAGGGCTGGGAGAAGTTCTTGGGCAATGGCCCAAGCTCAGCCGATGGCAGTCCTGACCCAGCGTCACCTGATCGCCAAACTGCCCCGTCGCCCGAAACAGATCGAAAGGCGCCGGCTGAGTTCTTTAAGGAATATCGGGCCAAGTGTCCAATGGCGTCGTACGAGCAGATTGCGGCGAGCATCGGGATATCGCGCGACTGCCTGTTCAGGATCAAAGGAGAAACGGCCTGGGTAAGCTCCGGCTCATACGAAGCCGCAGCCAAGTCTCTCGCATGCTAGCCGGAAGACCTCTATCCGCGCAACCTGGAGAGACCCCAGCGTGTCGCTAGTATGTGATCTGTCCGCTCCAATTCACACATGATCTGTCCGTTCGACCTGAGTGGCGGGTGACGCTGGGTGAGTGAATCAGCCCAAGCAATGCCCAGCCGCGGAAGTGGAGCGGATG
>Ga0302319_10021345_pt1 | contig 11669 bp, 13 predicted proteins | sample Bog_T0_2_FD_203319 | JGI IMG/M metagenome (GOLD analysis project Ga0302319, IMG submission 203319) | Peat permafrost microbial communities from Stordalen Mire near Abisko, Sweden - Bog_T0_2 | ecosystem: Environmental > Terrestrial > Soil > Wetlands > Peat | place: Sweden: Abisko, Stordalen Mire...
CATCCTCTGTCTCCGCTTTTGAGAGCGGAGACAGAGGAACAATTATGCCGAACCGATCACACACAGGTCACGAGGAAACCTGGGGAAAACGAACGCGTTCGGCATAGTTCGGCGCGCGGCATAGACCTGCTTATGCCGAGCGCGGCATAAGGCCGTCTCAACCAGCGAATAGACAGCTGCTGCTCTTTGGCCACCGGCGTCGGAACCCGCGAATGTCCAATTCCGGCGCCCGACCGCTATGCCCCTCAGGGCGCGCTCGGCGGCGTTGTTCGTCATGCAGATGCGGCCATCTTCGAGGAAACGCGTGAAGGCGATCCCCGGCGTGGTGGTTTCCGCTTCGTCGTGCGCTATGAATTCGATCTCGTTCGCCCGAGCGAGGTCAGGGTTTCCGAAACAAAACGCCGACTCCTTGCAGGTTTTGGTGCCGACATAGCCCTCCTGACTGCTTCGCCGGATCGCGCGATCCTCGTGCCTCACTTTCACATCGTGCTCGACACGAACGGCAACGACCGGCGCGCCATGGATATCGACGGCGATGAGGCTTATCCCGGCCTCGCGTAGCATTCGCCAGCCCGTTTCCTGAACGATGAGATCGCGCGCGAAACGGTTGGCGGTTTCGACGAGAATGGTGCGGACGCCATTGCTCGCCAGACGGTCCATCATCCGGGCGAATTCTGGACGTTCATTAACTGGGTCCGCACCCATGACCGCCGCGTCGTGCTTGCCGCGCGCATGCTGTGGGACAAGGGCGTCGCCGAATTCGTCGAGCGGCCGCAGCCGCAGCGACGCGATCTTTTAACAACTGCGTCCAGCGCGCCTGAGCCTCGGCTTGGCGGCTCCGCGAAACGCCGGAGGGATGCGAAATCGACCGCGGCTGAAGCCCCAGCGCTGCCCCATCGCCCTCGACGATCGGCAGCGTCCAGATTTCTTCCATGCCGCGCGCGGTCACTTCAAATCCTCGCATGCACGGCTCGAATTCGGCGCGCCTTCCGTTGAAGCCTGCAATCATGCAATGTTTGAAACTCTGCTCGCATTCGGCTCGTGACGAGAAGCGCGGCGTCTTTTCATCGAGTTCGGCGAGGGCGTTCCCATAGGAATTCTTGCATTCGTCGCCAGTCAACCAGCCCGTCAGATCGCAACTCGACTGGGTTGCGAAAACACGTTTGCCATAACTTTGGGCGCATGTTCTGGAGCTTGCCACGACTGCTCCCAACGGGAGCAAGGCTGCGAAAGGTGAACCAGCAGACGTCATCGATTTTACCCGCAGCGTTGGTCAACGATTAGTACTAAGTATTTATTTATTCAGTGGTTTTTTGGATAGCAAATTGTTGGCCGTCTTCCATCGGATGAGTGTTGGCGCGTTAAGGGTCCGGTCGATTATGGCTGCGTCCCTGGCGCGATCGCGCGACGATCATCCAAAAAAAGACCGGCCGGGCGGTGCAGTTCGAACTCACGGACCAAACCCGGGCGACGCTTGAGGACTGGCTTGCCATCCTCAAGCGTCGCGAAAGGCGATTTCTTTTTCCGAGCCGCTTCCATGAGCAGGCCTCTATTTCGGCGCGCCAATATGCGCGGATTTTCCGTGAATGGGATCGAAGCGCCCGGCGCTCGCGCGACCATTCCCGTCAAACGCATGTCGCCGATGAAGGTTGTCGTTTGCCAATGGCCATGTGGGTCGCCAAATCGTCGATGGTGGCAAGTGTTTGACTGACTCTGCGTCATTACATCGACGGACGACCTTGATCGTGGGGAGTCCCTGCTACTTAACAATTTCGCCGGCCTCAATTTCAGTATATTTTCCTCCCCGCACTCCGAACGGATTCGCAAGGCCGCAGCCGATCAGGCGTCTGGCTTCCTTGTCGAAAATCGCCTCGCTTGCCGATACTGGGGAAAACGATATGGAAACTTCCAAGCTTGTCGGCGCGAATGTTGCCGTAGGGTCGCCGCCTGATCTGGACGCAGCCTATTTGAAGGTGACGTTAAAGCTTATCCCCTTCTTGTTCGTCTGCTACTTGTTTAATTACCTTGATCGGGTCAATGTCGGCTTTGCAAAGCTTCAAATGCTCGATGCATTGAAATGGAGCGAAACGATCTATGGCTTCGGCGCCGGTATTTTCTTTATCGGCTATGTGCTGAGCGGCGTGCCGAGCAATTTGCTGCTGCATAAGCTCGGCGCGAGGCGGGTCATTGGAACAATGCTGATCGCCTGGGGAACAGCCTCCGCGTTGCTGATGTTCGTCAAGACGCCGGAAAGCTTCTATGCCTTGCGCTTCATCGCCGGCGTGTTCGAGGCCGGCTTCTTCCCCGGCATCGTCCTTTATTTCACCCAATGGTATCCGGCGTCGCGGCGCGGCCGAATCATGGGCCTTTTCATGTCGGCGATTCCGATCTCGGGCGTGATCGGCAGTCCTCTCTCCGGTTGGATGATGCAGTCATTCGCCGACAAGGGCGGCCTCGCGGGTTGGCAGTGGATGTTTCTGCTGCAAGGGCTTCCGACCATCGCGCTCGGCCTTCTCGTTTACGTCATGCTCAATGACGGCATCGGACAGGCCAAATGGTTGAGCGATAAAGAAAAGACGATGCTCAGCGGCGCGCTCGTAGAGGACGAGCGCCAGCGTCGCGCGACGTCCGAAAGTGCCGACAGCTTCGCCAGCGTCTTACGCGACGGGCGGGTGTGGATGCTTGGCTTGGTCTATTTCTGTATCCAGATGGGCGTTTATGCGATCAATTTCTGGCTGCCGTCGATCGTCAAAACGCTGGGTTTCCATAGTCCGCTGGCAATCGGGTGGATAAGCGCCATCCCTTATTTCTGCGCCGGGGTCTACATGATCCTGATCGGGCGTTCGGCGGACCGACGCAAGGAGCGCCGCTGGCACCTCAGCGGTTCGCTGCTGATGGGTCTCTGCGGCCTGATGCTCGCGACGCAGGCCGGCGGCAACTCGATCATCGCGATGGTGGGACTGTCGATGGCGACCATGGGCGCCCTGTCGGGCCTGCCCCTGTTCTGGCCTTTGCCGACGGCCTTCCTCGGCAGCGCCGCGGCCGCTGGCGGCTTGGCCTTGATCAATTCTCTCGGCCAGATCGCGGGCTTTTGCAGCCCTTACCTCGTTGGATGGATCAAGGATCACACCGGAAGCACCGATATCGCGCTTTACCTGCTCTCCGGCGTCCTTTTTCTCGGCGCCATGCTTGTGCTGACGGTGCCGGCCAAATCCGTCAACCGGTGACGCCGGCCTTTGTCGACGGGCTTTTCCAGCGTAAGAGCTTGGTTGTTATCTGGCTCTGGACGATGTGAGAACCGCTTGAACAAAGTTTTTCTTGAGAATCGGGCGCCGGGTTTCAAGGCCTCCGCGTCCTGGGCGTGGCAGGATTTGGCCGCCCATTGGACGAACCCCAAACCGCTCGGGGCCCCGCTCTGGCCGCTTTGGCTGGCCTTGGGCGTGCTGGCTTTCGCTCTGCTCGACAGCGTCAGTCTGGCTTTTGACGCCGCAGAGGCGCATGCGGCCGGGACATTCGATCCACGCGTCAAAAGCTTTTTTGAAATCGTCACCAAGGCGGGACAATCCGGCTGGCTTTTCGCGCTGTCGATCCTGACTCTCGTTTACGCGCTCTATCGCCGTGCGGGCGAAATCAGCCTGCGCGCCCGCGCGGGTTGGGGGCTCCTCGCTTCGCGGGCGCTTTATTTTTTCGCCGTTCAGGCTTTTTCCGGCATCCTGTCGCAAATCGTCAAGCATGTGGTTGGCAGGGCGCGTCCCAAACTCATCGATACACTTGGGCCGCAGCATTTCGATCTGTTTTCGCTCAAGGCGGTGCTCGCGAGCTTTCCGTCCGGCCACACCACGACGGTTGTCGCCGCCGCCGCGAGTTTGAGCTTTTTCGCGCCACGATACACCGTGCTGCTGTTCGCGCTGGCGCTGCCGGTCGCCGCCTCGCGGCTGATTATCGGCGCGCATTATCCGAGCGACGTTCTCGGCGGAGTCTTTCTCGGCCTCGGCTCGGCCTTGGCGGTGGCGCGGGCGTTCGGGCGGCGAAAAATCGCCTTCACGCTCGAGGACGGGCGTTTGCTGCCTAAAGCGCGCTGTTTGGGCGCGCCCGATCAAGCCTGAGCGCGCAGCCTTGCGAATCCCTTGTCGAGATCGTCCCTCAAATCCTCGATGTCTTCGAGACCGACCGAAAAGCGCAGCGCCGGGCCTTCGGGAGACCATTTCGTGGCCGTGCGATAATTTTTGCAATCGAAGGGGATGACCAGGCTCTCAAAGCCGCCCCAGCTATAGCCGAGGCCGAACAACTCCAGCCCATCGAGCAGCGCGGCGATGGCCACCTTCGGCGCAGGCTTCAGGATCACCGAGAACAAGCCGGAGGCGCCGGTAAAATCGCGTTTCCAGATTTTATGGCCAGGATGGTCTTCCAACCCGGGATGGAGGACCCGCGACACTTCGGGACGCGCGGCCAGCCAGCGCGCCAGCGCAAAGCCCTGACGCTCGGCCTCGCGCAAGCGCAAATCCATGCTGCGGAAGCCGCGCAGGGCCAGAAACACATCCTCCGGCCCGGCGCACATGGCGAAATAATTGAAGGTTTCGCGCAGGGGCGCGAGCCATTGCTCGTTGGCCGAGACGAGGCCGAGCAGAAGATCGGAATGACCGGACAGATATTTGGTCCCGGCCTCCACCGCGAGATCGACGCCGCGCTCATGCGGCGGGAAGAACAGGGGCGTGGCCCAGGTATTGTCCATGATGACGCAGGCGTTTTTCGCGTGGGCGACTTCCGCGATGGTCGGAATGTCCTGCATTTCAAAGCTCTGCGAGCCCGGCGCTTCGACCAGCACGGCGCGGGTGTTGGGCCGCATCAGCGCCTCGATGCCGGCGCCGACCAGCGGGTCGTAATAGGTGGTCTCGACCCCCATGCGGGCCAGGAACCCATCGCAAAATGTGCGGGTCGGCAGGTAGGCGGAATCACTGACCAACAAATGGTCGCCGGCTTTGAGCGCGGTGAGCAGAGCGAGTGAAATGGCGGCGAGGCCGGAGGGCGTGAGGACTGTTCCCGCCGCGCCGGCGATTTCCGTCCACGCCGCTTCGAGCGCCTCGGTGGTCGGCGTGCCGTGGGTGCCATAGAAGAAACGCTTGCCGTGGCGTTGTTCGAGCGCCGCCAGCGTCGGCTGCAACACGGTGGAGCCGCGATAGATCGGCGTGTTGACGAAGCCGAATTGCTCGGAGGGATCGCGCCCCGCGTGGACGAGTTTTGTACGCGCGCGCATTTTTTCGCGCGATTGCGGGGTCGATTTTGTCATTTGGCGTCGCCTTTCCTTGGCGCGGTGCGTTTTCGAGCGAAGTGGCTGCCGGTTCGCGTGAAGAAAACGCGTTAAACTAAAAAAATGGAGCCCTGACGGGCTCCCAGATTTGCCGGTTCAGGCGTAGTCGCGTCAAGAGTCGAAATTGTGCCTTGAAACTAAATCTCGGCCATGCGGTTATCTGCAACGAAGCCGCGTTCTCCCGCCCCGTAGGATATTGCCATGTTTGTTCTCATCCTGGTGGGCTATGTCGTTCTGGGCTCGGGCCAAAATACCAGCGCCGGAATCCAGTCGCCCCTGATCGTCGGAAAATACGACAGCGAGAAATCATGCCGCGACGCGATGATGAATTTCGACCGGGGCAAGTCATTCAGGGACATCACCAATAACATGAATGAATACCGGTGGGGCTTCCTCTGCGCGCCTGCCGGAGATACGAAAAACTGAAGGCCCGATGACGCGTTTTCTCCCGGCCTTGTCCGGTCTGATTCTCGCTTGCCTCCTCAACGTCGCGGCCCGCGGCGACACGCTGGACGGCGTCCGCCAGCGCGGCGCGCTGGCCTGCGGCGTTAGCACCGGCCTTGCCGGCTTCGGCCTGCCCGACGATCGCGGCGTCTGGCGCGGTTTCGACATTGATTATTGCCGCGCCGTCGCCGCCGCGATCTTCGACGATCCGCAGAAAATCAAATTCACGCCCTTGTCGGGCAAGGACCGCTTCACCGCCCTGCAATCCGGCGAGGTGGACCTCCTGTCGCGCAACACCACCTGGACGCAATCGCGCGAGGCGGGGCAGGGGCTGCTGTTTGTCGGGATCAATTATTTCGACGGCCAGGGTTTTTTGGTCCGCAAGAGCCTCGGGCTCGATTCGGCGATAAAACTTTCCGGCGCGTCGATCTGCGTGCAACAGGGCACCACCAGCGAACTCAACCTCGCCGATTATTTCCGCACCCATGGCTCCAAAGCCGAAACCGTGGTTTTCGCGACCGCCGACGACGCAATCAAAGCCTATGATTCAGGCCGTTGCGACGTTTACACCACCGATGGCTCGGCCCTCTACACGCAGAGGATGAAGACGGCGCATCCGGACGATCATGTCGTGCTGCCGGAGACCATTTCGAAAGAACCTTTCGGCCCGGTGGTGCGGCAGGGGGATGACCGCTGGTTCAATCTGGTCAAATGGATTCATTTCGCTCTGCTCGACGCCGAGGAACTGGGAGTCACGTCGGCCAATGTCGAGGAAATGCGCAAGTCGGACAATCCGGAAATCCGCCGCCTGCTCGGGGCCGAGGGCGATTTCGGCGCCGGCCTTGGCCTGACGCCGGATTGGGTGGTGCGCGTGGTCAAGGCGGTCGGCAATTACGGCGAGATTTTCGAGCGCAATCTCGGTGGGCAATCGCCATTGAAGATTCCGCGCGGCCTCAATGCGCAGTGGCGCCATGGCGGGCTGCACTATGCGCCGCCGGTGCGGTGAGGGGCCGCGCATGACGGCTACTCACCTGCGGCGCTGGGCGATTCAGGCTGTGTTGCTGCTGGCGGTCGGCGGCATGTTGTTCGCCGCTTTCGCCAACGCCCGCGCCAATCTCGCCGCGCGGGGAATTTCGACCTCCTTCGACTTTTTGAACCAGACTGCCGGATTCGGTCTCAACCAGAGCTTTATTCCGTATTCGCCGTTGTCGTCCTATGGCCGCGCCTTGCTGGTCGGCCTCGCTAACACGCTGGTCGTTTCGCTTTTGGCGGGCGTTTTCGCCACCATCATCGGTTTCGCCGCCGGTTTCGCGCGGCTGTCCCGCAACTGGGCGCTGGCGCGGCTGGCGGGTCTCTATGTCGAGACCGTGCGTAACATTCCGCTGCTGCTGCAATTGCTGTTCTGGTATGTGGCGATCCTGTCGCCTTTGCCGGGACCAACGGACTCGCTGCATTTTGCCGGGGTCCTGCTCAATAATCGTGGTCTTATCCTGCCGGGGCTTGTTTTCTCACCGGGCGCCGCCTGGGTCGCGGGGGCCGCCGAAGCCGGGGTCATCCTGGCGTTTTTCTGGCGGCGTTTTGCGCGGAAAAAGCTCGGCGCGCCGGTCTGGCCGGTTGCCGTCCTGTTGCTCGCAATCCCGCCCTTGATCGCCTTTTTCGCTTTTGGGCGGCCGATCGGCCTAGATCTGCCGGTTTTCGAACCGCGAGTGAACCGTTTCAACGTCGAAGGCGGGTTGCGGGTGCCGCCAGAGATCTTCGCGCTGGTGCTGGCTCTGTCGCTCTATACCGGCTCCTATATCGCCGAGATCGTGCGCGCCGGGGTGCAGTCGGTGGCGCGCGGCCAGAGCGAGGCCGCCGCGGCGCTCGGCCTGAATGACGTGCAGACGCGAAAATGGGTGATCGTTCCGCAAGCGATGCGCATCATCATGCCGCCGCTGATCAGCCAATATCTCGCTCTGACCAAAAATTCCTCGCTCGCCGCCTTTGTCGGCTTCGCCGACCTGATGCAAGTGTCTGGCACCATCCTGAACCAGACCGGCGCCGCCGTGCAGGTGATCGGGCTCGCCATGGCGATCTATCTCGTCCTGTCGGTGGCGACGCTACTGGTTTTGCGGCTTTACGAGCGGCGCTTCTCCTGGAGCGCGGCGCGATGAGCGATTTTTTGCGCGCCGAGTTTGCGCCGCCCGCGCCGCCGCCGCCGTCCCCGCGCGGCAGTTGGGCGCTGGTGCGCGAAAACCTGTTCGGTGACGCGAAATCGACCGCGATCACGCTGGCGGTCGCGGCGCTGCTGTTTTTCGCGGGGCCGCCGCTGTGGCGCTTCCTCGTCGCCGACGCAATTTTTCGCGCTCCCGACGGGGCGTTATGCCGCGCGCCGGGGGCGGGGGCGTGCTGGGCCTATATCGCCGCCAAGACGCCCTTTTTCATCTATGGCTCCTATCCGACGGAATCTTATTGGCGGGTCGATGTCACGTTTTTCCTCGCCGCCAGCCTCATCGTCTGGCTGTTGTGGCCGAAGCTGCGCGGCAAAGGCGTCGCGGCTTTCGGGTTTTTCGCGGTGTTGCCGGCGCTGGGCTTTGTGTTGCTGCATGGCGCGCCTGCGCTGGGGCTGGCCGTGGTGGACACCGGCAGGTGGGGGGGCGTCATGGTGTCGCTGCTCGCCGCCCTGACCGGCGTTGTCGTGGCTTTGCCCGGCGGCGTGCTGCTGGCGTTGGGGCGGCGCTCGTCGCTGCCGGCGGTGAAAATGCTCTGCGTCGGGTTGATTGAATTCGTGCGGGGCGTGCCGCTGATCGCCGTGCTGTTCATGGCCAACGCCATGTTGCCCTTGTTCCTGCCGCCCGATTGGGCGCCCGACCGGCTGCTGCGGCCGCTGGCGGGCATTGCCCTGTTCGCTTCGGCCTATATGGCGGAAGTGGTGCGCGCCGGGCTTTTGACCGTGCCGCAGGGACAGGTCGAAGGCGCTGAGGCTCTGGGCCTCGACCGGGTCGCGACTTTGCGTCTGGTGGTGCTGCCGCAGGCGCTCGCCGCCGTGATTCCCGGCATCGTCAATAATTTCATCGCCTTGTTCAAGGACACCACGCTGGTGGCGATCGTCGGCATTTTCGATTTCCTCCACACCGTCGACACCGCGCGGCTCGATCCGGTCTGGGCCGGTCCGAACATAGCCACCACGGGCTATGTTTTCGCGGCCTTGTTCTACCTCGCCTTTTGCCTCGCCATGTCCTTTTATTCAAAGACAGTGGAAAAGCGCCTCGCCGCGTCGCGCCGTCATGAAAACCGTGTGCAAACCTGAAAAGCTGGTTTTGCGGCGCGATCCGGCTTGTATTTAGAATTATTCTAAGTTAGGTCGTGTTTATAGGCGATTGAACAAACGCCCTTTCAACTTGGAGTGTCTAAATGGCCAGCATTGGCGACCAGCTTCCCGAATTCGAAATCGTCGGCGTCAAGCCCGGCTTCAACCACCATGAAGAGAATGGCGTCAGCGCCTTCGAGACGCTCACCCATGAAAGCTTTCCGGGCAAGTGGAAGGTGATCTTCTTCTACCCGAAGGATTTCACCTTCGTCTGCCCGACGGAAATCGCCGAATTCGCTCGTCTTGCTCCTGAATTCTCCGATCGCGACGCCGTTGTGCTCGGCGGTTCGAACGACAATGAATTCGTCAAGCTGGCTTGGCGCCGCGACCACAAGGATCTCGACAAGCTGCCGATCTGGCAGTTCGCCGATGCGCGCGGCGAACTGACCGACGGCCTGGAAATTCGCTCGCCTGCCGGCGTGCCCTATCGCTACACCTTCGTCGTCGATCCGGAAAACACCATCCAGCATATTTACGCGACCAACCTCAGCGTCGGCCGCAATCCCAAGGACACCTTGCGCGTGCTCGACGCCTTGCAGACGGACGAACTCTGCCCCTGCAACCGCGAAATCGGCGGCAAGACGCTCTGATTCAGGAAAATATGCAACAGGGGGCGCCGCTCGCCGGCGCCCTTTTTGATTCGGGAAAGGAAATAAACATGTCGATCGACCAACTGAAGGCAGGCCTGCCCGATTACGCCAAGGATGTCCGGCTGAATCTTTCCGCCATCGTCAATGAGGAAATCCTCGAGGCGAAGCCGAAATGGGGCCTGTTGCTGGCCTGTGCGCTGGCAACACGCAATGCGGCTGTGGTGGCGGCGATCGCCGAGGAGGCCAAGACCCATCTCGCTCCGGCCGAAGCCGATGCAGCCCGCGCCGCCGCCGCGCTCATGGCGATGAATAATGTCTATTACCGTTTCAGCCATCTGGCTTCGAACAAGGATTACGCGACGCGTCCGGCCAAGCTGCGCATGACCTTCATCGGCAATCCCGGCGTGCCCAAGGATTGGTTCGAAATGTGGTGCCTGGCGGTTTCTGCGATCAACGGTTGCGGCGCCTGCATGGACGCCCATGAAAATGTCCTGCGCGAGCATGGCGTCCCGGTCGACTCCATTCAGGCGGCGGTGCGCTACGCCGCCATCCTGCAATCTGCGGCCGTGGCTTTGGAAGCGGCGAAAAGCTGAGCTTTAGCGCCTTGCGGGCCTGTGGCGCCGCGTCTATAAGCGCGACGACCATTTCTCAAGAAAAAGAAAGCCCGACTTATGGCCATTGAGCGCACCTTTTCCATCCTCAAGCCCGATGTGACCCGCCGCAACCTGACCGGGGCCGTCAACGCCCGCATCGAGGCGGCTGGTCTTCGCATTGTCGCGCAAAAGCGCGTCCACATGACCCGCTCGCAGGCCGAGGTCTTTTACGCCGTGCACAAAGATCGCCCCTTCTACGGCGAACTGGTCGAGCAGATGTCGGCCGAACCGGTGGTGGTGCAGGTGCTGGAAGGCGAGAACGCGATCAAGGCCTATCGTGACGTGATGGGCGCGACCAATCCCGAAAAGGCCGACGCCGGCACCATCCGCAAGGATTTCGCGCTGAGCATGGGCGAGAATTCGGCGCATGGCTCGGACGCCCCGGAAACCGCGGCGGTGGAAATTGCGCAATGGTTCGCGCAGAACGAAATCGTGGGCTGATCGAAAAACACCATTTTGTTCCAGCGCCGGGCCTTTGCCCGGCGTTTTTTTTGTGTTTTTTCGCCCTCAAAAAACCATATTAATACGAGCCGAAAAACCTATAGACACGTTTTCGTGATGCGGCATATAAACAAGCATGTGTCAAATTTACCGAAAAACCTTTGAGTAAATGGCTAAGGAACGCCTTCTAACGTCCCTTTACGCCGACTCTCTATAGCCAGATATATGCTTGCCATTTTTTAAACAAATCACTCCGCGATAAGGCCTAATCGTCAATTATTCGGAGGTGTACGGTTTGAAGCGTTTTGTTGTTATGTGCGTATCGCTTGGAATTTTTTCGACAGCGTCTATCGTTCAAACTCAGGCTCAGACCTGGACCGGTAAGGCGTCCTTTTATAGTGGCCCCGGAAAGACCGCGAATGGCGGTCGCGTCGGGCCACTGACCGCGGCGCATCGCTCCCTTCCCTTCGGGACGCGGGTCAAGGTCACCAATCTTAACAATGGACATTCCGCAACCGTCACGATCAATGATCGCGGCCCCTTCATTCACGGTCGCATCCTCGACGTGTCCACCGGCGCCGCGGGCGTGCTGGGCATGCGTGGCGTCGGCGTCGCGCAAGTGCGCATGGAGACGCTCTGAAGCTTCGGCAAATTCTTTTGCCTGGACTTAAGGCCGCTCCTTCGGGGGCGGCCTTTTTTATGCCAGCACTGGAAACCAGGCGGCTAGAGCCTTTTCCGATCCGAAGGAATCGGATCGGGGCTCTAGCTTTTTGTTTTTGCGCGTTTTCTTCACGCGAACCGTATCCACTTCGCTTGAAAACGCTCTAGCGAAAAAATGGTCAGTTCGCCGGCCAGATCAGCGCGGCCGGCGCCGACGGCTCCCC
>Ga0302319_10021349_pt1 | contig 11667 bp, 13 predicted proteins | sample Bog_T0_2_FD_203319 | JGI IMG/M metagenome (GOLD analysis project Ga0302319, IMG submission 203319) | Peat permafrost microbial communities from Stordalen Mire near Abisko, Sweden - Bog_T0_2 | ecosystem: Environmental > Terrestrial > Soil > Wetlands > Peat | place: Sweden: Abisko, Stordalen Mire...
GGTTGACGCGGCCTGCACCGTCGCGCTCGCCCACCACTTATGCGTTTGACGACTCCGCGTTCTATCGGCCTGCCACCTTGGCCGAATGCCTGAACGTCTTAGAGCGGCATCCGGAAGCGCGGCTGCTGGCCGGAGGAACCGACCTGGCGGTTGAATCCAATTTAAGACATCGGCGCTTTCCGGTCTTGATCGACATCGGCGGCCTGCCGGAGTTATCGGAATTTCAAGATAGCGAAGACGCCGTGACCATTGGAGCCGGTGTCAGCTTGAGCCAGATCGGCGCACGGTGGCAGTATGCGCCCGCGGCGTTTCGGGAGTGGCTGGACCTCTTCGCATCGCCGTTGATTCGCAATCGCGCTACGCTCGGCGGTAATCTGGCGACGGCCTCGCCAATCGGTGATGCGGCGCCATTGCTGCTCGCCTTCGACGCCACGGTATCCATTGCCGGACGCGGCGGATTGCGAACGATTCCGCTGGCCGCGTTTTTTCAGAGCTATCGCCAGTGCGATCTCGGGACGTCGGAGGTCCTGACTGCTATTCATCTACCGAAGCCCTTCGCTGCCAATACCAGGTTCTTCAAAGTGGCCAAACGGCGAACCGACGACATCAGCACCGTTGCCGCCTGTTTGTCGGTGGGCTTAGATGATGCCGGCCGTGTAGCAAGGGCGCGCTTCGCATACGGCGGGGTGGCGGCGACACCGCTCCGTGCGGCGGAAGCGGAAGCAGCGGTCCTCGGGCAGTATTGGAACCATGCATCGCTAAAGCGGGCGCAGGAGGTGCTGGCAAGAACCTTGAAACCGATCTCCGATCACCGTGGCTCCGCCGCCTATCGCCTGGCCATGGCTCAGTCGCTGCTTGCGAAATATGAGGCCGCGGCGTGAACATCGCCGGCCAATCCGTTCCCCATGAAAGCGCTCGCGGACACGTTACCGGCGAAGCCCTCTACACGGACGATCTAGCCGGCAACTTCCCAGGACTGCTCCACGCATGGCCCGTGCTGGCGCCGCACGCCCATGCACTGCTGCTGTCCCTGGATGCCCAGCCGGCCTTAGAAGAGCCTGGGGCGATCGCGACGCTGACCTCCGAAGACGTACCCGGCGAAGGCGATTCCGGCGCGAACCGGCTTGATGAGCCATTGTTTCCCAGCGAAATTCTCTATCACCGGCAACCAGTCGCCTGGGTGCTCGGCGAGAGTTTAGAAGCGGCCCGCCGTGGCGCCGAACGCGTCCGCGCAGACTATCGCGCCCTGACACCAATCCTGACCATCCCCGAAGCCATTGCCGCGGAGAGTTATCACTCCGGTCCGCTACGTATGACGCGCGGCGACGCGGCCGCCGCCATTCAGTCGAGCGCCCGTCAGATCGCGGGCGAACTCTCCATCGGAGGCCAGGAACACTTTTACCTCGAAACCCAATGCGCCATCGCGCGGCTCGACGAATCCGGCGGGATCATCGTGGATTCATCTACGCAACATCCCACGGAAGGGCAGGAAGTCATCGCCCGCGTGCTCGGCATTTCGTGGTCGAAGGTGACGGTGCAATGCCTGCGCATGGGCGGAGCCTTCGGCGGCAAGGAAGTGCAGGCCAACCCGTGGGCCGCCATCGCGGCGCTCGGCGCCTGGAAGACTCGGCGGCCCGTGCGGGTGCGCTTGCCGCGCTACCTCGACATGGCGCTCACCGGTAAGCGCCATCCTTACCTGGCGCGCTTTACCGCGGGCTTCGATAACGATGGCCGGTTACAAGGTCTGCGAGTAGCTCTTTACTCCGACGGCGGCTGGAGCCTCGATCTTTCTGAGCCAGTCCTATGGCGGTCGCTATTCCACATCGATAACTCTTACCTTATACCCGCGCTCGATGCCACTGGCTATGTCTCGAAGACTCATAAGACTTCGCAGACTGCATTCCGAGGCTTCGGAGGCCCGCAAGGGATGCTGGTGATCGAAGACATACTGGCCCGCGCCGCGCGCGAGCTGCAGATCGATCCGCATGTCATTCGCGAACGCAATTTCTACCGCGAGGGGGACAATACCCACTACGGCCAGCCAGTGAAGGACGCCGCTCGCTTGCCGCTGATCTGGGAGCAACTAAAACAGACCAGCGACTTCGACGCTCGCCGCGAAGCCATTTGCGCCTTCAACGCGCAGCATCCCTATACGAAACGAGGCATAGCGATCACTCCGGTGAAGTTCGGTATCTCTTTCACCGCGACCTTGATGAACCAGGCGGGCGCGCTGGTGCTGGTCTATCGCGATGGCAGCGTCCAGGTAAGTCACGGCGGCACCGAAATGGGCCAAGGCTTGTACACCAAGACCCGGCAGATCGCGGCCCAAAGCCTCGTAGTGCCTCTGGATTCGATCCGCATCATGCCGACCCGCACCGACAAAGTACCTAACACTTCGCCGACCGCTGCCTCCGCCGGCACGGATCTAAATGGCGCAGCTATCGTCGATGCCTGCTCGCAGATCCGCGCCCGCCTGCTACCCATAGCCGCCGAATTGCAGGGGTGCGACGAGTCGGAGGTCCGCTTCGACCCGCTCAGTTTCGCCCAGGTCTGCCAAGCCGCTTACGTCCGGCGCGTGCCGCTTTTTGCGCACGGCTACTACCGCACGCCGGAGATTCATTTCGACCCTAAAACGGCCACTGGCAAACCGTTCCACTACTTCGCCTACGGCGCCGCAGTCAGCGAAGTGGAGGTAGACGGCTTCACCGGCGAGCATCGCATCCTGCGCGCGGACCTGCTTGAAGACGTCGGCGATTCCCTGTCGCCGCTGATCGATCGCGGACAGATCGAAGGCGGCTTCGTGCAAGGGCTAGGCTGGTTGACCTTGGAAGAATTGGTTTGGGATACCGAGGGCCGGCTCGCCACGGCGGGCGCATCCACATATAAGCTGCCGTCCTGGACCGAACTCCCTGAAGTGTTCAACGTTGCCTTCCTGGAACGCGCCACCGAGCCCGGCGTAGTGTTCGGCAGCAAGGCTGTGGGTGAGCCGCCCTTGATGCTGGCCATCTCGGTTCGTGAAGCAATTCGATATGCCATCGCGGCGTTCGGCGACGGAGGCTTAGTGTTGATCGACAGCCCGGCCACGCCGGAGCGAATCTTCTGGGCCATCGAACGCGCTCGCCAGGAACGCGACGCTCCCAAAACGCAGGCAGTCGCGGCGCACGATGACCATTGACGAGATCAACGCGCTGGACCGGGATGCGTTCGTGGAAAAGGTAGGTTGGGTGTTCGAGCATTCACCGTGGGTAGCCGAGCGCAGTTGGAGCCGCAGACCGTTCCCATCAATCGTGGATATGCACCAAGCCATGCGGGAACAAGTAGAAACGGCGTCGCGTGACGATCAACTGGCATTGCTACGAGCGCATCCGGATTTGGGCGCGAAGGCGCGTATGAGTCCCAGTTCTACTGGGGAGCAGGCGGGTGCTGGTTTGGATCGGCTTACCGAAAGCGAGTTTGAGCGGCTCCGTTCCTTGAATGAAGCGTACCGGCTTAAGTTCGGATTCCCGTTTCTATTGGCAGTGAAAGGTGGCACGAAATTCGATATTCTGGACGCGTTGGAGCGCCGTCTTCACTCCGAGGTCGAGTCCGAATTCGCACAGGCTCTGGAGCAAGTGTATAAAATCGCCCGCTTTCGGTTGGAGGATTTGGGTTGAATCAATTTGCCAGTGGTCCGAAACGCAACTACTACGGCAAGGCCGACGTTAGCGTCTACCGGCTGCATCGCGACGGCAAGCAGCCGGACGGTCTCAGTCCTTTTTTCGGCGCCAACGTGAAGATGCTGCTCTATGGAGACTCCTTCTGGTCCACCTATACAACCGGCGATAACACCGGCCTGATCGCCACCGATTCCATGAAGAACTTTATACAGCGAGAGACGCTGAATTTCATAGGCGGCGATTTGGAATCGTACTGCCATTTCTTAGCCGAAAGGTTTCTATCGATCTATCCGCAGGCCGAGGGCGCCCAGGTGTCAGCGGCTGAGATCCCCTACGCCAACATTGCCGGGAGTCAAGTGGCTTTTGCGCCGTCCGGTCCGGACCATGCAACGGCTCAAGTGGAGTTACAGCATGACCGGCTGATCGAGATCCGTTCCGGTATCGCGGGCTTCAAGTTGTTGCGGCTGGGCGGCAGCGCGTTCCACGGCTTCGTTCGCGATCAATACACCACGCTGCCGGACATTCATAACCGTCCGCTACACATGTGGCTCGATCTCGATTGGAGCTATGTCTCAACAGAAGCAGCGTTCAGCAAGGGTTCTATAACCACCCAGGTCCGCCATATCGTGCATGAAGTGTTTCATGGGTTCGAATCGGGCAGCATCCAGCAAATCATCTACCAGATCGGAACCCGCATATTGGCGGATGTTCCAGCAATCGCCGAAGTGCGTCTGGAAGCCAACAACCGTACCTGGGATACCATCGTCGAGCAAGGCGATGCGATCGGGATCTATACCGAGGCGCGGCCTCCTTACGGGTGCCTGGGTCTGACTTTGACAAGATAACCATGGCTCGGATCTCGACACACGTACTCGACTTGGCCAGCGGCCGTCCTGCTTCCGGAATCCGTGCTGAGTTATTCGGCCCGGCCCGTGAGTTGATCTGTTCCGCTGTCACCAACAAGGATGGAAGGACCGACGCTCCGCTGCTAAGCGGCGATTCGATCACCATCGGTAGCTATGAGTTAGTCTTTCATGCGGGTGGTTACTGGGGTGAAACCATCGACCCGCCGTTCCTCGATGAGATACCGATTCGCTTCAGAGTCAGCGATCCACGCGCGAATTACCATGTGCCCTTGCTGCTGTCGCCATACGGCTATAGCACTTACCGTGGATCATGAACGAGTCGATCCGGCTGTGCCGCGAGTTGGCTGCTTTTTCGGAAGAGCCTGGTAAGACGACGCGAAATTTTCTCTCGCCGCCTATGAAAGACGTCCATCGCGTGCTAGGCGGCCGGTTAAAGTCAGCCGGCATGCAGGTGTCGATCGACGCGGCGGGAAATCTCCGGGCCATCACATCCGCATCGCCTCGATTGATTGTCGCGTCTCATCTGGATACAGTCCCCGATGCGGGCGCTTTCGACGGCGTGCTGGGCGTGGTGCTGGGCGTAATGATGGCCGAAGCGCTGGCTCCGTGGCCGCGCAAGCTGGGTCTTGAAGTGATCGGATTTTCGGATGAAGAGGGTGTGCGGTTTGGCAGGCCGTTTATCGGCAGCCAGGCCGTCGCCGGAATATTGGATGCATCCGCGCCCGATCTGCGGCAGGCGATTCGGGACTTTGGATTGAACCCCGATGAACTGCCGCAGGCGCGTCTGGCTCCGGGAGCTATCGGCTATCTGGAGTTTCACATTGAGCAAGGGCCGGTGCTCGACAAGCGAGGGCTGCCGTTAGCCGTAGTGGATTCTATCGTCGGCCAGACTCGCGCGGAGTTGCTGTTTCTAGGGGCGGCGAACCATGCCGGAACCACGCCGATGCATGATCGTCAGGATGCGCTGACCTGCGCCGCACAGTGGATCTTGGAGGTGGAAAAGGAAGGGCGTCAACGGGAAGGACTGGTTGCTACCGTGGGGCGAATCGTGAACGAACCGAATGCGTCGAACGCCATTCCAGGCCAGGTACGAGTTAGCCTGGATGTTAGGCACACTTCCGACGAGGTCCGCGAGCAAGCGCTCGACCGCCTGATTACCGCAGCGTATGGAGTCGCTTCACGGCGCGGCCTCGCTGTGAATATTCCGCGCCGCCTGCCCCAAGCCACAGTGCCGCTGGATCCATCGTTGTGCGCGATTCTGGAGAGGGCGATGGAACCTCCCGTGCATCGTATGTCCAGCGGGGCGGGGCACGACGCTATGATCATCGCGCCGCACGTGCCCTCAACTATGCTGTTCCTACGCAGTCCGGGCGGCATCAGCCATTCCCCGAAGGAGTCGGTGCAGGAGTCCGATGTTGACGCGGCGCTGAGCACCGGTCTGCGATTTTTCAAAGATCTGGAGAAGCAACTTGTTTGATCTGGTGATCCGCGGAGCCCCCGGCATCGCGATCGAAGATGGGCGCATCGCCGCGATCGGCGAAGAGTTGGCCGCCGGGCGTGAAGAGATCGATGCCCACGGCTTAACTGTGTTCCCCGGCCTGATCGACGTACACGTCCATTTCAACGAACCCGGCCGGACGGAATGGGAAGGAGCAGCCACTGGGAGCCGCGCCTTTGCGGCGGGCGGGGGAACGCTGTTCTTCGACATGCCGTTGAACTCGACGCCTTGCACGGTAAACGTAAAGGCGTTCGATGCCAAGCGGGCGGCGCTGGAACAATCGTCCGTTACCGACTTCGGATTGTGGGGCGGCTTGGTTCCAGGCAACGCTCGCGAGTTGGAAGGCTTGGCGGAGCGGGGCGCGGTAGGGTTTAAGGCCTTCATGTGCGACTCCGGCCTGCCCGAGTTTTCCTGTGCGGACGATGCCACGCTGTACGAAGGAATGGCCATCGCGGCTGGATTGGGATTGCCGGTTGCAGTTCATGCCGAAAGGCCGGCGTTGTTGCAGTCCCCTGGTGGGCGTACGGTTAGGGACTACTTGGAGTCGCGGCCGGTAGCCGCCGAAGTGGAGGCGATTCGCGTGGCTACCTCGATCGCCGGCGAGACCGGAGCGAAGCTGCATATCGTCCATGTGAGTTCGGGCAGCGGCGTGGCGGCGGCGCTGGAAGCACGGGCGCGCGGCGTGGACGTCTCGATTGAAACCTGTCCGCACTACTTATATTTCACGGAAGAAGACATGGAGCGGATCGGGGCGTTGGCGAAGTGCGCTCCTCCATTACGCAGCCGGCCGGAGCGGGATCAGCTTTGGCAGCGAGTGTTAGACGGCAGCGTTAGCATCATAGGATCGGATCATTCGCCGGCTCCGCCGGAGATGAAAACCAGTGACGATTTCTTTAAAATCTGGGGCGGCATCGCGGGCGTGCAGGCAACTTTGGGTGTTCTGTTGGAACTCGGCCTTGCGCCCCATAACATCATGAAGTGCGTGTCGGCGAACCCCGCGCGCCGCTTCCGCATTGCCAACAAGGGCAGCCTCGAAGTCGGCATGGATGCCGACCTGGCGCTGGTCCGCATCGACGAGCCATTCGTGATGGACCGGGGATTACAGCGGCATCCGTTGAGCCCCTACACCGGCTGCCGGTTACGTGGCAAAGTGGAGCGGACTTTCGTGCGCGGCCGCGTTCCCGCCCCTGGAACCGGGCGGTTCGTGCGGCCAGAGTAGAATCGAATCCAATGCAACAACTGGGATACACGCGTAGCGCGCGGCGCGCCGATCATCTGCTGTTGACGCCCGACACCTTCGTGCGGGCGCCTCTGCCGGGCATGCGGAATGCGACCGCGATCGTGCATGTGGGCCCTGCCGCGGGCGCGCGCTTCATGCAGTGCACGGCGATCCTGGATGTCGGCGGGGACATCCCGCCGACAACTACGCAGCGATTCCTTTATGTTCTGGAAGGCGTGATCGAAGTAGGCGGCGAAAGCTTAACGCTCGATGGATACGCGTACCTCCCGGCAGGACACGCGGCGCACATTAGGGCGAACACGGCCGCCCGAGTTGCAGTGATCGAGAAGGCTTATCTCCCACTAGACGGACTTCCTGCCCCGGGGCCATTCTACGGCAACGAGCGATCGATCCCGCCGCAGCCGCTCGAAGGTGATGAAGCTTTGCAAGTGCGGGCGCTGCTGCCGGCCGATCCGGCTTTCGACTTCGCCGTAAACACGATGACTTACGAACCCGGCGCGAGTCTGCCGATGGTGGAGATCCACGTGATGGAGCATGGCCTGCTAATGCTGGACGGCGGCGGTATCTATCGCTTAGGCGATAGCTGGTATCCGGTGACACGGGGCGATTTCATCTGGATGGCGCCCTATTGCCCGCAGTGGTTCGGCGCGTTAGGTAAGAAGCCCGCGCGCTACCTGATCTATAAGGATTGGAACCGGTGAAGGGCTCCTATCCGAAACATTTTGACGGCGAACGTTTTTTCAATCCGGGCGCTCCACAGGCGCGCGGGTTCAGCGACGTATTGAAGTGGCAGTTAAGCGGCAGTCACCGGCAGCGTTCGCCGGAGTTTATCGACGATGTGAACCCATCGGTTCCCCCACAGCAAGTCGAGGATCTGCGCATTACGCTGGTGAACCACTCCACCGTGCTGGTGCAACAAAGCGGATCGAATATCCTGACCGATCCCATATGGTCGCAACGCGCCAGCCCGATCACTTGGGCTGGTCCGAAACGCAGGCGCGCGCCAGGTGTGAAATTCGGCGATCTCCCGCCGATCCACACGGTGCTGCTGAGCCACAATCATTACGATCATCTGGATATCGCCACGCTGGAACGGCTGGCGGCGCGCGGTAAGTCTACCTATATCGTTCCGCAAGGCGTGTCGCCGGTGCTTAAATCGAAGGGCATCGGGCCCGTGTATGAGTTGGATTGGGGCGAGTCGGGGCGGGTGGAGGGCGCGACCATTCATTGCGTTCCCGCTATGCATTTCTCGGCGCGCGGACTCACCGATCGCAACCGTACTCTGTGGTGCGGCTACATGATCGACTCGGGAAACGGGCTGGTGTACTATGCCGGCGACACGGGATTTGGGGAACAATTCCAGTGGATCCACGAGCGGTTTGAAGCGCCCCGGCTGGCGCTGCTGCCGATCGGCGCGTATGAGCCGCGCTGGTTCATGTCGCCGATCCACATGGGGCCGGACGAGGCGGTGCGGGCGCATGGAATCATCGGCGCACGCACCAGCATCGCGATTCATCACGGAACATTTCAACTGGCGGATGAAGCGCTCGATACTCCCAAGCACGACTTGGCGGCGCTCGGGCAGCCCGCCTCTTTCGTGGTGCTTGCGAACGGCGAAGCGCTGCACTTGGCATGGTGATCGATAAGCACACGCTGGCGCTGATCAGCATCGTAGGCAGTTCGCTGGACGTGTTGGGCGCGCTGTACCTCGCCTACGATCTGCTTGGCGGCGAGCATGGTCCGCTGCGCACTTTGACGCGCGGCGTTACGTATGGTGTTCTGTTTGGGACTGGTTATGGTCTGGCGCTGGGCCCGGTGTTCGGTGTCGCTTGCGGCTTGGCGCACGGCATTACTTTGGGGTGGGAGTTTTCGATCGCTTCGAAGAACAAGCCTCCGCCGGGCATTTGGTACGACTTCTGGATGAGCGCGATCCGCGGCGTTGGTTTTGCTATTGCCATCGCTCACGCATTCGGGCTGGTTTTCGGAATCACCTTTGGCGTGATACAGGCTGTCGCGCAGACCGTCGCTTATCGGATCGGCATCCGACCAACTGTAGATTATAAACCGGCCGCGCGGCCCCGCTTGACGAAGATGCAATTCTGGGCGGCGCTCAACCGTACAGTCGGCAATGTGGCGGCGGGATATGTCAGCGCATTGGTGGCCGGGCGCCGCGATGTGGCGCTGAGCTTCGGTTTGAAGATTGGACTTACGATCGGCGGGGTAACGTTGGCCGGTGGTTCTTGCACTCCGCTGATCGAATGGATGGCCGATCGCATGCCTGAGCGGCGTATGGGAGTGGTGGGAGTGGGGCTGATTTTGGTCGGGTTTTCGCTGCAGTCGGTGCAGTATTGGTTCGCGTTGCTGGATGTAGCTGTGCGGTAGGATGAGCCGTGGAGATCCAATTCACCAGCCGCCTTTTTAAGGAAGGGCGCACGTTTGTCGCTCGTGCTTTAGAGTTGGACGTCTCCTCTTGCGGTGGCACGAAGCAACGAGCGCTAAAGAATCTGCAAGAGGCGGTGCGCCTGTTCTTGGAAGAGGCCGAAAGAATTTGGACCTTGGATCAGATTCTCGAGGAAGCAGCCTATTCCTGGACGAAGAGGACAATCGCCGGCCCGAAGTTCAGCAGCATGCAACGTTTAAGCGTCGCGCTTCCGGCGCATGCCCAAACTTAATCCAATCCCCTATAAGCAACCGGTTAAGGTTTTGTGAAGCGGCCGGTTTTCGGCACGTCCGCACCGAGGGCGATCACATGATTCTTACCAAGCCCGGCCTGACACGCCCGTTAGTCATTCCCAAGTACGCGGCAGTACCTGTATTTGTCATCAAGACAGCTTACGAACGGCGGGGATGTCCCGCGAGCGCTACTTCGAACTACTGAATAGATGAGGCGCTATGGTCGATCCCACTTGCAAAGGGCTTGCCGATGTTATGGAAGTACCGCCAAACCGTCTGTACCAGCTCCTCTCGGGCACGCGCAACACGTTGGCGAACACGTCACTGCGGCTCCGCCGGTATGTCGGCCTGTCAGCCGATTTCTGGATGTGCCAAAGCGCGCATGAGCTTGACTTGGGGCGGCGATGGCTCGGGTCGAAAAGGCCGACCGGGAGGCCCGCCCGACCCGGCGGGAGATGATCCGGACGCTCCGGATGGCGCGGGTTCACCGATCGCAACTGTACTCTGTGGTGCCAAGGGCTTGTACGGTTGACGTCACTCGTCTACAATAAAATGGTACGGTTGCAATGATAAGAAGCTACCGTAATCGGGACACGGAGCGTTTCGCTGGTGGCGAAAAGGTGCGCCCGTGGGAACCATTCCGGCGCCAAGCTGAGAAGAGGTTGCGTATTCTCGATGCTGCCAAGTCGTTGGGCGACCTTGCTGCGCTCAAGTCGAACCGCCTGGAAGCATTAAGAGGAGAGATGAAGGGGCTGTACTCGATTCGGATCAACGGCCAATGGCGCATTTGTTTCGAGTGGTCCTCGGATCAGGATGGCCCATCGAGTGTCGAGATTGTCGACTATCACTGAAGTGGAAAAGGAGACTACTATGGCGCGAACGCCTATTCATCCCGGTGAGATTCTTAAGGACGAATTAGAGGAGATTGGGCTCTCCGCTAAGCGGCTTGCCGACGTTATCGAAGTACCACCGAATCGTCTGTATCAGCTTCTCTCGGGGAAGCGCAATATGACTGCGGACTCCGCACTGAGGCTCAGCCGGTATTTTGGCACGTCACCGGATTTCTGGATGAACCTTCAGAGCGCGTATGAGCTTGACTTGGCGCGGCAACGGCTGGGCAAGGTGATTCGACGAATTCCTACGCGTAGTGAAAAGGCGGAAGAGACAGGGCTGGAGAGCCATCCCACTTAGCGGCGGGTGATTCGAAACGTACGGACGACAGCTAATACGGAGCCGATGCCGACGAACCCGCCCCACACCACGTACCTGACTCCCCGATCCACCCACGCAGACGGGAACGCAACAGCCAGCGTTAGAGCTATCAGAAACAGGACGAAGACGACAATCGCCCGCACTCTCATTTCTTCAATTTAGCACTCCAGTTACACTTGGTAGGAATGCTGCGGACGGTTCAAGCCACGCGATATGTTACTCCCTTCCGCGAAGGCGGCTCGCTTCCCGCGTTGGTGGAAGCGGACGATCTGGGTCTGTACGTCTTGAAGTTTTATGGAGCCGGGCAGGGTCCGCTGGCGCTGGTGGCGGAGATCATCGCGGGTGAAATCGGCCGGGCGCTTGGCTTGCGCGTGCCGGAACTGGTGCTTATGGAGGTGGACCCGGCGTTGGGCCGCAATGAGCCGGACGAGGAGATTCGCGATCTGCTGCAAGCGAGTCCCGGCCTGAATCTGGGGATGGATTTTCTGCCCGGTTCGGCCATGTTCGATATCGCGGCGGGCG
>Ga0302319_10021350_pt1 | contig 11667 bp, 8 predicted proteins | sample Bog_T0_2_FD_203319 | JGI IMG/M metagenome (GOLD analysis project Ga0302319, IMG submission 203319) | Peat permafrost microbial communities from Stordalen Mire near Abisko, Sweden - Bog_T0_2 | ecosystem: Environmental > Terrestrial > Soil > Wetlands > Peat | place: Sweden: Abisko, Stordalen Mire...
TCTCGTGGCGGGATTCCTGGCCGCCGCGGGAATATCGGCCATCGCCATGCTGGTCGCGATCACCCGGGTCGATCCGTCGCCATGCTGACGGTGACCATCATCGAGCGGCGACTCGAGACCCCCACGGTCGTCGCGCTGACCCTGGCGGACCCCGACGGTCGTCCGCTGCCGCCGTACGGCGCCGGCGCGCACATCGACGTCAAGCTGCCCAACGGGTTGACGCGCCAGTATTCGCTCTTGAGCCGCGACGCGCGCGGCGATTTTTCTCGATCCACCGGCGGCCCTGCCGGCGGCGCCTATCGGATCGCGGTGCTGAAGGAACCGGCATCGCGCGGCGGTTCGCGCGCCATGCACGCGCTCGCGGTCGGCGACCGGGTCGACATCAGCGAGCCACGGAATGCGTTTCCGCTCGCGGCCGGGGCACACCGTTCCGTGCTGCTCGCGGGCGGCATCGGCATCACGCCGCTGCTCTGCATGGCCGAGACGCTGCATCACGAGGGCGGCGAGTTCGAGTTGCATTACTGCGCCCGGTCGCGCGGCGAAGCGGCGTTTCTGCACACTCTCGCCGCAGCCGGCTATGCCGGATGCGTCGCCCTGCATTTCGACGACGGGCCGCCGCAGCAGCGTCTCGACGTGCACGCACTGCTGTCCGGCTTGCAATCTTCGACGCATCTTTATGTGTGCGGGCCCGCCGGGTTCATCGGCTGGAGCCTCGACGCCGCCACGGCGCTCGGCTGGCCGGCGGCGCAGTTGCACCGGGAATACTTTTCCCCGGGTGCGGCCGCGCCGGCGGCCACGGCGGTCGCGGCGGTCGCGGCGGCCGGCGCCTTCAGCGTGAAGATCGCCTCCACCGGCCGCAGCATCGCGGTCGCGGCCGATCAGACGCTGATCGCCGCGCTGCAGGCGGAAGGCATCGACCTGCCGCGCTCCTGTGAAGCCGGGGTGTGCGGCACCTGTCTCACCGGCGTGCTCGACGGCGTGCCGGATCACCGCGATTTCTTTCTCACCGACGCCGAGAAGGCGCGCGGCGACGTGATGCTGCCCTGCTGTTCGCGCGCCAAAACGCCACAGTTGGTGCTCGCCCTATGAACTCAAAAACCACCGACGACTACCGACCATTCGCCACCGACACTAACAAGGAGCCAACATGACCGACAACGTACAGTCGCTGCGCCGGCCCGCCCCGCCCACCTCGCCGCGAGCCTTCTACGACGAGATGGTCAAGACCGGGCGCGATACACTCGGAGGCAAATACCTGCGCCAGTTCTGGCATCCCATCGCCCGTTCGGTGGACCTCAAAGCCGGGCGTGCCAGGCCCATCAAGATCCTGAGCGAGAAATTCACGCTCTATCGCGGTGACAGCGGCACGGTGCATCTCACCGTGCACCACTGTCCGCACCGCGGCACGGCGCTGTCGGTCGGGCTGGTCGAGGGCGACTCGATCCGCTGCCACTATCATGCATGGAAATTCGGCGCCGACGGGCTATGCACCGAACGGCCGGCCGAACCCAATGGCGGCGGCGGCGTGAAGATCCGCAAGTACCCGGTCCAGGAATACCTCGGCCTGATCTATGGCTATTTCGGCGACGACGCGCCGCCGGCCTTCCCGCCGTACCCCGGCTTCTCCGCCGAGGGCGTGATCGAAACGCAGGAAACCATCTATCCCTGCAACTGGTTCCAGAGCTGGGAGAACGATTGGGATCTGTTCCACGCCTGTTCGACGCACCAGACCGGCGAGATCCACGGGCCGCAGGCCGGCGCGCCGCGCATGAACCTGTTCCTCAAGATGCTGAATTCGGAGCAGTGGGAAGAGACCGACTACGGCGTGGTACGGCGCATGGCGGCAATGAACGGTGTGAACGCCTCGATCCTGTTGATGCCGCACACCGTGCGGCTGCTGATTCCGACATTCAACGAACAGTCGCGGCGTACCGGACCATCGTTCCGCGAAACCTACATCGCGCACACGCCGATCGACGATGAGAACCACCTCTTCATGATCACCCAGCTCGTGCCGGTGACGGGCGAGGCGGCGAAGGAATATCTCGCCGAGTACGAGAAAGTCCTGGCATTGCGCGCGGCCAACCCCGCGACTCCCTACCTCGCCGACAAGATCATGGCCGGCACCAACCGCCTCACCGATTTCCTCGATCACCCCATGCTGGTGGAAATCGAGGATCTCATCGCCCAGGTGGGCCAGGGGGCGATCGCCGATCGGCATGCGGAGACGCTCGGACGCTCCGATGTCGGCGTGATGTTCCTGAGGCGCGTGATGGCGCGCGAACTGCAGGCGCTCGCCGAAGGGCGGCCGACCAAGGACTGGGCCTACATGTCACGACTGCCCGACGGTGCGACCAATGTCACCTTCGATCCGTTGCAGCCCGGCTGACGCCGATCCGGGCCAGTCAGCGTCGCGCAGCGTCGGACTCGAATGCATCGCCGCCCGCCGGCGCATAGGCTTCGAGCAGCTGGCGGGTCGTTTCCCGGAAATGCGCGGCGAGCAATTCACAGGCGCGCGTCGATTCGCGGCTGACCGTGGCGTGCATGAGCGCCTCGTGTTCGTGCAGCGCATTGCGCGTCGCGGTCTGCCGCGAGAACGCGTTCAGCAGGCGATAGCGGTTGGATTGTTGATACATCAGGCCGGAGAAATACAGCAGCCACTCGGAGCGGCATGCCGCGATCAGCGCCTGGTGAAACTCCGCATGTGCATTGCTCCAGAACGCGGCTTCGGCGGAGTTCGGCTCGGTGGTTTCCGTGCAGCGCGACAGGCGGTGAAACGCGCCGATGACCTGCGACTCCCAGGCGACGTCGCCGTACTCGATCGAACGCGTGAGGGCCAGGCAGTCGATGCCGACGCGCGCCTCGGTGAGGTCGATGAGACCGCTGCGCGACACGGGGCTCACGCGAAAGCCGCGCTGGTCCTCGGCGACGACCAGGGCATCGGTCACGAGGCGCGACAGCGCCTCGCGCAGCGAACTCGTGGCGAGGCCATAGCGCGCGGCCAGAGCCTTCACGCCCAGTTTCTCGTTCGGCGGCAGCTTGCCGGTGATGATCTCCTCGCGCAGGCGCTCGATCGCAATGGAGGTTTGAGTGCGCGCGCCGCCCGGACGAGGGTTCGTTTCCGCGGTTGGAATGCCCATTCCCTCCATGTTAACCCATCTTTAAATAAGGATAGAGCAGTTTTTAGTAGCTAAAATTTAAAAATATCGTTATTTTTTGACCCCCCGCTGCCGAGTTAAACTGGCGTCGGAGCGAGAACTGGAACGGTTTGCCGGACTGGAACACAAGAGGTGACAATGACGACCCCCATCATCAGCGTGCAGGACATCCAGTCGGTGCGCTATCGCGCGCCGGATCTCGACCTCATGGAGAGTTTCCTCGGCGATTTCGGCCTCAGGCGCACCGAACGCACAGCGAACACGCTTTATATGCGCGGCTGCGGCCCGGATCCGTTCGTGCACGTCACCGAGCTGGGTGCGCCCGGCACCATCGGTTTCGCCTTGAAGGCCGGCGCGGCGGAGGATCTCGAGAAACTCGCGCGCCATTGCGGCGCGCAGGTGGTGCCGCGCGCCGCACCCGGTGGCGGCCGGGTGGTGAATCTCACCGATCCTGACGGCAATCAGATCGAGGTGGTGCATGGCGTCGAAGCGGTGCCATCGTCGGTGTCGCGCCCGCCGTTTCCCGCGAACCTCGGCGGCAATGGCACGCGGCCGAATACGCGCGTCCGCGTCGAGCCCCGCCCCAGCCAGGTGCTGCGCCTCGGCCACGTCGCGCTGTTCGCGCTCAAGTTCAAGGAGATGCACGCCTTTTACTCGGACGTTCTCGGGCTGCGGGATTCGGACACCTACTACGCCGGCGAGCCCGGCAACACCATCGCGAGCTTCATGCACTGCGGCCTGCGCCAGAAGCTGGTCGACCACCACACCGTGGCCCTCATCGGCGTCGGCCGCGCGGGCTTCGACCACAGCGCGTTCGAGGTGCTCGACCTGGACGACCTCATGGCCGGCAACCGGCATCTGCTGGCGCGCAACCGCTGGCGCCACAGCTGGGGGGTGGGCCGGCACTTCGAGGGGAGCCAGATTTTCGATTATTGGCGCGATCCGTTCGACAACAAGATCGAGCATTGGACGGACGGCGATCAGGTGAACGACGAGTACGAGACCGGCGCCGCAGGGTTCAATCCCGCCACCGGCCTGGCGCAATGGGGTCCGCCGCTCAGCGACGATTTTCTGCGCTAGCGGGGCCGGGAGATGACAATGCCGGACATCGCGGATGTGGCCATCGTGGGGTACGGACCCGTCGGTCAGGCGCTGACCCTGGCGCTCACGCGCCAGGGCCATCGGGTCGTGGTGGTGGAGCGGGGCGCGGCGCTGCATCCGCTGCCGCGGGCGGTCGGCTTCGATCATGAGACCGCGCGGATCCTGCAGTCGCTCGGCATCGCCGACACGTTTCCTGGCTATACCGCTGCCTGTTCGCGCTACGAATGGCGCAATGCCACCGGGCAGGTGCTCAAGGCGTTCAGCGGCCTCGACCAGATGGGATTGTCGGGCTGGCCGGACAAGCTCACCTTCTGCCAGCCGGAGCTGGAAAGAGTGCTGGACGCGGAGGTGCGCGCGGGGGGCCACGCGGAGGTGCTGCAGGGGTGGGAGGTGGTGGCGGTGGAACAGAGCGCGGACCAGGCGGTGCTGCGCGCCCGACCCGTCGCTGCGACCGGCGCGGGGACCGCTGCGCGCACCGAGATGGGTGTGGCACCCGAGCGCGAGATCGCGGCACGCTTCGTGGTCGGCTGCGACGGTGCCAACAGCTTCATCCGCCGCGCCATGGACAGCCGCTATGAACAGCTGGGCTTCGCGGCGGACTGGCTGGTGGTGGACATCCGGCCGAAGGATCCCAAACGCTGGAACGCGGACCTCCTGCAGATCTGCGATCCGGCCCGCCCCACCACGTTGGTGTGCAGCGGGCCAGCCCGGCGGCGCCTGGAGTTCATGCTGTTGCCGGGCGAAACCAAGGAATCCATGAACACACCAGAGACGGTGTGGGAGTTGTTACGGCACTGGGACTGGACGCCCGAGGATGCGCTGCTCGAGCGGCACGCGGTCTATACCTTCGGCGCCGGCATCGCGACGGCGTGGCGCGCCGGCCGTCTGCTGCTCGCGGGGGATGCCGCGCACTTGACGCCGCCGTTCGCCGGTCAGGGGCTGTGCGCGGGCCTGCGCGACGTGGCGGCGCTTGCCTGGCGGCTGCATCATGTGCTCACGGGTGACGCCCATGAGTCGCTGCTCGACAGTTACGGCACCGAACGCGCGCCGCACGCGCGGGTGTTCACCGAATTCTCGGTCATGCTCGGCGGCGTGATCTGCGTGCTCGACCCGCAGGCGGCGGCCGGCCGCGACGCTTTCATGCTGGGTCCGGGCAAAGACGCCGAGGATCGCTACCCCGACCCGCATTTGTCGCCCTCGAGCGTGCTGCATGCCGGCGATCCCCATGGCGGCGAACTGTCGCTGCAGGCGCAGGTGCGCCTGGGCGGGCGCACCGGCCGGTTCGATGATGTGATCGGCGGGGGCTTCGTGCTCATCGGCCTCGACCAGGATCCGGCCGCGGACCTGGACGCCGCCGCTCGCGGGTTCCTCGCGCGCCTCGGCGCGCACGTGGTCGGCATCGGCACTGGCTGCGACGTCGAGGACGTGGACGGCGACTACCGGCGCTGGTTCGGCCGGCTCGGCGCGCGGGCGGTGCTGGTGCGCCCGGACTTCTATCTCTTCGGCGCTGGCGAGGCGGGCGATCTCACCCGGGCATTGGCCGCGAGCGCCGTGTGGCGCGCGGCGTGAAGCCCGCGGCGTGAGGCGCATTGCGTGAGGCACACGGCGTGAGGCTCGGGCGGAATATGCGATGAACGACATCACGCTGGTTCAGGCCAATCAGATCATCGACGCCACATTGGCAGTGGCCCGCGAACGAAAATATCGGCCGATGGCGGTGGTCGTGCTCGACAATGCCGGCCACATTCGGGCGCTGCAACGCGAAGATGGAGCGAGCATGCTGCGCATCGACGTGGCCATCGGCAAGGCGTGGGCCGCGGTGGGCATGGGAGTGGCGAGCCGTGTCCTCGCCGAGCGCGCAAAAGACAATCCCGTTTTCTTCGGCGGACTTGCCGCGACCGCGCACGGTAAGTTCCTCGCGCAACCGGGCGCCGTGTTGATCAAGGACGCTGACGGCCACGTTCTGGGGGCGGTGGGAGCGAGTGGCGGCACGGGCGACGAGGATGAGTCGATTTGTATCGCGGGCGTGGCAGCGGCGGGGCTGCAGGCCGCTTGACCTCACGCGAGAGTTAAAATCCCCGACCGGCCCCACCGACGATGGTCCAGGACGTCGGCACCACGCCCAAATCCGTGGATGAGGCGACCGCGCCGCCGTTCATGAACCAGATCACCGCATCGCCGCTCGAATTGCGCCACAGAATGTCGGACTTGCCGTCGCCGTTGTAGTCGCGCACGCCCGCGACGGTCCAGCTGCTCGGCACGGTGCCGAGATCCGTCGACGCGGTGATCGTGCCGCCGTTCAGGAACCAGATCACCGTGTCGCCGTTCGAATTGCGCCAGAGGATGTCGGACTTGCCTTTGCCGTCGAAATTGCCGGTGTCGGCAATGCTCCAGGTGGTCGGAACCACGCCGAAATCCGCCGACGAGGCGACTGTGCCGGCGCTGCTCAGGAACCAGATCACCGTATCGCCGTTGGAGTTGCGCCAGAGGATGTCGGGAATGCCGTCGCCGTTGAAGTCGGCAGTGCCGGCGATGCTCCAGGTCGTCGAAATCACGCCGAAATCGCTCGACGAGGCGATGCTGCCGCCGTTCATGTACCAGATCACCGTATCGCCGCTGGCGGTGTTGTGCCAGAGAATGTCGGTCTTGCCGTCACCGTTGTAATCGCCGGTGCCGGCGATGATCCAGCTCGTCGTGATGGCACCGAGATTCGCCGACGACGTGACGGCGCCGGCAGTCACGAACCAGATCACGATGTCGCCGCTGGTGGTGTTGCGCCAGAGGATGTCGGTGGCGCCGGTGCCGGCGAAGTCCCCGGTGCCGAACACACTCCAGCCGGACGGCACCGTGCTGAGGTTGGCGGACGAGGCGACGAGACCGCCGTCCATGGACCACTCCACCACGGCGCCGTTGCTGTTCTGCCAGAGAATGAGCGGATAGCCGCCGGCGGGCGCCGTCGAAGTGACGGTGAACTGCGCGGTTGCGGCGACGCTGCAGTTGCCGTTCGCGGTGGAGGCGCCGTTGACGACGACGACGGTCTGGACACCTGGGCTCGCGAGATCACCTGCCGTGAGCTGCACCGTCAGCTGATTCGGATTGACATACGTGCTAGAGCGCCGCGAATTGTTGAAGTTCACGGCCGATGCCGGAGTGAATCCCGTGCCGTTGATCGTGACGTTCAAGGTGCCGGCGGCACTCACGGCGGCGACGGGCGGGTTCAGCGACGTGATCGTCACGGGCGTGCTCGAGAGATTGAAGGCGGCGGCCGCAACGAACTGATCGTGAACGACGGTCATCGGGGTGGGATTCGTCGTGACGCCGAAGAGGCTTCCCGACCAGCCAGCAAATTCCAGTGGAGAGACCGGCGTGGCCGTCGTCGTGACCTTGGTGCCATCCGCGTAAAAGAGATAGGAGCCGTTTTGCGAATACGCGGTGCCCGGGGGGGAGGTTGCGACGCCGCCGGCACAGGCGCCGTTGGTGAGCGTGAACGACGCGTAATAGGGCGTGACGCTCGCGCTGATCGTCTGCGTGCCCGAGGCCGGCTGAGTGATCGTGTGAGAGATCGATCCCGCGTCGCTCCACGAATTCCAGTTGTAATAGACGTTGGTGGTCACCGGCGACTGCGCCTGCGCGATTTGAATGGTGTGCTGCATGCCCGCGTTCCACGCCGTATCGCCGATCACCGAGGAGAAGGCCTGCGGCAGCAGCGCATAGGTCGGGTAGGTCGCGGCCGGGTCGACCGTCGCCGGAATGCCCGGATTCCAGGTATTCGGCCCGGTGATCGATTCGCCGAGGATGGTGACGGGTTGGCTCGCGGTTGGCGCGAACAGCGGTGCCGTGTCACCCGTCGTCGGCGCCGTGATGTAGAAGGAATACGGATTCGCACCGTTCGGAAAAAGATCGTACCAACCGGCGAACTGGTAGCCGGCGGCGGGCGCCGCCGTGAGCTGCACGAGCGTGCGGTCGACGTAGAAGGTGTTGCCGTTTTCGGAGAGCGGCGGGGGACTCGCGCTCGCCGAGCCCGTGCCCGCGGGGTAGGCGGCGGCGATCGCGAAGGGCTGCAGGCGGATGAAATTCGCCTGATAAACGGTCACGGCCGGCGATCCGGCCGGATCGGTGAGCGACCCCGAGCCGCCGTGAATGGTGATGTCGTGCGTGCGGCTGCCGAGATCGTTCCAGTTGGCAAACAGGTACATGTCGCCGTCCGCCGGGTTCGTCACCTGCGGGTCGGCGGGCAGGCTCAGTGTGTGCGTGGAATTCAGCGCAAAGGCAAACGTGTGCGGCGACGTGTAGGCCGTTTGGCCGTCGACGATGAACTGCAGGCCCACCGGATTGGTGGTGATGGTGACTTGGGAGGGGGCCGCACCGTACAGTCGATGGATCGCATCGATGTCGCCCGCGGAATAACCCGTCGCGTTGCTGAGCGGGATGCCGGCGGGAATGGATTCGAGCACCTGCAGTCCCGCCTTCGTAAAATCAAAGGCGCCGTAGTGCATCACGGAGGCGTAGTCATAGAGCCCGATGCTCTGATTCACCACGCCGAGCGTCGGCAGATTCAGTGCGTTCGGCACATCGAGCGGCGTGAGATTGAGGTAATTCGGCAGATCGGAGTTCGCGAGGTTCAGGGTGATGAAATTCGCGCTGTCCGGGCGTTGATGCTCATGATAGAGCCCGACGGTGTGGCCAAATTCATGCAGCCAGGTCTGCGAATCACAATCCGTGCCGCAAGAGAGCGGTTGGCCGCCCCCGACCATGCCGACGCTCGAAGAGCCCTCTCCACCGCCATACAAGAACACTGAAATGGCGACGTAGTTGGCCGGCAGGGGACTGCCGGCCGGCGCCAGCTTCAGCAACCCGGAGAACGTATTGTTGAATTGCGTGATGGCCGCCGTCAGCGGCGCGGGCTCCCCCGTGACCCCCGGCTGCAATGTGATCGTGTAGGGGATGGTCACGATGCCGCCCACCGCCGGCCCCCACAGCAGCGAGGGCTGGCCGACGGCCAATCCGTCCGTATGCACGCCGGTCGCCGCGGCCTTCGCGCCGCCGGCGCCCGACGTGGGCGCAGCCGCTGCGGATGCGGGCGCGGTGCCCGGCGCGAGGACGCGATTGATGGCGAAGCGCAGCGAAGCGCTGTGGTTCGCGACATCGACCACCGTGACGGTGAACTGGTTCACACCGAGGCGCAGCGGAATGTTGGCGATGGTCCACGTCGCCGCTTGTGCCGGCGCGCTCGATGTCGCCGGCGCGGTCGGCCCGCTCCACGTCCCGGACCCGCGCCGGCCGAACTGATTGACCCAGTGCACGCCGGCGATGGGGGCAGCGCTCGTGACCCTGCCCGTGGCGGTGAACGAGGCCTGCGTGGTTTGCGAAACCGCGGCCGCCGGCGCGGCCAGGTCGACGGCGACGGCGACGGGAACGGCGACGGGAACGGCGACGGGAACGGCGACGGCCGGAGCGGGCGCTTTCGCCGACGAAAACTCAGAGACGAGGAGCAGCGCGAGCGAGGCAGCGCAGCGCCACGTGCGTCGTGATGACAACATGGACTCCCTCCCAATCGTCGACGTTTTATCCCTGCTGCGCATCCCAGAGGTCGCGCCCCGAAACCGAGAGCGTACCCTTGCGCGATCTGACACGCACGGCGAGTTGATAAAAGATTTCATCCTCGCGAGTTAACATATCGACGTGCGCCCGATCGCGCGCCGACAAGGTGTCCCATCCGATCGTCGCAGTTCCGGCATTCGCCCGGCTGTCGGAGGCGATTCCCCAGCGCTCCTTCAACCACCGATCATATTGGCCGATGTCCACAATGTCGATGGGCGCGAAAGTCATCGTGTCGAGCGCGCCCCGCGCGGTGCCGTCGCCGATATAGGTGCACAGGTAGTTCGCCATGGTCATCTCGGGGTGATGCAGCACGTCGATGGCGAGTGCCTGCCATTTCCTGGCCTCGCTGCCCCATGCCAGCACCGGCCGATTGAGCTGCGTCCACCACTGCCGGGTATCGGGCCGCGTGACCGGCTGATCCCGCTGCAACAAATTGATCACATAGTTGACGTGCGACAGCATGAGGCTGCGCGGCTCGCGGATGATGGTGAAGAGCGAATCGCCGAAGCGGTAATAGTTGTCGAGCGCGTGACGCAAGGAGAAGTGGCCGGTGACCAGGAGATCCGGACTGCCGATTCGCTCGACGGAGATCTTCGCCAGATGGGCGAGCAAGTCGTCCGGCGGTATCCATTCACGGTTCGCGTGGTCGCTCGACAGGTGGGGGTGGTACCGGGAGAGGTTGTAGATCAGATCCGTGCCGGCGCACTTGGGGACGTGTACGAAGATGAGACGGCGGCTCTCAGGAAACTGTCGCAAATAGGACAGGACTACGCCGGATTGAAACTCCTCGCAAAGCAACATTTCCAGGAAATGCGTTCGCGCCGAGTAATCGTGCGGCGGGACCGCGAACTCGACGAGCTCCGGGAGCCTGCCGAGTACCGCCTCATACAGCTGGGTTGGTGAGACGCTCTCCCAATCGATCAGCTCGAGGAGCTCCTCGAGCGGCTGACGGACGAGACGCGTCAGGAGATTGAAGGTCTCGCGTTGATTCGTGGGTGCGGGCAGCATGGGTCTGGATGTTCAATGCGATGCGGAGCGATAGGCGATGCGGGCGCTCACCAGATTCAAGGAGAGAATGCGCTGATCGGTGCCGCGCTCCTCCGCAACCGGGCAGCCGCTCACGCGGCTTTCGATGCGCAGGCGCGAATAAGGCCGTGCTGCCGCGTCCGGCGGCACGATCTCGAGGGCAAATCCGGCGCCCTGCTCCTCGACGCGCACGTGGGCGGTGATGTCGTCGAAATAGCAATCGACCATGGGCATGTGAGCACCATAGACGCCGGCGAGTTGCAACGACACGCGCGTGCAGGCAAGTTCCGGTTGCGGGTTGAAGATGACGCCGCTCGCCGCCATCCAGCGAAATGGCGTCTCGTTGAGATACTCCACATCGTACCAGCCGGCGGCGAACAGCACCGAGTCGACCGGCAGGGCGATCTCCACGATCTCCGGCACCTTGCGGCGGCGGCCGGTCCGTGCGAGACCGTGCGGCCGCGACCGCGCGAGGACATCGGCCGGTACGGCCTTGGACGGGGCCGGCGTTGCCGCGCCGTCGGCGGCATCGGGCGCGGCTGGACCGACGGCGTCCGCGTCGGCGGCCTCCGCCTCGATCGCTGCCGGCGTGGTCAGCAGCACGATCGGTTGGGAAAAAATTGCGCCGGGCGCCCAGGCGGCTTCCTTGCGACGTGCAGCGTATTCCTCGGACCCGAGCAGCTCCTTGCGGATGTCGCCGAGCGATTTGGAGCCTTCGCGCCGGTGGGTGAGGTAATTGGCCAGGCCGGCCGGGTCGGCGCGGCGCCCGAGAATGTCGAAA
>Ga0302319_10021351_pt1 | contig 11666 bp, 5 predicted proteins | sample Bog_T0_2_FD_203319 | JGI IMG/M metagenome (GOLD analysis project Ga0302319, IMG submission 203319) | Peat permafrost microbial communities from Stordalen Mire near Abisko, Sweden - Bog_T0_2 | ecosystem: Environmental > Terrestrial > Soil > Wetlands > Peat | place: Sweden: Abisko, Stordalen Mire...
GTTAAGAACCGCTTGCTGGCGCGCGCGGCTCAGAATGGCGTCTCAATGTTTGTAAGTGTTTACAGAGCCGCGACCGCGAGGGAGCGGTCGTTCAGAGACGTGCCTCCCGAAACCGTTTACGCACCCCGGAACTCACAGGTACCGTGAATTCCAGGTACAATTCTCTTTCATGCAAACCGCCTCATGCCGGCCGTCCTATGAATGAGATCTGGCATCAGAACTTCGACCCTCTCGGCAACCCGGTGCTGTCCACCATCGCGGCCGCCATCCCCGTCTGCGCCCTCTTCTACTTCCTGGCGGTGCGCCGCACGGCCGCCTGGCTGGCCGCGGTCTACGCTTTCTCCATCGGGATTGCCGTCGCCCTGGGGGTCTTCCACATGCCGGTGCACATGGCCGCCGGCGCGGTGGCCGATGGCTTGGTGTACGGCTGGCTGCGCATCGCCTGGATCCTGGTGGCGGCGGTTTTCATTTACGACATTTCGGTGGAGACGAAGCAATTCGAGATCATTAAACAATCCATCGGCGGGATCTCCGGCGACCGGCGTCTGCAAGTGCTGCTGATCGCCTTCGCGTTTGGCGCGCTGCTGGAAGGCGCTGGGGGCGGCGGCGCTCCGGTGGCCGTCACCGGCGCCATGCTCATCGGACTGGGCTTCCCTCCGCTGCAAACGGCGCTCCTTTGTCTGGTGGCCAACTCGGCGCCGGTGGCTTTCGGCGGGCTGGGGAATCCCGTGCGCACGCTGGTGGCGGTGACCGGATTGCCCGAAGCCGACTTCAGCGCCATGATCGGCCGCATCCTGGGGATCGTCATCCTGATCCTGCCATTCTGGCTGGTTCGCATCCTGTGCAAGGCCCGTGAGACAGTGGCGATCTGGCCCGGTCTGGTGGTGGCCGCCGTGAGCTCCGCCGGCATCCAGTTCTTATGGTCGAACTATATGGATGCCTCGCTGGTGAACATCATGTCGGGCCTCGGAACGCTGCTGGTATTGGCCTTTTTCTTCGGCAAGGTGTGGCATCCGAAGGAAAGCTGGCGCTACGCCGGAGAGGCGGCCGCGCCGGTAACTCTCGCCGCCGACAAGCTCAGTTTCGGCCGTGTGTTGCGGGCCTGGTCGCCGTTCCTGATTGTGAGCGCGCTGGTGGTATTGTGGGGCGCGCCGCCGGTGGCCAGAATTCTGGAGCGTACCTCGTGGAAGCCGCCGGTGCCAGGTCTGCACCTGCTGGTGATGCGCATGCCGCCGGTGACTGCCAAGCCATTTGCCGAGTCCGCGCTGTTCGATTTTTCGTGGATCGCGACCCCCGGTACGGCGGCATTCCTGGCGGGCATGATCAGCGGCCCGCTATTGGGCCTTTCCCTCAAGCGGACCCTGGAAGTTTTCGTGCGCTGCTGCTGGCGGATCCGCCTGAGCGTAGCGGCCATCATGTGCATGCTGGGGCTGGGCTACCTCACGCGGTACTGCGGCATGGACGCTACGTTGGGGATGGCGATGTCGCACACCGGCGTGCTGTTTCCATTTTTCGGCACGCTCATCGGCTGGATCGGCGTGGCGCTCAGCGGCACGGACGCCGGATCGAACGCGCTCTTCGGGAGTTTTCAGGCGATCACCGCCAACCGGCTGCATCTCAGCCCCATCCTGATGGGCGCGGCGAATAGCGCCGGCGGAGTGATGGGTAAAATGATCGCCGCCCAATCGCTGGTGATCGCCGCTACCGTGACGGGGCAGGACGGTCAGGAAGGGACCATCTTCCGCGCCGTTTTGAAACATAGTCTCGGATTGGCCATCGTGGTGGGATTGATTGTGATGTTGTTCGCCTACGTCTTCCCCGGCGCGATTCCGAGCGGTCATCACTATTGGTAACTAATTTCTAGGAGGTTACATGCACCGAAGTTTTCGCGGATCCAGTTGCTTCACGTTGGCGGCGGTCTGCTCGCTGGCGTCCCTGCTTGCGCCGGCGGCGCAGGCACAATTGTGGTCCTGGACCAAAGATCAGATGTTGGAGTATACCAAGGCGTGGACCGGCGACCGCTTCCCGGACGGACGCCCCAAAGTTCCCGATCAATGGCTGGACCGAGCCAAGGAAACGTCGGCTGAAGAGATCATGATTACCAGCGGGGGACGCGGCGGCGGCGGTGGCGGCAACGCATACAGCCAGTACGAAGGCGATTTCCGCGTGCTCCATCCCGACATCAAGATGGCGGGCCGGGCGTTCACCGTTTCCTTCATGCCCACGCGAACGGATCTCGATTCGGTGATCACCGCCAAACTGCGCGACCGGGGCATCCCGACGCTCAATAACCAGTACGTGATCGACATGCTCCAACCGGGCGACGTCCTGGTGGTGGACCTATACGGCAAACACGAGGGCGGTACGATTGTCGGCGACAATCTCTTCTACTACATCATGAAGGCCACTAAGGGCGGCGGCCTGGTGGTGGACGGATCGTTCCGCGACCTGGATGGCATCCAGGATATGCGTATGCCGTGCTACTACCGGTTCGCGCATCCCAGCGCGCTCACTCCGCAAACCACCACCGTCTCGGCCATCAACGTTCCGGTCCGGATCGGCAACGTTACGGTGATGCCCGGCGACCTGGTGGCGGGCGATAAAGAGGGCGTGTCGTTCATTCCGCCGTCCATGGCGGAGGGCATTCTGGATCGCGCCGACACGCTCCATATCCACGATGAATGGACGCGCCAGAAATTCGACGAAGGCAAGTATAAGTCGAGCGAGATTTATAGTAGTCCGAAAGATCCGGCCCTGTTGAAGGAGTATCAGGACTACTTGGCGAAGCGGCTGGCGGAAATCAAGGCGAGCCGGAAGCAGTAACTGCCCACTGCGGGATGAGCCCGTTTTCGTGGCGCAGGCACTCCTGCCTGCTGGGTCGAGACTCTGGACTCCTGATGTCGCCCGCAATTTCGGTTGGCCCGGGGAAAATGGGCTGAGCCATTCCTTTCGATGGCGAGAGCTTCGCAGGTGGGGCAGGCGGTGCTCGCCTGCCCGCCCGCGCTGAATTTGGGCCCGCTGCTCGAATGGAATCGAGCGAAGGCGAGCACCGCCTGCCCCACCTGCGGGCTCACTGCAAATTCCATGAGATCAGGAGTCCAGAGACTCATCTCGACCCTCTTGGCGAACGGCATCCACTGTCCCGGAGCGCCGGGGTGCCCCCTGGGCCAGTCTCGGCGCCGCAGACACGAGAAATCCCGGCCGACATCAGGAGTTCTGAAGTTAGTACCCACAGAGTCGAAGAAGACCGCTGGCTAACGCGCGCGGCTCGGAATCGGTACGCATACCGCATCCCGGAACAAATGTTCAGCTTTTTGGTGTGTGGAAAAAGAAGGAAGAGCGAGGGGCAGGCGCGAACCTGCCCCTCGGGATGTTGCGGTTAGAAGCTGAACTTCGCAGTGATTACGATCACCCGTCCGGTGACGATGGCACCCTGACCCGAACCGTAGGGGCTGGTGGGCGGGGCGAGAGTGGTGCCGGTGGTGCCTAGACTGCCCGACGTGATGGAAGCGGTCGGGAGGCCGAAATTCGGATGATTCAGGACGTTGTAGAACTGACCTCCGACTTCGAATGCGTACTTCTCTTTGATGAAGAACTTCTTGCTCAGGTTGCTGTCGATATCGAAGTAGCCGGGCCCGCGGAAAACGCCCGGTCCGGTGGCGCCGAAATCCGTCTGTACCGGCGTGCTCACGCCCGAGGTCGAGCTGTAGGTCTCGAACTGGCTGGTCGTCCAGCACTGCGGAGTGCTGGTACCGTGAACGGCGGTGCAAACCGGGGCGATGTTGGGGTCGACGACGGTGGCAATGGGGGTAGTACCGGTTCCGCCCCCGGAGTTGATTTCCGCGGCTATCTTGCTGTCGGACGACTGGGTGGGCCGTCCCGTATAGTCGTAAAACTTCAAGCCGAAATTCCAGCCGCCCAGCACTCCATTGAGGATGCCGTTCGAAAACTTGTGCGGCTCGGTCCAGACCAAGTCGCTGACGACGGCATGACGAACGTCAATGCTCTCGTTGCCGTAGCCAAAGTGCAGGTTGTACGGGTTGTAGACCGTGGAGTCGCCCAATCCGTGCGACCACGTCCAGCCCAGTTGCCCCTGGAAGCCCCACTTCATGGCGTGGCGGAGTTGCACCGTCATGCCGTCGTAGTTGGAGTAGGCCTGGGTCAGCACCTGGGTAACTGTGAGGAACCGGGGATCGGGTGCGGCCGTCGGCAGGCCCCCGAAGTTCGTGCCGTAATATTTGTTCACGCCGTTGCTGGCCAGCAGCAGGAAAGAGTTGGCCCACGTGTTGGACATCGACTGGTCGTAGCCGTGGTTGCCGGCGTATGTAACGGCAAGGACGTCGTGCGCGCCCAGTGCCCGTTCCACTTCCAGGCTCCACTCGGTGGTCTTGGGCGCGACGAAACTGTTCGGCGGCGAATAGTAGCTGGGTGCGCTGAAGGGAATAGTTCCCAGCGCCGCCTTGATCGAAGCAAGGGTGCCCCCCCCCGCGAACTGGGAGGTGAAAGTCTTGTAGGCCGAGACGGCCGCGTAGGCCGAGCTCGCGGGATCGGTCGGCGGGCCGGCTTCGCCGAATGTGACACTCGGGGTAAACACGCTGGGGGCATTGCGGAACACGCTGGATGCTACGCTGCCCGCGAAGAGTGTGGCAAATGAGCCGATGCCGCCGCGAACCACGGTCTTCGAATCCACGTTCCACGCGAAACCGAAGCGCGGTTCGGGGACGACCGACTCCAGGCTCTGATACAGGTTGTGCAAACCAGTGGTGATGGTCTGGTTGTAGGGAACGCTGGCGCCGCCCACATAGCCCGCCGTGCCGAACTGGGTGTTCATGCGGGCGAAACAGTTATCCAGGCAGGACGGGTCGCCGTCGTGCTCGAGGCGGATACCCAGCGTCAAAGTAACATTGCGCCGAATCTTCCACTCATCCTGCACATAAGCGCCCAGCGAACTCATGCGGAGGTGGACCTGCAACAGATTCGGGTAGCTCTGGCTGAAAGAAGATCCCGCGCCGGTAGAGTTGATCTGGCCGGTCGCAAAGTCCGTCAGATCGTTGAAGGTGTAAATTCCGGCGTAGGCCTTTTCGGAGTTGGTGAAATCGGTGACCTTGTTGTACCGGTAATTGACGCCACCTTTCAAGCTGTGCTTGCCGTGAACCCAGGTGAGGTCGTCGACGAACTGTGCCTGGCCCACGTTGCGGCCCTGGGGAAAGTTGGTGGCGATGCCCAGTTCCGAGCAGCAGCCGTCATTCGGGTACCAGGTTTCCGGCATGAGCGAAAGGGCTTTTTGGAGATTCGTGTAACCGAAATAGGCCGTGTACCAGGAACCGGAACCGATGAAGCTATTCACCAGGGTCGGCGAAATGGCGTAGGTATACGTCAACTGGCCGGCATCGGAGGGTTGGCTGCTGGTTTCATCGAACACCGGGTTGATGAGGCTCGGACCGGTCGCCTGTACACCCCAATCGGGATTGAAGCGCCCGCTGATCTTCTGCTTGTCGGTGATGTTGTAGTCCAGACGAAACACCATCAGGCTCTCTTTGTTTATTTCGCTGGCGTTCTCGGCGAAGGCAGAGGTGCATGGCACATTGCCCGGGACATTATTGCCGCCGAAGACGCCGCCGCCGGGGGCTTGGACGTTGGAGTTCCAGAACGTGTAGGTGCCGCAGCCGAGATGGTTGTTGCCGTCCTGCAAAGGACCGTTACCGTTGGTCGTGGGGATGGCGTTTTTGGCGCCGGGCGCGCCGCTCCAGAGGCTAAAAGCATCCTGATAAAGCGGCAAGACCGCCGCGGGGACGTGGGCCAGGGTGTAAGCCTGAAACTGCGGAGAAGGAATGTGCACCACGCCGGAAGTCGGCAGGGCGTACTGCAAACTCTCGTAATTGAAGAAGAAGAACAGCTTGTTTTTCTTGATCGGACCGCCGAAAGAGCCGCCGAAGTTATGAGAATCGGAGCGGGGCTGCTGGAGACCCGCCTGGTTGTTGAAGAAGTCGTTGGCGTTGAAGATCTTGTCGTTGTAATTGTGGAACAGGTTGCCGTGGAAACCGTTGCCGCCGGCCTTCCCCACCCAGTTCACCTGGGCGCCGGACATGCGGCCGAAGTCGGCGCTGTAGGCGTTGAGAATCACGGCCGTCTCGGCGATCTCATTGGCCCCGAGGGTGTTGTTGCTGGCCCCGGAGTTGTTGATATTGAGGTACGGGTCCATATCGTCGGCGCCGTTGAGCGTGAATAGCGCGGTGGCGCCGGGGATTCCGTTGACGTTGAAATTGCCGGATGAGCCGCCGCCTGGCAGAACCAGGACGCCTGGAACGGTGAAGGCCATGGTGGTGAGATCGCCACCCATTGTCGGCAGGTTGGTAAGCTGTTGGGCGTTGAAGCCCGTCGCCAGGTTGGCGTTTTCCGTCTGCAGGATGTCAGCCTGGGCCTGGACTTCGATAACCTCCTGCGTGCCTTGCACGTCCAGTTTGAGGTTGACGGCAGTTTCCTGGCCCGCCAGGAGTGTGAACTTTTCAGTTTTGGATTTCAAGCCGGTGGCCTCGCCCGTCACGAGGTACTCGCCCGGTTGCATCAGGGTGAAGCGATATTCGCCGCTTCCATTGGCGGCGGCCGAATGAACTTCGTTGGTGGCGGCGAGTTTCGCGGTGACCTTGGCATTGGGGACGACCGCCCCGCTGGCGTCCGTCACCAAGCCAACGATGTCGCCGGTCGTCATAGTCTGGCTGAATGCGGCCGGCGCCGCAATCAACAGTAGCGAGATACACAAGCTGGACAACGCCAGCCACGACCGTCTGTAAAACAGTGAACCTAACCGATTCATATCCTGTGACCCCCTTGGTAGAAAAGCGTAAATTTTATGAGGACCGATTGACGCGCTATCCGGAAGGGGCACTCTCGCGAGCCTGTGCTTCAAAAGTGTCGTGCGCGTATCCGTCCCGTCCGAGTCCGTGGTGGTTACCGCCGTCGTCGAGACACACAAGTACCCTGGTATCGACAAACGCGAGGTCAGGTCTGGTTGACTTGTCCCCGTGCTTTCAGAGAACGATAGAGCTACATGGCCCGGTTGAGGTTTGGGAGTACGCGGCCGGTAGACACAAATACTCCGCCCGATGTCCCGGGACGCGACCCTACACCCGGGACGTAAATGTCGCTGATTCGATTATTGGAATCTATCACAAACTGGTTACCAACTCAAGCACAATAATTTCGATAATCTCAATAAGTACTGTCTCCGGGCATCCCGCGTTCGCACTGGCGGGGAAAATGGGCTGGGCCATTCCCTTCGATGGCGAGAGCTTCGCAGGTGGGAAAGGCGGTGCTCGCCTGCCCGCCCGCGCTGAATTTGGGTCCGCTGCTCGAATAGGATCGACGGCAGGCGAGCACCGCCTGCCCCACCTGCGGGCATACTGCAAATTCCACGACATCGGGAGTTCTGGATTTCGGGCGAGCCGTCTCTGGGCGGAGGGGGAGTGCGCGGTGAAAGGTCTCTCGATCACGCCGGCAGGCGGCGAGGACGCGCCCGTCATGCCGTCCAGTGCCGCGGTGGACGAAGCCGGCGCGTTCGCCCTGAAAAAGATCGCGTCCGCCAGCAACGACCTTACTCTGCCCCACGGGCCCGCGGGCGCCTACCTGAAATCGGTCCTCTGGAACGGCCGGGAAAAACTGGGCGAATCGTTCGATTTTTCCGCCGGCGCGGCGGGCGACCTGCAAGTGATTCTCGGCACCGGCGGTGCTGCTTCCGGAGGAAGCCGGCCGGCGAGACACGCGGCTCTCAAAGACGTCCCGCCCGGCAACCATTTGCTCTTCGCGTGGGAGAAGGTGGAAGAGGGCGACTGGTTCGATCCGGCAATCGTGAAAGCGGCCGCTAACGACGGCGTCATGGAAGGACAATCGGCGCCTGGATCTCAAGGCGGTCCGCCTACCGTCCCCCGGCGCGCAATCGGTCCAACAATTGCCGGATCTCAGGATCGGGCTGAATGCGGAGCGCTGTTTCCAGTTCGCCGATGGCCTCCGGCAGCCGGCCGGGAATCCGCACCAGAACGCCGGCCAGATTGACGTGCGCCCTCACGTAATCGGGTTGAATGCGCAGGGCCGTTCGAAACTCGGCGACGGCGTCCGGCAACCGGCCGGGCATCCCGGAAAGGAGCATGCCCAGATTGTTGTGAGCGCGTGCGTGCTCTGGCTGAATGCGTACGGTGGCTTCGAGCTCCGCGATGGCTTCGGGCAAGCGGCCGGGGATTTGCGCCAGCGTGGAACCCAGATCGTAGTGCGCGTCCGCGAGATCCGGGTCGGCGGCCAGCGCGGCTCGGAACTGCTCGATGGCGTCGGGCAGGCGGCCGGGCATTTGTGACAGCGCACTTCCCAGGTTGACGTGCGCCTGCGCGAAACCGGGTTCGATTCCGAGCGCCGCGTGGTACTCGGCGACCGCATCGGGCAGGCGGCCAGGCATGCGCGCCAGCGCGTTGCCCAGGTTGTAATGGGCGTCGGCGTAGTTCGGCCGGATGCGCAGCGCGGCCTGGAACTGGGCGATGGCGTCGGGCAGGCGCCCTGGTAACTGTGACAGGGCGTCTCCCAGATTGTTGTGCGGCCGGGCGGCGGAGGGAGAAGCATTCACTGTGGCGGCCCAGAAGGTAGGCGCATCCCGCCAGTCGAGATTGCGGGCGTAGGTTCGCGCGGCGAAAGCCAGGCACAGCAGACTCATCGCGATCCATGCGATGCGCCGGGCGGCGGGCCGTTGGAAGGTTCCCAGCCACGCCACCGCACAGCCGGCCAGACCGATGGAGGGAAGATAAACGAAGCGCTCGGCCATGATGCTGCCGATGAGGAAGATCAGGTTCGAAGTGGGCAACAGCGCGAGAAAGAAGACAAAAATGAAAAAGAACAGCGGTTTGCGGGTGTGGCGCCAGCGGACCGCCAATACAAGCGCGGCGACGCACGCCGCCAGCGCCAGAAGCGCCGTCAGGTCTACCGGGCTCCAGGTGAAAAGCGGCATGCCGTTATAGGAATAGTCGGCCGAGAGGCGCACGGGCCAGATGAAGAGCCAGAGCAGCCTCCCGATAACCTTCACGGCGGTGAACCGTGCGATCCAAAAATCGGCGCCGAGCAGGGGATTCTCCGCCGGGTCGATCCACATGTGGGTGTGCACCTGGGCGCGCAAATAAAAGAAAGCCGCGAAGGGCAACGCGAGGGCGGCATACGCCGGCACGCGCGCACGCCATGTGGCGCGGCGGGACCATGCGATGTCGTAGAGCAGCATGACGCCAGGCAGGACGGCGGCGTTCTCTTTGGAGAAAAGCCCCACCGCCTGCGCGGCCACCAGCCCCGCTATCCACGCCAGCCGGCGGCGCCCGGTGGCGGAGATCGCCTTCATGTAGCACAATAATCCGGCCAGGACGCCGAATGCCGCCAGTAAGTCGGCGCGGCCTACGATATTGGTTACCGAGTCGGTAAGTAGCGGATGCAATCCCCAGAGCGCGGCCAGTGCCAGGGCCAACGCCGCTTCGCCCAGAATCGACAGGCCCAGAGCGTATACCAGCGCAACGTTGATAGCGTGCAGCGCCAGGTTGACCCAATGATACCCCTCGGGGCTGGTTCCGTTGCCGAGTATGGCGTAATTCACTAAATAAGAGAAAGTAGTAAGTGGGCGATAGAGGCCCGAAGGCGCGCTCTTATACCAATACTCTTCGGTGAGAATCAGTTTTGCATTTTGCGGAGTGGCTGTGCGGATGCGGGCGTCCTGTGAAATCACGCGGGCGCTGTCGAAGACCATGCCGCCCTGAAAGGAATGGGAATAAGTCACTAAGAGCATCGACCAGAGCGACAGAAGGCGCCAGCCGTGGGCCGTTGCCGTCCGCGGGCGGGGCGGTGTGTGAAGTACTTTCATGGACGAACCAAGAATGACGTGTAGCACGCGGCTGCCAAAACGCAAAACGGGCCCGGAGGCATGTCGCCGCCGGGCCCGCGTAACGCTACAGGGTCAGTTAGAAGTTCACGCGCGCCAGGAACTCGATCACCCGGGAACCAGGATCCTGAGAGTTCGAGATGTCCTGGTATGCGGTGGTGGTCAGGCCGAAGCTGGCGCTGTTGGCGCCGGTATTGGCGAGCTGGAAGTTTGTCAGGTTGAGGCAATCGATGCAGTTGGCCTGAACCGAGAGATTGGCCTTCTCGTGGGCGAACGTCACCATTTTGCGGAGGCTGACGTCGAAGTGGTTCTGCCAGGGGCCGTACAGGAAGACCTTGTAGCCGAATGAGTTGGGAGCCAGTTGCGGTCCTACGTACGGTGAGCTCCCGCTCAGATTGGCCCAACTCGAACCGCTGGTCTCAAAGGCGGCCTTGGTGTTGGTAACCAAACTCTGAGGCAGGTACCAGACTTGGCCAATGCCGTTCGAGCCGGTCGTTTTGTAAACCGACATCTGGCTCTGCAATTGCGCCGCGGTCATGTTCTGTAGTACCACGCCGGTTTCGTTCTGGTTCATACCCGTGCGGCCGGAAGTAATCTGGCTGGGCGTTCCCGATTGCGTGCGCTCGATACCTGAAAGTTGCCAGCCGCCGAAGACTTTATTCGCGAATCCGCTGCCGGAGAGAAGCGCCTTACCCGTCCCGAACGGCAGCTCATAAATGAAGTTGATCTTGAAGGCGTTGCGGATATCGAAGCCAGCCGGAGCCTTGTCGAGGCCCAGGTTACGGAAAGTGGTGGGCGCGCTGTAGACCACGCCGCTAGACGTTGCGCCATCCGCCAGGGACTTGGAGAAGACATAGCTCGTCTGGACGGTCAGACCCGAAGCCATGCGCCGGCGGTACTCGACCTGGCCGGCATCATAGAAAGACTTGCCCCAGTCGGTTATCAGATAGGATCCGCCGCTGGGCACCGATGGGTTGACGATGAACAGGTTGGCAGGATATCCCGCCGCCACCAGGCGTCCCATATAGGTGGCATTGGGGTAGATCACGTTGGCCAGCGAACCCGCGCGGTTCTGGCGGATATACGTGGCGTATGAGGAGTTGTTGGTCAGTGAGCCAAGCGCCGTTTGCAGGATCGGGATGGGTTTCTGTCCGGGCAGGCCCTGGTTGCTGAAATTGTTGCTATTGGTGTTGAGGATGTTGCCTCCGCGCGCAATCAGCAGGTTGTTGTACGCGTTATAAAAGTCGGTCAGGAAGCCGCTCTCGAAGAGGTTGGTTTCGTTGAGGTCCACCTGCCGCCATTCATGCACGCCGTGGTTGCCCACGAATCGGATTTCCACGACGTTATTGTGCGCGAACTCGCGTTGGAAGCCGGCGTTCCAGCTCTCCACATAACCGACCTTCAGGTTGGGATCGAAGGCGTTGATGGAAGTGGTGGGAGTGGTGCCCATGGGGTACGTGGGCGCGGTCGGAGTGGGGGAAGTGGGCAGCGTGGCCTGGCTGAACAGCACGCTTCCCGGAGCGCCGAAATATTGCGGGTAATTGACGGGGTCGACGCTGGCCGGGTAAGTCACGCCGGGGTTGGCGCCGTACATCGACTGAAACACCTCGGTGCCTTCCCGGACGGTGGCGATAGAGAAGCCGGCACGCAGCACGGAGGCGCCCGTGTGATCGCCGAGGATGGTGCGAAGCAGCCCGCCCGCTTGCGGAATCTGCCAGGCGAATCCAACGCTGGGGTTCCAGTTCTTAGGAGTAGCGTAGGCGTTCATCGA
>Ga0302319_10021352_pt1 | contig 11666 bp, 13 predicted proteins | sample Bog_T0_2_FD_203319 | JGI IMG/M metagenome (GOLD analysis project Ga0302319, IMG submission 203319) | Peat permafrost microbial communities from Stordalen Mire near Abisko, Sweden - Bog_T0_2 | ecosystem: Environmental > Terrestrial > Soil > Wetlands > Peat | place: Sweden: Abisko, Stordalen Mire...
CGACCGCACACGCCTGCGGCGTGGATGATGATGCGTGGCTCAGACCGGGATACCGTTCTTCAGGTGGGTCACTTCAAGCGAGCGCTAATGGGTCAGTTTTCGTGAGCGCCGAAGTCTGCGACGGCTTCTTCGTGCCACGCCGCGGATGGGGCGCGATGATCGGCACATGATTGAGTTGCCGGCTGTGCGCGTGGATCGAGTCGGCATCGTAGGCGGAGTCCATCAGTTCGTACAGATGCGTCACACGCCCCGACGTCAGGGTCATCAGCGGAATGGCCACCTGCGAGTCATGCACGCTGGCGCTGGTCGGCACCGCACTGATGGGAAGTTGTCCCATCTTCTGCCCGGCCGGGTTTTGCAAGTAGCTCTTGTCAACGGACAAGTGGCGAATGTTTGTGGCCATGTGGCGAAGCGGAATGTTGCTGTCGCGCGGGATTAACGTCGCGCGTCCCACTCGCAGCGCACGGATGGGTTCACGGCCTTTACGGGGCGGTGGACGGCGGGCGACCGTTCATTGTGGTCACCATGTCAATAACCCGCTCACGCTCGCCATTCTTCCAGGCGTTTTGGGTTGCTTTTTCATCTAAGCCAGCAATTCGTCCCAGCATCTCCAGAGCTTCCAGTGCATAGGGAGCAGCTTTCCAACGCGCCATCCCGACCAGCGTCGGCAAAGCCCGCTCTCGAAGCAACCGGAGCGTTTCAACATCGCGGCCCTCAGTCAGGCTATGCAATACACCCGTCGCCTTATTTCGATCCGTCCATGTGAGCGAGTTCAACATGTCTATGAAGACCGAAGGATCAATATGAATTCCCAGCTCCGGCCTTTGGTTTGCGAAATCCGCAATGATCGCGATGGCGCGTGTCGCGTTATTCCGTACTAGCGCGTCAGGATCGCGAACTGCGTCCATCAGGTCGCCGAGTATAAGGCGTTTGTCCGGTGCGTAACCGATGATCCATGCAGCCGCGATGCGATGACGAGCGCTGGCGGAGTCTTTCAGAACCCGACGCACAATCTCCAGATTTGAGGCGTCGAAGACGATCATCTTCTCTTCCAGTGCCTGCATCCGAGCGTCAGTGAACAGGGCATGACCCTGAGAATCGTCTTCGTCTAACTGTGGGTCTCTGTTTGCAATTGCCGCAGAAAGGGCATCGATGTGTTGGTCATAGGCATCGACCATGTCTCTTGGCAGAGACACGGAGCCCGCGGGCGGCGACCGATACTCGAAATGCGGGGAAGTATTTTCTTCGATCCCGACAAAGAGGTAACCCCGGCTGGTATCGTCGACGATAGTTACGACGTCGGCTCGGGTCACGCCGGGGATACGCTCCAGACGTTCCGCTATCGAACGCCGGGTTTTGATACCGAGGGCTCGCCGTGCAAAGTTCGCGGTCGCGCCCTCCTGGTCGGGGAGTGGAGCGAGGTCGCCCTCTCTGAGGTTCAGATTTGCGCGGACTTGTTGCTCCGTCACCGTCCGCAGACCGTAGTAGTCAATCGTGCCGATGCGGGCAGTGATTTTTCCCGCGGCGCGCCAGTCGTCACGTGCCGCGACCAAAGCACTGGCCGCGATTGCGAGCGCCAACATCCTGCCGGGGCGCGAGCGGCGTGGCCTACCGTTTTCTCGCAGCGACTCCATTCTTAGCTCCGACCTCCCGCTAGTATACGCTCGGCCAGCCAATCGGCTTTCACGTGGCCGGTTCCCTGAGAGAGGCGCGTGAGCATACTCAATTTTGAGTACGCTTTCGGGGACGAGGGGATGAGTTTTGATCCAGTCGCATGGTCAGGAAATCAGTGATCGATAAAGGGTCGAACGGCCCGCGCTCAGAAGGTCGGCTACGTACTGGCGAGCTTCACCTTTATCGATCAGCTTCCGGGCGTGGTCGATCTGCTCGGGCGTGAGTTTGACTTTCCGGCTACTCGACGCCCCGGCGTTGCGCGGCCTTCACTCCAGCGCGTGTGCGTTCGGAGATGACGCTCCTTTCCAACTCAGCCAGAACGCCTATCATCTGCCACATGGCGCGGCCCGTGGGTGTTGCCGTGTCGATTGCCTCGGTGAGCGAATGGAATTTCACGCCACGGGCGCGAAGGTCGTCGAGCATCGTTATCAGGTCGCGCAGGCTGCGGCCCAGCCGGTCGGGCTTCCACACAATGAGCGTATCGCCGTGTTCCAGTCTCTTCGGGCAACGGAGAAGGGGAGGGCGCTTCGTCGTGGCTCCCGAAAGTCCCTAATCCTTGTAGATGCTGGAACATTCTGAATTTGAATGCGGCAATTGAATCGTCTTCGGCATTTCGGTAGCACTCCCTTGCGGTCGCGGCTCGGTAAGAATGCTCGTGTGCGGGCGGATCGGCGCGTTTTGGCGCAATCCTGAACCTGACATTTGACACGCGTCAAGACCGCTGTTTGCAAGGGTCCGCGACGACGTGTGGGACATAGGCCGGAGCGATGAACGCGAGATTAGTCCTCCCGGAATAACGCCCGAAAACCTTCCTGCTCAAAATGCCGGTCGTTGGTGAGGACTTCGGTCAGCCCTTCGCGGCGCATCGTGTGCATCGAGATGCAATCCGTCAGGCTGTACCCTTTATCGGGGGGTGCGCCGTAAAGAGCCGTACATCTCCAGAAACAGCGCACGACCTGGCCGCGCCACGCGGCTGGGACGGATGTTGCGGAGTACTTTGCCGCCGCGCGTCGCGGCCCGTGCATTGAAAGAAAAGATTCCCGGCTCTGCGGCACGACACGGATGCCGGGGTCTTCAAGAATACGTTGGACGTGAGTAACGGCTTTACGGCGCAGCCACTCATGGGCCGTCGCAAAGTACGTCAGATATTCGACCAACACTTCATCCGCGGTGACGATGGCGGAGTTTTCCCGCTTGATGGCAATGTCCAAAGCTCGCCGATGGGCGCTATCGGTCAAATCAGCCAGATCGATCCAGAAAAACGTGTCGGCGAAAACCGCCGTCATACGTCGCGCTTCGGCCAACCGTAAATGTAATGGTCGTGCTGGCTCGCGCCGTCCGTCGGCATGGTTGCCATGATCTCAGGCGGCACGTCGCGCATGCTTTCAGCGATGAACCGGGCAATGTGCTGGCGCGGTGGGCTGGCGGCGGGCTGAGGCTCGGCGAGCTTCTCAATCCACGCCTCGACGGAGGGCAGACCTTCCGCCTCGGCCTTCGCTTGCAGAACGGTGTGTACGCCATACCGGGAATAGCCGCAATTCCCCTGTTGGACAGGTTGATTTTGAGTTACCTTACTATAGAAGGGCAAAGGACCATGTCGACCGAAATGAACATTGCGAGATATCATCCATCGTTTTCCCCCCGAAGAGACTTCCTGAAGTACGCCGCAACGGGGCTTGCGGGCGTTGCCATGAGCCGCGCCGCTAACGCAGCCGGCGGTTTCGACGTGAAAGCCTCCGGCGCGAAAGGAGACGGTAAGACCATCGATTCGCCGTCGATCAACAAAGCCATCGATACCGCTGCGGCGGCCGGCGGCGGAATCGTTTTCTTCCCCGCCGGGAATTATCTGTCGTACTCCATACGCCTGAAAAGCAACGTCACGCTGGAACTCGATCCCGGCGCCACAATTATCGCGGCCGATCCTCCTCCTCAGGGCTCGGAGGGCGGCTTCGACCACGCCGAACCAAACGAGTGGGATAAGTATCAGGACTTCGGCCACAGCCACCATCACAACAGCCTCATCTGGGGCGAAGGTCTCGAAAACATCGGCATCACGGGCAGCGGGCGCATCTGGGGCAAGAGCCTCAGCAAAGGCCAGGGCGCCGAAATTCCCGGCGTCGGCAACAAGTCGATTGCGCTGAAGAACTGCCATATCGTGCTGCTGCGCGATTTCTCCATCTTCCACGGCGGACACTTCGGCATCCTCGCGACCGGCATCGATAACTTCACCATCGACAATCTGAAGATCGATACCAACCGAGACGGCATGGACGTGGTCAGCTGCCGCAACGTCCGCATCTCGAATTGTTACGTGAATTCGCCGTGGGACGACGGCATCTGTCTGAAGGCCGATTACTCGCTGGGCACGCCGAAGCAGACCGAATTCGTCACCATCGACAACTGCTATGTGAGCGGTTGCTGGCAGGAAGGAACTCTGCTCGATGGAACCTACAAGAAGTTCGAGCCCGGCACCACCGGTGTGGGCCACACGGGACGGATCAAGTTCGGTACCGAATCGAACGGCGGTTTCCGCAACATCACGATTTCCAACTGCGTGTTCGAAGGCTGCCAGGGGCTGGCGCTTGAAACCGTGGATGGCGCGCTGCTCGAAGACATCACGATCACCAATATTTCCATGCGCGACATTATCAGCGCGCCGATCTTCCTGCGGCTGGGGCGGCGGATGCGCGCGCCCGAAGGCATGCCGGTCGGTACGCTGCGCCGGGTGATCATCAGCGGTCTGGTTTGTTCGAATTCGGCGGCGCGGCTGGGCTCGGTGATCAGCGGCGTTCCGGGTTACAACATCGAGGACGTCAAGATCAGCAACGTTCAGATTCTGCACCAGGGCGGTGGAACCAAAGAGGACGCCGCCTATCAGCCTCCGGAGTATGAGGACGTGTATCCGGAGCCCACGATGTTCACCGCGCCTCCGCGCCAGGGCAACGGCCGGGCGGGTGGCGGCGCGGGCGCGTTTGTGCCCGAAGGACAAGGGCGAGGCGGCGCCGGCAGGGGCGCAACTCCGCCTGCTGTGCCCGTGGCTCGACCTCCAGCCGCGCCTCCGCACAACATGCCGTCACATGGCTTTTATGTGCGGCACGTCAAAGGCATTCAGTTCGACAATATTCAGATCCGGACGGAGAAAGAAGACCTGCGGCCGGCATTTGTGCTGGATGAGGTGCAGGACGCCGATTTCTTCCGCATCAAAGTTCCGCATGCGGCGGGCGCTCCGCTGTTCGCGCTGCATAATGTGACCGATTTCGAGGTGCACATGTGCGCGGGAGTATCGGATGTGCAGCTGGCGAAGGTCGACCAGAAGACGATCTGACGGGCGCTCTACTGCACAAAGAGCTCGTCGACTTGGGCGGAAAACCCCGGCAGCAACGCCGTTGTCAGTTGGTCTGCGCCGCGCAGATTCACGCGCGAATCGAGTGCTCCGGCGTCCGACCTGCGATGGATTTCCACGCTTCGGTTCTCCGGATCGAGAATCCAGTATTCGTCGACTCCCCGCGCGGCGTACAGGTTGAGTTTGATGTGGCGGTCGCGATTCTCATTGGTGCTGCCCGGCGACAGGATCTCGATGGCAATCTCGGGTGGGCCGGTCAATCGACCGCCGACCAGCGTGTCCCTCAGCCGTCCTCGACTAGCATAAACGAGGTCGGGCACGGCAGCATTGTGGTCATCGAAGATCACGCCGACGCCGGGATACACCGTCCCGATCGGGTGTTCGCGCAGGTAGTTCCACAGCAGAGCTCCGAGATTCATCAGAACCGATTGGTGGAACGTGCTCGGGGCTGTAGACACGTAAAGTTCTCCGTCGATCAATTCGTACCGGTTTCCGTCGTCCGGGGTAGCTTCGAGATCCGCGATTGTCAGGAGAACCGGCGCTCGGTATGAACTCATAGAGGTCACCACACAGTTTACAAATCAGATGCTCTGCCAGCTAAGCATCCGTTTCATAAATCCGCTAACGTATTTCTGAGTACCGCTCCCTCACGGTCGCGGCTCTGAAACGATGCCGCATCAGAATGCGTTAGCGAACGTCTGAAACGACGGACTAAACTACGCCAGCTCGGAGGCGTATCCGCATCTTAGCAAATCGGCGCTCCTGGGCCTGCCCGAAATGCAACTGGCGAGCCCGGGCAGCACTACACGCAGGACGAGGCCCGCGGCCCTACTTTCCCGCGCCCACAAAATCTTCCATCACAGCCTTCCGCAACAGATTCGGCGGCAATAACCCCTGCGACAGAATGAAGTCGTGGAAGCGCTGCACGTCGAACTTCGCGCCCATCGCCTTCTCCGCCGCCTGGCGGATTTCAAGTAGCCTGGTGAATCCGTCGTAATACGACACCGCCTGCCCGGGACTGCGGAACATGAACCGGTCCACCTCTTCGGTCGCAAAGGCCTTCGACCCGCACACGTCGTCCTGCAGCACACGCATCGCTTCTTCCGGCGTCATCCTGCCCTCCTGCAGTTCGGGGTCGATGAACGCGCGGGCGGCGCGAAGAAGACGGAACTGCAGCGATATCAGCTTGCCTTCGTCCGGCATATAAGGCAGCATGAACCATTCGGCGTAAAGGCCCCAGCCTTCCACATTCGTGCTGTTGAACGCGTAAAGCGCGCGAGCCTGCGAGACGCCGCGCTCCACCATGGAGTCGAACTGCAACTCGTGGCCGGGTCTGGCCTCGTGAGCGATCAGCGTCCAGGAGGCCGCGGAAAAGGTAAAATCGTCGTACTTCAGGGCTTCTCCGCCCGCGCCCGACGTGCCCATGGGCAGCACGAACTGGCCGCGTTCGCCGGTGTTGTCGATCAGCGGCGGCGGCACCATGTGCGGCGCGGGTTGCCTGGCTGTTTCCGCTTCCGAGGCCAGCCGGATGATCGCGGGCCGCGCGGGAAGCGTCACCAGCCTGTTCTTTCGCACGATGTCCTCGATCTCCGCCAGGCGTCGCTGGTACTGCGGCAGGATCTCGTCGGCGCCGAGTTGTTCCTTCTTCAGCTCGCGGATCACGTCGCGATAGTCCGCCGACGGCAGTTTGCGGGCCGCGGCGATTCGCGCCGCGATGGGCTTCATCTCCGCCTGAATTTCGATGAACCCCGCGTGCGCCACCTTTTTCAGCTCTTCCGGAGTGTAATCGACGCCCGCATTTTCAAGGTGCATTTTGTAGATTTCCGGCGGCAGGCGGAAATCGGCGCGCGCTTTCGGTAAGACTTCCTTTCGCACGAATGCATCGTATTCCGTCAGCTGTTCCTTGAGCTTTGCGAGGGCGTCCTGATAGCCCTTCTGGTTGTATTTTTCCAGCAGCAGGCCGATGCCGGTGATGTAGGCGCCGGTATCGTTGAGGTCTTTCTCCACCTCCTGCTGAGCCGGTCCCAGCAATCCGGGAGTGGCCAGGCCGTCGCGGAAGCGCGCTTCGGCCATCGTCGTCATGGCGGTGAAACCGGGCTCCAGTCCGGTGTATTTCTTCAGGCGGGCGACGGCGGCAGGCCGGCGATTCTCCGCGACCTGATCGTCCAGCAAGCTCTTGATGCCGGAGTAGATGGTCTGGCCGACGTTGTGGTACAGGAGGAAGGTCGCGTAAACGGCGTCGTTATTGCGAATGTCGCGGTCGGCCGACTGGATCAGGATCTCGAGGTCCTGCCGCACCAGCGGATCTTTCTCGGCCGCGAGTTTCGCCTGTAGCTGGTCGCGCGCCTGGACCAGATCGGCCCTCACTTTCAGATGCCGGTCGGCCGACAGAACCGTAATCCGGTCGTCGAGGCCCTGCACGCCGTCTTCGGACGCGGATTCGGGCTCGTACTTCGATTCGATATCGATCAGGATCTGCGTATTCTGGTTGCTGCGAGCGACCCAGGAGGGCTGAGTCTGCGCGAGAGCGAGGCCTGGAATTAACAGGCAAAGGACGATGGCGGGACGCATACTATCAGGATAACGGGCGGCCGGGTGTATGTTGGGGACATGGAAGTCCCACGCGATGGAATGGCGACCGTGTTTCGATCTTCGGGTTTCTCGGCCGAGATGGAAGCCGACACGGTGAAGGAAGTACTGGAGTCGAATGGCGTCCAGGCGATTGTGACCGGGCTCGATGTGTTGCCCGGCGCTCATGAGGTCGTGATTCAGGTATCGGAACGGCAACAGGAACACGCGGAACGCCTCATCGCGGAAGCTCTTGCGGCCGGACCCGAGGCGGCGGAAGAAGCCGAGAGAGCGTCCGAAGAAACGCAGTGACGGCGGGTTTTTGAGCGATCAGCCGGGTTTGCGTTTGTCCGTCTGCCCATCGCGCGGATGCACGTAGTGGAACCGGATCAGATAGATGTTCTCGCCTTTGTCGTGCTTCGCCAGCTTCAGGAGATCGAGGATGCCGAGAAACCCCGACTCGCGCGCCAGCACGGGAGTGATATCCGGTAAACCGATCGGCTCGATGGAGTCCACCTCGATCTCGCCCTCTTCCATGCGATACCGGCTACCCACGGTGACACGGGGACGCGTCCATATTCGGACGCTGCAGGTGATTTCTCCGCGCCGAACTCCGTCGCGAAGGCACTTGGCGAACACCATGGGGAAAGTTTACCGGATGCGCGGGGGAATCAGGCTGCGCTGTCGAGCGCGGAGAACAGTTCTTCCAGGCTGACCGAGAGTTCATTCGCACGGAGTGTCGAGGTTACACGCACAGGCTCCGAGGCGGAGTGATATTCCCACGCAGTGCGCTTGACCGGGTCGATAACCCAGCAAAAGGGGACGCCCCAGGCGTGATATTCCTCGCACTTGGCCAGCATTGTGCCAAGCCGGTCCTCGGGCCGGCCGGAAATCCTCCAGGTTTATCTGCGGCGATCCGTATTCACCGGCGCCGCCAGCGAGTTGTTCGGAGCCGATCCGGCGACTGCGGAATTGCTGCCGCGCTTCGCCATTTCGGATCCCCTGCTGGAGCAACTCGCACTGGCGATCGTCAGCGCGCTGCGGAGTGGCGACTGCGAAGACGGTCTGTATGTCGACACGCTGTCTCAGATGATCGCGGTTCACCTGGCGCGCGTTCATTCGACCTGCTCCAAAGCGGTTCATGCACCAGCCCAGGTCATCTCCGGCTGGAAGATGCGCCGTTTACGGGAGTTCATTGAACAGAACCTGGATAAGGACCTCAGCCTGGAGGCGTTGGCCGCCGAAGTTTTCATGAGTCCGCTGTATCTGCCGCGCGCGTTTAAGGCCGCGTTCGGCCAGTCTCCGCATCAGTACGTGCTGTCGCGCCGGGTCGAGCGGGCCAAGGAGCTTCTGCGCAACTCGGAATTGCCGGTGGTGCATATTTCTCTCGCGACCGGCTTCTCGTCGCAGAGCCATTTGTCGAACTGGTTCATGCGAAGTGTCGGAGTATCGCCCGTAACGTACCGGCGTCAGAACCAGAGCCGGTAACTACCGGCGTTAGAGCAAGAGCTAAGTATTCGGTTTCAGAAGTTCGCACACATATTTCCGCAGCCCCAAGGCGCTTGCCGGCCTCCGATGGGAGTATTCTCCCGGAGCGTCTGTCGGGAAGAGGCCAGAAGTCCGAGTCGCAGACCTTTCGGGACTGATCTTCCACAACGCCGTATTCCGAGAGCGCCGGACGGGCACTTGTACGAGATGCGACAATTCGCTCATGTGGCTTCTGTGGACGGCGTGTCATGGGGGTGGTCCGGCGAGCGATGCAGGAGAACTTTCGTTGTCCGGATGGGGCTGGTCCGGAACAGCGAAAAAGCACCGCTAACGAGCGGCACTGGCCGAGTCATAGGCCGACGCTACTGCCCGGAGAGCAGAGGCGCGTCTGGCCCGGCCTGCAGCTCTGGCCAGAGGAAATGAACCATTGACTTGGACCAATCGTTAAGTTGGTCGTAGATCTCAGGCAGCGCCCTTGGGCCCACTAGTCGCCCGCTTAGCGAAGTGCCGCGCGTTTCCTTGAACTCTTGTTGGTTGAGCGCCAAGGCGACGTCGTCGCTGCTCAGAGTGATCTCGTATAGAACGCCGATGTGTCGGGATGCCCTCGCGTCCTCATCCGTGCGGAGAATCGCGATCGGTCTATCGCTCACAGTGAAGGCACCCCTAAATAAAGATTTCCTCAGATAGCTCCCTCTCGAGCGCGGTAACGAGGATGGCGGGGGAGTTGTCGGAGATATTTACGTGCCCTCCGGCCCAGAGCAGATACTTGTTGTGCAGTGCGTGGCCCTTCTTGTTACGGCGCAGCAGCAAGATCTGGTCTTTCCATCGAATGATCGCGCAAGCGATCGGCTGGATAAGGGTCGGATCGCCCTCTGCTATCGACCTGCGAACGAATTGTTTGTGGCTGTTTACGAGGCTTACAAACGTGTCTATCGCGGCGCGGTCCTGTACTAAACCTCTCTGCGGTAGTTGGCTAGAAACGGCGTCGGCCGGGACAACGCAAATTTCTTCATCAAGAAAGTTCGTCAGCACGTCGAGAGTCTTCTTCACAACCTTTACTGCCGTGTCTCGCGACTGCATTCCGGTCGTGTCGATACGTTCAATTGCCTTGAACCGGGACCCATGGACCGCCACCGTGGCCTCGATGGAACTATTGATCTGCCGTAAGGTATCTTCAGACATAATCGTACCTCGCTTTGTAGTCAACTGGTTTGCGTACTCTCTGGTAATGGAGGTTTGCGGATCGCAGGTCATGACGAGTACCAGGTCCACGAGATCCGCCCACCGGTCCATCGCAAAAAACCCGTAACACGCCTCCTCCTCGCCGCTGGTGATCTTCCCCGTCTGTGCAAGCCAGTGCGTCCACGCGAGCGCATCAAAAATGCCTCTATCCAAAATGAACACGTCCAATTCTGGTTTCGACAGGGCTTCCAGCATCCCTTGGAGGCTTGCGCATGACACCCAGGTATTGAAATTCAGATGGCCCTTGGTCCGGATCGGAGCGACCGAGGCCCTCTCGATGAAGACTTCGACCTTGAATCCGTTTCGCTTTAGGAACAACTGGAGGATGCTGATCACCCTCGTCTTGCCAGCTTTGGGGAGGCCACTAAATTCGATTATTAAGGGATGCTTCACGTGCCCAGAATCAAACTGAGACCGCAGTTTCGCGACATCCTCCTCCAACCTGCCGATCATGGCCGAGTCGCCCGAACTGAGGTTGCTCACGATAGCAGTAGTCTAACAAACGTGCGGCTGCGACAACGCCAGTGAAAGCACGCACTCGACTGGAATCGGAGCGCACGAAGTGTGGCCAGTCCACTTGGCCGCGCAGTCGGCATCCCGCGCATGCGCCGCCACACTGAATCCCGCTCCGTGAGATCAGTCCCGTGAAGTCGCGGTCACGTCGAGTTACCACATAACGCGCATCTCAGCGATATAGAGGTCGCTGTCCGGACGTCCGGCACCGGCACACATCGCCGCTATCCGGACTCCAGCCAGGACGCCCCCACCTTCCTGAACGACAGGGCGCTTTCGCGCATACCTGTGCGAATTTCTGAAACCGTACACTAAGCCAGGGCCTGTCAGGCGGCCGCCGCCGCGGCGAGGCCGGCGATTTTTCGCGGAGCCGTCTCCCTGAGACCGAGGCACACCAGCACGCCAAGCACTACGCCCACCAGCGCCAGGTAGAGGACGTTCTGAATCCCGTAGTGCTGCGCGATAAAGCCCGCGATCGACGGCGCAACGCCACCCCCGAAGATCTCGCCCGATCCCACCACGATTCCGATGGCCGAGGAAACCAATCCGGCGGGAGCGGATTCGGTGGCGATCGGCCCGGTCAGCAAAGCGATCAGCCCGAGACAAAAGAAACTGACCCCGAACAGCGCCGCGAACAGTGTCGCCGGGTTCGCCCCGATGCCGATGAAGACCAGCAGCATGAGGGCGGCGCAGAGAAATCCGCCGATCGCTACGGGCTTGCGGCCCAGAAAGTCCGATACCCCAGGCAGGCCGAACTGGCCGAAGAAACCGCCAAAGCCGATCGCCGAGGTCACAAAGCCCATTTGCGCGGGCGTCAGGTGCAGATAGTCGATGAGGT
>Ga0302319_10021353_pt1 | contig 11665 bp, 10 predicted proteins | sample Bog_T0_2_FD_203319 | JGI IMG/M metagenome (GOLD analysis project Ga0302319, IMG submission 203319) | Peat permafrost microbial communities from Stordalen Mire near Abisko, Sweden - Bog_T0_2 | ecosystem: Environmental > Terrestrial > Soil > Wetlands > Peat | place: Sweden: Abisko, Stordalen Mire...
AGCAGCGGCAGATTGTCCGCATGCGCCGCGGCCCCGATCGCATTCAGAATCTGCGGGTCCAGACGATTGAATACAACCCCGCCCGCGCCTGACTCCATAACGGCCTTGATGGCGTCGACGTTCTGGCCGCAAAGATTTTTACTGTGCTGACCGAACAGTTGACCAAGGGTTCACATCGGACCGGTAGTCCGTCTTGAAGGTCGGACCCTCGATGACATTTCAGATGACCGACATTAACCTTCTTCGTACCAGCACGATGCCTTCCGGAACGTGCAACGTGGGACCGGACCCGTTTCCCAGTGTGCTTGATTTTTCGGGACTGCGTCTATTCGACGCTGGTCGATCCGGCCGCTTTGGCTCGCATATTTCTCAGCTTTCCAACCAGCAACATCGCACCCAGTATCATCAATCTGACCGTCCCCGGCTCAGGCGCCGATTCGTACGTGAGTTCCCCGGAAATAGCGTACAGAGAAAACGCATTTCCATTGTCAGCATATGCAGCGCCGCAACTTAGGCTGCCGCAGGCGTCGACCCAATCGATGGTGTCGGAACTAGCGCCGTAGACCGAGTCGCCTCCCGACCCGAGGGCGATTGCGTAATAGTAAGGAAACGCATCGCCATCCGGGCTCGTGCCAGTCCAGACGGAAGCGCTCAAGGTATTCCCGTTTTCGTCGTACTCGATTGGATTCGAGATGCCGTCACCATCCCATAAACCGCCGGCTCCGGTCCCGTCATTGCTTGCGACTAGTTGTCCATCGGTGTTATAGACGGCGCCGCCAGACATTCCGATGTTATCGATTGCATTGACCAGGGTAGCCCCACCGGGGTATGCTCCCGTTGACGCGATCGCCGTCCACGTGGTGCCCAATGCAGCCAGTTCGGGGTTCAGGTTCGCTTCCGTAGGTGCGAATGTGTTGTAGTACCAATGTCGGTGGAAGAGGCGCTGGTCGCGTCCGAAGTCACAAACACGATACGGTATAGTTCGCCGTCGGTGAGACCCGTAGGAATGGTGATGGGGCCTGCGTAACACAGGGATGCAAGACCCGCAAGAGTTAACCACGGCGCTATTTTCAGTCGCATATGATCCTTCTGATCGTTCTACGGATTTCGATTCGGAGGGAAAATGGCCCGGGGTCGCCCTGGCCGCCCGCGAAAATATCGCCAGCGTAGCAAAGCACACGCCTTTAATGTGCAACTCTTGGAAATTGTGGTACCAGTACTCTATTCTTCCCCCACCGCAGTAGAGCTGAATCCTCGACGCAGTTCGAATCGAAGTTCCGGGATTCGAATCGGTCTCAATCTGGAATCAAAGCCAGATTGGCATCGTTTTTGGCCTTCCCGCCAAACCCGAATCACCCGCAGCCACCGCCAACGCACCACCCGGGCATATCCCAAAGACCTCTGCCCGAGAGATATTTGAAAACTGAATATTCCAAGGCACCCACCTCACCCTGCGCGCGCCAGTCGTGCCGAAGCCGCGCCCTACCCACACAGCCGGACGACGAAATTCTCCATCACGGTGCGATCGTCCGGCCGCGCGCTGCGCAAATCGCGGTCCGCTTCGAAGATCAGCTTCAGCCCCCGCTCCAGTTGCTTCGTCGAAAACTTCGCCGCCGTGCCCCACACTTGCTCCGCGCGCGACCCCCACATCTGCGTCCCCGACCGCTGGAAATGTCCCTGCACCTGCGATGCGCTCCGCAGATTCGCCTCTTTCACCACCAGCGCCGTCCGGAACTGCGTCGCCAGAAACGTCAGCGCCAGAGGCAAATACTCGCCCTCCCGCACCAGCGCCTCCAATGCCTCCAGCGCCCGCGCCCGGTCCCGCCGCCCCAGCGCATTCACCAGCCCGAAGATCGTGCTCTGCCGTGCGTCCGGCACCAGCAGCGGCAACTCCTCCGCCCCGATCGGCTTCCCATACAGCGCCAGCTTCTCCAACTCCACCGAGATGCGCCCCACATCCGCGCCCAGCGCCTCCACCAGCGTCTCCGCCGCCGCCGGATCGAGCTGCACCTTCAGCGCCCTCGCCATCCGGTCCAGCTCAACGCGCGCGTCGTCCACGCTGAACCGCCGGAACTCCACCGCGTCCGGAATCGCCCCGTAGAATTTACGCGCCCGTTCGTTTTTGGACTTATCGTCGCCTTCGAAATCCCACCGCGACGCCTCGAAAATCACCGTCACCCCCGGCGTCGGGCTCTTCACATAAGCGTCCAGAACCCCGGCATCCTTCGACGAACTCTCCGCCGCCCCGCCGCCTTCATCGTCGTCTTCCGAAGCGGTCGCGGCACTGCGGCTCGTGCGCGGCATCGCTGCCTCCGCGTTCACCACGAACATCAGCCGCTCGGACGCGAACAGGGACATGGCACGCGCGTCGTCGATGATGGCGGCCAGCGAAGTCTCCGCCCCGTCGAATGTCTCCGGAGCCACCGGAAACGCCGCGATCACAGCGTCCCGGCATCGCTTCCGGTTGTACCCCTCCTGCCCCAGAAACAGGCCGACCGCAGGCGTCTCGCCGCGCTTCACCCGGCCCAGGAACTGAGCCGGAGTCACTAGAAATTCTCCAGTATCGCGCTCACAATGCTCCGCGCCGCATCCCGGCTCAGCCGTTGCAGCGTGGCCTGGCTCTCGTCGATATACTGGCCCGGGATCACGCTGATCTCGTAACGGTCCAGAAACTGAAAATTCGGCCGCGTGAACAACACTTTCCCGTCTTTCCCCACCAGCCGCAGCTGGATCTGCAGCGTAATCTGCGCGCCCGCGCCGCGCCCCGTCACCGGATCGCTCACCGTCACGTTCGAGAACATGTTCACGATGCTTGCTATCAGCGTCGCGTCAGCCTGCTTCGGGTCTGCCACCACCGCGTACTTTGTGCGGGAAATAAACTCGCGCGCCACCGCTTCCGACATGTAGCCCGCCAGCTTCGGCTGCACCGTCGTATTGCCGAACTGAGGAATCGCGATGGTATGCAGTTCCTTCGGCAGCAGATTCGTCTGACCGGCCACATGGTACCCGCAGCCCGCCAGCGCCACCGCCATCAGCGCCACCACAAACTTCACAGAGCCTCCCTCACAATCAGCGCTGCGCTCTCCGCCGCGATCCGCAGATTGTCCGCCGCCGCCCAGATCCACATCGCGTTGGCGCTGTTCCGGTCGGGAGTAATCGCTCCCACGGCAATGCCGCTCTGCCCGGCCATCCCCACGTTGCTCGGGGCCTCCACGCCGCTGATCCGCAGATCGAACGGATCTCCCGAGAGCGCTTCTTCCACATCCGCCGCGCTCACGTCGTCTTCGAAATCCACCCAGAACGAGAACGTGTACCCGTGAAACACCGGAGCCTGGATCAACCGCAGCGACGGCATCGGCAGGCTCTCCATCCGCTCCAGCAACGACGCCAAGTGGCGCTCGATCCGCTCTTCGACTTCGAGCAGCGTCCCTCCAGCCTCCTCGCCCCATTGCGGCAGCATGTTGAACGCCGCCTGCGCGTCGAACACCTTCTTCGGCATGGGCTGAAACGCGAACAGATTCACCGTCTGCTGCTGCAACTCTTCGATCCCCGCCTTGCCCCGCTCGCTCGCCGGCTCGAACACATGCACGATGGCCCGCGCAATCGGATACGCCCGATGCAGCCGCGACATCACCAGCGCAATCGCCGTTGCCGCCGGATGCGCCACCACCTGCGGACCCGTTTCATCCGGCCGGAACTCCGCGCCCTCCGCCAGCGGCGACCGTAGCTGCGCGTCGGTGTTCTCTTCCAGCGCGCCCGTCAGATCGACAATCAATCCCGAAGGCTTCGTCGCCATCGCATCTTCCGTCGACTTCCGCGACCCCGCCAGAATCACCACCGCCGCGTCTTCCAGCGCGTCCGGATCCAGCTTCGAAAGGAACGACGGCGTATCGCCTACCACCGTCAGCTTGCCGGTCTCTTCCGCTTCCGCTGCCACCAGCCGCAACTGCTGGCCCATCGACGATTCGCCAAAGACCTCGACCACATCCCGGCCCAGCAGTGTTTCCCCGCCCACCAGTGCAATCGTGTCAGCCAACCTGAGCCACCGCGTGCGGCTTTTTCCGGAAATACCGCCGGATAATCCCGCCAATCCGAGTCAAAACCCCGCTCGCCACATAGGTACTCGCCAGGATCAGCAGCACGGGTTGCGACCAGTTCCAGATCGCGTAAATCGTTCCGCACATCAGCACCAGCAGCACCGGCGACCGCGGCCGGAGCATGTTGAGTTCCTTAAAGCTCCAGTAGCGCCACGTGCTCACCATCAGGAACGAAAGCATCGCCAGCAGCGCCAGCCAGGCCACAGACCAGTAGAAGTTTGTGATCGGCAAGCTGTCGAAGGCGTACACAACCGCCGCCACCATGCCCGCCGCCGGTGGAATCGCCAGCCCCACGAAGTACTTCCGCGTCGGCAGTCCCGGATTGCGCGGCACCGGATTCTTCTGGATATTAAACCGCGCCAGCCGCATCGCTCCGCACGCCAGAAACAGGAACGCCAGGAACTTCCCGGCTCTCTGCAGCTGATCGACCATCCCGGCCGGCGCCGAATTCCCCACGAACAGCACGCCCCACACAAACGCCAGGATGGCCGGCGCAATGCCGAAGCTGATCACATCCGCCAGCGAGTCCAGCTCACGCCCGAATTCGCTCGTCGTATTGGTCATACGTGCGATTCGGCCGTCCAGCCCGTCGAGTAGCACCGCGAACCCGATCGTCTTGGCCGCTACTTCGAAATCGAGCGCCGCCTGTGCCGGGCTCGAAGCATACAGCAGCGCCCCCTGAATCGTCCGCAGAATGCAGAGATAGCCCAGAAAAATGTTCCCCGCCGTGAACAGCGTCGGCAGCGCATAAGCCGCACGCGGCGGCCGCTTCTTCGGCAACGATTCTGTTGTCAGGTCCGGCAAAGTGCAGCCTCCTCGACCAGTACGGCCGACAGGACCTCCGGCAGCACTACTTCGCCCATGCGCCGCGCTATCACGCTGGAGCCCCCCACAACCCTCATGCCGGGCGTCACTTCAACCCGCCATTCCGGTCCGAAGATCACGTCCACCCGCGAGCCGAACTTGATCAGGCCCACACGTTCGCCCGACTGCACAATGTCGCCCACCTTCTTGTAGCAGACAATCCGCCTCGCAATCAGCCCCGCAATCTGCTTGTAAACCACCTTGGTCCCATCCTCGGTCCGGATCGTCACCACGTTCTGCTCGTTCAGCGAAGACGCCACTTCCCGGCTGGCCACCAGAAACTGGCCCTTCCGATAAGTGATGTCCGTGATGACGCCGCCGATCGGCGCCCGGTTTACATGCACGTCGAATATGTTGAGAAAGATGCTGATGCGCGTCTGCCTGTCGCCCTCGGGAACCACGCAGACCACCTTGCCGTCGGCGGGCGAGAGCGCTACCGGCCCGGCGGGCAGCAGTCGCTCCGGGTCGCGAAAGAACCATGCGCAGAAAGCACCCAGCACGAACAGTGGGAAGCCGCCCCATGGTCCGGCCACGAGGGAAATCAGAACTCCGGCCGTGGTGAAAGCCAGAAAGTAGTAAATGCCGTCGCGAACCATGCCGTTCTTATTTTAAGCTGGCCCGAATATCCGGGTGAAGAAAGATCGCGTATCCCGCCGAATCCGACGAGTCACCGTCTCCAGCGTTCCCTCGATCAGACCCGGCGGCGTCCATCGCTGCACCAGTTCCGTGAGGATCGCGATCTGCGCGCTGTTCGTCGGCAGTCGCCCCTCCGCATGGCCCGTCGAAACGCGCATCCCATGGTCGATGGCCCGATACAGCGTCGCCGCATTCGTCAGAAACGCAACATCGTCGCGGTCCAGGTGGCCCATCTTCTCGATCACTTCAATCCGCGCCGGCGTGTTGAGCACTTTGTAAAACAGCCCCGCACCGCGCAGCCGCAGGTACATCAGCGCGAAGTCGATATCGTAATAACCGCCCGGCCCGGCCTTCAGCGGATTGCGCCCGCCCTGTTCCTTTTCGAGCCGCGACCGCATCCGCGCCAACTCAGTACGTGAACGCCCGCTCTGTCCGTACCGCCGCCAGTCGATGTCCTGCACTTCGTTCAGAAACGCCGTGCCGCGCTCTTTATTACCGGCAATCGACCGCGCCTTCATCCAGGAGATCCCCTCCCACGCCTCGGCTTGGTGCGCGAAGTACTCCGTGTATGCGCCCTCAGTCTGCACCAGCGCGCCTTCCCGGCCATTGGGTCGCAGCCTTGTGTCGATCGCGAACACCACGCCGTCGCCGGTATAAGCCCCGATCACATTGATCAGCCGCTCGGCGACGCCCGTCCAGAACAGCATCTCCGACGCATCCTCATCCGGGATCACGAAGTTCAGATCCGCGTCCGATGCCAGATCGAACTCCCGCATCCCCAGCCGCCCGAGCGCAATCACCACCATCTGGTTCGATGGCTCATAGCGTGGATTCGCCGGCGGTGCCGACTCCAGCGCCTCCGCCAGAGCGATATGGTAAGCGGCCACTACAATCGACTCCGCCAGATCCGAAGTCCGCTTCAGCGTCCTGAACACCGGCACCATATGGTACAGGCTGTCGCTCTGGATGCGCACCATCTGCTCGCCGAAAAATCGCCGAAGTTCCGCCGGATCGTCGGGCGCGACAAAGCCGGTCCGACCCTGCTTGTCGCTGCAGGCCTGCTCCACCTCGCGCAGCAGCCCCGGATTGCGCACCAGCTGATCCGCGAAGTACTGGCTGTGCTCGAATACGTCAATCGTGCAACGCGCCAGGTCGTCGTTATTTTCCAGCCTGCGCAGCCACTCGGGCGTGGCAACCACTTTGTCGAGGAAAGACTCCATGCTTTCCTGGCTGCGCACAATGCCGCTGTTAACGATCAGCCGCGTAAACGTCGGAGCCAGCAGATCCAGATACCGCGTCAGATTGACCGACGGAAACTCCGCCCGCGCCGGCGCTTCCACCGGTTCCGCGGAGTGTTCGGCCACCGCTTCCGCTTCGGCAGGCAACGCGACCGGCTCCGGAGGACTGTAAAACATCGGCCTCTGCGAATGGATCACGCGGTCGTAGAGATCCTGCACGCTACCGAAATTGCGGTCCAGTTCGCGCTCGAGGCCGCTCGCGCTGGGCAGCCCCGCCAGCCCCTGAGGCATCTTACGGGCCAGCAGATCCATTTCTTCTTTGCCGCGCGGCAGCGAGTGCGTCTGCCGGTCTTCATCGAACTGCAGCCGGTGTTCCAGATGCCGCAGAAACTGATACGCCGAGGCCAACCGGGAATATTCCGAACTCGAAAGCAGTTCCTTGTCGCGAAGCCGGGACAGCGCCAGAAGCGTTCCGCCATGCCGCACCCACGCCTCGCGCCCCCCATGCAGCCTCTGCAGGCATTGAACCAGAAACTCGATATCGCGGATGCCGCCCTGCGCCAGCTTCACATTGACGGTGTTCTGCTTTCCTTTCCGCGCCTGCTTTTCATGAATGCGTGCCCGCGTCTCCGACACCGCTTCCACTGTCCGGAAGTCCGTTGTCGTCTTGTAAATCAACGGCTCGACGAACTCCAGCAGTTCCCGGCAAGGCTCGGCATCGCCCGCCGCCAGACGCGCCTTGATCAGCATCTGCAGCTCCCAGTCGCGGCCGCGTGTTGCGTAATAGTTCTTCGCGCCTTCGAGCGACTGGCAAACCTCACCGTAGCGCCCATCGGGCCGCAGCCGCAGATCCACCCGATAGCACATCCCCTCTGGGGAATACACCGAGAGGATCTCCGTCATCAGGTTGGCCGCGCGCTTGAAAAACTCCTTCGCCGTAAGCGCCGAGCCGCCTGTTTCCGGTCCGGAATAAACGAACATCAAGTCGATATCGGAACTGTAATTCAGTTCCTTGCCGCCCAGCTTGCCCAGCGCAATCACCGAAAACGAATTCGGCATGTCGCCCAGTTCGTGCGACAACTCTTTTCGAATGGCACGCCACGTGACGTTCAGGATGGCGTCCGCGAGGTTCGAAAGATCCTCCGCCGTTTCCGACAGATCTGCGAACCGCAACACGTCGCGCAGCACGATGCGCAGGATCTGCCGCTTCCGGAACAACGCCAGATCGACCGCGTGCGGCAGCCCATCCGATGGCAGGGAGTCGACTAGCTGCTGCTCATATTGCTCGCGCAGAAATCCACGATGCAGATCGTGGCCCGCCGCGATATCGACCAGCCAGTGCGGATACCGGATCACGGCATCGGAAAGGAATCGGCTGTACGAAAAAATGGTCAGCACCGACCGCAGCACGGCCCGGTCCGCCGCAAACTGGCGTGCCGCCTCCGGAGCTTCGGAAGTCAGCCGGTTGAGGAAATGGATAGCACGTTCCCGGTCTGGTAACGAGGGAAGCAGGGCCTCGACCGCGCGTAGCGCCGGTGCGGGCAGCCGTTCGAGCTGTATCTCGTCGAGGAGACTGGGCACTACCTTCGATTATAAGCGGCGACGTTACAACGCGGTAGCCTGCACAAGGCGCTTCAGATTGCGCCCGCAGATCCTGCTGCCTTCGAGCTTATCGCCGCCCGGCCCGCCCCAGTGCGTTTCCAGATGGATGAACCCGTTGTAGTCGTCCTCCGCCAGCGCGTCGATCTGTCCTTCCCAATCGATATCGCCTTCGCCCAATGGACACCAGATCGGCTTATGGCCTTCGAGCGTGCAATCCTTCGCATGCACGTGCGCGATGCGGCTCGTGTCAAGCAAGCGGTAACCCGACGGGAATGGTTTCTCGCCCGACACATAGGCGTTTGCCGGGTCCCACACCACCTGCAGATTCTCATGATCGACCGCAGCCAGCACCCGCGCGGTCTCCTGCGCGGTCGCGATATTGCAGGCGTGCTCGTTCTCGATGCCGACAATCAGCCCGTGCTTGCCGGCTTTATCGGAAAGCTCCTGTAGCGCATCCACCACGCGCTCGAACACCGCTTCGGGCTTAACCACCCGCCAATATGAAAAAACGCGGACAATCTTCGCGCCGGTCAGCCTGGCAATCTCAAACGCCCGTTCGGCCAGTCGCGGCTGATCCTCAAAAGAGTGCTTCGCATTGAAGCTGTCCTGCTGAAACCGCGAATCGATTTCCGGCGCATCCGGCAACGTGCACTTGAGCAGCGGAGAGGCGATCGAAACCACCTGCAGCCCGTTGGCGCCAAGCACGTTCATTGTTTGTGCGATCTCGGCATTGCTGAGATCCATGATGTTCTTGCCGCCGATCAACCGAAGTTCCGCGCCCTTCATGCCGAGTTCGCGCATCGCCTGCGCGGCGACGTTGATGTCGGAAGAAAACTCGTCGGTGATAGCGCCAATACGAAAACGTTGCATTCAATGGGATTCTAGCAATGATTCGATTGGCTTACAGGGGGTCCGCGTTCGATTAGAATCTGAATATGAGCCGGGAAGACGAAATCCGCGAAGCGACTCGAAGGCTGGCGGACTACTTCCAGCCCGAGCGGATCTATCTCTTTGGCTCGGCGGCGCGCGGCGAAGCGGGCCCGGACAGCGATCTCGATTTCATGGTGTTGCTGTCGGACGAAGCCCCGGAGCAATTGCTGCGCGCCGGTGAAGGAGATTTCAACTTGCGCGGCCTGGGGTCCGTGGATGTATTGATCTGGCGCGCCCGCGAATTTGATCGCTGGCTTCCGCTGAAAGCTTCATTTCCTGCCACGATCGTGCGGGAGGGAAGGCTTCTTCATGAGCGAGTCCTCACTACGGCTTGAGGGCGCGCTTGCATGGCTGGATCGAGCCGCTGAGGACATCCGTGCCGCTCGCCACAGCCGCGACGGCGGGTTCTGTCGAAACGCCCTCTTCCTGTGCCAGCAATGTGCGGAAAAAGCAATCAAAGGCTTTCTCATTTTTCATGACACCACATTTGCGAAAACACATTCGATAACCGCCCTCGCTGATCTTGTTAGTCCCGTTGACCAGGTGTTTGGCGACAATTAGAAAGGCTCTTCAGCGACAATTACCTGACGGTCTTCACACCCGAAGGACGTGCTGGTGTCAGAAGACGCCGGGGAGGCGAGGCTCCAACAGCCTGGGATGGCAAGAACGCGTTAAATCCTCGGGTTTGGGGCGAAGCCCCATCTCAAGCAAAGCGCCTCATCCCTGTTGGTCTGGGTCCGTACACCTTCGACAAGTGCTATCGAGGTAATTGTCGTTGACCGGGAATTCTAATTGTCCCCCATCACCAGGAACTCGTCAAGGTTCTTCAGAAAGCACTGGGACTTAGCAAGTACGCAGTTGCTATGCGGTATCCGGGATCTCCTTACGAGCCAGACACAATTGAGACTGATTCCGCACTCGCAATTGCCGAGTCCGTCTTGAGCGCCGTCAATAGCCGGCTAAGCTAACGCGTCATTACAGCTTGATCCGCTCTAACTTCCGGTACAGCGTCTTCCGCTCAATCCCCAATATCGCCGCCGCCCGGCTCTTATTCCCACCTGTCGCGGCCAGCACCCGCCGGATCTGATCCGATTCCGTCTCCGCCAGCGTCTCGCCCCCGCCATCCTTCGGTTCCATCGCCGAAATCGCGTCCTGCACGGCCTCCGCATCAATGCGATCGTTCGGCGCCAGAATTGTCAACCGCTCGATCAGATGCTGTAACTGCCGCACATTTCCCGGCCACGTGAAATCCTTCAGCGCCCGCAGGCCGGATTCCGTCAGCTTCGTGTTCCGGTTATAGCGCGCGTTGTATTTATTCACGAAGAAATGCGCCAGCAGCGGCACGTCGCTCCGCCGCTCCCGCAGAGGCGGCAAATCCAGCCGCACCGTATGCAGCCGGTACCACAGATCCTCGCGGAACTTCCCTTCCTCCACCATCTTCTGCAGATCGCGATTCGTCGCCGCGATCACCCGCACATCCACCTTCTTCTCGCGCGCCGACCCCACCGGCCGGATCTCGCGCTCCTGCAGAAACCGCAGCAGCTTCACCTGAAACGCCGCGTCGATATCGCCAATTTCATCCAGAAACACCGTGCCGCGATTCGCCGATTCAAACACGCCGATGCGGTCACGGTCCGCTCCTGTAAACGCGCCTTTCATCGCCCCGAACAATTCGCTCTCGAGCAGCGCGGCCGGAATCGCACCGCAATCCACCGGCACAAACGGATGCGCGGCGCGGTTGCTGAACCGGTGAATCATGCGCGCCACCAGTTCCTTGCCTGTCCCCGTCTCGCCCAGAATCACCACCGTCGCATCGGTCGGCGCAACGCGCGATACGGTCTTATAAATCTCGACCATGCTCGCCGCGCTGCCGATCATCTCACTCTCGGGCAGTTCCTCTGGCTCAACCTCATCGTCGTCCGATTGCCGGGATTCGATGGCGCGCTTCACCGCCTGCAGCAGCGTGTCGAGTTCAAACGGCTTGGCCAGATAATCGAACGCGCCGTTGCGCGTGGCGGCCATCACGGTTTCCATGGTGCCGCGGGCCGTCATCAGGATCACCGAGCAGTTGGGATCCTGCTTCTTCGCCGCCATCAATACATCGATGCCCGTGCGGTCGTCGATATAAATGTCTGAAATGACCAGCGGGAAGCCATCCTTCGACAGCCGGTCGATCGCGTCGCGCGTGTTAGAAACGGCCTCGACCGCGAAGCCCTCCAGCTCCAGAAACGTGACGATTGTCGTTCTGACGCCGTGATCGTCTTCCACCACCAGAATCTGGTCGCTCATGATGCCCGC
>Ga0302319_10021354_pt1 | contig 11665 bp, 9 predicted proteins | sample Bog_T0_2_FD_203319 | JGI IMG/M metagenome (GOLD analysis project Ga0302319, IMG submission 203319) | Peat permafrost microbial communities from Stordalen Mire near Abisko, Sweden - Bog_T0_2 | ecosystem: Environmental > Terrestrial > Soil > Wetlands > Peat | place: Sweden: Abisko, Stordalen Mire...
TCTCCGCTCCGGAACCGAGGTGGGAGAGGACCTGGGCGATCGACCACTCGTCGTCGTAGGACTGACCGGACACCTCCTCGTCCGAGAGCGGGGTCACCACATCGGCAAGGCGACGATGGGAGCGATGCAGGGCAGGTAGCCAAGGATCGAGCGCGGCCATCAGCAGGGCACCGACGGGGTGGCCGCCTGGGTGTGGGGGAAGTGGGTCACAGTGTTCAGATCCTCCTGGTTGCTGATGCGTTGTCGATCGGTGGGGCAGCCGGTCGGCGAATGGTCACACCGGCCCCGGCACCGGGCACGATCTCGGTATAGCGGATCTGGTCGGGTGATCGAACACCCGACCAGATGGCAACTGGCCGACGTCACGACCGCCGGCCGGCCGGATGCCACCGGAGCGCTGAGGTAGCGTCGATCCCCAGTGGACGACGACGCAATCACCCACCCCACCAGGTCGGAGGAGGTTGCATCGGAGGCCAACCAATCCGAGGTCTCCGAAGCGTCGGGCGCCCGCCCGGTCCGGCACCGGCGCCGGTGGCTGGTCGAGTGGATCGTCATTCTGGTGGTGGTGGTCGGGTGCACCGTCTTCCTCCGCACGGCGGTGATCCAGACGTATTCGATTCCCTCGGGCTCGATGCTTCCCACCCTGCAGATTGGTGATCGCATCATCGTCGACAAGGTCGACGTCCACCTCCACCGGGGCGACATCGTGGTGTTCGCCCGACCGCCGTTGGAGCACCAGGACTATGCCGATCTGGTCAAGCGGGTCGTGGGCCTGCCAGGCGAGACCATCTCCTCTCAGAACGGCGAGATCTACATCAACGGAAAGCTCCTCTCGGAGCCGTGGCTTCCCACCGGGCCACAGGCCTATTCCGGGCCGCTCGGCGAGGTCGACCCCAATCCACAGTTCGACCTTCCGGGGCCGATCACCATCCCGGCCGGCGAGTACTTCGTGATGGGCGACGATCGGACCGACTCGGAAGACAGTCGTTTCTTCGGCCCGATCCCGAGATCACTGATTGTGGGGCGGGCGGTGGCGGTGGTGTGGCCACTCAGTCAGGTCAAGGGTCTGTAGGTTGACGCCCCGGTCTCGGGCTGCCGCCTTTCCCTCTGTCACCGCCTCCGGCGTTACCCTCAGCCGGGAGGTCGGAGGCGTAATTTTCGACCTCGACGACACGCTCATCGACCACCGGGGCTCCGCCCGCCAGGCCCTCCGTCGATGGTTGCCCGAACTCGGAGTGACGCCCACTGACGAACTGGTGGCGGCCTGGTTCGGGGCTGAAGAACGGCACTTCGCCACCTACAGCTCCGGTGACATCACCTATGGCGAGCAACGGCGACGTCGGCTCCGGCAGTTCCTTCCGGCCGCCGGCCTGGTCCCCGGCGACGACGACGAGCTCGACGATCTTTTTGCCGGCTACCTAGTGCGGTACCGGGCCAGCTGGATCACCTACGACGACGTCGGCCCGGCAGTGACCACCCTCCACCGATCGGGGATCTCCCTGGCCGTCCTGACCAACGGAGTGGCTGACCAGCAGCACGCCAAGGTGGCGTCCACCGGCCGCGCCGACCTGCTGGGACCGGTCTTCACCGCGGAAGAACTGGGAGTGGCCAAGCCGGATCCCGAGGCGTACCTGATGGTCTGCCGTCACCTCGGGCTGCCCCCGTCATCGGTGGTCCATGTGGGCGATCGCTACGACCTGGATGTGGAGGGAGCCCGGGCGGCGGGCCTCCAGGCGATCCACCTCGACCGGCGGGGTACCGGCCCACTCGACGAGCCGGCCCGGATCACCTCGCTGGATCAGCTGTCGTCCCGAGGACCCGCCGACTCCTGACCCCCACCGTCGGATTCGACAATCGTCGGACGCCCCCCGGCAACCCGACCTCCCGGCAGCCCGCCTACTCGCCCAGCAGCAGCCCGTAGTTGGCGCCCCGGCGGAGGTGGTGGCCCCCGTCGACCGCCAGATTCTCGCCGGTGATCCATGCCGACTCAGGTCCGGCCAGGAACCGGACGGCGGCAGCCACGTCCTCGACGGTGCCCAGCCGGCTGATCGGCATCTCCGCCAGGTAGTCGTCGAGCAGCGGTCCGCCGGCGGTGATGAAGGCCATCAGCTCGTCGTCGATGATCCCCGGCTGCACGGTGTTGACCCGGATGCCGTCCTTCCCCAGCTCCTCGGCGGCGTACCGGCAGAGCATGTCGATGCCGGCCTTGGCGGTGCCGTAGGCCCACAGGTAGCGGTGGGGGAAGGCTCCGGCTCCCGACGACATCCCGATGATCGAACCGCCCGGCGCCTCGCCGCCGTCCAACCCGGTGCCGACCCCGGCACCCATCAGCGGAGCGCCGTGCTTGATGCAGAGGAAGGTGCCGGTGAGATTGAGGTCGAAGGTGGCCCGCACCCCGGCCGTGTCGGCTCCGGTGATCGGTCCCATGTGGTGGGCGCCACCGGCGTTGGCGAAGAGGATGTCCAGCCGTCCCCGGCCCTCGGCCGCCACGCTGACGGCCTCGGCCACCTGCTCTTCCACCGTCACGTCAGCCACCACGTACCGGGCCGATCCCACCGGATGGTCGCCTGACGAGGTCACCTCGCCCAAGGTGACCACCGCCTGCTGCAACTTGTCCTCGGTGCGGCCGCAGATGGTCACGTCGGCACCGTCGGCTACCAGACGGCTGGCGGTGCCGAGACCGATCCCGCTCCCGCCCCCGGTCACCAGCGCCGACCTCCCGACGATGCCCTGGGAGCTCCCGAGTTCCGATGTCATGGACGATCCCCCTCTGCTGACCCGGGCCCGAAGTGGCACGGGAGGTCTTTCGACTGCAGCATGATACGGGTACCAGTCGTCGGGCCTGCCCGACTCGGGCCCGACCCAGGGGGATACGCACCATGACCGACAGACAGTTGAACCTCGCCGACCTGTTTGAAGTGGTGGTCGACACCCTGCCCGACCGGGAAGCCCTGGTGGCAGGGGACCAGCGCCGCACCTACCGGGAGCTCGACGACCGGGCCAACCGGTTCGCCAACGCCCTGGCCGACCGGGGAATTTCCCCTGGCGCCCACGTGGGGATTCTGGCCCACAACTGCGCCGAGTGGGTCGAGGCCATGATCGGTTGCTACAAGGCCCGGACGGTGCCGGTAAACCTCAACTTCCGGTATGTGGCCCCTGAGCTCCGGTACGTGGTGGACAACGCCGACCTCGAGGTGTTGGTCTACGAGCGGGCGCTGTCCCCGCTCGTCGCGGAGTCGCTCGCCCCCGAGGCCGGTGACGACGCCGACACCGCTCGGGTACCGACACTCCTGGTGGTCATCGAGGATGGGACCGATGGGTCGGTGGCGATCGACCATCCCGTCGTCGGCTTCGAGGAGGCGTTGGCCGCTGCCGACCCGGATCGACCGACGGCTCCCCGCTCGCCCGACGATCTCTACCTGCTCTACACCGGCGGCACCACCGGGATGCCCAAAGGGGTCATGTGGCGGCAAGAGGACATCTTCTTCGCCGCCATGGGAGGTGGAGGCTGGGGACAGCCACCCATCACCGCCGCCGAGGAGCTGGCCGGGAGGATGCAGCTCGACGACGCCTTCAAGGCGACCATGCTGATCGTGGGGCCGCTGATGCACGGCAATGCACAGTGGGCGATGTGGAACGCCTTCATGATGGGCGGCACAGCGGTCCTCTATACCAACCACCGCTTCGATCCCCACGAGCTCTGGCGAACCGTGAGTGACGAAGGAGTGCTCTCGATGGCGCTGGTGGGTGATGCCATGGCCCGACCGCTGGCGGAGACCCTGGCGACCGCGGCACCGGGCACCTATGACACCTCGACGCTGATGGTGATCGGTTCGGGGGGCGCCATGCTGTCGGTCACCGTCAGGGAGGAGCTCCAGAAGCAGCTTCCGGGGACCATCATCATGGACCGGTTCGGTTCCAGCGAAGGTGGGGCGTCCGGGGTGGTGGAGGCAGGGGCGTCAGGTCCCCGGTTCACCATGAACGCCGACACCACGGTGTTGGACGACGATCTGCGGCCGGTGTCGCCGGGCGACGGGTCCATTGGTCGGCTGGCCCACACCGGCCACATCCCGCTCGGTTACTACAAGGACGAGACGAAGACCGCCGCCACCTTTCCGGTCGATCCCGACGGCGTTCGATGGTCGGTGCCCGGCGACCTGGCCTCGGTTGACGACAACGGCACCATCGTGATCCACGGCCGGGGATCGGCCTCCATCAACTCTGGCGGCGAGAAGATCTTTCCGGAGGAGGTCGAGGCGGTGATCAAGTCGCACCCCGATGTCTTCGATGCCATCGTGGTCGGCATTCCCGATGAACGGTTCGGAGAGCGGGTGGCGGTGGCAGTGCGTCCACAGTCCTCGGCCATACCGGTGACGCTCGACGACCTGCAGGAGCATTGCCGCTCGCAGATCGCCGGGTACAAGATCCCCCGCCAGCTCCTGCTGGTCGAGGAGGTGCCGCTGACCGCCGCCGGCAAGCCCGACGCCAAGGAGGTCAAGGCGCTCTTCGCTCCGGACGACTGACCCCTCTGCGGCGGCCACCGGTCGGACGGCCGGTTCCGTCAGGCGGCGGCCAGTGCCTCGATTGCCGCCGAGCCGGAGGCAGGATCGCCAGTGCCCAGCCGGTCCGTCGTGCCTAGCGCGTCGGCACCGCCGCCGACCCCAAGGCCGGCACCGTCCATGGGCGATCCCCCTCGGGTCCGCACGACAGCCCTTACGGCGTCCAGGGCGGTGTCCCCGGCCCTCGCCAGGAGCTCGTCGGTGACCTCCACCGTTCTGGCTTCGCCGGCCTGGGGCCACAGGCCGACCACCCGGACCGGTGCCGGTCGAGTGGGAGTACGCAACGCCGCCACCAGGGCGAGGTAGCCGAGCTGGACATCCAACCCGGAAGGGGGTGAGCCGCCGGCCACTGCGACCAGCACCTGTTGGGTCGTCGACCCCGACCCCGACCCCGACCCCGACCGCAACGACGACCGCAACGACGACCCCGACCCCGACCCCGACCCCGACCGCAACGACGACCCCGACCCCGAGTCCGAGGGCTCGGGCGACGGGAGGTCGATGCGGATCTCCGAGCGACCTTTCAGCCGAACCGTCCGGGGACCTGGGCACACCCACTGGTCATCGGGTCCTCCCAGTCGGGGGGCGGTCCGGAACTGTCCCCAATCGAGGGAGGCCCAGACTCCGGTCGCCCAGTTGGAGGCCTCGGCCAGCACGGCTCCTCGCCCGCCAGTCCCGAGCCCGGCGTACCAGGGCTCCCAGTGGAAGGTCCTCCAGCCGGAACGCTCCCACTCGGCCACCGCCCACTCGGCCACCGGTCCGACCGCCTCCAGTGGTGCCCGGAAGTAGCCGGCCAGGCAAGCGTCGATCGCCGCCAGTCCCAGCGACCGTCGGACGAATGCCGGCTTCCAGGCAAAAGGATCGTCGGGGCGGATCGTCGGGTTGTCACCACCCGACGCCAGCTGTCGGAGGATGGGCACCGACACCACGATCTGTTCGCCGGGCGGGAGCGGAGCGACCAGGTCCGGCACGTTGCCGGCCAGTCGGTCGCGGATCCGTTGCGCCACCGCCGGGCCGGTCCGGCTGGGGGCCGGTCGGAGGATCGCCTCGGTGAGTTGGGCGGCAGCCGTCATGGTTCCTCCTGCCTGACCATGGCGCTGATCCCCGCTGCGGTGCGCTCGGCCGCCGCGATGAGGAGTTCGTCGCTGACCGGATCCACGTCGAGCTCGCCGGTGCGGGAGTAGTAGGTGGCGACGGCGAACGGCGGAGCTGGTCGGCGGAGGGTCTCGACCAGTGCCGAAAAGTGAAGATCATCCCGGTGGGCTGGCCGACGTGACCCGCTGGTGATCGCCACCAGCGCCACCGATGCCACGTCGAGCCCGGGGCGTCCGATGGCCAGGTCGACCCGGGCCGACAGCTCCACCGCTCCGTCGGACAGCACCGTTCGGATTGGCTCATCGGTCCTCGGGAGCCAGGCGGCATCGAGGTCCGGCCAACGTCGGGCCAGTCCGGCGGCCTGCCGGCGAACCTCCGCAGCCAGCCCGTCGCGCTCGCCAGCCGGGAGTCGGTGGATCCATGCCACCAACTCCTGTTGCCGGTCGTCGACGGCCAAGGCCCCCAGCCCGTCCACCCAGGGATCGCCGAACGATCCGGTTGTCAGGAGCTGACGGAAGAGGACGCCGACAAGGGCGCCACAGGCGATGGGGACGGTCAGCTCCCGTCGGCCGGCGATGGAGCCGTCGGACCGACCGCTCCGCCGGTCGAGGGCCCTGGATAGTGCGGCATGGGTCACCACCAGACGGCGCCGGTCGGCGCCACTCACCGCAACCGGGGTCAGACAGGACTCGATCCCATCGTCGATGATCCGACGGAGCGCTTCCACCCGATTCGGGTCAGCGGCTGGTCGTGGGCGGCCGGTGATTCGGATCCGGTCGAGGAGGGCCGTGCCGGCCAGCGGCGTCCACTGGAGGAGCGACGGCGGCACCTGGCCGTCGGCATCGGATTCGTTGGAACTCGCTCGGTTCGGCCGATCGGCGCCGCCGCCATGGCGGACGGAGTATCCGGGGAACGTGATGGGCTGCCGGTGCTTCCACCGACGGTCGTCGGTCTCGAGGAGTGCCATGGGTGCAGTGTGACCGATGGGTGTGACGCTTCTTGCGGTGGACCCCCTTCCGGTGGCGTCGCCGGTAGCCTTCCCCCGATGATCCCTGCTTCGGTGGACGCCGTCTTCGTGGTGGGCTTTTCCGTCTTCGTGGTGGCGTTCGTGGTGCTGATCGTCCTGACCGTCCGGTTTCTGGTGGGACGAGCCCGAGCGGAGAAGCGTCAATGGCTGGCTGAACAGGAGGACCTCGACGCCGCTGATCAAATTCCCGGACCGGATCCCGAACCCGCTGGCCCGGTGACCGCGTTGGTGCTCTCGGGGGGTGGTCCCAGGGGGGCGGCCCAGGTTGGGATGCTGCAGGTACTGGCCGAGGGGGGTTTCGTACCCGATCGGATCTATGGGGTTTCGGTCGGGGCGGTCAATGGGGCGGCATTTGCCAACAATCCGACCGTCGAAGGGGTCGAGTACCTCACCCAGATCTGGCGTGAGCTGCGCAGTGAGGACATCTTCCCGCAACGGCTCGGCCACGGACCCTGGCGATTCCTCCAGCAGCGCGAGTCGATCCACCCGAACTCCGGGCTCCGGCAACTCATTGAGGAGGGGATCGGCTTCGAGCTGTTGGAAGAGTCCGCCATACCCATCGAGGTGGTCGCCACCTCGATTGTGGACGGTCGGGAGCGATGGTTGACGTCCGGGTCGGCGGTGGAGGCGATCCTGGCCTCGGCGGCCATCCCTGCCATCTATCCGCCGGTGGAGATCGATGGGGACCGCCTCATCGACGGTGCCGTGGTGGACAACGTCCCGATCGGCCGGGCCATTGATGCCGGGGCCGAACGGATCGTCGTCCTGCTTTCCGGCCCCCCGAACTACTCCCCCCTGCCCTTCAAGCGACCGGTGGAGGCGATGCTCAACGCCCTCCTCATCTCGGTGCATGCCCGATTCACCCGAGAGATGGCCCGCCTACCCAACGGGGTGGAGGTCGTTGTCTGCAGTGTGGAGCCCTCGGAGTCCCGTGAATACAGTGACTTCTCCGACACCGAGGCGCTGATGGCGGCCGGACGGGCGGAAGCCGTCGACGTGTTCGTCCGCCACGGGGTGATCGACCCTCCGCCGAAGGCGTCCACCGCCGCCGATTCCGGCGTTGCCGATCCGTCTCCGGTCGAAGACGGTGTCGACTCGTCGGACGTGCCACCTGAACGACCGGCCCCTGCAGCTCCCGCCAACGTGCCATCCGAGGTGACGGTGGGCCTTCCGACCGGGACGGTGGCCCACCCGGTGGATCCCTCGCCCCACTGAACGGGGCTGTCGCAGTCAGGAAGTCAGTGGCAGGCTCAGCCGCCGAGGCCGAGCACGCCTGACGACCCCGAGCTGCTCGACGAGCTCGAGCTACCGGTCAGGGGCGGGAGGCCGAGGGTCCCGGTCACGCTGCCGGCTGCCTTGGTCACCGTGGAGGTGGCACCGGCCGCCGTCGTGGTGACGGTGGAGCCCACCCCGCTGGTGGCGCCGCTGACGGTGGAGCTGACTCCCCCGACCGCACCACTCACGGTGGAACTCACTCCGCCGACTGCACCGGCCGCCGTCGATCCGAGTCCTCCGGCCGCACCGGCCACGGTCGAGCCAACGCCGCTGGCAGTGCTCTTCACCGTGCCGCCGATCTGACCGGCTGCCCCGCTGACCGACGGGACCCCGGGAGTGGGGGAGGTGGCACCGCCAACTCCGCCGCCCACCCCGGGGAGGTTGACCGGAGATCCGTTGGCCGACGAGCCACCAGAGCCGCGGCTCGTCCCGCTGGACGCCGCCGCACCACCGGACCCGGATGCCGGGCCGGCGACCGACGCACCGCCACCGGCGACCGACGCACCTGCGCCGGTCCTCGAGGATGCCGGCGCCGTACCGCTGCCTGCCACCGCCGGATGGGCCGGGACCGCCGGTGCGGGGTGGGACGGGGTAGTGGGCGCCAGCATCAGGGTGCCGACACCGAGCACCGCCACCCCGGTGGCAGCGGCCGCCACCGGTCCGAAGGTGCCGAGCGCCCCGGAAGTCCCGAACAGTCGGTCGGCGCTCGAGGCCAGGTGCCGAAGCACCTGACGCACCGAGACCAGTGGATGTCGAGCGGTGATCACCAACGAACCGAGCACCTTCATCCGCAGGAGCACCAAGAACCCGGCCAGCGACCCGAGCCGCCCGCGCTGGTTGTCGAGGAGCATGAACTCCCGCTTGAGGGCCTGCCGGGCCCGCCACAGCAGCGTCTCTACTGCGGTGATCCCCACACCCTCGTGCTCGGCGATCTGACGGTAGGACCAGTCGGAGCCCTCGCGGAGCTGCAGCACCCGTTGATGCCGCTCGGAGAGTTGGCCGAAGGCCTGGGCCACCATCTTCGAGTCGACATCTCGCAGGACGGCATCCTCGGTGTCGTAGGTGCCGATGTCGGCGGCCTGCAACCGTGACTCCTCCACCGGCGTCTGACGCGAACGGCGACGGAGCGTGTCGACGCAGAGGTTGGCGGCGATCACCGTCAGCCACGGATAGAAGCGGCGCTCACCGGCGAACCGGGGTAGCGCCCGCCAAGCGCGAGCGAAGGTCTCCTGCACCACGTCCTCGGCGTCACCGGACTCGCCGAGCCGTTGCATGCAGAAGCGGTGGAGCCGTCGCTGGTAGCGGAGGTAGAGCTCTTCGAAGGCACTGCGGTCACCGGCCTGGCACCGCTCAACCAGGTCGCGGTCCCGAGCGACATCCACCGTACCGTCCTGCGAGGGGGCCACCAGGGTGGGCCGGAGCTCGCCGGTCGTTGCCGACCCGTAGGCCTCTTCCTGCCTGAGTGCCATTCGAACTCCTCCCCGTTCACTACATACCGACTGCAAACATCCCGCTGCTGCAGGGGCTGATTTCCTGTCCTCCTGACTCAAGTGTAGGGAAGTTGCAGCCATATGGGAAGGCGGAAAATTACCTGAAAAAGTTTCGCAAGTACCCTGTTCGAACGGGGTTTCCTCTGCAGTAGGTGGAGTTCGGATTGGCCGAAACATCACCGATGGTATTGGGGAGGAACTGTGCATCGAGCCGCATTCGCGAAGCTCATCGGGGCGATACTGATCGGATCGGCCGCCGTCATTCCATTGGCCACTGCGGCCATGGCCTCGACGCCGACCACTCCGGGTTCGTACCAGGGGAGCGCTTCCGGCGACAACCTGGTGGTGACAGTCGGTGGCACCAAGCTCACCGGCGGTGACAGCACCGTCACCGACTCCTCCTCGCCGTCGTCGGCCGCCGGCACCGGCTCCGGGCAGTTGGCTCCCGACGTGGTGGGTAGCCAGTCGGCCGTCGCCACCGCCGACGGATCGACCCAGAACCTGCCCCAGGTGTGCGCCACACCGGCCGTCCCGTCGCTTCCCGCCCCGCTGGGTTCGCTCTTCACCATCGGCGCCGCCTGCGGCTCGGCCCAGGCTTCGGTGGATCCCAACGGACTCCCGTCGTCGTCGGCCACCGGATCGGCCGGAGACATCGGCGTCGGGGTGGGCAATCTCCTGACCCAGGTGGTCACCGCCGGCTCGCCGCTGGCCGGGACGTTGACCACCCTGTTCGGCAGCCTGCCCACCCTCCCGGTGGGCGGAGTCGATCTCAGCACCCTGCTCACCCAGCTGGGGGTGTCGGCCGCCTCCACCACCAGCCTGCTGTCGGTGACCGCCGGATCGTCGACATCGTCGGTGACCACGGACGCCTCGAGCGTCACCGCCACCTCCTCCGCCTCCGGTTCCACCATCGACCTGCTGCAGGGTGCCGGGGCCGGGGGTGGCCCCGCCGTTTCGATCTCCGTGGGCAAGGCGGCGGCCACCGCCACCTTCGACCGGGGGACGGCCACCGCCACCGCCTCGGTCAATCCGGCGCTGGTCAGTGTGACGGTGAGCTCGGCGCTGACTCCCGCCCAGACCATCGCGGTGCCGGTCGGCTCCTCCTACACGGCGTTGGCGGGTACCCCGCTGGCCTCCACCATTTCGGTGGGCAGCGGCACCACCACCCAGTCGGGGGCGAGCGCCTCGGCCGATGCCGTGGGCGTCAGCGTGGACCTTCTCACCGGCGTGGATGGCGGCATCGACGCTGACTTCTCCAGCGGGACCGCCTCGGTGGCCGGGGTGGCAGCAGCTGCCCCGGTGGCCGCCGCCACCACGACCACCACCACGCCGGCGGCGGTCACCGCGGCCACCACCCCGGTGACGCCCACCCCGGCGGTGGTTCCCGATGTCACGGCCGTCCACACCGGAGAGCCGTGGGCCGGCTCCCTACCGTTGGCCCTGGGTGCCTTCGTGCTGGGTCTGGTCCTGCTCGGACGTCGGCGGTTGGCGAGTCTGATCGGGTCGCTGGCCCACCATGGTGCGGGCACCGGACGGAACGGGCCGGGGTAGTGCGCCGCCCCACGTCCCGGGATGTCGTCCGATGGTCGGTGCCGGCGGTGGGAGCGGCCCTCGTCTGGTCGTCGCTGGCCTTCGTCGGCTACGCCGCTGGATGGACCATTCGGAAGCAGCGAGCCGAGACGCACCTGGTCGCCCAGGTGAAGACGGTGAACGACACGTTCAGGGGGTCGACCCCGGCAACCCGGACCGGATACGGCATCGGCTCCGGTTCCACATCCGCAGCGACGGCGCCAAAGGGCCCCTGTGTGCAGGCCGCCCCCACCACCGGGCAGCTGACCGGGGTGCTGGACATCCCCTCCTTGGGCCTGCAGGCCCCGGTGGAAGAGGGCACCGACGACGCCGAACTGGCGGTGGCCGCCGGCCACGCCCCCGCCTCGGTGTGGCCCGGGCAGACCGGCAGCTCGGTGCTGCTGGCCCACGACGTGAGCTACTTCGTCCACCTCGGGGCCCTCGCCGCCGGCGATCTGATCACCTACCGGAACCAGTGCACCACGGTGACCTTCCGGGTCACCGGTCGCCAAGTGGTGGCGGCTGGTTCGCCGGTCTACAACTCGGCAACGCCGACGCTGGTGCTGGACACCTGCTGGCCGACCAACGCCCTGTTCTTCACCTCCCAGCGCCTGCTGGTGACCGCCGCCGAGGTGTCGACCGGATCGACC
>Ga0302319_10021355_pt1 | contig 11664 bp, 5 predicted proteins | sample Bog_T0_2_FD_203319 | JGI IMG/M metagenome (GOLD analysis project Ga0302319, IMG submission 203319) | Peat permafrost microbial communities from Stordalen Mire near Abisko, Sweden - Bog_T0_2 | ecosystem: Environmental > Terrestrial > Soil > Wetlands > Peat | place: Sweden: Abisko, Stordalen Mire...
TTGCGCTCCATAGCCATAGAGGGCGTTGGTGTCGTTTTGGTAAATCTGCAGCGGAAAACCAGTCTGGTAAACGCTAACCCCATTCACCGACCAGCCGCCAAGGGCCAGATCGGTCAAACGATTCGCATTGCCCAAGAATCGCTGGCCCTTCCCGACGGGCAGATTGTATGAAATCGCCGTGGCCAAACGGACCGGCGCGTCCACATTCGAATAGCTGTATTCGGCCGCCGTGTTGTATGGATTCTGTGGAGCGTTCTGCGCACCGCTGTTCAGCGAGCTGCCCACGCCGCCGCTGCTTTCATCCATATTCTTCGACCAGGTGAGAGTGCTCAGAATCGTCAGCCCATGGCTGAACCGCTTCTGTATCTTCGCAACCATGGAGTTGTAACTGGCATGGTTCTGATCGCCAAAAATGTAGTTGACTGCTGTGTACGCCGGATATGGCAACAAGAGTTGGAATTTGTTGATTTGCGGACCCGAGAGCGATCCATTGCCGACCAGCGGATTTCCGTAGAACGGGTTCGTAATCTGGGCTTGCAATGCGGCATTGCCAAGCGACAGATTGGTCGGACTCAGTGCATCAATGTTGATGCTGGGATTTCCCAGCGTCAGGTGAGTTGAGTGAGAAGCGACATAGCCAACTTCCAATGCAAAACCGCCGCCTAATTCCCGCTGTACGTCAGCAGAATACTGCTGGATCATCGGTGCTTTAGTGTTTGGATCGACGATGGAGAACCCTTCGCCGATACCGGCATTAGAGCCCTGCGAATTACCGACAGGAGCGTTTAGCCCATTTGGAAACGGATTCGTCAGGCCACCGCCGGCAATGAGCTGAGCGTAGGTCTTTCCGGTGATGTCTGTATTATTGGCATAACCCAGAGTGCCGAAAGGACCGCCCAGGTAGATCTGAGGCGCCCAAAAAATGCCATAGCCGCCACGCAGGACAGTCTTGCTGTTCAACTGATAAGCTGCGCCGCCGCGCGGACCCCACTTAATGCCCTGGTAATCGCCAAGTTGCGTTTTCGCACCCGCAATACCCGCATATTGAACCGCACCATTTCCATACAACGCATTCGTAGCGGCCGTATTGAAATTAACGATCAAACCATTGTGCGCTTCCTCAACACCGGTTTCATGTTCCATGCGCAGACCGAAGTTCAGAGTCAACTTGGAATTCACGCGGAAATTGTCCTGCACGAAGCCAGCGTAGTAGTGAATGTAATCGGTCAGCGTAGAGGTTGTATCCGCCTGACGGTCGTAAGGCAAGCCAAGCAGAAGATCACCCAAATCCGAACCCGTATAGCTATTCGCTAGGCTAGAGTTCGAGTTGAAGGTATAACAGCCAGTCGGGCAGTTCAGACCGGAGCCAGAGGTCGCGATCAGACGGTAATCGAAGCCCGCTTTGATACTGTGGCGTCCCAAGAACTTATCGACGCTCGCCGAGAAATTGTGCGAAGCTTCGTCGTAGTAATCCCAATCGCCCGAATCCCCCAAACTGCTGAACGTGGTCATATTGACCGCGGGAAATTCCGCCGCCGGACCTTTAGTAGCAGCTGCCCATTGGGGGCTGAAATTCAAAGACGCAACGTTGAACCCTTGCGAACTGTTGTAATCGAAATTGGGGAAACGGTTGAATCCATACCGAATCGCTACTACTGTCGTCGGGTTCACCGTGAACAGGTTATTAAGTTGAGTCGTGTCCACCCGACGCAGCAAACGCCAGCCGGATTGCGTTGCGGGGGAGTTGAACCAAGTGTCGCCGGGTTCTAACGAGTAATAACGGAGATAGCTCAAGCTGGCACGCCACCAGCTCGTGAAGTCTTCATCCACTTTGCCGGTGTATTGGACCGCGCGAGCCTTGATCGAGGAGGCTATGGTCAAATCGTTGCCGCCATAGCTGCTAGGAGTCGACGAGGGTGTCGGGTAGAGGCTCGCAATCGCGAAGCCAGTCGGGTTCAACCGCGAAGCGGGAATCATATTGCCGCCGAAGGCCGAGCCCGTGGTTGGGTCGATCACGCTAATGCCAGACCCCACAAAATTGCCATTCCGTTGCCCCACCGTTGGTAAAGCAAAGTTCGCCGAATCGGATGAGGCGTCATCATAGTGCTCAATGCCGAGGAAGAAGAAGGTCTTGTTTTTGCCATCGTACACATGGGGTATCCAAATGCGTCCGCCCAAGCTTCCGCCCCAAGTGGTATTCGGTTGATCAGTGATCGGAATTCCGGCCGCATTGCTAAAGAATGCGTTCGCGTCCCAATCAGTGCGCCGTAAGTGCCCGTATAAGCTGCCGTGAAAATCGTTCGTACCCGATTTCATCAGCGTGTTAAACATACCGCCACCGGTACGCGCCATTTCGGCGTCATAGGTGTTCGATTGAATCTTCACTTCCTGCACAGATTCCAAGGTCGGAATAATGATCGCGCGATTATTCGAATCGGTGATCGGAATCCCATCCAACAAATAATTGTTGCCGCGAACCGGTCCGCCCGCGATGGAAATCATCGACGAACCGCTCTGGTCTTCCATGCGGTTGTACGCCGGCGGTCCCACTTGCACCACGTTCTGCGAAAGTCTCGACATCATGAACGGGTTGCGGCCTAAGTTCGGCAATTCCACCAGCTTTTGATTGTCGAGCACCTGCCCTTGCGAGGCGTTCGAAGATTCCACCAGCGGCATCTGCTCAGTCACAAGCACGCTCTCGGTGATGCTGCCGACTTCTAATTTCACGTCCACTGTCACGAATTCCTGCGTGCCGACGATGACATTCTTGCGTTCGAACTTCTTGAAACTCGGACTTTCGGTCAACACTGTGTATGTTGAGGGAACCACGTTCGAAAAGTCGTATTGGCCCGCGGCACTTGTTGTAGTGTTGCGCGCTTCGTTCGTTCCTTCATTTGTCAACGTCACCTTGGCGCCAGCCACGGCCGCGCCTGTGGCGTCGGTAACGGCGCCGTGAACTCCGCCCTGAGTAGACTGCGCCCAGGCTCCTATGCTGGTTAGAGCCAGCAACGCTAATAACGGCGTTACTCGACCCCTTCCTGCTAAATTCGACTTCTTCTGAAGCATTCTGTAAATCTCCCTTAGTATCGATACCTTTTTGAGTAAAGCTATTGGCTGGCCTCAAGCCAGCGCGCGCCGCAACACTGGGCGGGTACTGCTACAACGGAGAGCACGTAATCACTGAGACAATTACGGTTAGGTTACCACCGTTTCACTATTCTGTGAAATAAGAGTTTTGAATGGAAAGTAACAGAACAAAAGGCGAAAATGCCTCAATGCACGTCTTGCATCACTGCCATGTTCGTCGTTTGTTTGCCTGCGGACACTCTTTTATATAGGGATCTCGCCAAATACAATGAACAGCCGATGCCCACAGCCAGCACCGCGTTTACCACTAACACTGCCGCCGCCGTACATAAAAATGCCAGCGCATCCACTCGCCGCATTTTATTCAGTCGCCGCCAGGTGCTCCACTCCAGCAAACAGATTCCGATGTACGCAGTGACGCCCGCCAGCGCCGGAATAGGAATATGCGAAATGTAGCGATTCCCCAGAACCACAAACGCCAATATGAAGAATCCGTGGAAGAGATTCGACATCCGTGTCGCTCCCCCGCAACGCACACTCGCCAAACTGCGCGCCGGAATGCCCACACTCATGGGTGCGGCAAAAACGCCCGCTACCATGTTCGCAATGCCGTACGCGCCAATTTCCCCGTCCGCATCGGCAATCTTCAAGTGGATGTGCTTGCCGCGAAAGTGCTCCACCACGCGCGACGTCAACAGAATATTGACGCTTGAGACAAACGCCAGCCCTAGCGCGGCCGGAATCACTTTTAAGACATCCGTCGGCGACCAGGAAAACCCGATGAAAGGTGGAATTTCCAATGGAAGCGTTCCCACCTCTTTCTGATGCAAGCCAAAAATCAGGGCCACAGCCACAGACGCCAAGATACCGATCAAAGGCGCCGGGGCACGCGGAACGAACCGCGCCGAAACAAAAGCGCCAAGTATCACCATCGCCGAGATGATAACCGCGCTCGATTGTGTTTCCGCAACATGCGACAGAACCTGCCAGCTCTGATACAGCATGTTATTCGAGGTACGGTCAACAACCGCTTTCACGCCAAGCATCACACCCAGCTGCGATAAGCACATCATCGCGCCGATTCCGCAGGAAAACCCGGTCACCACCGGCTGCGGCACCTTATGGATGTAACGGCCAAGTCGCAAGAACGAAAACACCAGCATGATTACCGACGCGACAATACACACCTTGGCCGCGCCGCCCATGCCTTGCGAATGCACGGCCTGAGAAATAAAGGGGACGGTGGCACTCGCTGTGCCGCCGATTAACACCGGATTACGCCCCAACAATGCAGTAATGGGCGCAGTCGAAATTGAAGTGACTAAGCCGAGCACCGGCGGCAAACCCATCATGTTTGCCATAGCCAAACCATACGGTAAGGCAATCAGTGCTGCGATCGCTCCGCCAGCGAGATCGCCGGCCAATAACTTCCAGCTATATCGAAAACGCAACGGTTTCAATGAGGGCCTCTATTGCGGTCAGGGAGAAGAGACAACCGAAGGCTCTTCTCCCTGACCGCTACACAATTAAATGAGGGGGGTTACTCCCAGATTTCACTGCTGGTGAACGCTGATGCCCGTGTTACGCGTAAACCTTATCGAACGCCGCTTGGAACTTCTGCATTTCCTCACGCGTGCCAATCGTGACGCGGACCCATTCGGGCCAAACTTTCCACGTCCGGCCAATGTAGACTTTCTCCTGGGTCATCGCCGTGAAGAACTCATGCCCCGGCCGCTTCGCGTTCAGCATAAAGCAGTTGCTTTCCGAAGGAATGAACTCAACGTTTTTCTTCGTAAGGTAAGCGAAGGTGTCGTTGCGGACATCGCCCATGAGCTTGCGGCGGTCTGCCACCAAATTCTTCGACTTCAAGCTGGCGGTCGCGCCCACCATGCCGGTCACCGGCATCATGCCGGAACTCCAGCCCTTCACCTTTTCAAGAATGTCGGGGCGGGCAATCGCGGCACCGGCACGCAGACCCGCCATGCCGTATAGCTTCGAAAATGTGCGCAACACCAAAACATCTTTATCCGCGGCGACCAAATCCGCACACTTCACCGCGTTCGGCGAAATATGGATGTACGCTTCGTCCACCAACACAATCGAACCTGCCGGCTTGTTGGCTACTAGCCATTCGATGTCCGCTTTGCTGGTCAATGTGCCCGTGGGGTTGTTAGGGTTGCAAATATAGTAAAGACCGCCATTCGGCGCTGCCGCCAGCATCGCCTTCACATCGTGGTCCCAAGTTCCCTTGCGCAGTGGTACCTGCACAATTTTTGCGCCAATAAAGGCCGCCGCGCGTCCGCCCGCTTCATAGCCGGGATCTGCCGCCACAAAAGGACGGTCCTTAGTGCAATATGCTAAAACTGCTTGATGCAGTGGCGCGCTCGAACCGGCGTACGCGAGCACGTAACTCGCCTTCACACCCTCTTGTTCTGCCAGCGTCTCCTGCATTTCGTCGGTCAAATTGTATTGATAACGGCCGCCGCTTTGCACGATCTTATGAATCGCTTCGGCGGCCTCCGGACAAGGACCCAACGGATTTTCGTTGGCGTTAATCACCACCGCATCCGGCGGGATATTCCGCACTCGCGAAAGTTGAGCCAGTGCCGGCTCATTGTAAAAAGGGAGGGCCGCCCCTGCCGTAATCAGGCTGGCAATGCGTCCAAAATTCCTGCGCGTAAAACCCCGGCGGATCAATTCAACCTCTTGATCTGCTTTCAGAACTGCTGGCATAAAATCTCCTTTGTCTATTTTTGGCCGTACTAATTTCGTATATTATTTCACACAACTGAGCGCGGCATGGGTTTATTTAATAGGCGAGTAACCTAACCCAAGGTGCTCAGCGCAGCTCCAAAAAAACACGGGGCTTCTGCGCGCTATCGACGGGGAGCAAACTGTTGGACGGGAACAAGCTCGGGGATTCGAGTGGTTTCGTCAAGCAACTGACGAAACAAATCCAGGGGCGGGAATCTTTATCAAACTGAGTGTAACACCGCCGACAGTTTTACGCAACGCGAATTCAACGCCGGAGCGCTGCTCTTACTACATTGGGCATCGTCAATTCGCCGTCTAGCAACTCGCGCGCCGATAAGCTCGCCTTAGTCAGGCCTTCCTTAGTATGCGCTTTCGCACCCGCAATCATGTGATAAATCTCGTGCGCTACTACAATCCCCAAGGCCGTCCCGTACTGCGCTTGATGTTGCTCCGGGTGAACGCCTCGTGTAATCCGTTGCAGACAGCGCCGCACCCGGTCGCATTCCACTTCTCCAAAATGCAGAACTTGGCCGTCACTCGAATAGGCCATCGCGAGCGGTTCTCGCTCGTCGATGGGTCCCCGCTCATCAACCATGACCGGCCCTGGGTCCATCGAGCAAACACCCTTCATCTCAAAAACAACAAGTTCGGAAAACTGAGGCGAGACGGGCATCTCACTTTTCAGCATCACGTCAGCCTCAATCCCGGCCGGCGCTAGGAGTGTACGCAACTCCCGCCGAAAAGCCTCTACAGAAACAGCGGAGTGAGGCTTTTCAAAATTCACCAGCACCGTGACATTTCTCGTCGCAGCCTGGCACACCGAGATCACACACAAACACAACCACGCAACAGAGCGCATATTTCTCTCTCTACTTGGAGAACCGTCGTCGTCCACGGCCAGATGCTTTAGCCCAACGGAGGGCTACTGGCTAACCGAAACTATAATATACCTTTTGGGAGGCAACCTCTTCCTCGCCCAAACGCAGCCGCTCAAAAAAGGAAAAAGGCGGCCAGCGCCGAAACGCCGTCCGCCTTCTCCCTCCCCGTACTGCAATCCGTCTTACTTGCTCTTAGAACGCAAACCGCAACGCCAGTTCCAACTCTCTCGAGAAATTAGCCTGCTGCGTAATCTGTCCGAATGTGCTGCTGCCGAACGAGACGTTCGGCGCATAGAACAAAGGCGTATTCATCGCATTCAGCGCCTCAAAACGGAATTGCGACTTAATCCGTTCCTTGATCGTGAAGGTTTTGAACAACGACATATCCCAATTCGCTTGACCAGGACCACGCATCGCGATCGTGCGCGAGATATTGCCAAACGTAAATTCTGGCGCTGTGCTGAAGGCCGCTGGGTTGATGTAATCGCCCAAGCGCTGCTCCAGGCTGCCGCTGGTCACCGGCGAAATACCGGTGGCATTGGGCCGCTGGCTAGCATAGCCAAAAGTAGAGTTGTAGTTTTTCGATTGCGAGATTTGCAGCGGGAAACCTGTCTGGAAGATAGACGTCGCATTTACAGACCATCCGCCCACTACGTTGCTCACCACTAGATTGCTGCTGTTCACAAACTTCTTCCCTTTGCCGAACGGCAAGTCGTAGCTGAAAGAAGTCGTCCAGCGTAACGGTGAATCCACGTTCGAGAAAGCATACTCAGCCGCCATATTGTATGGATTCTGCGGAGCCACGGCTCCGCTGTTTAAAGTATTGCCCGCGCCCGCACTGCTTTCATCCCAGTTTCGCGACCAGGTGAACGCTGAAAGGAAAGTAACTCCATTCGTGAAGCGCTTCTGCACCTTCACGATCATCGAATAATATTTCGCCTTGTCGTTATCGTCGAACTGATAGTTGATAGTGCTGAACGTCGGATAAGGCAACAACAACTGGCTCGCCTGCACCTTGGCCGTTCCGACTACGCCGACTCCGCCATTCCCGTAAAAAGGATTCGTTACCGAAGCGGTCAGAGCTGTGCCTTCCGACAAGTACGATGGGTTCAACGCGTTGATATTGATGTTCGGACTGCCCAACGTTAAGTGCGACGATTTCGACCCTACAAATCCGACTTCCAAAGCCATCGATCCAGGCAACTGACGTTGGATGTCTAACGAGTACTGTTCTACATACGGCGACCTCGCATATGGATCCACCAGATTAAAGGTTTGTCCCACGCCGGTCAAAGCTCCTAGAGATTTAGCCACGGGGGGAGTGATCCCGTTTGGAAACGGATTCGTCAACGTTCCAATAGAAGTTAAGTCGCTATTCGTACTGGCAATGTAACTTGTCGTAGCGTTGTATCCTACCGTCGCTAAGGGCGAACCGATCGCAAACTGTGGCGCGAAGAACACACCGAAGCCGCCGCGAATAACTGTTTTATCGTTGAGTGAATAGGCGAATCCAAAGCGCGGTCCCCATTTGTTTCCATAAGGGTCGCCCGCCGTGGTCCTGTTCCCATTGCCCGCAAATTGCACAACACCTGGCGATCCCAGCGGATTGTTGGTTGTGCCGTTGAAGCCAACCAGAATCCCGTTGCTCTGCTCCTGCAAGCCCGTCTCATGTTCCCAACGCAGACCCGCATTCAACGTTAGCTTCTTGGATACACGATATTGGTCCTGAATAAACAAGCCGTAGTAATTCACAAAATCTGTTAGCTTCGTCGAACTGTACGCAGCGCCGCTGACGGGATAACCCAACAACAAATCCGCCAGGTCCGCCCCGCCCGTTCCACTCGAAGTGTTGATCGATTGCGTAAAAATTCCGCTGAAGGCGAAATTCGGATCGTTCGCATCGTTCCCCGCTGCCTTGATCTTGCGATAATCAAAACCCATCTTCAAGCTGTGCTTACCGAGCTCTTTGTTCACACTCGCGGATATGTTATCCGACGCGTGCACATAATAAGAGTTGTTGTCGCTCACGCCTAGTACCGACATGCTCGACATCGAAATGTACGGGAATTGCGACAGTGCCGCGGGAATCGAGTTGGCAAAACCTGAGTTGAAACCAAGCGCGCCCAGATTGTAGCCTTGGCTCTTATCATAAGAGTAGTTGGGGAAACGGTTGAAGCCGTAACGAACCGCCAGCACCGTCGTCGGATTAATCGTGAACAAGTTGTTCAGCTGCGTCGTATCCACTCGCCGCGCTAGTTCCGTCGCCGCCGGCGAAGACAAGCCTGGAAACCAATTGTTGCCCGGCTCCAAAGAGTAATAACGCAAGTAGCTCAGACTCGCCCGCCACCAGCTCGTGAAGTTCTCGTCCAGCTTGGCCGTCATTTCATTAGCACGGCAGGGCAAAGTCGCCGAAGCGTTGAGGTCCGCTGCGCCGTAATACGCTGGCGCATAGGCTGCTGGCTGATACGAGTTCGCTAAATTCACGCCCACTGTACTCAGTTGCGTCACTGGAATAACGTTGTTCGCATAGGGAGTTCGCAAGCCGCCCACTAGCGCAGCATTCGGATTGTAGATAACCAGCGGTGCTCCACTTTTGGTCACATCGCCGGTGAAAATGCCATTGCGTTCGTTAGCCGTCGGCAAACTGAAAAGAGATGACGCCGACTGCGTATCGTCGTAGTGCTCTTCCCCAAGATAAAAGAACGTCTTGTTCTTCCCGTTGTAAAGTTTGGGAATCCAGACCGGGCCGCCAAAGCTCGCGCCCCAAGTATCGTTCGGCTCCGGCGTTATCGCCTTGCCAACCGCATTATTGAAATAACTATTAGCATCCCACTGTGTGCGCCGAAGACTTCCATAGGCACTTCCATGAAACTCGTTTGCGCCCGATTTCATCAGCGTGTTAAACATGCCGCCACCCGTTCGCGCCATTTCCGCGTCATAGGTATTCGCTTGCACATTTACTTCCTGAATGACTTCCAGCGACGGGATAATAATCGCCCGGTTCGTGGCGTCGGTAATAGGCACGCCGTCAAGCAAATAGTTATTGCCGCGCACAGGCCCGCCTGCAATCGAAATCTGCGACGATCCGCTTTGATCTTCCATGCGGTTGAACGCCGGATTGCCCACGTTTTGCACCGTATTCACCAGCTTCGAAAGCAAGAACGGATTGCGCCCCATATTCGGCAAATCCGTGACCTGTTGGTTGCCCAACACTTGCCCCTGCGACGCTGTCGCCGTATCCACCATCGGCGCCGCTTCCGTCACTTCCACGCTTTCCGTAATCGCGCCCACTTCCAGCTTTAAATCGGCTGTGATTTCTTGCTGCGTTCCGACGCTAATCCCTTTTCGTTCGAATTTCTTAAAGCCGACCGATTCCACCTGAACCGTGTAAACCGCCGGCACCACGTCGCTGAACACATACTGTCCCGCACCCGTAGAGAGCGTCGACCGCAATTCTCCGGTGCCTTCATTGGTCAGCGTGACATGCGCATTCGCTATGGAGGCGCCGGTGGGGTCACTCACCGCACCGCGCACGGACCCATAGTACGACTGGGCCCACGCCCCGCTAGCCGTAAGCGCCAACAACGTGATCCAAACACTAACTTTTGGATTGGAACGACCAACCGCAAACCCCAACATAGTTTCTCCTTAGAAGCGTTGTGAAAATCACAGTTGCCTTTGACAACTGGCCAAGCGCAATACCCCGCTTGTGAGGCCGCTATTTACGGAGAGCGTCGTGTCCAACGGTGGACTGATGAAAACTCTGTGTGGTTCAGCTGCGCTAAGGCACAGCTCAACAAGATCTCTGAAGAACTTTCTAAAAGGTTACCATCTGCAGCGACCCTAGTACTGGCAAAAGTTCATAGAAATTTTTGATGAAGCAATTCTACAACTTGCCCATTTCATCCACGTAAGCCTGGTCCAAATTTTTCAACAGACCTTCTAAGCTCTTTAAATCCGCGAGCAAATCCGCCGAACGTTGCAAACTCAACTGTATCTCTTCCTTCGTACTCTTCTCCGGGTGTTCAAGCGAAAGAATCGGCGCCCAAGCTAGTGAATGTTCCCGCAGAACCTGCGTCAGATTCGGTGCCACGATATCTTCTTGCACATAGTAAACGTGCGCCAAGTCCCGCTCTTTCTCAAAATCCAAAAAACTCAAGGCCCCCGAACTCTCGGCCGTCTTCCAGGCCGAATTCCCCAGCGATTTCCACTCAAAAGAATAGTTGAGCTGGAAATCGCTCAACTTCTTCCCCGCTCGCAAATCCATCAGCGTTCGGATATCCCCCTCAACGCGCTTTTCATCCGCCCGCAACTCCGGCAAATTCAAAACGACACGATCATGGTTCTGCGTGATCTCGGTCTTCAAATCCGCCTTCGCTTGGTTCACCAAATTATGGTGGTGCACCATCTCCACCAACCCTTCCAAACTCAGCGCAATCAACAACCCCACCGTAATCGTAATCAAATGAACAAAAAAATCCCGCCAACCCTGCACCCGCTCATGCGGTGGATGAACCTCTATCACTCGCCTACCTCCAACCCTCGATCATAAGGGGTCAGAGGGGACGGACCGCTAAGGGGTCAGAGGGGACGGACCGCTATGACCCCATCGCCCTACGATTAACCTCCAGTCGCGGACTTGCCGGATCCTCTGCCGCATACAAATCTGCGCCGCCTCTCTGCTGATCAACTAATGATCTTCTTGCGCACCGCGTACAGCACAATTTCCGCCGTATTGTGAAGATTCAGCTTCTGCATGAGGTTGTTGCGGTGAGTCTCCACCGTGTAGGGACTGACATTCAGAACCGTCGCTGCTTCTTTATTTGACCTACCTTCGGCCAGCAGTTGCAGAATTTCTCGCTCGCGCTCGGTGAGCAGCTCGTACGAATCGGCCACTCCTTTCTTCTGCATCTGGCGCGTAAAGTCTTCTACCAGCATCTGAGCG
>Ga0302319_10021356_pt1 | contig 11664 bp, 11 predicted proteins | sample Bog_T0_2_FD_203319 | JGI IMG/M metagenome (GOLD analysis project Ga0302319, IMG submission 203319) | Peat permafrost microbial communities from Stordalen Mire near Abisko, Sweden - Bog_T0_2 | ecosystem: Environmental > Terrestrial > Soil > Wetlands > Peat | place: Sweden: Abisko, Stordalen Mire...
GCCATCGCCAGGCAGAAGAGCGCCACCCAGCCGCACACGGCCAGCAGGACTGATGCGGCGTTGGCGTCCAGCATCCCCAAAGCCACTTCCCACCATTGCGGGGTCGCTGTCCGCGCGCCGGTTTGATTGCGCACGAACTCCAGATTGGCGCGGGCCTGGGGATGGGAAGGTTCGAGCGCGAGCGCCCGCTGGTAATCGGCGGCGGCTTCGCCGCCATTGCCCAGCTTCCACTCGGCGTTGCCGAGATTGTAGAAAAGGTTCGCGCTCCACGGGCCGCTCTTTACCAACTGGCGGTACACCTGCATTGCGTCGTCAAATTTGCCGGCCTCGTAGAGGGTGTTCGCCTTGTCGAATTGTGGGAGGTCGGCGGAATGGGCCATAAAGGCCCCATAGGCCCAATAGCAGAGCACCACCGCCGTGATTCTCCACAGCGCGTTACGCGGACGGCTTTGCGTTTTCATAGGCTTTTACGGTTTCCAGAAGGTCCACCCGGGCTTGCGGGGAAGCGGCGCTCCGGCCTCCGGAGGCGCCCGCGTAAAGGACTTCGGCCTGGCGGTCGAACAAACGCCGCACCTGTTCCGCGGCCGCCTCATCGAGAGCCCGGGCTCCGGCGACCTCGGCGCCATCGAGCGTATCCGGGGCGCGGCCGGTCTGGATCGCGGCCTCGAGCCGCAACGCTCGCGCGGCGGCCTGGTACAATTCGCTCTCGGGCGCGTCACGCCGCTGCATCGCGGCCAGCGCCGCGTCTTTCTCCTTGCGCCACTGGGCGCGCTTGCGCGCCTGCTCATCGGCCGCGCGCTTGCGGGCCACTTGCAGGCCGACGAAACCGAGCAGCGCCAGCAACGGCACGCCCTGCGCCTCCCAGAAGAGCCGGTTCTCGTAGAGCGGCTGGAACGTCTCGCCCCATCCCGCCGAGTCCGCGCGGATGTATTGAATATCCGGCTTGGCCGGGCTGGCTGGATTGCCCTGGTTGCCTTGATTGCCCGGGGCCGCCGGCGTTTGCTGCGCGACGGCGGGCGTGGCCGCCGGTTGCGGTTCTCCCTCGACCTTGATGGGCGAACCGGTTCCCGTCAGAGTCACATACTTTTCCTCGACCGGGTCGAAGTAACTCCATTCGAGCGTGGGCGATTCCGACTTCTTCGTCTCCGGGATCGCGGCAAGCTGGAACGTCTTCGTTCCGCTGATTCCCACGTCGTCGTCTGGCTCGAACTTGGCCGAGGGCGGGTAGGTGCGCCATCCGTCCGGGTTGGTGATCTGCGGCACCGTCACGCGGTCGAAATCGCCGCGGCCACTGATCTTCGCCGTGATCGTGATCGGGTCGCCCGCTTCCACCATTGCAGGCCTGATGCTGGTCGCCAGGGTGAAGTTGCCCACCGCTCCGGCGAAACTGCGCGGCTGGCCGGCCGCCGGCAGCGCCTTCACCTCGAGCTCGACAGGTTCCCCCCGGATCTTGATCTGCTGGGGCGGGCTCATCATGTTCTGGAACGCATCGTCAAAAAACGGGTTCTGGAACATCGGATCGTCGAATGGCCCTCCCGTGCGCCTGCGCCGGCGCTGCTGCGGCAACTGGGCCAGCGCCTGCACGGTCACCGGCCCTACCGTCACCTTGCCGGCCTGGGCCGGGGTGACCGCCGTTTTGTAAGTCGCCATTATATATTCCCGGCCATTGCGAGTTACCTGGGATTGGTCCGGCTTGTTGTTTATTTTTTGAACGGTGCAGCCTTCGGCCGTGATTTCCGGCATCTCCTCGAGCTGCGCCCGGACCCGGGCATCGACGTAGAGCCTCACTTCGATGGGGAGCGCCTCGCCGATGTAAGCGGTGTCGCGCGGCAGGATGAACTCCGCGTAATAAAGCTGCCCGTTTCCATCGCTGCCTTGTCCGCCGCCTCCTGAGGAAGCCGTTCCGCCCACCTTAAAGGACACCGGCTTGGTCGTATAAGCATTCCCATCGATCGTGATCTGCTGGGCCGGGATCACGAAATCCCCCGCTCGCTGTGGCACGACAGAATATGTATAGACCGCAGTGCGTTGGCTGCTCCCGAACGTCACGCTAAACTGCATCTGCTCCCCTCCGTAGGTGATTGTAAGCCCATCCACGTCAATGTTCTCAGGCACGCTCGCGTGGATTGCTCCGCCGATCGTGATTTTGTAATCCACGGGCTCGCCTACCTCCGCCGTAGCGTCTGAGACCTCTGCGGACACCCGCACATCGTCCGCGCGGGCCGGGGCGCCGACAGCCAGACAGAGGCAGAGGAGCGTCAGCAGGATGCCGGCATGGAAAAGGGATCTCATCGGGTCACCAGTCTTTATACGCAGCCTCGTTGTTATCGTGCTTGTCTTCAAAAGATACATGTTGTTCCTCGCCGCGCAGCGAATCAATCAGCGCTTGCGCCTGTGAGGGGGTCATTTCTCCGGGACGCGCCGCTTCGGTCGCCGCCCGTGCCGCTGCCTGGGCCTCGGATTGCTGATCCTGCTGCGATTGCTCCTTGAGGACACCCGGGCCGTTCGACGGGGTCGGGGAAGGGGAGGAGCCGTTCATATTCTGGCTTTGATTTGCGGAGGCCTGATTTTGTTCATCCTGCTTCTCCTGGGCGGTCTGCTGCTGATTCTGTTGTCCCTGACTGCCGCTTTGCTGCTGCTGGTTTTGCTGTTGTTGGCCCTGCTGTTGTTGGCCCTGCTGCTGCTGGTTTTGCTGCTGCTGGTTTTGCTGCTGTTGGTTTTGCGCCTGCTGGTTCTGCTGCTGCTGGTTTTGCTGCTGTTGGTTCTGCTGTTGCTGGTTTTGCTGTTGCTGGTTTTGCTGTTGCTGGTTCTGCTGCTGCTGGTTCTGTTGCTGCTTCTGCTGTTTGTCCTGCTGCTTCTGGTTTTGCTGCTGCTGTTCCTTTTTATTCAGCTCATCGATCATCTTCCTTACAACCTCCTCGTTATACTGCGCATCCGCGTTCTTGGGATCGACCTTCAACGCCTGGTCGTAATGTTTCAGCGCCTCGGTCCATTCCTTGATTTTCTCGTCCTTGCCCTCTTGAAGGGCGCCCCGTTGCACCAGCGTATTCCCCAGGTTGTATTCCGCCTGCTCCCTCAATCGCTGGTCCTTGCTCCCGAGCGCCTTGCCAAACGCATCGAGCGCTTTGTCGTAATCGCCCTCTTTGTACGCTGACGCGCCGCTGTCGAATTCCAAGCCGTCGGAACTCGGGTTCCGTTCGAGTTGATCCTGAAAAATGTTGTACGCCCCTTTGTAATTCTTCTGATCATACTGGTCCAGGCCCGCATTCTTCGACCAGCCGCACACCGGCGCCAGCATCACCAGCGCCGCTGTCGCGGCCAAGGCGGCCGCCGTGGCCGCCTGGGGCGTCCTGCGCACGGGCTTGCGCGGCGGCGTGCGCCGCTCGCGGATCAGCATCGCCGCAAGCAATAGCACTATCCCCGCCGTCAACGGCCACTCGTAGCGCTCGATGGGAATCGTCTCCTTTGTCTCGTACTCGCGTTCCTGCATCTTCCTGAGGCCCTGCTCGATGATCGTCTTCGCCATCGCCGGCCCATTGTCCAGGTGAATGTAAAACCCGCCCGTTGTATTCGCAATCTGCTTGAGCTTCTCCTCGTCAAGGTGCGACTTCACGAAGGCGCCCTGGTCGTCCTTCAGGAATTCCGTGCCCCCTTCGGTTCCCGTCAACGGGATCAGCGATCCTTCGCGCGTTCCCACTCCCACGGTGAATATCCGGAACTGCCCGCTCACTTCTTTGGCCGCCTGCAACGCCTCGTCCTCGAGCTCCTCGCCGTCGGTGAACAGCACCAGCGCGCGGTGGGTGCTTTCCCCTTTGCCGAACGCGTCCGCCGCGTCGCGGATCGCCGAGGCAATGTTGGTTCCCCCGCGCGGGATCGTGTTCGTATCCAGGGCCATCACCGAATTCTCGACCGCCGAGTAATCGACCGTTAGCGGAGCCTCGACGAAGGAGGTTCCGGCGAAGGCGATCATCCCGACGCGATCGCCTTCGAGCGAGTCGATCAAATCCTGCGCGGCGAACTTGGCGCGCGTGAGCCGGTCGGGCTGCACATCGGTCGAGAGCATGCTTCTCGATGTGTCGACCGCGAGCATCAAATCCAGGCCCTGCCGGTGGCTTACGATCACCTCGTACCCGACGCGCGGCTGCGTCAGCGCGGCAATCACGCACACCAGGCCCAGCACGGCGAGGCCGTATTTCCAGCGCCGCCGCGGGGCGCTGGTGCTCGACGCCAGGTCGGGCAGCAGCCGAGCCGCCACCAGCTTGTTCAGCAAGTGCTCCCGCAGCATTTCGTTGCGCAGAAAGAGCCCCGCCAGCAACGGCACGAGCAGGAATCCCTCAAACCATTGCGGCGCCCCGAAGGTCATGGCAGCCTCCTCCACGCGGTTTGGGCCAGCACCATCTCGAGGCTTATCAGCACCAGGCCCGCTGTCAGAAACCAGGGGTAAAGGTCGGTGAACTGCTGCGTTTTTTTGTACTGCACGGTCGATTTCTCCAGCTTGTCGATCTCCGAGAAAATATCCTGCATCGATTTCATATCCGCCGCCCGGTAAAAATGGCCGTTGGCGATTTGCGCTACGCGCTTGAGTTGGGCCTCGTCGAATTCGACGTGCACCTCAACGTACATCGGCTTGCCGCTGGGATCGAGCCGAGGCGTTTCCGTGTTCGGCTCGTAAATGGGCACGGGCGCATTGCCGTTGGTTCCCGCGCCGATCGCATAGAGGCGCACGCCAAGCGCCTTGGAGGCTTCCGCCGCTGTCTCCGGCGCGATCTTTCCGCAATTGTTGACCCCGTCGGTTAGCAGGATCAACACCTTGCTTTTCGAGTTCGGGTCCTTGAGCCGGTTGAGCCCAGCGGCGATAGCCGATCCGATCGCCGTGCCATCCTCGACCTGGCCGATGTGGACCCGGTCGAGGTTTTGGAGAAGCCAGTCGTGGTCGAGCGTGAGCGGGCTCACGAGATACGGCCTGCTCGCGAACGCCATGAGGCCGATCCGGTCGTTGGTCCGGGCTTCGATGAATTTTTTGGTCACGGATTTGACCGCCTCCTGCCGGTTGGTCCGCTGGCCGTCCATGAAGTAATCCTCCGTAAGCATCGAGCCGGACACGTCGAGAAGGATCATGATGTCGATTCCGCTGGCCTGGACCTGCGTGGTCGTCTTCCCGCCCTGCGGCCGGGCCAGGGCGACGATCAGCGACGCCAGGCCCAGGTAATACAATCCCGTCATGAAATTCCCCGCGCTCGATTCCGCCATCCGCCCGAGCGAGCGCAGCAGTGCGGTCGAGGAAAACTCGACCGCGGGAGCGCCGCCCCTGTCCCCGCGCATCCACGCCAGCACCGGCACCACTAGCAGCCCCAGCAAAACCCACGGGTGCGCAAACTGCATGTTCACGCCGGTAAAAATGCGCAAGAGCTGGCTCATAACGCGGCCCCCTTTACGTATCGCACGGCCTGCTCGAGTAGCGCCTTGCTGTCTTCGACGGTCGCGTCGACCCGCGCGAACTTGATCAAGTCGCAGCGCTCGAGAAACTCCGCCAGCAATTGCTTGTCCGCCCCGGTGAAGTGCGGCGATTTTGCCGCGTCCGCGAGGAACTCCGGCGATGTCTGCTCCGTCGCGTGCAACTGATACTGCGCCGATACGTATTGGCGCAAAATGTCCGATACCTGGATGCTGAAGGCGTACGGCTGCTTGCGGGTCACGTCCGCTTCGGCTTCCCGGAGGCGTTTGAGCGCGATCTCCCGGGGGGTTGGCGGCGGCGGCTTGGGCCTGTTGCGCATGGCGCGCACGAACAGGGTCACCACGACCGCGAGTACCAGCAACGCGATCGCGGCTGCTGTAACCACCATCCACATCGGATAGGGGAACACGTCGAGCGGCGGCGCGATGTCATGAATGGCGGGTGTGGGCGAGGCCTGCGGCGGCGGGGTGCCCATGTTGAATTGGGCGCGGGCCGCGCTTTGCATTGCGATTAGCAGCGAGAGGACCAGGGGGCGGAGTGGACTAGGTGGACGGCATGGACGAGGTGGACTTGGGACCACGACGCGGGCCTCCGCATGGCGCGCCCTCACAGCCGCGCAAGCCTCCGCTCTCTCGTCCGGAAGAATCCCCGCAGCGCCGGGATGTAATCCGAGTCGGTCTGCAATTCGATGCTGTCGATTCCGTGGCGGCGCAGCATCTTCTCGAGCGCCGCCCGGCGCTTGTCGGCAAGGTGCGCGTAGGCGTCGCGGGTCGAGCTGCTCGAGGTGTTTACCTGGATTTGTTCGCCGGTCTCGGCGTCTTCGAACGTCACCGTCCCGATATCGGGCAACTCGCGCTCTCTTGGATCGACCACCGGGATCGCCACGAGGTCATGGCGCCTTGCGGTCACAGAGAGTTCCTTGTTAAAATCATCGGCCTGGAAATCCGAAATTAGGAACACCACGGCGCGGCGCGTGACGACGAGGTTCAGGTAATCCAGCGCCGGTCCCGGCTTTGTCCCGAGTCCCTTGGGGTCGAAGAACAAAATCTCGCGGATCAGCCGCAACGTGTGTGGACGGCCTTTCTTCGGCGGGATGAACAGCTCGACGTGGTCGGAGAAAAGCAGCAGGCCCACCTTGTCATTGTTCTTGATGGCGCTGAAGGCCAGCACGGAGGCCACTTCCGCCGCCAGCTCCCGCTTGCTTAGCTCGATGCCGCCAAATCTTCCCGACGCGCTCACGTCCACCATCAGCACGACGGTCAATTCCCGCTCTTCGGTGAATTTTTTGACGAACGCGTTGCCGTGCATCTCGCCAAAGCGCGCGGTTACGTTCCAATCGATGGTCCGGACCTCGTCGCCCGGCTGGTACTCGCGCACCTCCTCGAAGTTCATCCCGCGGCCCTTGAAGACGCTCTTGTACTGCCCCGCGAACGTCGCGGCCACCAGCCCCCGAGTCTTCAACTCGACGTGGCGGATTTTTTTTAAAATGTCCCGTGGCGTTTCCATCGCACGGCCGGTCATCACGGCACCGGCAGCCCGGCGAAGATGCGCTCGATGATCGTCTCGCTGGTCACGCTCTCCGCCTCGGCCTCGTAGCTCACGATAATGCGGTGGCGCAGCACATCAGGCCCCGCCGATTTCACGTCCTGCGGCGTCACGTAACCGCGGCCTTGCAGGAAGGCGCGCGCCTTCGCGGTGAGCGTGAGCGCAATGGTGGCGCGCGGCGAGCCGCCGTAGCGGATCAAGCCGTCGAGCTTCAGCTTGTACTTGGCCGGCTCGCGGGTCGCCCAGATCACGTCGACGATGTAGTCCTTCACGCGGTCATCGATGTAAATGTCGTTCACGATCTCGCGCGACCGGATGATGTCCTCCGGCGCCACGACAGGTTCGACCTCGAGCCGCGGCGCGGAAGTTCCCATGAGATCGAGAATCTGGCGCTCCTCGGCCTTGGTGGGATAACCGACCTTCAATTTTAGCAGAAATCTGTCCAGTTGCGCCTCGGGCAATTGATAGACGCCCTCCTGTTCGAGCGGGTTCTGCGTCGCCAGCACCAGGAACGGGTCGGACAGCGGGTAGGTCGTCTCGCCCAATGTCACCTGGCGTTCCTGCATCGCCTCGAGCAGCGCGCTTTGCACCTTGGCCGGCGCGCGGTTGATCTCGTCGGCCAGGATCAGGTTGGAAAAAAGCGGTCCCTTCTTGGTGGTGAATTCGCCCGTGCGCGGGTTGTAGATCAGGGTGCCGATCAAGTCGGCCGGCAGCAGGTCCGGGGTGAACTGGATGCGCTGGAAGCCGGTGCGGATGCAGGCGGCGAGCGTTTTGACTGTCAGTGTCTTGGCCAGGCCCGGCACGCCTTCGAGCAGGATGTGGCCGTTGGCCAGCAGGCCCGTGAGCAGTCCGTCGATCAAATAGCGCTGTCCCACCACCACCCTCGCCATCTCATCCTGGATCGGTTTTATCCAGCGGCCGTTCTCTTTTACGTGATTCGACAATTCTTGCGTGGTCATTTTGGGGAAGTTCTTTTCGAAGACAGCGCCAGGGTTCGTTTTGTTCGATTTCCGACGCCCGGAGCCGGAAAAATTTATGGCTGCCGCGAAGGGGGCGGCAGGAAACTCAGTTCATCCCCGACCTTGCGGGATTGATAAACCGGCTTCTCGACGAAAACTTTGTAGGTTTGTCCATCCGGTGTCCGTACCTCCATTGTATAGATGCCGTCGATTTTTTTTTCATCGAGCCCTCCTTTTCCGACGGTCACCTGATCCTCCTCCGGCTGCGGCTCGAAATGCTTCGAGACGATCGTGCCCGTCAGCAGCGAGTGCCCCGACACGTCGTGGGCCATGAACAAAATCCCCCAGAGCACGAATGCCAGCAGGGCCAGACCCGCCGCAACTGCGATGGCTACCTCCCGTGCCGAGGTGCTCTTGACGACGAATGGCTTGTATGGCGCTTGTGTTGCCATCCGCTCAGTTTGATACGTACGCAGCCCCCAGAGAAGAAAAACCCTAGTGCGCGCCCTGGAGGATCAGTTCGGTGATGGCGGCGGTGGGGTACTTGGTGCCGGGATAGATTTCGAGGATCTCCATGGAAAAGACATCTGCCTGGCGGGCCATAATGTCGTCAAAAGAGATTTCCTGCCAGCGGCGGGTATCTGCGAGGGCAACGTCGGCGAAGGCCCTTCCGTTATAGAAAAGGCGGACTTTTTTAACGCGGCCATACTCCTTGAAAAGGGCCTCGGACTTGATGTTACCATCGGCGATGTCGAAGCCGTAGAAGGGGGTATCGTTCAGTTCCTTGGGCAGTTTTTTCGGGAACTGGAAGGTCAGGCGGGCGCCGACGATGCCGTCCGTCCACGAGGTGTCGGCGTCGTTGTCGTCGAGGGTGTAAACGGGAACCGGGGCTTTGCCGGGCAGGATGGCGGCCGTCTCCCAGGGGAAGGCGCAACGCATCGAACAGCCGCCCATGAGTTCCTGGACTACCGGATGGCCGACTTGCGCCTGGATGAGTTGAGGGCTGGCGCCGGCGAGGCCTGGAAGCGCGAGACAGAGCAACAGGAGAAGATGGCGCATGGGGCCAAATATAGCACAAATGAAATCGCCGTTGAACCGGCGCGAGACCGAATGGCTCACGCGGGCAGCTCTTTGCCCGTGCTGGTGATGGCGAGCTTGCCGTGCTTGACGCCCTTGGCCCCGATCACGCGATCCGCCAGCGCCTGGAGCGCCGACGCCTTGCCGCGCACCACGAGCACTTCGAGACAATTATGATGATCGAGATGAACGTGCAGCGCGGAGATGATGGTGTGGAGGTGATCGTGCTGCAACTCGGTCAGGGTCTCCTGCACGTGCGGTTTGTGATGATCGTATACGAGCGTGACGGTGCCCACCGACTCGACGTCGCCCAGCGCCCGCGAATGCTCGACCAGGCAGTCGGCAATCATGTCCGCGATGGCGAGCGAACGGTTGTCGTAGCCTTTTTCGCGGACCATTCGGTCCAGTTTTCGAACCAGGGTCTTGTTCATGGAGACACTGATTCTGGCGACGCCTTCTTTATCCATTGGGGCAATGATTACACAGCGGCAGCCGCAGCGCGGTCAATCCGGGAATCCGCGGAGAGATCGTAGAGTTCGACCTCGGGATTCTGCTTGCGGAAATAATCGAGCGTCCAGGCAGTGGGGAAAAGGATGACGGGCTGAAGCGTCGCGTCTTCGGCGACGCGGCACCCGGTGGGGAGCTTGAGGGCGTCGAGCTGCTCGGGCGTCATGCCGTGGCGGACCCATTTGAGCATTTCCCACGGCGCGGCTTCGAGGCGCGAGGGCGCGCCGTACTCGGCCTCGAGGCGGTATTGGACTACCTCGAATTGCAACGGCCCCACGGCGGCAAGCAGAGGGACGCGCTGGCCGGCGTTGCGCAAGTGGAAAACCTGGATGACGCCTTCCTGGAGCAATTGATCCATCCCTTTGCGGAATTGCTTGTATTTGCCCGGATTGGGATTGTGGAGATACGCGAAGCACTCCGGCGGGAAGCGGGGAATCTCGTGGAAGACGATGGAAGGGTCTTGCGTGAGAGTGTCTCCGATGCCGAGGCCAGAGTGGCCGACGAGGCCAACGATGTCGCCGGGATAAGCTTCGTCGATGGTCTCGCGTTCCTGGCCGAAGAGCTTGTGGGAGCTGGAGAGGCGCACTTTTTCGCCCGACTGGGCGTGGGTGACGACCATGTCGCGCTCGAATTTGCCGGAGCAGACCCGGACGAAGGCGATACGGTCGCGGTGCCGAGGGTCCATATTGGCTTGAATCTTGAAGACGAAGCCGGAGAACACGGGATCCGAGGGCTGGATGACACGCTCTCCGGCGCGGTGCGGCGCAGGCAGGGCGGAGCGCTCGAGGAAGGAGTCGAGGAGCAACTGGACGCCGAAGTTGTTCATGGCGCTGCCGAAGAAAACCGGGGTGAGCTGGCCGGAAAGGACTTCTGCGGAGGAGTAAGCCTTGCCGGCGATCTCGAGCATCTCGAGCTCCTCGACGGTGTGGAGGTAATCGGACTCGTCGAGTTTTTCCCTCACGAGCGGATCGGCGAGGTCGGTGATGGTGACCGGCGCGCGATAAGCGCCCGCGCTGGTGCGCTCGAAAAGGTGGACGGCCTTTGTCTGCCGGTCGAAGACGCCGCGGAAGCCGGGGCCGGAGCCGAGGGGCCAATTAACGGGAAAGGCGCCGATGCCCAGCACGCTTTCGAGTTCGTCCACCAGAGCCAGCGGATCGCGCGTGGGGCGGTCCACCTTGTTCATGAAAGTGAAGATCGGGACGCCGCGGCGGCGGCAGACCTCGAAGAGCTTGCGAGTCTGGGTTTCGATGCCCTTGCCGGCGTCGATGACCATGACGACGGCATCCACTGCGGTGAGGACGCGGTAGGTATCCTCGGAGAAATCCTTGTGGCCGGGGGTGTCCAGGAGATTGACGCGGTAGCCGGCGTAATCGAACTGGAGGACCGTCGAGCTAATGGAAATACCGCGTTTGCGTTCGAGTTCCATCCAGTCGGACGTGGCGGCGCGCTGATCCTTGCGGGCCTTGACCGAGCCGGCGAGCTGCACCGCGCCGCCGTAGAGCAGGAGCTTCTCGGTGAGCGTGGTCTTCCCGGCGTCCGGGTGGGAAATAATGGCGAATGTGCGCCGCCTGGAAATTTCAGCTTGCATCAAAAAGGGGGGCGTACCATCGGGCATGGGGCGGCGCTGCTCAAGGCCTTTTGGGCAACCGGCTTTTTTGCGATGACGAAACCGCCTCACCGGGTAGGTTGCTGCGATGTCGCAAAAGAAACGGATCGAAACGAGTGGCTCGCAAGCGCCGCTGGCCGGGCTGGGAGATGCGTTCGCCGGGATCAACTTGCCGAACCTGCCGCAAACCGAGCCGAAGGCGCCGGAGAAAGCGCCGGAGCGGTTGTGGAAGATGGGCCGCGTGGTGTTGCGAAAGGAGAAGGCGCACCGGGGCGGCAAGACTGTGATCGTTGTCGACGATTTTGCGACGCACTTGCCGGTATCGGTGATCGAGACCGTGGCGAAAAAATTGCGGGCTGGTTGCGGATGCGGCGGAACGGTGAAGGAGCGGAGGATCGAAGTGCAGGGGGATCAACCGGCGAAGGTGCGGGCGATCCTGGAGGGCGAGGGATTCGAGGTGGCGGGGGTGAGGTGAATCCCGGAGACGTTTTGGTCTGGCCCCCGCCAGGAGACTG
>Ga0302319_10021358_pt1 | contig 11663 bp, 8 predicted proteins | sample Bog_T0_2_FD_203319 | JGI IMG/M metagenome (GOLD analysis project Ga0302319, IMG submission 203319) | Peat permafrost microbial communities from Stordalen Mire near Abisko, Sweden - Bog_T0_2 | ecosystem: Environmental > Terrestrial > Soil > Wetlands > Peat | place: Sweden: Abisko, Stordalen Mire...
GGCGCGGTCTGCATGACCGTGTTTGCGGGCGACCATTTTCTGCGCCTCGCTTGGCGTGATGCCGCTCTGTCAGCAGTCATCGTCGCCGGGCTTGCCGTGCTTTGGCTTGCCTGGAACGCCGTCGCGCACAATACGGTGCCCGCTCCGGGCCTGCTGATGCTGATCGGCTTTGCCGTCAGCATGTGCGGCGGCATGGCGGTCGGTTTTGCTCTCGCGCTGGCCGCGCTCATTTACGTTTGGACGGACGGCGCGCTGCCCGGTGTAATCTTCGCACAGCAGATGGCGCGCGGCATCGACAATTTCGTACTGCTGGCGATCCCATTTTTCATACTGGTTGGCTATTTGATGGAGGCCAACGGCATGTCGGTGCGACTGATCGCGCTGTTGGAACGGCTGGTCGGGCGAGCACGCGGCGGGCTTAATGTCGTGATGGTATTGTCGATGGTCATTTTCTCCGGCATTTCCGGCTCGAAAATGGCTGACGTAGCGGCGGTCGGCTCGGTTCTGGTGCCGGCGGCGCGGCGCTCCAAGCAGAATCCGGGCAATGCGGTGGCGTTGCTAGCGGCCTCGGCGGTAATGGCGGAAGCCATTCCGCCTTGTCTTAACCTCATCATTCTCGGCTTTGTTGCGAATATCTCGATCGGCGGACTGTTTATGGCCGGCTTAGTGCCAGCAGGCTTGATGGCACTCTCGCTAATCGCCGTCGCGATCCTGTTTGGCAGCCGCACTGAAATACAGGACGTCACGACCGCGCTGATCCCATTGCGGCAATTATGGACCGGCGCCGCGGCGACGGTCGGGTTGATCGCGCTGATCTTCGGCGGTTTCAAGTCGGGTTTTGCCACCGCTACGGAAATTTCCGCCTTTGCGGCGCTTTATGCACTTGTCGCCGGTAGCATCGTATTTCGTGAACTCGGCTGGCGCGCGGCTGTCCGCAGCTTCACCCAGTCGGCCGTCCGTTCCGGGCTGATCATGTTCATCGTCGCCGGCGCGCAATCGCTGGCCTTCGTTCTGACGCTGCAACAAATTCCGCAGGCCATGGGCGCCATGTTGGTACATCTGACGCAAACTGGCGGTACTTGGCTGTTCATGATCCTGTCGATCGCAATCCTAATCGTGATGGGTTCGGTGCTGGAGGGTGCCGCCGCGCTAATCATTTTCGGACCGATGTTGGTCCCTGTAGCGGCGGAGCTTGGAATCTCACCCTTGCATTTCGGCGTGGTGCTGGTGGTGGCGATGGGGATCGGCTTGTTCGCGCCGCCATTGGGTCTTGGCCTGTATGGCGCCTGCCTAATCGGCAATGTGCCGATCGAAAGCACGGTCAAGCCGATTTTAGCTTATCTCGGCCTGCTGACGGCGGTCTTGCTTTTCATCGCATTTGTTCCGGGGTTGACGCTGTGGCTGCCGCACGCGCTCGGGTATTGATAATGTCCGTGGACTTTGCAGGACCTCCTCGCTGTGTGGTGAATATCCCGGCACTATGACGCTATTGATGCTGTGGACGGCTCCTCCACCGGCACATGAGTGCCATGAATGTGGGTGCTGTTAAGGCCCCCACCATTTGGAGGAGCCAAACATGCAAGCGATCACGACTATCGGTCTCGATATCGCCAAGTCAGTGTTCCAAGTCCACGCCGTTGATGCCGCTGGCCAGGTGATCATCCGCCGGCAGTTGAAGCGTCGCTCTGTCCTGGCGTTCTTCCAGAATCTGCCACCATGCCTCGTGGGCATCGAGGCCTGCGCCTCGTCGCATCATTGGTCACGCGAGATCAAGGCGCTTGGCCATACCGTGCGGCTGATGCCACCGGCCTACGTGAAGCCCTACGTCAAACGGCAGAAGAACGACGCTACTGACGCTGAGGCGATCTGCGAAGCCGTCGCCAGAGCCAATATGCGGTTCGTGCCAACGAAGACACCCGAGCAGCAGAGCTGCCTGATGCTCCATCGCACGCGCCATCTGTTCATTCGGCAACAGACCGCGGTGATCAATGCGATCCGGGCTCACCTCGCCGAGCTTGGGATCATCGCGCCGGTTGGCCGCAAGGGAGTTGAGGAACTGCTCGATGTAGTCGCTGATCGAAGCGATAAGCGTGTCCCTGAGGTCGCACGCGCGTGTATTGCCGCTCTCGGAGCACAACTGCGCAGACTCAAGGAACAGATTCTGGAGTTCGACCGGATGATTTTGGCCTGGCACCGTTCCAATGAGACGAGCAGGCGGCTCGATGCGATCCCCGGCGTCGGTCCGATGCTCGCCACTGCTCTAGTCGCCGGCGTCGCTGATCCAAAGGCCTTCCGATCGGGGCGCAACTTCTCAGCCTGGATCGGACTGGTGCCGAAGCAGCACTCAAGCGGGGGCAAGGACAAGCTCGGCAGTATCAGCAAACAGGGTGACCGCTATCTGCGCGGCCTGTTCGTGGCTGGCGCGCTCGCCGTCATCCGCTATGCCAAGATCCACGGCACCAAGCATCGGCCCTGGCTCACGGCATTGTTGGCGCGGCGACCGGTTAAGGTCGCCGCCATCGCATTAGCTAACAAGATTGCGCGGATGGCCTGGGCCATGATGGCCAGAGGCGAACGTTACAGGCAACCCGTCGCGCTTGCGGCGTAAACTTGCGGCGTAAACGAGATCGCGTCGGACATCCGGCGTGATGTGAAGGTTGGAAAGGGCGAACAGCACGTAATGCAGAGCCGGTCGATCCGGCGATCAGGACAACCCACATGTGCCAGCGCATTGTCGAATGCGTGCTTTTGAACGGGACCTGATCCGCGGAGGGCATTATGGCCAGCGGTCATGTGAACCGCACTTAAAGGCCGAACACATGGCTGCACCGACCAAGGCTGCAAACGTGAAAAAAGCTCTTGCCAACTCGGAGCCGTCCACACATGGCACATCGCGACATTTCGCGGCGACGCAGCAATTCGGTCGCTTTCGGAGCGAAGCGGACATTCAGCGAGCGGCGCTTACAACACTGAATTTATGGGTAGCGCCCTAGATCCCGAGATAGCTCGACTTGATCTGGTCGTTGGCCTTGAGCTCTTCGGGTTTGCCGGAATAGACCACCTGACCCTTGCTCATCACGTGGACATAGTCGACCAGTTTGAGCGCGAGATGCGCGTTCTGTTCGACCAGCAGGATCGAGAGGCCTTGCTCCTTGAGCTTGCCGATCGCGTCCCACAGGCCTTGGATAATAATCGGCGCCAGCCCTTCCGAGGGCTCGTCCATGATCAGGCAATCCGGATTGGTCATCAGCGCGCGCCCGATCGCCAGCATCTGCTGCTCGCCGCCTGACAGCGTTTTGGCGCGTTGATGGCGGCGTTCGTTCAGGCGCGGGAACAGATTATAGACGCGCTCCAGATTCCACTTGTGCCGGTCCGGACTGCGTAGCGCGACCAGCAGGTTTTCCTCGACATGCAGCGTGGGAAATACGCGCCGGCCCTGCGGCACCAGGCCCATGCCGCAGCGCACGGTCTCGAACGAGGCCTTGCGCGTGATGTCGTCGCCTTTGAACACGACCTTGCCGCGGCGCGGCGGGTTGAAGCCGACGATGGAATTCACCAGCGTGGACTTGCCGACGCCGTTGCGGCCGAGCAGGCCCAAAATCTGGCCTTGCTCGAGCTTTAGCGACAGGCCCTGCAGCACATAGGCGTCGCCGTAATAAGTGTGAATGTCCTGGACTTCGAGAATGGCCATGAGCTATTTCCCTTGGCGCATGATCTGATCCGAAAACCGGTGCCCACTTTTCGGGATCATGCGCTAATCCACCCCCAGATAGATTTCCTGGACCTTGGCGCTGTCGTGGATTTGTTTGGGCGTGCCTGTCTCCAGAATTTCGCCAAAATGCAGAACCGAAATCTGCGACGCGACGTCGAATACGACGTCCATGTCATGCTCGATCAAGAGGATGGCGAGTTTCGGGTCGAGCTTCATCAGAAATTGCGCCATCTCCGTCGATTCGCCCGACGACAGACCGGCCGCCGGCTCGTCGAGCAGCAAAATCTTCGGGTCGCTGGCAAGCCCCAATACGATTTCCAACTGGCGCTGTTCGCCGTGCGAAAGGTTGCGCACTTCGGTATCTTTGCGATCGAGAAATCCGGCCTGTTCGAGCAATTGATAGGCTTTGTCGTAGACCTCTTTGTAGGACGACAGGAAACGCCACATCACGAATTTCGAGCGGCGCAGTCCCTTGATCGCCAGAAGAACATTGTCGAGGACCGTGAGCTTGGGAAAGAGATGCGTGACCTGGAAAGTTCTCGCCATGCCTAGCGCGGTTCTTTGGTGGCTCGGCCACTTGGTCACGTCTTGACCGAACAGCAGCACCTGGCCCGAGGTCACCGGGTAAATGCCGGTAATCAAATTAAAAAGCGTGGTTTTGCCGGCGCCATTCGGGCCGATAATGGCTTTGCGGTCGCCGGCCATGATGCGCAATGAAACTTCACGCGTGGCCTGCAAGCCGCCAAAGCTCTTGCACAGCGCCTTGAGTTCGAGAACCGGAATTTCGGAATCGGCGGTCACGCATTCATCCTCGGTAAAAAAGCGCCGGGGCCCAATGGGTTGAGCCCCGGCGCTTATTCGTTACTCGCAGAATTTGCAGGGCGGGAAGGTGTTGCTATAGACCGGCTGCGCGAGGAATTTTTCTTTGCCATAGGTCCAGAACTGGCTGACGTTTGGATAGGTCTTGATCACCTTGTTCCAGAGCTCGTCCTTGTCGTAGCCGAACATCTTCATCTTCGTGACTTTCTTGATGTAGACGTTCTCGATCGGGTTACGCATGTCGTCCATGCTCACCGGACCGCGCGGGGCGTCGAGCTTGATGCCCTGCATGATCTTGATGAAGGCTTCCGGCCCCGGATATTTGCCGCCCGCCTTCTTGATCGCTTCGTCGATCCACATCGCGGTGGAGTAGTTGTTCTCCGAATAATAGGACGGCACTTTGCCGTATTTAGTCCGGTAAGCCTTCACGAAGGCTTCGTTGGCCGGCGTTTCGATCGCGGCGCTGTAGTGCAGCGAGGAGACGTCGCCGATGACTTCGTCGCCCATGAAGGGCAGCACGAATTCGTCATAACTGGTGCCGCCGGCAGCGATCGGCAATTTGATGCCGGCGCCGCGCAACTGCTTGGGGAACTGCAAGGCCATCGGGCCGACCATCACGGTAAAGATGGCATCGGCGTCGGCCTTGATGGTCGGGATGTAAGGCCCGAAATCCTTGGTGCCGAGCGGCGGCCAGATTTTCTGGATGACCTTGCCGCCGCAATCCTCGAATACTTTCTGGAAGCCGCCGGCGGATTCGTAACCGAAGGCATAGTCGGCGGCGATGGTGATGACTTTCTTGTAGCCCTGGTCGCAAGCCCATTGGCCAAGCGGCTGTTCGGGCTGCGACGAGGTCCAGCTGGTGCGGACAAAATACGGATATTTGCTCAACTCGCGTTGGGTAAGATCGTCGGCCGAAGAGATCGACGAAATATAGAGCGTCTTCTCCGCCGTGCTCACGGGCGCCAGCGCATAGCCAGTCGAGGCCAGCAAGCCGCCGATGAACATGTTTACGTGGTCGCTCAGGATCAGCTTTTTCGCCTTGGTGACGGCGGCGTCCGGCTTGCCCTGGTTATCCTCGACGATGAACTTCACGTCCATGCCGCCGAGCTTGCCGCCGTGCTGATCCAGATAAAGCTGGAAGCCGTCGGTCATGTCCTTGCCGATCTGGGCGAAGATGCCGGTCACCGGCGCGATGAAACCGATGCGCAATTCTTCGGCATTGGCCGGCGCGGTCAAACCGAGACCGAGCGCCAGACAACCGCCCATCATTAGCTTTTGCATTTTATTTTTCATTGACGTCCTCCCTTGTTGTTGCCTTCCCGTTACGTCTCAGGAAGGCTTCGATACGAGTTTCTTCGAAGCTTGGTCGTTGCCTTGAGATGTCAGCCGTTGCCGAAACCGGGCCGGAATGCCCATCAGGCCCATCGGCAGATAGAGAATCGTCAGCACATAGACGCCGCCGAGCGCGTATTGCCACCACGGCACCAGCGTCGAGAGAAATTCGCGCAATCCGAACACGATCGCGGCGCCAATGGCCGCGCCCACCAGCGTTCCGGCGCCGCCCAGCACGACCATCAGCAACGCATCGACCGAGGTTGTGAGCACGACGGTTTCCGGACTGACATGGCCGTTGGTGTAGGCCCACAGCACGCCGGCCAGGCCGCCGAAGCCGCCGGCGATGATGAAGGCGATGTATTTGTGCAGCCAGGTATTGTAGCCCAGAATCTGCATGCGCAATTCTCGCTCGCGGATGCCGGCCAGGCTGCGGCCGAACGGCGAGCGCACCAGCACATAGAGCAACAGCATCGACACCGCGAAGAACGCGAACACCAGATAGAAGAACGTCACCTCGTTCGACAGATCGAGACCGAATTGCGGGCGTCCGGTCATGTTGATGCCGTTGTCGCCGCCGGTGAGCGAATTCCAGCGATAGGCCAGGCCCCAAACGCATTGGCCAAGCGCCAGCGTGATCATCAGGAAATAGACGCCGCCGGCCCGGATCGCGAACAGCCCGAACAGGGCGGCCAGGGCGCAGCCGATGAGAATGCCCAGCACCACCACCAGCCAGAAATCCCAGCCCATGCCGATATGGAATTTGGTGACCATCACCGCGGTCAAATAAGCGCCGACGCCGAAATAGGCCGCCTGGCCCATCGAGGACATGCCGGTATAGCCGAGCAGCAGGTCCACGCTCATGGCGAGGATCGCGAAGGCCATGGCGCGCGTTGCCAGCAACACCACGAACGATCCGGAGTTCGGAACGATGAAGGCGAGCGCCGCCAGTACGACGAAAACGATCAGGATTTTGACGCGCTGGCTTACCATCGGCGGATACTCACTCTCGTCCAAACAGGCCGGTTGGCTTGATCGCCAGGATCAAAACCATCGGCGCGTAGAGTGTGAAATAGGAGACTTCCGGAAACAGCGCCTTGCCGAAATTATCGGCAAGCCCCACCGCCAAGGCGCCGATCGCCGCGCCGCCCAGGCTGCCCATGCCGCCGATGATGACCACCGCGAAGGCCAATGGCAGCATTTCGAAATCGAGGCCTGGATAGATGCCGAGAAAGGCGCCGCCGATCACGCCGCCCAGCGCCGCCAGGAATGCGCCGAGCGCAAAAATGAACATGGAGACGCGGTTGGTGTCGATGCCGACGCCGCGCGCCATTTGCGCGTCATCGACGGTGGCGCGCACGGCGGCGCCCATGCGCGTTTTCTCCATGACCAGCCACAGGACGATGCCGATCGCCACCGCCATGGCGATCATGAACATGCGGTAGACCGGAAAATAGACGCCGCCGATCACCATGCTCTGTGTGAGCACGGCGGGCGGATTGATGTCCATATTGTTGCCGCCCCAGATGTCGAGCGCGCCCTGCTGGAACAGAAATGCAAAGCCGACGGTGAGCAGCACCTGGCGCAACGGATCGGATTCGATCGGTACCAGCGAAATGCGGCTCAGCAAGGTATACAGTGCCACCGCGGCGAGCGCCGTGACCGCAATGAACGGGCCCCAGCCGGCGACGATAAACGGATGCCAGCGGCCGATCGACAGGCTGACAAGCACGGCGATGCCTAAGGCGATCAAGGCGTTGCGGACATACTCAAAACCTTCCGAGCGCAAAAACAGGCGCTCCATCAGCAGACCGATCAGCGCGACCGCGAGTGCCGCCAAAGGCAGCGATAAAGTCCACGAGCCGGTGAAATGGATCACCGACAGCGCAATGTAGCCGCCCCATAAAAAATAGGCGCCGTGCGACAGATTGACGATGCGCATGACGCCGAAAATTAACGACAGGCCGCTGCCCACAAGGAACAGCAACGCGCCATAGGAAATGCCGTTGAAGGCCTGGACGATCCAGAACTGTGTGTTCATTCCTCACCCTGGTCCTTCTTTTAAGCAGAAGGTTGCGTGGACCTTAACCTAGGTTGGATGGAAATGAACACACTAAATGGCCGCAGGGGCCATTCCGTCATTTCGGGTCCGCACCTTCGGCGCGTCCGGAAATGACAAGATCATTTCCGCGCGCGTTTTTTGCCGGCTGCCTGCTTTTTCGGCGGAATGATCGGCAGCATCAGGTAAGGCGCTTTTCCACTGGCGAAATGTAGGGCAGTCGTGCCGTTGAAAATAGCCGGCGGGCGGTCGCGCGGATCGTTGTGCAGGAACGGGCCGCAGCCGGTCAGCTCATTCTTGAAATTCGACAGCATGCCGCCGCTGGCGCCGCCATATTCATAATCCTTGCCGCGGATCGTGACGCCGATACGATAACCCGCCGGCACCGCGATGCTGGTCGGCCAGATTTCGACATCGAGTTCCACCGGCTTGCCGGGCGAGAGCGGCTGCCTCTCGTCATGCGTATGGTAGGGCCGGTAGGGCGTCGACAATGTCTTATCGAGCTTGCGGTGCGAGGCGCGCAGCCAGCCTTGCGCGATCGGCGTATGCGGATCGATGGCGCCCTGGAATACGACTTCCTTCAGGTCGCCGGTGAACACCCGCAAAACAACGAATATGTCGGCGTCCTTGGTCGATGAGGAAACAAACAGCTTGATCGCCGATGGCCCGGTGATCTCGGTTTCCTTTTCCATTGGCGGCGTGAGAAAAGTGACGCCTTCGCCCATGGCGGCGAATTTTAACCGCGCCGGTTTGGATGGCTTCTTGATCGTGAGCGCCATGCTGGCGGGGTCGAGATAGAATTTGGTCCATTGCGTGCGTGCGATCGGCCATTCGTTTTCGTGCCGCTCGACGAATTTTTCGCCGGGGTGGCGGATTTGCAGCCGAACCTTGGGCTGCTTGGCCCAGCTTTGCGTCTTGCTGTGCAGAAAATAGTCGAAGAACGCCAACTGCTGTTCGCGGCCGTAGTCGGTGTAGAAATGTGTCCAGTGTTCGATGCCATGCGCCTCCAGCCATTTTTCCTGGGAGGCCGCGCGCACAAAGCCTTCGAAATTGCCGCGCGGATGCAGACCTTGTCCGCCCCAATTGGCCGACGAGAACAGCGGCGTGACCACCTTGTCCCAGACCGGCGAGCGGTCGCGGTGATATTTGTCGTCGAGCGGATGGGCGCGAATTCGGCCGCCGAAATCGACGCGGTTCTTGGCGAGCTCTTCCTCGCTAAGCGTTTCCGGTCCGCAGACCAGTTCGCCATGCACGCGGCTGCGCCCGCCACGCTCGCCGGCGCCGTATTGCACGGTCTTGACCTGCATATCGAACCAGTTTTCCCAGAAGGTCGAGACGATGCCGCCGTGGTGCGTCATGTCGCGGTACCAGTCGGCCGAGCCTTCCCAGATGCAAATGGCAGCCAGATGCGGCGGCTGCAATGACGCCACGTGCCACTGGTTCATGGCGAAATAGGAAATGCCGTTGAGGCCGACTTTGCCGCTCGACCAGGGCTGCACGCCCGCCCATTCGATGCAGTCAAAGTAATCCTTGGTCTCGCGCGGCGAGAAATGATCGATGACGCCGGGCGAACAGCCGCAGCCGCGCGAATCCACGCGCACGCAGACGTAATCGTGCGGCACCCATTTTTCCGGATCGACCACTTCCCAGTTCTGGTAGAGATTGCTCGAACCGGCGGTCACGTCGGGATGTTTTTGCGCCATGATATTCCAGGCGCTCGGATAGCCGTCCTGGAAGGCGAGGTTCTTGGCATAGGGGCCGTAGGTCAAAAGGACCGGAAATTGGCCCTCTTTATTGGGGCGGAAAACATCGGCGCGCAGCACCAGGCCGTCATCCATGGCGATCGGTACGTTCCAGTCGATGCGCGTGCCGTCGCGGATTTCGGATAGCTTCTGGATCGACATGGCGTCCCTCCCGATTTTTTATCGTGGTTTTTTGCCGGTCTTGGTGCCGATTTTGCCGCGCTTGTACTTGGCCATCTTCTCCAGCACGGCGCAGACCGCGGCGGTGTCTTGCGCGCCAAAACCGGCGACCATCGCCTTGAGATAGACCGGCTTGGAGGCGTCGAACATCGGCGTCGGCACTTTGATCTTGCGGGCATAATCGCCGATCACCTGCATGTCCTTGTCCCAGACGTCGATCTTCATGGTGACGCCGGTGTAGTCGCCGCTCACCATCATCGGCGCGCGCAATTCGAACACGCGCGAATTGCCGGCGCCGGCGGTGATGAGATCGAAGATCATTTGCGGCGCAAGGCCTGCCTTCATGCCGAGCACCATGGCCTCGGCGCTGGCGACATTGTTGATGGCGACCAGCAGGTTCGCCACATATTTCATTTTACTGCCATTGCCGAAGGCGCCGACATCGTAAATTTTGCGGCCAAAGGCCTCGAACATGGGCGTGAGCTTTTTGATGCTTGCCGTGTCGCCGCTGGCGTAGAACACTAGATCTCCCGTCTTGGCCTGCGAGCCGGTGCCGCTGACCGGGCAATCGAGCATGACATGGCCGGCTTTGGCGACGATGCGCTCGGCCTTTTGCTTGTCGGAAATTGCGAAGGTGCTCATTTCGGCGATCGTCAGCCGCTTGCGCTTGACGGTCGCCAATATGCGGGCGGTGTCGATAAGGGCTTGCGGCTTGGGCAGGCTGGTGAGGATGACCGGCACTTTCCCGGCGAGGTCGCTGGCGCTTGAGGCTATCTCAACGCCGGCGCGTTGCGCATCGCGGCGGCGTCCCGCGCTGATGTCGTAACCGAAGACGCGCCAGCCGGCCTGACTCAGGTTTTTCGCGAACGCTCCGCCCATGATGCCGAGGCCGATCACGCCGACCGTGCCCTTATTCTTTTTTGAGCTTTTTTTGGCCGCAACCATTCCCAGCGCTCCCCATGCAAATTCAAAATGCCGCCGGCGCGCGGCCGGCCGCTCCGTCTTAATTGGTCGAAGGCAGCCCTGTCGAGTGGGCAGGCTTTCATGGCGCGCCGTGATCGCCTATCTTTGGCGGTAAAAGCAGCGCGGGAGGACGGTATGCGTATCGGAGTAGCGGGTCTTGGCGGTATGGGCGCGGCCATCGCCGCCCGGTTGATGGAAACCGGCCACCAGGTCACCGTCTGGAATCGCAATCCCGACAAGTGCAAACCGCTGGTCGATGCCGGCGCCAAACCCGCCGCGAGCCCGGCAGAATTGGCTGGCACGGTCGAGACCGTCATCACCATTCTCACCGACGGCGCGGCCATCGACGCCGTTTATAACGGGCCGTCCGGTCTGTTGTCCGGCGACGTCAAAGGCAAACTGTTCATCGAAATGAGCACGGTGGCGCCAAAGGTCGAACTCGATCTCGCGCCTAAGGTACGCGCCACGGGCGCAAGCCTGGTTGAATGCCCGGTCGGCGGATCGATCGGGCCGGCGCGCCAGGGCAAGCTCCTCGGCCTGATGGGCGCCGATGCGGCCGACGCGGCGCGCGCCGTGCCGATCCTCGAACAGCTTTGCCGCAAGGTCGAGCATTGCGGGCCGATCGGCGCGGGCTCGGCCATGAAGCTTGCGATCAATCTGCCGTTGATGGTGGCTTGGCAGGCCTATGGCGAAGCCTTCGCGATCGCGCGCGATGTCGGCTGGGAGCCTAGGCGCCTCGTCGATCTGTTTGTCGAGAGCAACGGCGCCAACAATGGATTCAAGATGCGCGCCGACATGATGGTCGCCATGTTCGAGGGCCGCGACCCGGGGCCGACAACTTTCAGCATCGCCAATG
>Ga0302319_10021359_pt1 | contig 11663 bp, 17 predicted proteins | sample Bog_T0_2_FD_203319 | JGI IMG/M metagenome (GOLD analysis project Ga0302319, IMG submission 203319) | Peat permafrost microbial communities from Stordalen Mire near Abisko, Sweden - Bog_T0_2 | ecosystem: Environmental > Terrestrial > Soil > Wetlands > Peat | place: Sweden: Abisko, Stordalen Mire...
GCACCGGGAGCAGGAGAAAGGCAGCTTTCCACAGGAATTTGCACCAACTGCCGTACAAGTATTTTTCTGTGTTCTGTAAACTATTGATAATAAAGTGCTTGGCTCCCCATTCTCAACCCTCCTCTAACCCCTCTCCGAGGGTTAGAGGAGTAATGCCGAGTACCGGATAACCCAGAGTAAGCGAGATCGGCACGTTTTCGGATAACGCCAGTGCTTCTTCGACGCTTGCAGCACTCTGCATTATCCTGAGACCCTTTCCTGTCGGCCAACCGGGCCGGCAGGAGAGGAATGTGATCGAAACCTATTTCACCGCACCTCGCGTTTTGGACCGGATGCGTTCCGGTCCGATGGCGCCCTGCCCTGGAGGCTTTAGAGGCTGCTGCATCGCGCTTGCCAAGAGCGAACTCGTTCGGCTTCTTCACATATGGCGGCGCGTCGCCGACAATTGGGGGATGAACATGAAGGCGAAGAAGATCACGGTGAAGCCGAAGCAGTATCGAGTCTACTTGGCTTGGGGCAAATCGAGCGACGATCTGTTGGACGGGATGGAATGCCTGCTCCAGCCGACTCACGTTAAGGAAGATCAGTTCGACCTCGTCAACAATGAAGAGGTCTTTGTGACTGCAGTTAGCAAGAGCGTGGAGTTCGTCTGACCTGCCCCCGGTCTTCCTACCACTCGTAACTGAGAAACTCGACCAACCAACTTAGCACTTCGATCTGCTCCTTCGCCGCCATATGAGGCTGTCCGGGGCCGGCGCGGAGGGCGGTCCAGGCCGAGCGCAGCGAGTTTATCTTGAGCCTTGACCGCCTGAGCACCGGCCCCACCGATCATGCCGGCGGCGAAGGAGCGGCCCGCGCCGCGAACTCGGCAGGCGTGAGATAGCCCAAGCTGCTGTGCGGACGCTCGACGTTGTAGTCCATGCGCCACGCCTCGATCTTCCGTTTCGCATCGGCCAGCGTCGCGAACGAGGTGGCGTTGAGGCACTCGTCGCGCAGCCGGCCGTTGAAGCTCTCGATGTAGCCGTTCTGCATCGGCCGCCCCGGCTGAATATGCAGCGGCTCGATGGTGTTGTCTTCGCACCAGCCCAAGTAGTGGCGCGAGGTGAACTCGGGCCCATTGTCCGAGCGGATCGCCCGTGGCTTGCCGCGCTGCGCGATGATCCAGTCCAGCGTGCGGGTCACGCGGCGGCTCGACAGGCAGCTGTCGGTCTCGATCGCCAGGCACTCGCGCGTGTAGCTGTCGATGATGGTCAGCGACCGCACGCCGCGCCCGGTCTCCAAGCCGTCGATCACGAAGTCCATCGACCACTCCTGATTGGCTTGCGTCAACTCCGCCAGCGGCGCCGTGTCGCGCCGCAGCCGCTTGCGCTTCAGCCGCCGCACGGCCAAGTGCTCCTCGCGGTACAGCCGATACAGCTTCTTGGGATTGAGCGGGAATCCGCGCCGCGCCAGCAGCACGCCCAGCCGCCGGTAGCCGAAGCGCGGCTTGCGCCGGGCCAGCGCGATCAACTCGGCGCGCACGAGTCCGTCGCCATCCGGTCGCGGCTCGTAGCGGTAACTGCTGCGGTCCACTGCGATGAGCTTGCAGGCGCGGCGCTCGCTCAAACCGTGCTCGGCTATCACGAGCGCCACATCCGTCCTGAACGGGGGCCGCCGTCGGCCTACAAGCTCCAGCCGTTTTTTCGGATCACCGTCTTCAGCGCCTCTTTGTCCAGGCTGAGGTCGGCGACCAGCTTCTTCAGCTCCGCATTCTCGCGCTCCAACTCGCGCAGCCGCCGGGTGCCTCGCTCACCTCCAGCCCGCCGTACTTGCTCTTCCAGGTGTACAGCGTCGCCTCGCTCACACCCAGCTCCCGAGCCAGGTCCGCCACCTTGCGGCCTGCCTCCATCTGCTTCAACACACCGATGACCTTCTCCTCGGTGTACCGGCTTTTCTTCATTCTGAAGCTCCTTTCCGTTTCCGGAGCTTCTCAATTATCCCTGGTAGAGATTACGGGGAGCAGGTCAGCAGCGTACCCACCCGGAGACTTGACTGTGGCACTGATAGCCAACCTACTGACGTGAAATCCTTACAGCAGCAGCAAACGCCCCCCTAAATCCTGAGGTGGAGACACAGCCAGTCGCTCAGAGCGGGACGAATCGACGGAATTGGCCTAGGTTCTCAGGAGAGTAGATGGGGGAGCTTGACGCAGGATAGGATAGTGCTGCCGCCGCAGAGCCCGAACTTGAAAGCGTTTGCGGAACGCTGGGTACGCTCGGTGAAGCAGGAGTGCCTGTCCAAGTTGATCTTGTTCGGCGAAGTGGCGCTACACCGGGCACTCACCGAGTACACGGAACACTACCATGCCGAAAGGAATCACCAAGGGAAAGAGAACAAGCTGCTGTTCCCCGGGCGGACTCCTAATCGGAGCGATCGTCAGAGGAGCGTACGCTGTGAAGAGCGGCTCGGCGGGCTTCTCAAATACTATCGCCGCGAGGCAGCGTAGTGAAAAGAGGAGGGCTACAGTGGACCGGGTTCTACCTGGCAGGATTGCTTTGCCTGCCGTTGATGGTTGCCGGTGTGAAGCTGACGCTGGCCTTGCTATGGTCCTGGTGGCGCATCTTGTTGCCGCTGTGGGCAGTGCTGTGGCACAACGCCGTTCACATTGCGGTCGGATTCACTTGGTTGATGTGGATGGGATGCGGCCGAGGAGGCGATGAACTGAGGATTCGGCGGCATCACAAGCTCGACCGATTTCGGTTCGGGCGCATGGTGTGCGCACCGATCTTCCTGGACAACGTGCTAAGTGAAGATGGGCGGCCCGGGGCAATCCGTTTGGTGGTGGCTGGCGTCGGGAAGACTTGAGGTCATCCTGCTCTACGGCGGCTCGCCATTGACATGCCAGTTTCTGTTCTGGTCAGGCATCGTGGAAGGAGTCATATGAGAAGGGCCGATGAAAGCGGACCACGTCGTCGTTGAGCCACAGCTGATGTGCCGCCGGATTAGTTTTTTGGCCAAACGGGGACTAGTTGTTTGGCCAAGCGGGCTCCGGTGGCTTCCCAATGCGATGGCACTACTCTCGGGAAATCAGGGCCTTGGTAACAATTCGGCCAATGCGCTAACGGACAATTTGAACCGTAAGCGTGACCTGTCTGGATCCCTTCGGTACCAGGCTCACCTCCATTGCCGAGGAGAGATGGGCGCGGATAAATTCAGGATCCTGCTCTTCCCCTTCGAACAGGCCCGTGAAGGCGGCCACTCGATAATCGCCGGGCTCAATGCTTGAAGAGAACTCGAATTCACCGTTCTGATCGGATTCCTGCGTGCGAACCTGGACCTCGTCGGAAATAGCCTTGGGAACCAGGATCACCATAGCGCCCGGCAAGCCTGCGTTGGTCTTGTCTACCGTCTGGCCCCGGATGACGCCTCCGTCGGAGCGAAGCGAGATCGACAGGGGGCCCCCATCGGCGCGCACCGGACTGTGTTTTACATCGCGAGTATCCTGCACTGCCGTCTGCATATAGTATCCGGTTGGCAGGCCGTCGACTACGAACCTATAGTCGTCCGCGAGCACACCTCCCATGAGAAACTCCCCGGAAGGCAGCAGCTCAGTTCGCAGGTTTTCGCCGTACAGAATAGGCCGGCCGCGGCGCAGCAGCTCTACGGAGAGACGAGCCGGGAGAGCATTCTCCCGAATGGCATCTTCCACCGTCACCTTGCCGTGGAGCGATAGGCCGGGCGAGAGAGGCAACGACCCGAGGTCGACGTCCCGCTTTCCAATCGCTACCTCCGTCCGGTAGAATCCCGCGATCTTGTTCGTGCGTTGATCCAAGGCAGTTGCGAGAAGAATATATTGGCCGGGAGGCAAGCCGCACACCTGAAACTCCTCACCCGGCGGGACGGAGCCCTTGGCCACAAATGGGGATTGATTTCCGACGTGCCCAAGCATAAACAGAAATGTCTGCGTTGCGAACGGCTCGGGGGGCGGTACCGCCGCGCCAAACAGGCATACCGATTCCGCCGTGCCGACGGTAATGTCCAGCCCCGTAAGCTCGGTGCCCGTCTGCAGCAGGATCGGCGCGGCGCCATCGATGGATTCGGAATTAGGATAAAACCCGAGGCGCAGCAGGGCTGGCGGCTTGCGAACAACAACGCGACGAGATGCGTCAATGAGCGTGCGCTTCTCCGGTTTGAGAGGCCGTGGCGTGACGTTCAGATAGTAACGTCCCCCTCCGAACTCCGCGATCCGATATTCGCCCAGATCGTTGGTTTCGGCCTGCCCTTTGAATAAAATCACGAGCCGTCCCGCGCGATAGCTTTTTACAAACGCAGCCACCCAGGCCCCTCCAATCGGGTTCCCGGCTGCGTCCACGACGCGGCCGGTCAGGACGGCTGGCTTGTGCATTTCGAAAGACATTGGCCCAAGCTGAGCGCCGGCGGACAAGGAGACGGTTTTCGGCCTCGGCGCGCTCAGGCCGTCCTTCTCTATCGAGATCACGTAGCGTCCTGGAACTGCGCCCTTCAGGACGCATCGCCCTTCTGCGTCGGTCGTAACCGGGCCGACCCGCGTGGGCCCTTGCGCCGTGATGGTTGCATTCTCGACAAGCGCGGTGTCGCGGGTGACGCGGACTTCGACGCTCCACTGCGGCGGATCGCCTGCGGAGACCAGGCCCAGCGCGACTGGCAATCCCAATAACAAGATCTTCGTGAGCGTTCTCATTTGTCGACCCTCAATTGGACTTCGACCGAGCTTCCCTGTTCTACGGAGGCGCGCGTCCCGGCATGCTCGTTCCAAAACTCGGGATCCAGATAGTCTTTAGAAACCACGCTGCCGACCGCCAGGATTCTGTAGGAACCCGGCGGGATCCGATCGATGCGAAAGCTGCCGTCCGCAGCAGTTGACGCGGTTCGAGCGTCCTCTTCCACGAAGCCGCCCAACTCGGCTACAAGGATGACCGCTGTTCCGGCCGGGGCCGGCTTGTCCTCGGCCCCAACCACCGTTCCGAATACGGCTCCGGTGCCGGAAGTTAGGATCAAACCGAGCCGGGTGTCTTCGTTCACTTCGATCATCAAGTCGTCGAGTTTCCGGCCGCGTTGCCGCACTGCCCGCAGATAACACCCTTCCTCAAAACCTCGCACACCCAATCGAAAACGGCCCGCGGGCACGTCCGGGATCGTAGCCGTGCCGGCAACTATGTTGGCGCGCAGCGCCGATGCATGCGGCATCGGATCGACCGGGCGCAGGAACAGCTCGGCCGCAGAACAGCCGGGAGTCTTGCCGCTTGAGCCTTCAGGTTCGACCCGCGCCTCCACGGTCGCAAGTTCGCGCAGTTCGATTTCCACTCCGGTCAACTCGGAGGGACCCAGCGTGATCTGCCGTGACCCCTGCCGTCCCCTCGGGCTCGCTAACGGTCCCTCGTCTCCTCCCCATCCGAAGATTGGGCCCCACGCCACGAGGTGGTACGCACCGGGCGGAACGTCATTGAACGAATATCGTCCCTCGGCATCTGCGACGACCGTTTGAATGAGCCAGCCGGTGTCCGCAAACAGGGAAATCACTATATTGGGCCGCTCCCATTTGGCCGGAATTCCGGTCACGATTCCAGTCACTATGGAACCCGCGGCCGGCGCCGTCAGTGGAAGATCGAGGTGCTGCCGCTGTTCGCCCGGTTTGAGAGCGAAAAACTCCGCCTGGCCTCCATCGGACGCTCCCGGATAGTAGACCTGCGAAAAGGATGCGCTGCCGATCTGTTCCCCTTCGGGAATCACCGCAACCGTGTAACGCCCTGGCGGCAAACCGTAGAGCCGGTAAGCGCCGCGGTCATCGGTAAAGGCCGCCGCGCCCTGCTGGATCAGACTGGCCGTTCCGCCGCTGACACGCCGCGCCACCGCAATCACCTTTCGGCCCGACAGCGGTTGACCGAGTGACCCGTACACCAGGCCGGACATCGCACCAGTCCGCGTAAGGTTCAATCGAATCGGCGGGCCGCCGGAATCAAAAACAACGCATCGAGCGGTTTCCGCGGGAGACAGAACATCCACATAGCCATCCTTTTCCGCAACAGCGCGGTACCGGCCGCGGACGACTCCCTCAAACACGAACGTCCCGTCCTCGTCGGTGAAGGTTTCCGCGACCAACTCGCCGGCCATCGTCAGACGCACGGTCACCGCTGCGATCCCCGCGCCCGACTGGCTGTCCACTACAATGCCACGCACATCCGCGGCGATGACGCGAATACCGGCGGCAAGCAGACACACCAAAGCAATGTGCATACGAGTCAGCGAAAGCCACCGCAGCAGACCACCGGCGTAACAGTCTGATGCACGGGAAACTCCCCTCTCGCGAAGCTTATACTTTGCCACAGCGACCGCTCTGCAATGGGTTCGCGGCGCGCTCACGCGCCTTCGTCCCCTCAGGCCAAGCGGCGGCGTCCAAGTGTTCGTCTCATCGCCCACGCCCATTCATTTGCAGGCGCCGTTGACGCAAACGCATTGACCATTACTAATTAGTTGACCAGCTGCATTGGGAACTGACGCAAGAACAATCACAGGTTACGACTTGGGAACAACAGCAATTCCAGCCAGCCGGACAATTGCTGCAACTGCAACTGCCGGTACAATTACTGCCTGCACACTTCGCGTTGGGAGTTAGCGGCGCTATCGTCTGCCCGCTCCAGGCGAGTGCGGCGAGCAAGGCGATCGCGAGACCGAACTTCGCGACTTTGACGAACATTGCTCTTTGATTGACCATCCCATTGCTCCTTTCCTTTAGTACTGCGCGCTCTCCAAATAGAGCGCGTTCCCCGTCGCCGACGATCAGGCCGATGGAGCTATGCTTCAGGGGAAGAGCCGCGACGGGTCGTCGACAGCTGTCCTAAAGTTAAGCAGACATGCTTGCCTGCTGGGCGGTATCAATCCGACCGCGCCAGACCCTTTCAACAGAGCCGTCGGCGCGAATAGCTATGACATACGGCACGCTCTTGAGACCCAGCTGATTGTACGTATCGTAGGTCGGGTCGGCATACACGTCTGACAGAACCAACCCGTTCTGTTCACAATACGCTCGTGTCGACTGAATGGAATCGCGGCTGATCCAGACCACGCGCCAGCCCATTTGACTCCCTAGAACGGCTGTCAGCCGCACGAAACTATCCTTAGTTAGCTTGGCAAATTGGGCATCCTGGCGACAGTGTTACGACCAGAAGTCGGCCACCGGGTCGCAGCGGGAACGGAATCGAAGCCCGCGTTCCGTCAAGGGCGGCCGCGGACAGACCATGCAGCTTGGTGCCCACTTCGATCTCGGGGTAACGAACAAGCGTCCGAAGCTGCCGGTTTTGGCGAAGAAGCACGACATTTTGGACCAGGACAGCGAGCGCCAAGCACCACAGAAGTACATTCAATGCAGGTCCGACATAGCGTCGCCACAGCATAAGATTCATGCTAAGAGGACACAATTGTCTCATGTCCGGAGGCGGGCGTCAATACCATGATCAGCTCCTGCATCGTTAGCACGTCATCTGTCCGCTGGAATTAGCACGTCATCTGTCCGCTGCAGCCGCGGGATGGGTGAGGCTGGCGAGGTGGAACCGAGCCAACCGATCCCCGCCCGAGAAGTGGAGCGGATGACGAAACTACAAGACGTTTTGTTGAAAGCCACGGCGAAGCAGGTCACCTCGTATGGTCCGAAAACTCGATCAAGCCCCACCTCTAGGCAACGAATGGGGACGGCTGCATTTCAAGCTGTGGAAGTCAGGTGTTGCATCGCGCGCCGGCGAGCAATTCTCGCGAAGAGGAACTCACAATCCTGGATATCGGGTATACGCACCGAACAGAACGGTGACGAACTCCTTCTGAAGGTTCGAGACAATGGGCCAGGGATTGATGGGTTGCCATTAGAAGACATTTGGCTTCCGGGACAGTCCACGACTCCCGGTGGCACTGGTCTCGGCCTAACGATTGTGAAGGACGCAGTGACAGAGTTAGGTGGGGCTGTTGAAGCGCAGGCGAGGGGCGCTCTAGGATGGGCTGAGTTTGTAGTCACACTACCCTTGCTGAAGGAAAAGTAATGAGCATGCCTGCGGTGGCCACAGCGGCAATCATAAATTGACCTGACCGGTGTTTTCTGTACCAGTCGAACGGAGAAACTGGAGACAGAAAGGAACCGGGGAAATGCCCAAGAAGGCGTTCACGCCAGAGCAGATTGTCGCGAAGTTGCGGCAGATTGAAGTGCTCATGAGCCAGGGCAAGACGATTGCTTTGGCCTGCAAGGAAGCTGGGATCATCGTTGAGCCGTAGCCGCTTGTCGCCGAGTTGCTCGCGCAGGACAAGATTCTTCTCTCGGAGGTACTCGATCATGCGCACTTGGCGCTGATTCATCCATCCGGCGACGGCGATCAGCAAGAACCGGAATGGATCCAGGACTTTCGCCATGTCGTTAGATCATTATCGCGAGCCTTGAGGCCTGCGGTAACGATCCATCGCTACTTCAAGCAGATCGAGTCTCCGGACCATACGGGAACCAATTTCCCGGCGGTCTAGTTTCTTCCCGCCGAAATCAGTCTGTCCGTTGCCGAAAAGTCAGGTCGAGGCTCTTCTTCTCGTTCTCTTCGATCCGAACGTGCTGGCAACTCCCGGCTGATTGTTCGAGTAACGCGGAGTCGAACTCCTCACCGTCCCCAAGCCGGTCCCAGACATAAACGCAATAGTCGCCGGGCGCAAGACCGGCGAAGGTGAAGTGCCCGTCTTTGTTCGAGAATACCCTGCGGTAGCGGTGTGTTTGGTGGAGATCGAGCGGGCGCGGCGCCAGACTGATCGCGATGTCCGCCAGATGGTTGCCGTCCGCGTCCTGAACTGTGCCATCAATGCTCGCGGGCGCCCGCTTGAACGTCAGAATAAGATTCTGGCTTACCCCCCCTGACGATAAGTCGAGATCATTTGCGATAAGGTCCTCACCGCCGCTCGACTTGATGCCCTGAAGGTACTCATCTTCCGGTGTGTCGGTCACTCGCACCCTGTATCGAGCGGGACTCACGTCGGGGAACTTAAATGAGCCGTCCATAATGCGTTTGCCGGGAGACGACAAAAGGACAGGATCGGTGGGCGAGAGGCTAACGATGGGGCCCGGCCGTTCTTTCTTACTTGTCGATCCGGAATTCGGCTCGGGGTCGGCGTAGGCGATGGTGCCGGCAACCTCAACTCCGGGTGTGAGGTCAACCGTCAGCTTATTGACATCCCCTTCCCTGACCTCGACATCCTGGCGTCCAAGGATCCTGAGTTGTCCTACTGCCGCCGTAACCATCAGCGTATATGAGCCAGGGGGCACGCCAAGAATGTCAAACGATCCGTCCTGCAGTGCTATTTCAGCGGAGGGCATATTGGTTAAGCCCACTGCCCAACGGCTGTCCGCGGGGGCTGCCCGGATGACGATGTGTCCCTTGCGCATATGGGCGTCGTCACGTACCTGTCCGCGCACATGAAAGACTCTCGTTCTGCGCAATTTGAGATCGCCGATCGATTGGCTTCCGCCTGGCAACACAGTAATCTGTTGAGCTCCCGCGGCATCCGTGACGTTGGGATAGTAGGTTGCCGTATAGGAGTATTCCGCCTTATCCGCATTCTGAGGCGAGAAAATCTGAGCAACCGTACCAACGTGGAGCGGAACAGCCACGACGTAATACCGCCCGGGAGCGATGCCGATTACTTTGAACTCCCCGGCAGAGTCCGTTTGCCCGAGAGCAACGACTTGCGCGCGCCGTACCCCAAGTGCATAGCTATAGCGGAATGCGACCGCGTCGACATCTCCGACCGGGTCGTCGTCTTCGTCAACAACTCGGCCCGTGAGGGTCGCCGCAGGGGTCATTTGGAGAACCACGCCGCTCAGCCGTTGTCCGGGCGCGAGTTTGACCCCGGTCCCCCAATCCTCCGGTCCGTGGCCTCCATAATTCTGCCGCAGAAAGCCCGATCGTTCTGCCCACAGACGGTAGGTGCCCGGCTCGACGGACTCCAGGGAAAAATGCCCCTCGCTATCGCTCACGGAGGAGTATGAGCGATTTTGCTGTGTCCTCTCGTCCTGAGAGGGTGCCAGAGTAACTATAGCCTTCCGAAGGGGCGCCCCATGCAGGTCTAAGATTATGCCGTCGATCGCCCCGAGCTCGCTAGAATTCGCGGTCTCAGCGGGCTTCTGACCATCCATCTCAACCGCTGACGCGCTCAGGCACGTATAAATCGCTATCGAGCAACAAGTGACGACAACGCGCTCGATCATCTTTATCGTAAGCCTCCTTTAGCGGCATGCCGACCCGCGATACGCACGCCGTCCACCGTTTAGCATTAACGCGGTGCGTAAATCACAACCATTGACTAGCACGACGTCGCAGCGGCAGCAATGCCGTAACGCGGCCTCTGGCAGTACGGCAACTTCGTCCTTTACCGTTGACAGCAATGGCAAACATGGCTCGATTCCTACTCCCCCGCTAGGTTTGCCCGCAGCTTCACTCCAAAGAACCCCTCAATGTCATATTTGACCGCACCGATGAAGGCGCCGGACCAAGATCTCTCCACCAAGGCATCCTTGCCAATTACTATCACTTGTGGGGTAGTCCCTAGGTTCAGTTCTTCGATCGTGTCCTGTGAGGCGATGCCGTATAGGTCGAAACCCTGATCATGCTCGCGCATGTACTCGCTCAAACCAGCCCCTGACAACGACACGCCGATTATGCGATGGGATCGGCGCAATCGCATGGCCAACTCTCGTATACTATCGGCGTTTTTGACACACCAGGAACAGCCGGGGCGAAATACGTACAACAGTGTCTTTCCCCCAGTATGGGAAAACTCCACCACAACTTGCGCGCCGTCCGGATGCGTCAGCGTGATGGGGCGCACTTGAAGGCCGACAGGAACAGTATCTCCGGAGCGAACTCCTGCGCGCCGCACCTGGTCATTGAGGACGGCGATTCTTCTCATTTGAAAAAGGTTGAGTGTTGCTGACGCTATAACGAAGCATGCAAGAATCGGCCAGTACAAACGCTTAAACATAAATGATTATTATTCTTTATGCACCGTCGCAAGACTTACAAATCCCCGCAACAGAAGTTGTCCGCACAACACTCTACTTATGCAGGAACTCTGGGGGAAATTTTGCGAGAAACTTGGTACTTTCCTTGAGAGAGCGAGGTCCCCAAAGGGATCCGTCAGCGTAAACTACAAGGTCAACTACTGGTTGATAACTCGCTTTGGCCGAGCCGGAAGGCGTTGCGGGTATGGGATGGTGCCCGAGGTGTATGGAGTCGCCCGGCTGCAAAGGCTTGGGCTTACCATCAGGGCTTGCCCTCAAGGCGGCTACAATCTGCCGCGAGAGATGTTCCTTGGTATGTGTGTCAACCAGATCGAGGCGCACAACAAACCCAAGAATCGCAGAGGTGGATGTGTTGGTTACTAGAAATGCAGATATATTTGCCGTGTGGCTATCAGCCAGTTTTTCGGCTTGGCCGCTGTCCAGATGAACGTCAATTGGGCATTGGGGCGGTTGTGTTCCCGATAGAATATAGCATCCCGTAATGGTCAGAGCGAGTGCGACGAGGCGAGGGAAGCGGATTCGGGCAGGGAAACGTGCAATCATATCGTGTTGTTTGTCGTTCTAGAAAATGCCCACTGTCTTCATCACTGGCAGCCACTCCTAGGTT
>Ga0302319_10021365_pt1 | contig 11662 bp, 13 predicted proteins | sample Bog_T0_2_FD_203319 | JGI IMG/M metagenome (GOLD analysis project Ga0302319, IMG submission 203319) | Peat permafrost microbial communities from Stordalen Mire near Abisko, Sweden - Bog_T0_2 | ecosystem: Environmental > Terrestrial > Soil > Wetlands > Peat | place: Sweden: Abisko, Stordalen Mire...
GCGTCCCAGAGCTTCAACCAGACCGGCCAGCAGATCGTGGGCCGCTATCTTAACATCCAGCCGACCCTGACGATCCGTCCGGGCTTCCCGGTGCGCGTGATCGTCAACCGGGACCTGGTGCTCGAAGCCTATCAAGGTTGAGGAGGCGACCGATGGCAAAGCTCAAACTCGGCGCGATTGCCGACGACAAGCCGATCAAGCTGACGGTCGAATTGCCGGCGGCGATACACCGCGACCTCGTCGCCTACGCCAATGCCTTGGGTCGCGAAACCGGACAGGCCACGATCGATCCCGCCAAGCTCGTCGCTCCGATGCTGGCGCGATTCATCGCCGGCGACCGCGCGTTCGCCAAACTGCGTAGTGTCAGGAAACCCACTTCGGCGCGTCCGGCACCGGCCGACCGGACGCCAACGAGCGGGCAAGGCTGAGGAAACGCCGCAGAGCCGGATTGTCATTGCCCGGCAACCAGACCGCGCTGTAGGGCAGCATGTCTTCCGCGGTCGCCAGCGGGCGGAATACGACCTCGGGATACCGCGTCGCGGTCGCCGCTTCGCTGGCGATACTGATTCCGAAGCCAAGGGCGACCAGATGCATCAAGGTCTCGCCGCCGACGCCGTGGCGCTCGATCGATGGACTTCGCCCGAAGGCCGTCGTCCGGCGGACGATGTAGTCATGGATCTCCGGACCAGGTGCATCCCGGCTGACTATGAAATCCTCGTCCTTCAGGGATTCCCAATGGATCGCGTCGCCATCGGCAAGAACATGGTGCTCGGGCAAAGCCGCGAAGACGCGCGCCTCCCACAACACGACGCTGTCGCAGTGTGTCGCCACCGGTGTCCCGGTGACGAAAGCGACGTCGAGATGGCGCTCCGTGATCCTGGCGAGATGTTGACTGGCGGAGCCTTCGACGATCTCCATGGCGATCGCGGGGTGGTGCTCGCGATAGCTGCCGAGCAGGTTGCGCAAGAAGCCCCCCGAGACCGACGCCAGAATTCCGATCCGGATCACGCCCTGGGCGCCGCGCCCGGCACTGGCGGCCGCCTTCATCGCGTGATCAATCTCCGAAAGAGCTGGGCGCGTCCTCTCCAGAAATCGGCGCCCCGCCTCGGTGAGGCGAACGCCCGTCGAGTCGCGCTCGAACAGCGACACGCCCAGTTTGTCCTCCAGCGCCCGAACACGGCGGCTGACGGCCGACTGCCGGACACCGAGAACCTGTGCGGCGCGGCTGAAGCTCAGATGCTCGGCTACCAAAAGCGCCTGTGTGACGGAAACGAGGTCAATCATGCATCTGCCTCCAATGTGACTGTTGCGCGCGAGTGCAATGCAGCAAGATTGGGATAGCGATTAAGCCATAATGGAGGGGGCGTTTTCTCGGATTAAAATAAAACATCCTTAATTATTTCGTAACTGCCCAGGTAAGTACCCGGTCATGCGATCCGACTGTACGCGACCAGTCGGCTTGGCTGGCTGGCCAGTTCCTGTAAGACATCTCATCCCTGCTTTCTTGACATCGACATCGACATCGGGGATCGGACCACGGCAAAATCCTCCGCGCCTTCAACCAACCTGAACCCGCCCGAAATTTTTTGGCGCAATTTCATCATTCCCCCATCCTGTTCCGCCAGATCGGGCAGGCTGCTTCTTCGGCCCGTCGCCGGACGGAGACTTGCCACTATTGCCGCTGTTCAGCCCGAGCTGGCGTTCCGTCCCTGTAACGCCGCGATGACCGTCTCCTGTTGAGCGACTTGCTGATGACCGTCTCCTGTTGAGCGACTTGCTCATGCAGCACCGCGATCAACGCTTCCCGACGCGCCACCCAGTCCGAAATCGAACCCCTTTCTTCGTGCGAATCAGAATGCGATCGAGGCGACATGTAGAGCTTGACTTATGCCCCGCGTCGCTTGTCGAGTTCCCGTTAAAGGATCAAAGACACCTGACAGCCTTGTCTCTTTGGGCCTCTTCCCGTCCGTTCAGTTCAAACACCCAACCTCGCGCGGCCCGCCGTGATCAGAGCGGAATCCGTCTGCGGCGTGTGGATATGCGCACACAGCACATCCCGGAAATGACGTTCCAGCGGATTTGCCCGTGACAGAGCATGATTGCCGCACAAGCCGACAGCGTCTCGCGTCGCTTCGATCGCATTCTCAGCCATTGAGACCTTCAGCAGATCTATTTCAGCCACGGTCGGAAAGTCACCAGTGGCCACCGAGCGGGCGAGACCGCCAAGCAAATGGCGGTTCACCAGCAGCCGCGCTTCGATCCGCCCCATCGCCTCCTGCATGCGTGTCAGAGACGCCAGAGGCGCGCCGAGGTTGGAGGGAACACGCGACGTCAGGAAGGATCGCAACCAGTCCTGTGCCGCTTCGGCGACCCCGGTATAGACGGCCGAAATCAACGTCACGTTCCACGCCGCCTGATGCGCGTCCCGGCCGCGCCATTCGGCGGGGAGCCGAATATCAACGGCGTGGTCCTGGGGAATGACGACATCGTCGAAGATCACAGTGTGACTGCCCGACGCGCGAAGGCCCAGGTGATCCCAGGTTTCCACGACCCGGATGCCGGGCATGTTGGCGAGGACGAGAAACGACCCGACACGAGGTATGGCCTCGTCGGTACGCGCCCACACCTGCAACCAAGTCAGTCCTGGCGCACCAGTGCAATAGATTTTCGTGCCCGACAACGACCATCCAGTGTCCATGCGCCGGGCGACAGTCGCGAGAAGTCCTCCTCGGGCCGGCGTGCCAAGTTCCGGTTCCACGCGCAGCGCATTGATCAATGCCCCGTCCTCGACCGCCATCTGCCCGACAAGCCGCGCCAAATTGGCGGGCCAATGGGGATTCCGGGCGATGGCGTCGTGATGGAGATATTGCATCGCCAGTATCAATCCCGTGGAAGGACAGACCTGGGAGATCGTCCGAACCACTTCAGCCGCCGCCGCCAGGTCAGCTCCACTCCCCCCAAGGTCCTCCGGCGTGGTCAGTGCCAACAGCCCGGTTTCTTTGAGAAGCGCGAAATGCTCGCGCGGGAATGTTCCGGCGCGATCGTGTTGAACCGCGGTCTCGGCGAACGACGCGGCGAATTGCCTGGCCTGCGCTACCATCGACGCCGCCGAGGAATCACCAGCTTTGGTGGCAAGGTCAGAAATGGGCGGCACAGATCAAAGCAACCATCAGCCTGGTCTCCTCATCGACCTCGGGGCCGGCTTCCTCGCGCGGCGGGGGCGGCGGTCCGTACCGGGCTGTCATCGCCTGGTCGGCCAAACCGAGGGTGCGGGCGTGTAACCCGCGAGCCATCCGCGCCAGGGTCGGCGGAAGCGACCATGCGGGCATCGCTGAAATCGTTGTCATACGGGTGCCTCTTGTCCGCGGCGTATCGCGGGATTGACGTTTTCGTGGAACACCTCCGCCGCGACGGCGAGCGCCAGAGCGGAAACAAACACGAGCATCGCGCGCGGCCAGATCATTTTCCCCACTTCCACCATGTGGTCACCAGTTCGCGTCCAATCCCAGAAGACCCAGAATTTCGCGGCGGAGATCGGCCAGCCGCGGATCGCCGCGGTGGCGGGGAAAAGGCAGATCGACCTGGATATCCGCCTTGATGGCGGCGGGCCGGTCGCTCAGCACGATGACGCGATTGGCCATGAACACGGCCTCTTCGACATCGTGCGTCACCAGCAGCGCGGAGAACCCGTTGCGCTGCCAAAGCGAGACCAGCTCGCCTTGCATCGTCAGGCGGGTCATTGAATCGAGCTTGCCGAGGGGTTCATCCAACAGCAGCAGTGTGGGATCGTTGACCAGCGCGCGCGCCAGAGAGACACGTTGCGCCATGCCGCCGGACAACTGGTGCGGATAGGCGGTGGCGAAATGCGATAGTCCGACCAGCCGCAGGGCGTCGTCTACCCGGCCACCACGGGTGCGAAGCAAGCCGCGCGCTTCCAGGCCCAGAGAGACATTGGCGCGCACGGTCCGCCAGGGGTACAGCGTGGGGTCCTGAAACATCACGACGCGCGACGGGTGCGGACCAGTGATGGCCTGACGATCCACCAACAGCGATCCGGCGGAAGGCGGCTCCAGTCCCGCCACCAGCCGCAAAAGGGTAGATTTGCCGCAACCGCTCGGCCCCAGAAGCGCCACCAGTTCGCCGGCTTCCATGTGGAAACTCACATGGTCCAGCACCGGTAACGATTTTCCATCGAGATCGAAGGCGTGGCTGACACCCAGGACATCCAGCGACGCGCCCGCGAGGCCTGGGGTTTCCGCGAGGGCGGTTACCATTGGACGAGTCCTTTCTGCCAGGCGAGCAATTTGTCGCGCGCACGGAACAACAGCGTGATCAGCCCTGTGCACATCAACGCCATGACCAGCAGAGCGGAATACATATTCGCGTAGGCAGCCCAGCCCTGTGCCCATTGCAGATACCAGCCGAGTCCGGCTTTGACACCCATCATTTCCGCGACAACCAGAACCGAGAACGACGCGCCGAGCCCCATGAACAAGCCGACGAAAACGGACGGCAGGGCCGCCGGTATCGCGACCTTCAGTACCAGGAATCGCTCACTCGCACCCATGGTGCGGGCGACGTCGTAATAGGCTTTGTTGACGCTCGCGACGCCTGACCAGGTCAGCACGGTGACCGGAAATCCCGTCGCCAGAGCGATAAGAAAGGTGCTGGCGCTGTAGCTGCTGGGGAACGCGAAGAACGCCAGCGGCAGCCACGCCGTCGCGGGCAAGGGCCCGATCAGCCGCAGCGTCGGATGCGCCCAGTACCCGACCGCTCGCGACCAGCCGATCGCCACACCGGACACGAAGCCAACGGACGCGCCGATGACGTAACCGCCGGCGAGAAGCCGCAACGAATGGCCGACGCTGAGGCCCAGACGCGGCCAATCGTCGGTGAACACTTCCAGCATCGCCTGGGGCGAGGCGAAGAAGGGACGCGGCAAAATCGTGAATTTCGCCGTGACGAGTTCCCAGGCCGTGAAAGCCGCCGCCAGCAGCACCAGCCACGGACCGGCGTGACGCACCCGCGTTACGATCGCCCGCGGCACAGCCGGTCCGAACACCGCCAGCAGCGCCAGCACCACCCCGGACACGGCCGCGATCCGCGCCAGCAGCCCGGTGCGATCGAAATCGTCGATATCCGGCAGGAAGGAAACGACGGCCGCGAAAACGAGCCAGGCGCCGGCGGCGATCGCGCCCATATACCAGAACCCTGGCGACGCCGACCGCGGAGCCGCCGTGGCCAGTGCGAGGTCTTCGCCGGGCCGTAACGATTTAGCTGAGGACATCGGCGAACACCTTGTCTGTGAGCCGGGCGGTGTTGGTGCCCGGTTTGATGACCGAGATGCCTTTCAGTTCATCGATGTACAACGCCAACTCCTGTTTCAGATCCGCGCCGATGGGGTGATGGCCGTGCGTATGTTCCAGCAGAATGCGCCGCAATTGGTCCGGCTTCGCGACCGGCGAATACGGCGCGAAAATCCGCGCCGTCTCCTCCGGGTCGTTCGCCACGAACTCCTGGGCTTCCAGCACCGCTTCCGTGATCGCCGTCGCCGCGGCTTTGTCGTCGCGGATCAATGCCCCGCGAATACCGAGAACACAGCATGCGCGGTGCGCGTACTCGCCGTCGAGGTTGGTAGCGACCTCGTGCAAATTGTCGCGCTCGCGCACGACCCAACCCAGGGGATCGCCCTGGCAGAAGGCATCTATTTCGCCCTTTTGGAGGGCGACGGGCAGAAGATCGCCCGGAAACACCCGGAATTGCACGTCACTTGTGGGATCGATCCCCAGCTTCGCAAGCCGGATAGAGAAAAAATTCTTGTCCGGCGCGGCCATGTCGGTGACCCCGACGTTCTTTCCCCTCAGATCGGCCAGCGTGCGAATACCCGACGTTTTCGACGTCAAGAGCCTCATGCAGCCGCCGTGCGTCGCCGCCGTGATCCGCACGTCGAAGCCTTGCTCCAACGGCTTCAACCAGCGCAACGCCATGCCGATCCCGGCATCGGCCTTGCCAGACGCGATCGCCTCCAGCAACTGGTCCGTGGAACCGCCGAAATTAATCGGCTCGACGTCAAGGTTGCGCTTTGTGAATAACCCTTTGGCCACCGCGACGGGAACGCCCGCCGTGCAGATGGCGCTGGCGTTCCATGTCAGCTTCAATTTCCGGGGTGCGCCGGTAAGGACCGTCACCGGGACAGACGCCGCCACCGTGCAGATCGGCGGTGCCGCGAAGCCGGCGGGGAGCGTCGCGGGACGATTACCCGCGAAGACGCCGCGGGCGACAAAAGGCAGCGATGTCGCGGCGGCGGCGGCCACGCCTGTCGCGCGCAACAGAGAACGCCGCGAAAGACCGGACCGAAAGCCAAGGGGGGAAGACATACCGGGCATCTCAGTGCACCGCCCGCAAGGCGGGGACGCGCGCCGCAGACGGCGACGCGAGGCTGCCAGTCGTCCAGAGGCGGTGGGCGCGGATCCGCACATCCTCCAGAGCCGGCCAGGTCGTGCCATTGAGGTCATCGAGGCGAAAATCGGTGGCGACAAAACGGTATCCGGTATCGAGACGGACGGCGGCGCCCACAAACGCGCCATTGATGACGATGGGGTGAGATTGCAACATGGTGTACTCCCTGGGGAATCAGTGAGAATGGAATGTTTCAGGCGGCGGCGAACTCGCATGGACATCGCGCGGCGCGGCGTTCTAATACACATCCATACACGTGAAATTCTTGGCGAGACCATTTCAGCGAGATGGTGGTCATGGTGGCGAGTTCCCTGATTCGCGGGCCGGCGGCGAAACGCCGACACCGCCGCATAAGAGTGAATTTTTCTTCTGATGGCAACATAAGATCGTAATAAAGATTTATTTTCTACAAAATTCCGTATTTCAGACTTCCTAAGCTCTTCCCCATGCAAGCCTAAAAGGTTCTACCATCGCGAGCCTCGCCCTCCGTGGCCGCAACCCGAGGCGTTGAACATTGCCCCGCGGGCGCCGTGACGCACGGGTCAGCGAGCACTACGGAGTTACACTATATGAATGAGTTATTTTTTCTACTCACTTGACACACCGTCATCGCCGCGCGACACCCCGCGCCAGGGGCCGGTCACGCGAAACGCGGGCGCGGATGCGGCCAACGACGCGGCCACCTCGGCCATTTCACGACACCGTGCCACCCGAACCACCGAAAGGAACCACTCACATGACGATACAACTGGGTCAGATCGCCCCCGATTTCGAACAGGACAGCACCGCCGGCAAACTTCGCTTCCACGATTATCTGGGCGCGAGTTGGGGCGTTCTGTTCAGCCATCCGAAAGATTTCACCCCGGTCTGCACCACCGAACTGGCCGAGGTCGCCCGGCTGAAACCCGAATGGGACAAACGGAACGTGAAGCCTTTGGGTTTGTCGGTCGATCCGGCCGGCAGCCATAAGGACTGGGCGCGCGATATCGAGGAAACCCAGGGCCACGCGCTGAATTTCCCGCTCATCGCAGATCCCGATCGCAAAGTGTCGAACCTTTACGGGATGGTCCATCCGGAGGCCGATCCCTCGATCACCGTGCGCAGCGTGTTCGTTATCGACGCGAACAAGAAGGTCCGGCTGATCCTGACCTATCCGCCGAGCACGGGCCGGAATTTCCAGGAAATCCTGCGCGTGATCGACAGTCTGCAACTCACCGATGCCCACAAGGTCGCGACGCCGGTGAACTGGACCGACGGCGACCCGGTCATCATCGTCCCCTCGCTGTCGGACGCGGACGCCAAAGAACGCTTCCCCGGCGGCTGGAAGACGCTGAAGCCATATCTTCGCATCGTGGAACAACCGAAATTGCCGCATAATGCCACGTGATTTTGGCGATCCACGCTTTATGGTACTTATTCCCGTCCGCGGTCCCCCCCACGCACCGACACGCCTGACAAGGATTATCCCATGCCGCATGATCTGACCCGCCGGGGCGCTCTTGGCGTGACCCTGGCAACGCTCGCGATCGGGAACGCAACGGCGGCGGATGCCGTAACGCTGCTGAATGTCTCCTACGACCCGACGCGGGAACTGTACCGGGACTTCAACAAAGCCTTCGCCGCCGTTTGGCAAAAAACGTCGGGGGAGGCGGTGACCATCAACCAATCGCATGGCGGCTCGGGCGCGCAGGCGCGGGCGGTGTTGGACGGGTTGCAGGCGGACGTGGTGACGCTGGCGCTCGCCGCGGACATCGACGCGCTGGCACGGCGCGGCCTGCTCGCGACGGACTGGCAGACGCGATTGCCCAATAATGCCGCGCCCTACACCAGCACGATCGTGTTCCTGGTCCGGAAGGGGAATCCGAAACAAATCAAAGACTGGGGCGATCTGGTGAAGCCGGGCGTGGAGGTCATCACGCCGAACCCCAAGACATCCGGCGGCGCCCGCTGGAACGTTCTCGCCGCCATCGCCTGGGCGCGCCGCCAAACCGGTGCGACCCCGGGGACGGAGGAGGCGTATCTTCGCGCGTTGTTCCACCAGGTGCCCGTGCTGGACACTGGCGCGCGCGGGGCCACCACTACATTCGCCCGCCGCGGTTTGGGCGATGTGCTGCTGGCCTGGGAGAACGAGGCGCATTTGGCGCGCAAGGAATTCGGCGAGACCGACTTCGAGATCGTCTCGCCCACCGTGTCGGTCCTGGCCGAACCGCCGGTCACGGTAGTGGACAGCGTCGTGGACAAGCGCGGCACTCGTAAGTTGGCGGAGGCTTATCTTCGGTATCTCTATACGCCCGAGGGCCAGGAGATCGTGGGACGCAATTTTTACCGGCCCACCGATCCCACGGTCGCGGCGCGTTATAAGGCGGTCTTTCCCGCCATCGCGATGGCCACAATCCAGGATTTCGGCGGCTGGGACCAAGCCCAGGCGGCGTATTTCGCGGATGGCGGGCTGTTCGACCGCGTGTTCACGCCCGGTAAATGACCCGACGCTCCGCTCTGCCAGGCTTCGGCCTTACCCTGGGCATCACGCTGACCTGGGTTTCGCTGGTCGTTCTGATGCCACTGGCCGCTTTGATGCTGCGCCCATGGGAGCTCGGCCTGTCCGGGTTCTGGGCTTCGGTCACGGAGGCACGGGTGCTCGCCGCACTGCGTCTGAGCTTCGGCGCGGCGGCGCTGGCGGCGGCGGTGAACGTGCCTCTGGGTCTGCTGATCGCCTGGGTCATGGTGCGTTACCGATTTCCCGGAGGTCGCATCGCGGACGCGATTATCGACATGCCGCTGGCCTTACCTACCGCCGTGGCGGGCATCGCGCTGACCGCGCTTTTCGCGCCCAAGGGCTGGCTGGGTGGGCTGCTGGCACCGCTGGGGGTGAAGGTCGCGTATACGCCGCTGGGTGTTCTGGCGGCGCTGATATTCGTCGGTTTGCCGTTCGTCGTGCGCATCCTGGAGCCTGTGATCAAGGATCTGCCGGTGGATGCCGAGGAAGCCGCCACCATTCTGGGCGCCACCCGCTTTCAAACGCTGCGCCGTGCCGTGTTGCCAGCGCTGACGCCGGCTTTGCTGGCCGGCTTCGGCGCGGCTCTCGCCCGGGGCGTGGGGGAATACGGTTCGGTCATCTTCATCGCCGGCAACATGCCAATGGTCAGTGAAATCGCTCCGCTGCTGATCGTGATCAGGCTGGAACAGTTGGATTACGCCGGCGCCGCGTCGCTGGGACTTGCGATGCTGGCGATCTCGTTCGGGGTATTGCTGACGATCAACCGTCTGCAACGGCGGATGATCTGATCTCACGGCGCCGCTGCGTCCTATAATTGGAATAGCTGCCATGATCAGAGGTGGCATCATACGGCATTCCTGGTCACGGCCCTCACATGAAATCGCGACACACGATATTAGGGCGTGCAATTTACTTCCACGACGGCCGTTGCCAAGAGTTGCTTTTGCCAGACCAGGCTTCGCCGGCGACCAACTCCTTCCATGGGTCAGAAATCGTAATGGAGATGCGTGCTGGCTCATTGGCCCCAGGTTGTCGGCGCCGTTTGATTTCGTGACGCCTCGCGAGGTTTCCCGTGAATTACATTCCCCTTATACGGATAGGGCATCACGCTGACCGGTCTCACCGGGCCGGGGTGCGAAGGAGTCTATACCGTAATGGCTGTCGTTCCTGTTTCAGATCGTCCGAACCTCTTGCTCGCGAAACAATTGGACACCGCGTTTCAGGCCCTGGAGCCAATCGAACGCCTGACCCTGCTGCGAAATCGTGTTGAGGGCACACTGACCTTCACGACCAGTTTCGGACTCGAAGATCAGGCTCTGACCCATTTGATTGTTCGTTCGGGCATACAGGCGCGATTCGTCACGCTCGATACGGGCCGGATGTTTCCGGAAACCCATGCGCTTTGGGTGGAAACCGAGCAACGTTACGGCATCCGGATCCTGGGTTACTATCCCGGTACCGCCGATATCGAGGCGTTGATCGCGGCCCAGGGGATCGATGGATTTTATACCGGTAAGGATGCGCGAAGCGCGTGTTGCGGCGTGCGGAAAGTGGAACCGTTGGGACGCGCGTTACGGGGTTCGGCTGTCTGGATCACAGGGTTGCGCGCAGATCAATCCGCTAACCGGCAAAACATGGACTTCGTCAGCCATGATCCCGTTCGTGAGTTGCTGAAAGCCAATCCGCTGTTCGATTGGTCGCGGGACCGCATCGCCGCTTTGGTGGCGGCCAAAGAGATCCCGGTCAGTCCACTTCACGACCGCGGGTTTCTATCGATTGGCTGCGCGCCCTGCACACGCGCCATCGCACCTGGAGAACCCGAACGCGCGGGACGTTGGTGGTGGGAACAGGAGGACGCGAAAGAGTGCGGCCTGCACGTCACGCCGGACGGCAAACTGGTCCGCGCGAGCGCCCAATCATGACCGGTCTGACACGGCTCCAGCGACTTGAGGCTGAGAGCATCTATATTTTTCGGGAAGTCGCCGCGACGGCGGAATATCCGGTGCTGCTGTATTCGATCGGCAAGGATTCGGGCGTGCTGTTGCACCTTGCGATGAAAGCCTTCTATCCGGCGCCGCTGCCGTTTCCGTTACTCCACGTCGATACCACGTGGAAATTCCGCGCGATGATCGAATTCCGCGACCGGCGCGCGAAGGAACTTGGTGTTCATCTGATCGTGCATGTGAATGAGGACGGGTTGCGCGCCGGCGTCAATCCCTTCACCTCCGGCTCCCGCCTTCATACCGATGTGATGAAGACGGAAGGGCTGAAACAGGCGCTGGACAAATACAAATTCGACGCCGCGTTCGGCGGAGCACGCCGCGACGAGGAAAAATCGCGCGCCAAGGAACGCGTATTCTCGCTGCGGTCCGCGGAGCATCGCTGGGATCCGAAGAACCAGCGTCCCGAGCCCTGGCACCTCTACAACACCCGCAAGCGGCCGGGAGAAAGCTTCCGGGTGTTCCCATTGTCAAACTGGACTGAGGCCGATGTGTGGGATTACGTGGCCCAGGAAAACATCCCGGTCGTTCCGCTATATTTCGCCGCGCCGCGGCCAGTGGTGGAGCGAGATCGCATGCTGATCATGCGCGACGACGATCGGATGATGCTCCGGCGCGGCGAGGCCATTGAAACCAAAACGATCCGCTTTCGCACGCTTGGCTGTTACCCGCTGACCGGCGCGGTGGAAAGCGATGCGGCCACGCT
>Ga0302319_10021367_pt1 | contig 11662 bp, 7 predicted proteins | sample Bog_T0_2_FD_203319 | JGI IMG/M metagenome (GOLD analysis project Ga0302319, IMG submission 203319) | Peat permafrost microbial communities from Stordalen Mire near Abisko, Sweden - Bog_T0_2 | ecosystem: Environmental > Terrestrial > Soil > Wetlands > Peat | place: Sweden: Abisko, Stordalen Mire...
AACGGGTGAGCACCGAGGATCCGGCCACCGACGATTCCTGTCCGGCGGTGCGGCTTCAGGACGTTCGGGTGGTGCGCAACGGCACCGCGCTGCTCGATGGCATCACCTGGAAGGTGCACCCTGGCGAGCGGTGGGCATTGCTCGGTCCCAACGGCTCGGGGAAGACCACCCTCCTGCGGGTGGTCGGATCGGCGCTCTGGCCCACGTCCGGCATTGTGGAGATCCTCGGGGAACGCCTGGGCCGGGTGGACATGCGGGTGCTCCGCCAGCGCATCGCCGTGGTGAGCGCGGCGGTCGGCCGCTCCCTCCGACCCGCCCAGCCGGCCCTGGACGTGGTGCTGACCGGCCGGTACGCGGCGCTCGAGACCTGGTGGCACGAGTACACCGACGCAGACCGGGTGGAGGCCGAGCGCCTACTTGGCGAGGCGGGCTTCGGAGGTGCATCGTTCGATGAGCGACCGTTCGGACTGCTGTCGGAAGGGGAACGGCAACAGGTGCTGCTGGCTCGGGCGCTGATGGGGCGACCGGAGCTGCTGTTGATGGACGAGCCGGCGGCCGGCCTCGACCTCGGTGCCCGGGAGCGTCTCGTCCGTCGCCTGGCCCGCCTGGCGAGTGATCCGGAGGTGCCGCCCATGATCCTGGTCACCCATCACGTCGAGGAGATCCCACCAGGGATCACCCACGCTTCGCTCCTCAGAGATGGTGCACTGGTGGCCTCCGGGCCCGTCGACGACGTCCTGACCAGCGAGGCGGTATCCGAGGCATTTTCGCTGCCGGTGGCGGTGGTACGGAACGACGGCCGCTGGACCGCCCGGGCCGTGGTCTGACGACCCTCGGACCCTCCGGACCGAACACCATCAGGCAGTCCAGTCGGCGCCGAGGGAACATTCAAGCCACGACACCGGTTGGAGTGGGTGAAGCGGGTAGCCCTCGGGCCCGTCCGCCCGCACCCCCCGACGCAGGAGATCATCGTGACCGAGTTCGCCACCACCCAACGCGATGTTGCCGATTTCTGGTTCGATCCGCTGTGCCCGTGGGCCTGGCTGGCCTCGAGGTGGATCCTCGAAGCGGGCGACGTCCGGGCGTTCGATGTCCGCTGGCACGTGATGTCCCTGGCATATCTCAACTCCGACAAGGAGGATCTCCCGGAGGAGTACCGGCAGATCCTCGCCGAGGCCTGGGGACCGGTGCGGGTCTGTATCGCCGCCCAACAGGCCCTTGGCGATGCCGTGCTGCTACCGCTGTACAACGCACTGGGCAAGCGGTTCCACGTCGAGGGACGACCTCGGGACCGCGCCACCATTGAAGAGGCGTTGCTTGAGGCAGACCTGCCGATCGAACTGGCTGATGCCGCAGAGTCCGATGAGTTCGACAAGGCACTGATCGCCTCCCACCACGAGGGGATGGACCAGGTCGGCTTCGAGGTCGGCACTCCGGTGATCTCCGTCAACGGTGTGGCTTTCTTCGGCCCGGTGGTCACACCGGCCCCCAAGGGCGAAGCGGCCGGCAAGCTCTGGGACGGAGTGCTGGCGGTGGCCGGTACCGACGGATTCTTCGAGTTGAAGCGCTCGCGCAACCGGGATCCGATCTTCGACTGAGTCGCACCGGCCGATCGGTCACGGCCTCACTTCAGGAGCGAAACCACCAAGAGCACCTGGGCGAGGTGGTAGGTGATGTGGACGTAGAGGGTTCCGTGGGGGATCGGGCGCACAAACCGGTTGAGAGCCAGCAGGGTGTCCGAGACCACGAAAGCAGAGGCTCCCGCGGCCGCCGCTGGCACCCCCACATTGGTAGCCAGTACGACCATGGTGACGATGGCGGCCATGTAGACGCACACCGGTCCCATCAGGGCCCTCTGGCCCTGCCGCAGGAGCGACCGAAGAATCAATGTCGACGGGACCGCCTCGACGACGATCACAATGCCCAGTGCGACGGCGATGCCGGTGGTGGAGAACGTGAACGGCGGGACTGATGGCGGCGACGCCGGCTGCACGAGCCCGACGATGAAGAGGACGTGTCCCCCGAGGAAGGCTGCCAGCCCGGGCACGAACAGGTCCTGGGGGAGCATCAGGAGGACGTCGCCCAGCAGGCAGCAGGCCAGGGCGGCGACGAACCACCAGCGCCTCGAAGACAGGTCGGTGTGGTCGGCAGGGATGAGGGCAGCGGCAGCGACGAGTGCGGCCAACACGGCCGGCTTGGCGACGAACTCCAAGTGGCTGTTGTCGGTCCCGACGGCCCACCAGTCGGTCACTGCCGCCACGCCGGCGACAGCCAGGAGGATCCAGACAGCGCCCACCCGGTGACCCTACCGGCCCGGACTCGGCCACTGCCTGGACAATCGCGGAACAGTTGAGGCGATGCCGCCCCCGGTGTACAACGGGCGTCAACAGATCAACGGAGGAGGCCGCTGCGAGAAACGGGCGCTCGATGTCGGCAACGTCGTTCTCCGACCATCCACCACTGCGGAATTGCCCCTCGTTAGGGTTTTTCAGCGAAGAAGGTAGGTCGAGGAGTTGACGCTCGTGATCCTTGTGATGATCCTCGTAGTGGCGTGGCTGGTGATCTTGGGACCCAGCCTGCTGCGCCGACGGTCAGGACACGGTGACGGAGTGAGCTCGATCTCCCACTTCCACCGCCAGCTCAGCGTTCTCGAGCACTCGGGTTCGGCACCCATTGTCCTGCCCGCCTACCGGCTCCACTCGGTTGACGGCGAGCCAGCCAACGCCGGGCCTCGCTACCCGGACGTCGCCTCGGTGCCGGTCCTCACGGTGGTCGGCGCCGACCAACTTCCTCGTCCGGCACTGGCATTCCTGGGTGACGCCCCACCGGCGCCGGTCGTCGAAGCGACGGCGCCTTCCGCTCGGCGGGCCGATCCGGTGGCCTCCTATCGCTCGCCCGACCCTGAGCTTCGGAGTCTGGCCCGCCGTCGACGTCGGGATACCTTGATGACCCTCCTGATGGTGACGGTGCTGACACTCATGATCGGGTTCATCCCGGGAGCCGGAGTTGCCTGGGTGGTCAGTGCCATTACCGGCCTGGCGCTGGTGGCCTACGTGGCGATGCTCGTCCATCTGCGATCCATGGCTGATGAGCGTGAGCGGAAGCTCCGCTACCTACAGCCAACGGGTGCCGCCGACGCACGCTTTGGCCACGGTGGGCGGCATGGGGAGTATGTGGGGTCTGAGGCGGGCGACGACGCATACGGTGACGTGCTCGGCGAAGGCGTATCGACCGGAACCGGGGACTACTCCCATCCGGCCCGCCAGGCTGTGGCCCGCTGACTCGCTGAGGTGCGGGACAGGTTGCAGGGATCCGGCGACCTTCGACCGACATGACCCAGTGGGTTTCCCTGCTGCGCTATCGGCCACCCCTCGTCGACCGGTACCGCCGTGGCGTGGCCCAGGATTGCTGTCGTCACGCCTGGAATCTCATCTGAGAGAACTCGACGGATCCGGGTCTCCTCACCGATATCCCATGTGATCTCGATGGTGCTCAGGTCGATTTTCCACTAATACGGTCGTCTGCAACAACGACATGAGGTCCCACGATCTGCACTCTGGGTGACCAGACCACCACTCACGTGTAATCCGACCACGGATGTGGTCAAATGTCGTCATACGAGTTTTCCTGTAGTTCGCTGTTCCATACCTTGCAGTTATGAGTACCGAAATGATGGTGCGCTTTGGCCTCTGAACCCACCTACATCGACGTGCCCCAATCGGACGAGATGCTCGTTCGCGGCCTTGGGGCGCAGTGGGACGCCACCAGAAGTTCGTGGTTCGTCCCGTCGGGAGCGGCTGTCGAACCATTCGCCCGCTGGCTCGGAACCCCACCGGTCCCGGGTGCATCCAACGGATCAACGCCACCGGAAGAACCAGCCGTCGACCATGTCCGCGCCCCATTTCCCCAACAGGCGTTCGAATCGCTTCCGACCTTCGTGGCCGGACATCCGCCCGAAATCGATCCGGCGGTGGCCGAGGAGGTCTTCCACCGGGTCGAGAGCCCAGCGGCTCGTCTGCACCCGGCGCCCACTCCGACGGCGCCGGAATCTGACTCCGCCGATCTGCCGTTTGCGGCGATCCCCACCTTTTCACCGGGTGCCTCATCGCTGGGGGGTCTGTCGGAGCTATCGGCTCCCTTGCCGGTGACCCCACCCTCCGAGGCCTTGACAGCGCCGGTTGAGGCGCAGGCACCGCCACCCTTTACGGCACCAACCGCCCACCCTGTCGACGTCACCCTGCCTCCGGCCGTACCGCCTGCCGCATCGTGGGCGACCCCGCCTGCCCTCGCGGTTGAACCTCCTACCCCGACGGCGGCCCCGATCGCCGCATTTGTGCCGCCGGCCGCCCCGGCCCCGCAGGATGTTGCAGCCAACCCGTCGGTGACGATGCAGCTGCCGACCCTCCCGGACGCCGGACTGGGCGTCCTTGCGATGCCGGCAGGGTTGCCGGCGTTCGGTGACGGAGCCACCGGCACGGTCGCCACCCCCACGCCGCCCCCGCCGATTCCCGCACAACTCCCGTGGACCGACAGCCCGACTCCCCGACTTCCCGCGCCGTTGGAGCCCAACTGGGAGCCGCCGCCGCCGGCACCCCCGATGCCCGATGACCTCCTGCCCGAAGGTCCGACGTCGTTGGCCGAGCTCTCGGGATCTGCGATGGCCGTCCAAGGTGATGATCTCCTCCCTCCGGGCGCCACCGCCGTCGAGGTGTCGCCGGCGCCCGAACCGCCCGAGGTCGCACTGGCTCCCGATCCGGTGGTCGCCGATCCGGTGGTCGCCGATCCGGTGGTCGCCGAACCGGTGGTCGCCGAACCGGTGGTCGTTGCGCCCTTTGCCGCCGAGGCGTACCCGCCTCCACCCCAGGCGACCGTGCCGGACGTACCGGCTTCGGTGACCACTGAACCGGTGATCGCCGAACCGGTCGCACCAGCCGCGTTCGCTCCTCCACCTCCACCTCCGGCACCACCGGCACCAGCTTCGGCCGTCCCGGCACCGGCGTCCCTCGAACCAGTCATCGCCGAACTGAGCGAACCAGCTGCGTTCACTCCTCCGCCGATCCAACCGTCGCCGGCTGCCCAGGTGCCGGTCATCACCGAGTCGTTGAGCAATGAACCGATGGGGAGTACCGCTCCTTCGGTAGCTCCCGATCCCTTGTTGCCGAGTCCACCATCGGTTGCCGTGCAGGAACCCATCGCTTGGCCCACCCACACTCCGGACGCTGAGCCGGCTGACTCCATCGTTGAGTCGGCCGATGCACCGATCTTCCCTCCGGAGGACGTTCCCGCCCAACTGTCGCCCGAGGCATCAGCGCCGGGCGTGGCGGCGACTGAGGAGTTCGCCGATCCAACCCCCACCGACGGGAACCCAACGGTCGAAACAGTGACGGTGCATGGGTCCCACACCCATACAGTCGAATCCAATCCGACGTCCGAACCGGAACCTTCGGTTCCCGACGCCTCTCCGTTCGCTGCCCCGGTGGCCAACATGAGCGCATCGGTGTCGCCGACCAGGGACGGTGCAGCAAGCCCGGTTGTCGATGAATTGTCGGATGAGGATCTCAATGGCAATCCAGTCGAGGAAACGCCACTCGCCGAGGTTCCGGATGCGGTCTCGACCGAGCTCGCGCCGGTCGCCACTGAAGCAGACAGCACCGAACCGCCGGCTGACCTCGCTGAGATAATTGCAGTGGATCCTCCCGAGGCATCGACGACCCCATTGGCCGTGCCGGCGGATCCGGTGACCACGGCCGAGCAGTTGGCGCTCGACGGACATGCTGACGGGTTCGCCGACGCTCAGCCGGCGGTGTCGGATCCGACGCCGCTCGAGGCACTTCCGGAGCCGGAGGGGGATCGGATCACTGTCTACGTGGTTGGGATGGTCAAGCTGTGTTACAGCTGCGGCGAACCCACCAGAGTGATCTCCGGCGTGTTGATCAACGCCCCGCAGCCCGGTGCCGACGACGGAAATCCGAATGTGGTCAGGAAACGCCGGAAGGTGAACATCGACCAGACCCCCAAGTTCCGGTACGTCCCGTTCCAGGTGGTGGCAGAGATCCTGGTCGAGGTGCTGGACGCCGACTGGTACGACAGGCACGAGGTCGGTCCACTGGCCATCCGCGAAATGACCGAGGAGTACCGGTGGTCCGGCGACATCGCCGCGCTCTCGAACGGCTGCTCCCACTGTGATGCCATGCTGCGCGACTATCCGATTCAGGACGCCTTCGAGGAGGCGGTGGGGAACTTCCGGGAGTACTCCCGATTCGCGTTCGCCACCGTGGTACTTCCGCTGGCGTCGTTGCCGGCCGGCATCTTCCACTCCACCGGTGAGTCGGCGCTCGCTTCCGGCCTGGCCCAGTAGCCCGGCGGCCGGCTACCCCCACCTTCGGTCCCAGGCGGGACCGGTCGGTTCAGCCCGGCTCGGTACCCAAGACTGAGACGAAGGACACCATCTCCCCCGGGAAGCCCCCCAGGTTGTGGACCAGGGCCAGCTTCCGGTCAGTGTGAATCTGTCGCTCCGGGGTGGCCTCGCCCCTGAGCTGCAGCCACGCCTCGAAGTGCATCCGGAGCCCCGAAGCGCCCACCGGATGGCCGAAGCTCTTCAACCCACCGTCGGGATTCACCGGCAGTTCGCCGGTGCGGTCGTAGGTGCCGGCCAGCACCTCCTTCCAAGCGGTGCCCCGCTCGGCGAAGCCGAGATCCTCCATCAACACCAGCTCGGTGGGCGTGAAGCAGTCGTGCACCTCCGCCATGGCCAGTTCGGCCCGGGGATCGGTGATGCCGGCCTGCCGGTAGGCATCGGCGGCCGCCTCCGCACACTCCGGAAACCAGGTGTAGTCGTACTCGGGATCGATGAGCCCCGATCCACTTCCGGCGGCGAAGGACAAGGCCTTGATGAAGATCGGCGTGTCGGTGTAGCGATAGGCATCCTCCGCCCGCACCACAATGGCGGCGGCCGCCCCGTCGGCCACCCCGGCACAGTCGAAGACCCCGAGGCGACCGGCTACCCGCGGCGAGGCGCAGATGGTCTCGACGGAGACGGCCTTGCGGAACTGGGCGCGCGGATTCAGGGCACCGTTCTGATGGTTCTTCCAAGAGATACGGGCCAGGACCTCAGTGAGCTCATCGTCACCCACGCCGTACTTCTTGCCATAGGCCGGTGCAACCATCGAGAACATGGCCGCGGCAGTGAGGGTGCGGCTGGTCCCGTCGTTGGGGATGGGGAAGGCGTTGAGTCCCTGATATCCGGAGTCCTTCACCTTCTCGGCTCCCACGGCCATCGCCACGTCATAGGCGCCGGAGGCCACCGCGTAGGCCGCCGCCCGCAAGGCTTCCGAGCCGGAGGTGCAGTAGTTCTCCACCCGGGTCACCGGCTTGCCTTCGATCTGCAGCGGTTTGGCCAGCGTGATCCCGCTCATGCCCGACTGGGCGGTCCCCAACCAGAAGGCATCGACGTCGTCTTTGGTCACCCCGGCCGCCGCGTAGGTGTCCTCGGCCGCATCCACGATCAGATCGTCGAGGCTCTTGTCCCAATGCTCGGCGAACCGGGTGCATCCCATGCCGACAATCGCTACCCGATCCTTGATTCCGTGCGATCCCATCGCTCGTCTCCTTCGACGTTCCTGATTGGTAGTTGGTGGTTGGCTGCCCGATGCCCGCCGGCCGGTTGCCCTGCAGCCCGGTAGGTGTCAGTTGGTTCCGTGGCGGACCGGTCGAGCCTTCCAGAAGTAGTCGTGAATGCCATCGGCGGTGAAGAGCCTCCGGAACGTCATGGTGACCCGATCACCGATATCCACGGCATCGGGGTCGACGTCGGTGAGCTCCACCGGGAACCGTCCGCCGCCGTCGAAGTCGAGAATGGCGAAGACGATGGGAGGGCTGGGGGAGTATGCCAACCGGTCGATGGTGTAGGTGGCAATGGTGCCGATGGCGTCGGCCCGGCCGATCGGTTCCATGTCATCGACCGCCCCGCCTTGCATGGAGATCCGGGACGGCGGCAGGTGCACCGCCCCCGAGGACCGATCCTGCGAACCGACGAAGCCGAACTTCCACTCCTCGTTTCGCCAGGCAGCCGAGGAGGACACCCGCTGTGGCTCCGGTCGTCGGGGTGGTTCAACGGTGACCATGCCCCGCCACGACAGGAACTTGCCGTAGGGGAGTTCGGCGCCGGCGGCAATCTGGTCGGCCACCGTCTCCGTCGCCGACCACCCACCCCGGGCGTCGGTGGTGCGGAATACCAGCACGTCGGCACCATCGGCCAGGGACACCACGGCCAGCAGTTGGCCGGGTGCCGACTGCTCTATCAGCGATGCCAACATCAGCCCGACGTGGGCGGAGCCGGCCTGGCCAACGGTGGAGGTCAGGTCGTCGACCAGGGCGCCGTCGGCCACCCCGAGCTTCCGACCCAGGGCCTTGACCGCCCGACCGTGCATGCCGGTGATGGCTACCCGGTCGATGGCATCGGCGGTCAGACCCACGGATTTGAGGGCGGCCCCCCAGGCCTGCTCACCCAATGGGACGTACCGGGTCTCTCCGAACCGCTCCTCCCAGGTCTTGGATCGGCGGTCGCCGGGGCTCCGCCAGCGGTCCAGGAACTCGTCGGTGACCGAGGCACCACCCAGGTACTCGGCGATCACCGGGGTGCCGGGGCTGTCGTCCCCGATCAGGAGGGCGGCGGCGGCATCGCCCCCGGCCGACTCGTCGGTCGAGGTGGGGAGTCCGTCCCGTTGGTCGGCCACCACCACCAAGGTGGTGCCGGACCCCGGTGCGCCCAGGGTGCCCAGTAGGGCGCCGGCACCCGAACGGATGGCGCCTCCGAAGTCGAACGCCGCCGCCTCGGCCGGCTGCCGAAGGGCGGCGTGGATGGCGGCGGCATTGGTCTTGTCCAGGTAGGCGGGGGTGGCGGTGGCGAACCAGATGGCACCCGGCGCCGCCCCTGGTGCCGACCGGAGGGCCAGACGGGCGGCTTCCACCCCCATGGTGGTGGTGTCCTCGTCGTGGGAGGCGACCGCCCGGGTCCCTTTTCCCCCTCCAGATCCGAAGACCGGGCTGATGGCGGCACGGGGCAGGCGCCGGTACGGCACATACCCGGCGGAGCTGACGATGCCTCTCATCGGCACATTCCTCTCATCGGTCTGGCAACCTCTTCGTCTCGTAAGCCCTGGTGAGGGCGGTCGAACTGTCTGGTGGGGCTTCGATCGGGGAGTGCCCCGCGGCGCTGCCGGGACGCTGGTTCGAGACCGGGTGTTGGCCCCGTTCCAGCCTCCATCCTATGATGGCCACAGTATCTGACGGTCAGTCAGGAAACCACTGCGACACGTCGGTGTCCCGATGATGGAGGACCTATGGACTTCGAGTTCACCCCCGAGCAGCAGGAGTTCGTCGCGGAGGTCGAGGCGTTCCTCGATGCCAACGACGACCCGGAGATCTTCGACGTCACTCGAGAGAACATGGCGCAGATCGTGGACACCCCGCTCCGTCGCAAGTTCATGGCCAAGCTCGGGGAGCAGGGTTGGCTGGGCATCACGTGGCCCAAGGAAGTCGGCGGCTCCGAGGGTGACGGGACCTACGAGTACCTGCTGAACGAGGCACTGGCCGCCCGCGGGGGTCCGCAGATCGGCAAGGGCGTGGGCATCATCGGCAAGACGATCATCAGCCACGGCAGCGACGAGATGAAGGCCGAATTCCTCCCGAAGATTCTCCGCAACGAGGTGGAGTTCGCCGTGGGCTACTCCGAGCCCAATGCCGGCTCCGACGCCGCCTCCATGCAGCTGAAAGCCACCCGGGACGGTGACGGATGGCGGCTGAACGGCCAGAAGACCTGGACGACGTCCGCCCACTTCGCCGACTGGTACTGGGTCGGGGCCCGAACCGACCCCGATGCCCCAAAGCACTACGGGATCACCTTGTTTCTGGTACCGATGGACCACCCCGGCATCACCGTCAAGGCCATCTGGACCATGGGTGACGAGCGGACCAACGAGGTCTACCTCGATGACGTGTTCGTGCCCGACGCCTACGTGGTGGGGGAGCTGAACAAGGGGTTCCAGTACATCTCCGAGGCCCTCGACCTCGAACGGTTCACCCTGTTCACCTACTCGCCCACCCGCCAGCGGCTCGATCTGCTCACCGAGTACGTGGCCGGTGCCACCCGGGACGGCGAGCCGCTGAAGGACGACCCGTTGGTCCGGGCCCGGATCGCCGAGCTGCACACCGAGGCCGAAGTGGCCCGGGTGCTGGGCCTGAAGTTTGTCTTCAAGGCGGGCGAGGGCGGGTCCCCTCCCACCAACGAGGCCTCCGAGTACAAGCTGTTCACCACCGAGTACTCGCGGCGACTGGCCGATGCCTCCATGGACCTGGCCGGTCCGGGCGGACAGCTCCGGGTCCACACCGAGGACGCCCCCATGAAGGGCCGATCGGAGTCGACCTACCGTTACACGGTCATCGACACCATCGGTGGCGGGGCGTCGGAGATCCAGAAGAACATCATCGCCCGGCGCAAGCTCGGCCTCCCGAAGAACTTCTGAACGACGCCGACCGTGACCGAACCGTCCACTCCGCCCGGCAACCCGGGGGCACCCGGCTTGTTGGCCGGGGTGGTGGTGCTCGACCTGGCCAGCGTCGGCCCGGCCGCCCGCTGCACCCGTCTGCTGGCCGACTACGGCGCCACCGTGGTGAAGGTGGGGACGGTGCCCGGCAAGGGCGTCGACCCGATCCGTCCGCCATTCTTTGCCTACAGCGGCTCCCGAGGGTGGCAGCGGACGGCCATCGACCTGAAGGATCCGGACGGTCGCGACCTCTTCCTCACCCTGGTCGCTACGGCTGACGTGGTGGTGGAGAGCTTCCGCCCTGGGGTCATCGACCGGTTGGGACTCGGGTACCAGGCGTTGGCGGAGGTCAATCCGGGCATCATCCTCTGTTCCACTACGGGCTTCGGTCAGTCGGGACCCCGGTCCCAGTGGGCCGGCCACGACATCAACTACCTGGCGGTCGGCGGCTACCTGGCCAACTCGGAGCCGGCCGGCGACGACGGACCCCCGGTGGCCGGCGCCACCATCGCCGACGCCGCCGGAGGCGGTCTGCAGGCCGCCATGGCGGTGATGGCCGCCCTCATCGGCCGGCAGGCGTCGGGGGTCGGCATCCACCTCGACGTGTCCATCGCCGACGGCGTGCTGTGGCTGACGTCATTGGCCGTCGACGAGCACCTGGCCACCGGGGCCGACGTAGGGCCGGGCCACGACATCATCAGCGGACGCTACGCCTGCTACGACAGCTACCGGGCCGCCGACGGCGGCTGGCTGGCGGTCGGAGCCATCGAACCCAAGTTCTACGCCAACCTCTGCCGGCTCTTGGGATGCGAGCAGTGGATCGATCACCAACGGGACGACGACGTCCAGGGGAAGATCCGGAACGACTTTGCGGCCGCCTTCGCCACCCGTTCCCGTGATGAGTGGGTGGCGGTGCTGGCGGGGGCCGACACCTGCACCACCCCGGTGCTGACGGTGCCCGAGCTGGTCGATGATGAGCAGTTCGCCGCCCGAGGGGCGTTCGTCGAGGCGGTGGGCCCCGACGGAACCCACTTCCGGCAGGTCGGCCACCTCATGGCGGGAATGACACCGGTTTCCGGTCCGGTGCAGGTACGGGACCCGGCCGAATCGGACACCGA